>Ga0210059_1000597_pt1 | contig 47673 bp, 31 predicted proteins | sample Ectturendosymbi2_FD_188042 | JGI IMG/M metagenome (GOLD analysis project Ga0210059, IMG submission 188042) | Ecteinascidia turbinata endosymbiont from Florida, USA - Sample 2 (SPAdes) (version 2) | ecosystem: Host-associated > Tunicates > Ascidians > Unclassified | place: Key West, Florida...
CAGTCAGACTCTGCAACCCTGCTGTGGACTGGAGATGTCACAGCCTCACATTTTTATGACCCGGACCGACCCATACCCACCACTACAAACCCATAACCCAACCCGTACCCGTAATCCCTACCTAAATTCTGGCCCCTATCCGGCCCCGCCCATAAAATGGCAGTCCTCATAAGTCAAAATAGACGCTGCTGGAGCTATTTTGCCTCCAATGTACACAAAGGAGTGGATCATTTACAAAGTCCGAATGAAGACATATAGCAAGACAAATATCTTTTCCATCAAAACTTGCTACTAATTTTTCCTAAGGAATCTTCATGAAATTAAGCATTTACATATTTTTGTGCTGTAACCAAGCAAATGACTGTAGCAAGTAAAAATAAGTAAAGACATACTTGGCAACAAAACACATTAAAAAACAATCGGGGTCTCGTCGGTTTTGCACCACTTGTAGTGGTTGGACAGCAGTTTTATAGGCTCGACCCCAACCCATTGATGAATTATGCAGTAATGCGAACTGGTCTATATACTGTACTCTCAGTGATTCTGTTTCAAAGAACCTAGCTTCCTAAAAGCGTATGACCTGTTCTCCGCACACTACAAACGAACACTACCACACTGGACCGCCACAGATCGTTCAGTCCACAGCGGAACGAGCACACAACGAACAACACACAGCATACATTATGCTTTGTTCGCTCACAGAGCTCCGAAAACTAAGGTCCGCCACAAATACCACAAGAGGGCGATGCTAACGACAACTGATGCCACAGAAAAGAAGTTTCTTCAACACCTAAGTAAGTGCTTCAAAAAAGTGAGCGGACTGTAGCGATACCCAAGAAAAAATAAACGTGTTTGGGCGGTTCACTGGCCCATGAAAACCTGCCGTTAACCGCCATTTTAGCGGCCCATGCCATCTCTACTGTAGACCCCATGATTAGAACACGTCAGATTCATCACCTTCGCAGTTAAAAGAACCAGATTTTTAAAGGGAGTAGATAATAGATTTCCTTAAGTAAGATTGTACCAGAATGCGTTTCAAAACATATTTATTTTTTTGGGTTGGTTTGTTTGAATCTACATACAAGCAAATTGCATTAAAAGCCTTGCAACAACTGGTGCTCATGACTACCATGTACATGTCAGAAAAAGGGTTTTCGAGCTCATGGGCGTCGGAAGTGAGGCAGGAGGGCCTTGACCCCCTTGGCGTTTCATGTTTGATACTTTCCTATTCATTTTCTTAGTATAAAGTGTTTTTCTCTTAGTTTCGAGTTGGTCAAATGAAACTTCATCATGGTTGCCCCATGCCCCGGAAAAAATCCTGACACCCATGGTCGAGCTGAAAACAAAAACGCGAAATGGCCTGAAATGCACTGACTTGTTGCTGAGGGCATTGGAGAAATTAAAAAATTTATTCATCTGCAGTTTGGCAAGTTGATCACTAAAGTTCGGGAGCTGTGCAGTAATTAGCAAATGGCTTTCTGTTGCAAATGTCTATAGTTTCCTATCGTTTTTATGTGGTTTTATTCTCGTGTCTACAGTGGCAGAGGTCGGGTGTTTGATTCTCACTAAACCCCTCAGTTTTCAGGTTCTGTGCCATCGCTCCTTAAAATAATCAGATAACTACATTTGTTGCTTTCGTAGCTTCGCATTTCTTGACAGTTGATGCGGATTCGTCTGTCTTTAAATGAGGTGATCTTGTACAAATATCAAACTCAACAATAACATTTTATATACAGTAGATACGTTATTAGGTTATTATTGTCACATCGGCCATACATTCATAATAGGGTGGATGGGAATGCAGCAATCGATGGCAGGGGTGAAAGAAACCGAAAAAGGTTAAGAAGCACTGGTATAGATGACGTTCAGTCTATCCTTGGCTATGTTTTGTCGACCAAAGTCTCTTTTCGCATTTTATTATCTTCAGCATCGTGTGCACATCAGTCACAGGAGAGATTGTGATGAACAGAAGGCAGGTGTAGTGGTGTAAGCATCATTACCAGGGTTGCCAATTTAAACGCGAAACGAGCTACAATACGCAAAAGTGGGGCTTGGCTAACCAATGTCCAAGTGCGGCTTACGGTCAAATGAGGCTTACATTAATTTTTTAACACTATTTCGTGCGGCTTACAATCAAGGGTGGCTAACGATCGAATAAATACGATATCATTTACAAAAGTTGCGCCACATACGCATCGTAAATATATCAAGCAAAATATATAAATTAAGACTTCAGGTACAAAGCAGTTAGCATATATTTCTATACCTGCATGGCTTTGTGCGAAAACCGCCGATCACCTCTTTGTACCAAGGCGTTGTGTTGTTCTTCATCAAAAATTGAATTGAAAGTTTTGAGAGTTAAAGCATGTTCCTCCAGTCGTTTGTCTCTCAGATTAGAATTTTTCATTTCCTACGCAATACATGATGTACAACAAATTGTGTAGAATTTCACAGCAAAGTTGTCACAAATTCCCTGATTTGCGAACTTTTTGTATTTTTATGTTGGCATTTAGCAATCCACCTCCCTAAAACCATGTGATTCCTTCCAAGAACTTTGATTTTTTTTATATCTGATTGGTTAAAAAAGGTTCTGATGCTGCCAACATTTCAATACAAATGAAAAAATAAGCAACTTGCTGTCGTAATAATAAGTTTTGAAAAGAACATCAATTGGTGAAGCAAGGTAAGTAAAAATGTGAAATACATGTACAGTACATGTAGTTAAACGTTAAAAACAATCACCCAATTTGAGCACATGTAAAACGTTAAATTCTTGCCAACATTTCGATCCATTCAACAGCAGTCTTTCATTGCAGCATTAAAGGTAACATCGCGTGTATGTTGTCGCTATTGGCAGCAGATATGAAGACTGGTTTGCCGCGAGGAATGTGAGCATAGAATGTTCAGAACAATTGTAAAATTTGGGTAGATACCCCGAACTATACTTACAGACCACGTGGTGAAAATATGACGTAAGTATCTGAATAAATCAGTGTAATACCCGTGAATGACAATCAAAGTAAACATAATAAACACCTGCAGTCAATAAACGCAATACGTTCGGCTAGCAAAGCGGTTTTTTATTTTTAAAGGGATTTATGTTGTTTTGTCAATAAACACCTTCTACAAAATCTCGATTTTATTAAAGCCAGTCATAACCGTAAGATTTTGTCCAAAAATTATGAATCAAACAGCCAGAACTAAAATTTTGTTATCAATTGTTGGAATAGCGGTGTTTATGGGTATTGTCGTAATGTCGGAGACCGTGAAAAACGGCAAAAGGTGGTCAATATCCACATGCTCGTACTTCGTCTAGGGACCCGTAAATACCACAACCATAAACTGAGAATGAAAGTTTTACTGTACTCGCTTTTACCTGCATTTAGGGTGACACATGTGATTGGCGAACGCTTGTCTCTGCTTACTCCGCAATGCTGCTCACGCAAATACTTTGGTGACTCATTGGACAGCACTGCGCGTGAAATTTTCCCTGCACCACCGAGAACGAGGCTAGAAAGACGGCATCTATACCGGTTATCAAATCCTTTTATGACCCAACCAGGAATCGAACCGGATTTACCAGCTCCAGAACGGCCTGTTTTATCACTGAACCATTTAGCCGGTTACAATAAACTGAATAACTCCTTCATAGCAGGGAATATTCGCAAACCTTAAGTACAATGTGCTAATTCAATTTAACTAGTATTCTTCGCAATAGAGACACTTCGAATGGGCAAAACCTTGGTGTTGGAGACCTGTTGTGAAATGTTAATTGGGGTCAGGGTTGGGAACTTGGACTTTTTGGCCAAATTGTGAAAGTCTGACCATTTAGAAGTCGTTTGGACGCAAATACTTCGTATGTCCTTTTTTGAATGTTTTTGAACATTTGGCCGAATTCTAGTCTAATTTGCATGTGGTACCACATTCCAGCATTTAAAGATCAAAATGCCTCCATGTGTACTCTCACAAGCACGCTTCCCTGCCTAACAGTTGAAATTACCCAGTTTAACTTTCCAAACCCAGAGAATGAAAATAGTTAACGACGCATAATATTTTTATAAAAATGAATAAAAGCACCTTTGGCCTAAAGCACGATGTTTTGACCATTTATAATAATTTGCTTGGTCATTGTGCTGATGAAGTATCTACCAACTCTGATTTGGGCTCAGCCATTTGGTGCGAAAAAATCAGTCACCTTTCCCAGAGTCGATTCAGTTCGCTCTTGATTTTGACACAGTAAACGTATTGGACGTCGACATCAATCACCCCGCCGAGATTTTTCGCCAAGTACTCAAAACCTGACACGGCTACCGAGAAAAAAACACTGAGTAAGCAATTCAGGTGTCTTTTAGATTCGAGAGTGCCAAAAAAGCATAGTTTGATGTTTAATATGAAGATTGTGTATCAGCATTTTAAGGAGTAAAGGAATAACTCATTGTGTTGATCAGCTTTCCATAACAGCAAAAGCAAAAGGAGTAAAATAAGATTCATAAACGTCTAAATAGGGAGATTGTTATTATTTTTAGAGTGTTGTTCTTCTTCCACTCACACCCTGAACCCAACTTTGCTTTTGGCTGCTAAATTTAAGGATCCTTCTTGCATAAAAGATCGTTTTGCTTGATCGTAATTCAATGATCACTGGCGAATGAAGGTATTTAAAGCGAAATGGCGGAGAATAGCAAGATCCTAACTTTTAAGGTCGACATACAGTATTAGTAACTCATCCCTCTTCAGATCGCACTTTACTTCAGAATCTAAAGTGCGAGTTATACGATCGCATACTGTAAGTTCTTTTCAAACAAAGGCAATCGCATCTTGCAGACAGATAGTATTGTAGAACAAATATAAAAGACTGAAGCATAACTTCAAGCGCGTGCCGCATTTTGCGGTTAAGTAGAATTTTTTTAGTGCAAACTTTCACGAAACGTTTGCACTATTCTCATACACGAGCATGGGAAGGGAATAGAAAAACAAACGTTTTGCTTTATATGTAGAACTTTGTCTGATCCTGTCTGATTACAGTATATGCACGTTAATCGCAGAAAACTACATTTCATTCCGCATCCATTTCAATTTTTTACTAGAGGGCATGTGATTGTACCTGATTTAACTTCAATTCATTTATATGGAAGTACCAAAAAGTTTTTATCTTCATTATGGATAGTGGCACTTTGTCAGACTGGAAGAAACGTTTTGGCCTCATGTTAAAAATTTTTAAATCTACGTGTCAAAACCCTTTCGACGGATTACAAAACTGAATCAAGGTTTTATTAACGTACGATGTTACCGAGTTGCAACATAACAAAGTAACCTTATTATTCTCGGTGAAAGATTAGTAACACCACAGTCGACAACAACCAGCACGAATGCGCGAACGCGCCAAATGCACCAACTGAACAAGAAAGCGGCGTTCGGAGGCCGAAGCTGCTTTGATTACAACGGCGCTTCACAATCAGCGGGACATGAGCGGACGCAGTCAACCACCTCACCATACTACGTATTCATTCGGGATTTGTGGTTCACTCCATTAAAGGCAGCAAGTTTAATGGTGCAGCGAAATAACATTTAATTTCCTTCTACCTCAGGTATTTTTTCATTTCAGAAAATAAACATTCTGAATTCGTGTAAGTAGAATTGAAAGTATTGGGCGAAGCATCAATACCCTGCATTTTGCTTTGCAAGTGAATAAATGATTGCGGCTAAAAACCGGGTAAAAAGACATCAACATTCTTTTTAAAATTGCAATCACAAATTTCAACAGGTGTTTTGTTTGCAGAGTCAGCAACATGAAGTTGCTTCTTTTCGAGATTAACTTGTAATACAGCAACAACAATAAAATATACAAACGAGTGTCAATTACATTTCAGCGTTAATAAGCACAAAGGTACAAAATTTATATAATTGAAATTAATCTTTGCATGTCTCTGCTTATTGCTGAGGCACAGTTTTTGGAATCCTATTTTGCAAATAAACTGTAACAATACCTCAACTTCATAGGGTTGCAGCTCATCCATTATTTCGTGTAGCTGTTAGGGCTAGTGGCGTCTACCAATTACCTGTGCAAAAGCGAGATTTTCATCCAGCATTGCTTGAACACTGTGTTTGAATTTCTCAAAAAAATTGAAACCACTTCGCTCCAGACCCGGTGTTCGTTCTAGCCACTTGTTCACAAGCTGAAAAAGCGAAGGCTCCTGAAGAGCTTTTTTCAATATCTCTTTTTCATCATCAAGGAAAACCTCAAGATAGTGCTTTCTGTTGTAGTTAACTCGGAGCTCCTGCACAGACATAGTCAGTGTGAATCACCCAAAGTGACCAGTTAACCAAGTTGTTGTTGGAAAAAAGAAACCATACACACTATTTTATACCGACAGCAGCAACACTGCCAAATAAATATGACAGCAACACTGCCAAATAAATATGACGATTCGAGTATTTTTTAATGACTTACGTTAACTTACACGTCATACATTGAAAACTGCAACGATGAATTTGAAACTAGCCATTCAAAAACATGAAATAGCATTTTGAAAATACTTCTTTAAAACAGTGGAACTTTTCCTGACCAACTTGTTCGATCTCTTATCAACAAACCAGGCCCGTAGCCAGGTTTGAACGTTTGGGGAGGGGATATTTTTGTTTTTATTATATGTTTAAAACAAACTTTTCTGGGCACAATAAAATTTGGGAGGGCATTGCTCCCGAATGCCTCCAGTCGCTACGGGCCTGCAACAAACCCGAATTCAATTTATTTATCTAGCACTTGGTTTGTTTGCAGAGATTCAGTTATATTTTCGCCAAATGTATCATTTTTCAGTCTTGGCGCAATGATCTGAATCCTGACTTGAGTTGACTTGACTTGGTTAAAGCGCAATGATCTGAATCCTGACTTGAGTTGACTTGGTTGCTTGCTGTTACTTCCCACTCCGTGGAAATTAAATCTTCTTGAAAGTTTTCCCAGGAGAGTAAGATAAATGGAAATGTTTACTACAGCAACCATGAAATGTATAACATATTGACAGATCAGAATTTGCATTGGAATAAACTATGTTTCAATTAAAAGATGCTGTAATGGTATGAGAAGTCGCCATGCTTACTTACGGCTGAATATTCCAGCTTTTCGACTCACTATATTGAAATGTATGGCAAGCAGTTCGAAGCTTACAGACGGAAGTATAGCCCTTTGATCGAAAAAGTTAACTTGTCCCCAGAGCCGGAAGGCCCCTGGTGAAAAGGGTACCCCAAATCTCACTGAGGACTTTTGTTAGGGCATCCAGACACGCCAGAACTGAAATCACCATGAACTGATTTCGCACATTTCACCTTTCAACATTCATGTTTATCAAATACGTCAAAGCAATTGATCTTGCCACGACCCATAGCTTCCTGTTGTCTAAGCCAATCATTGCGAAGTGCATTATGGGTAGCTTCATTGTCAGCATGTGCCTTGGTAAGTTGGCAGTTGTGTAAGTAACGTTGCGGAATCCGCGTTGACTGTAAGCAGTTATAGTAGAGTCTAGCAAGAAATTATTCATGAAAATTGTGTTGTAAACCTGTGTTATATCCTTTCACTATACAAGAATAGAATAGCCGGTTTCCAAGGTATGCAATCAGGTAAAATCGTATTCGTAGCCCGCGCCGGTAATATCCAGTGTATCTTGCATCAGAGCTATCCAATGAAAATTCAACACTTTACATCAATGCGAAATCCAGTTATTTAGCCAATAACACTGTATCTTTCACGACAGTACAGTTATTTTATGAGCAATCGTTTTATAGCAGTGTTTAAAAGCCTTTATCTAATTTTATTCACATTGTGAAAAATAACATTGCGTGTTTGTTTAAATAGTTTCTTGTTTTTCAACGATATTCCATAGAGAGGTAAGACTCTTTACTTATACAGTATTCGAGTTAGTAAGAAAAATAATTTATTCTTTGCGTGGTATTGTTTTTATTGTTGTGTTTGTCTATGTGGTCTTGTGCTAGAAGCTTCACCGCTATTATGCTAGTTGGGAAAATCGTAGCCTAACTGTTGGTTAGATCAATCAAATTTTTTGCTCTCCTGGCGTGAATTCAGCAAAACAGCCTATTGTTAAATATAAATATTATGTTAAACGCAATATATTGTATATTGAGGGACCCAAAGTCTAAACTTGGGGGTCTCCAAACCACCTAGCACCGGCGCTGCCTGTCACGTCCCAAGTTGTTTGGATTACAAGTGAGCCACTCATTTGGACTGACGACTGCTTGTATCACACACTTTATGATATTGGTGCAAATAGATTCGAACTTTGGTAATATACCTTGTTTTATCTGAATGTCCAACAAACCGCTCTACACAATGAAAGAAAACAAAATTTGACGATTCTAAACAACGATTTCTGGAAAAAACTTAAATCTCTTTGATTTGTTTATTCCATCAAATTTCGCAAAAACTTGACCTCATTAATTGAGCAATGAATTGCACTTCTCCAAAACACCTGCATAATGTGCCGCAAATCAAAGATCAAATAAACGGAAAGAACAATGAGCCTTCGCTGGCGACACTTTAATTCATTAAGTTTCAAAGATGTTAGAGAAAACAAACTCCTTAAGTCTTTCAAAGTTTCTTTATCGTCTTGAATCACTGCCCAAAATTTGTTTATCTCAAAATTATTTTCTCTGGGGACATGTTCTAATCAAAAAGTTAAGCGTTTGTGGAGCGCCATCCGCATCTGACTGGAAATGCTAAAAAAGCTCTTGCAACGCTTGTTTGTTTAATTTATCACCTATTCACATTTTCATTGAACAACGGAAGTATAGTGGATATATTCGTGTTTTAACATGTTTTGCATTGGAAGTGAGTGTTTTTGTCATCTTCTGTTCGTGATTCAATGTAACGTGCTTGTTCGTGAGGAGCTTAACAGTTGGTATGTAACCTGCTAACCTACACCACCGCGATTGGTCGCAATTTCCGGTCGTTCCCGTGAACGCTCAAAGCTGCTGTTCGACGTTGTTCGATACTTTGGACTGTTTTATGCTACGTTGCTCTGGGTTGTGTTCACGTGCATTGAAGAGTTTGTTCTATAACTGAATATAATCAATGAAAGCAATCACAAACCTGACAGTATTTCTGCAGAGTGATCAGTGGACAAAATGCTGTGGACTTAAGACGTCGTGCTTATGCTTGGCAACCTCAAGACGTCAGTTGGCTTGGTCGAGAGACTGATCGGCGGTTCTGCAACAACTAGGTTGACCCCTTAACTAGTAGGTCACGTCCTTGGAATCATGCTATACAACCAGCTCCTCACATACAGCGGTACTTACACAAGGATAACATGCCGCTGCGATTACAAACTTTTTCCACTCATGACAAACCATTCGACTACCATGGTTAGTCTTCGGACATTAGGTTCTCAGAGAACCTAAAGCCTCAATCAGTATAGATCCAATTGGAACAATAAGCCTGGAAACTGAAAGAGTAATACGAGCCGTTTGCGCAAAATGCTTTCATGAAACCTTGCTTGAGCTGTACAAAAACTTTAAATTGGTTTCAACACTTTTTACCTAACAAAAAAGGTGTTGATTGTTTGACGGTTCGATGACAAGGTAAGGTATTTCGGCAACGCAGCTGCACTGCACACGTATTTGTACAGCTCGCCTGACATTGGTAGTGTCACTGAAGAACGTGTTGCAGAGTCACAGTGTTGTCCAACAGCCGTGTGACCGAACGTCCACATTGCCATTTTTTCACATCTTCAGTTTGGTCGTTGAAGAAGTTTGTGCCGACCTGAACAACCTAACTGCGACACCAAAATACGACAGTTTAGGTCGGTGAGATTTGTTTCCTTTTGCGGATGTTTTTGAATGAAAGTAAGCCATTGGCCGTTAAATATAGTTGTGCCACTACAGTACCACCTTTCAGTGGTGGATTATGGTTGTATGAGGCCCCTGGCGAAACTCAGAAAGGGGCCCTTTGTATATATATATTGTGTATTGTTCACATATTGCAAATTTTACCGACTTAGGGCTTGGGGGCCCCCTAAATGCCCCTGGCTGTAGGCCGGTCATCCACCCCCTTAATCCGACACTGCCACCTTTAAACATTCGCTTGTTACGAATTTCGACAAAGAAAGGGTTTGTTTTTCCGAACTTTGCAAGGACTAACCCAAACATCACAAACACAGCATTACAGACCTACTGTACAAAGTACAATATAAAACTATCCAAAGTGTTGAAGCTGTGTTTGAAGGCAAACAGACGTCCAAAATCCAAGGGCTTCATTCAAATGTAACAAACCAGTAAAATGCCTTGCGCGGAACAGACGTCAGTTTTGTTTGACTAGAATAACAACCGTGGATACAACCTTAACCGCAGGGAACAGTTGAAAATTTTGAAGGCCTATTGCAAGATACTTCATGTCTGCTATCGGCCATCGACCAATAGGTAAAGCTCATGAAAGCAAACGCCCCCAAGAAGTGCTCCACTTTAAAATGTAGGTAGCCCGACGCGACATTACGATGTTGGCTTAAAATGTCGTTCGAGAGCTCTAAAGAAGCAACAGCAGCAGAAACAACTTCTTTTGAAGCACTATCCAGCTCTCAGCTCAGCTGCAGCTTTGGTACTTGTAGCTTTCAAGTAGTATGGGAGTCAACTCCACTGTATAGATAATTTAACACGGCAACAAAGAATCGCCATTTTCAATACACATTGCTCCATGGCAATGAATTTCCGAGTTATTGCACCATCAAAATATGCACAAGATAAGCAAAACAATGTCATTTCCCAATCGGAGTTGCGGAGTTGGAGGTAAGATGTCCAACTCCTTAACATAACGTGAATGAAGTTTGACTGCCAACAATGGCAATAAAGCGAGCTAAAATTATTTTAGAAATAAGCATTTTGTTATTGTCGCTAGATGTATGAGTTAAAAGAATATTTACTAATCATAGAAATTCATTCTGTTTACTATGAGCAGCTACTACAACGTGAATGAATTAAACAATAACAACATTAACTAATGAACTACATTCAAGAAACCTTTGTAAGGGGTATATAGCGAGAGCGAGTAGCTAGCTTTAAAACTATTCTATATTGATAACTTTTAAATTTTCTGAATATAAAACATAACATAAATGTTGTTAAGATTTATTTTAGCTTATAATATTAATAAAACCTACAGCTTACTGCTCGGATTGTGTTGCTGACTAAAGCAACAAATTGATTCGCATCACATACCTACGGAGAGTATGTTTGCAGCTATTGTTGGTTTTCCGAGTACGCAGAATCGTTTGGTGTATTGCAAGAATTCTCTGTTTCGATAAAAGTTGCAAAAAAATTGTACCATTTCAACAGGAACTGGTAAGAACTATTAACTTTGGAGTGCGATGTAAAAAATGATTCAGTTGGACTTCCGCAGTCGGAGTCGATAAAAAATCAGACTCCTAGTGTTCTTAGGAATCCGACTCCGACTCCACCCAAAAAACGCCGACTCCTTGCGACTCCGACTCCGCAACCCTGCTTAAAATACCACCAAAACAGCTTATCGATTTGAATGGACGGTAAATGGGCAAATTAATTTAGCGTGAAGAAAAAACATCACTTTACTCTCAATTGTTGACAATGGCAAGTAAGGGAATTTTAGAATCAATACATCCGAAAAGAACAACTATTCCAACATTTGTCCCTTTACAACGTTTTCGAAAACAAAGATGATTTTTCCTTCTCTGAAAAACTGCAACGTGGCGTTCATAGGACAAATAATGCCTTAGGCATTATTAGTTGCCATTACCAAAAATAAAGCAATTATTCGGCCCATTTCTTCATGCCTGGTAAAAAAAATTCGTCACTTCTAAGCACCTTTCTACTGGCTGTGATGTCTATAGGGTATTAGATTGTTTTCAGTATGGCTAACTCCACAACATACTTCTTCTCTGCCTTTCTGTCGCACCTTACAAATAGCAAAACATAAGTCAAATATACCCTATCTCTCGTCAAATGTTCAAATATAGGTTACTATTTTTCCATCCTAGATTTTATAAATTTTGATGTGTCATCAAAGAGCACAAGCAGTGGCGTTTAGAACTTTTCAAAAATGTGGAGAACCTGCAAGGAAACGGGTAAAGAATCAGCCTAAAACCCCGCTTATAAGCCTAAACCGCTTAAAACAGTGAAATAAAACTTGAACAAGTCTAGTGGCGGCAGGCAAGGAATATTATGCTTAGAAATTGCAAAAGAGAACCATGCTGGGCACTGCACAATAGCCAGTGCGAAAGCGTACCGGGTATACGGTAAACAGTTTGGAACAAGGTACAAACAGATAAATGCAAGGCTATCGAGCATTGTTCCAACATAAAGTCAATAAAACAAAGTCAATCTCTTACAAGGTGAATGAAATATTGATATGTTCGATAAAAGTAACAAACGATTTCTCATATCTGTCAGTGGCACGACTTTGTAGAGAAAACTTATCTCATCCCACCTTACCAGAAACGGTTATCTTTATGGCATTGTTGCAAAAAATGTACAAAATGTCACACAATAGCGAAACAACTTTTCAAAAACTAACATTTATTTTCACCAGGGTTTAATCAAGTTTGGTCTCAGAGAGAGTAGTGAACTTTCGAAAGTTTGGTTTGTTTCCTTTTAAGAGCTTGTTGCACTTCAAGCTCCACTCAAGCTTTTATTTCCATGTTTCATATCATTTCAATGCGTTTACCTCAGACCCAAGGTTGCAATCACAGCGATTAGTAGTAGCACACAAAAAAGAAACCAACATTTGCTCACTTCACCGCACAGACGAGGCGTGCTTGAGTGCGGGAACTACTGAAAAGAATAAACCCAAGAACAGTACACCTCGACTACTTAAATCAATCGTCATCATACAATAGTGTTACATAGCGGGTAAAACATGAAGATTTGTTAACAGCGTCAAATATGTTAAGTGAATGGATAATAATGGTAGACAAAAATGTGTACCTTTGATGAAATGCATATAAATTATTTCCAACCACGGCATCAAATGTTTTGCTGAAATTGGTAGTTTAATGCTGAAGAGCAGTTCCATTATTGAGAGTGTGGAAATGCAAAGCAAAATTTTAGATACCACTGAGTCATGTGCAGACTTGGACGATACAAAATATTTCGACCAGGTAAAAGACAAAATGGTTCAACGTGGAAGAGACAAAACGGGAGAGAAAAATTACCCAAATCAGAAAAAGAAATAGTTTAAGATATCGCATGGTTGCGGTGAATCTGAAATTGAGAAACAGCTTTTGTTTCGACATCTTTAGATGTATCTTTAACACGTATCTTTACGTGGTCTGTTAATTGTTGTAACATCTGTATTGATGTTCAAATCGAATCACATTTTGAAAATCGTGCTAGGGAAACTGTTGCGCATCTTTCAGATGTTTGAGGAATGACAGCATGTGCTCCTATGAAGCTTCCTGGTGCTAACTTCAGGTCCACATCAAGCAAACCATAAAACTCAGTTAATGCACTTTAACGACTTAATTCGGAAAAGCCGCCAAAACGTGATTAACGAAAATTATGGGAAGGAGCCTTGTGCTGCGAAGACCATATGTCTTTATTAGAAACAGCCTTATGCTGCAGAGAACTTGTGTGCAGGGTAGGCCTAAACAACATACGCGGGCCGCATGCGACTCGCGAGAGCTTTCGCAATTGCAGAAAATATTGCAACAGCCCGACTTCGGATAATTATCGTTCCAGAATTTCTTTCAAACTACACTTCAACAAAATGAAATAGATTGTGGCCTGGCAAATTTATGTTGGTCAATTTGGCCCTTGGAGCTTTCTGAGTTGCGCAGGCCTGCTGCAGGGGAAGCAGCCTGATGCTGCAAAGACGCAAAGACTTGTCTTAACCACACTAATGGAACAACCTTGTCGGTTCTCGTTATGTTCGAACAGAGAGATTGAACAACAGTCGCCAAGGAATGCGGAACAAGGCAAAAACGCGGTCCGATAATTTACTCGAGGCTTGGTCTGCAAGAGGAAACGTCGCTAAGGAGAATGCGTAGGCAAAGATGCGTAGCCATAAACGTGCGGCATGGGGATGCAGGGGATGCGGTCGCATCCCCAACGCTGAAAAATTGGTCATTATTCAGGCAAAAATTTTTAACATTTGGGCAAAGTATATAACTACACTGACACGTAAGTGAGGTAGTGTCTATTTCCCAACTAAGGCAAAATAAAGACCAAATCAATGGCAAAATAATGGCCGAAACGGCAAAAAAATCTGAGACTATTTTGCCATTCTTTTTGACCATGACAGCAAAATAGACACTGCGCTCGAGTGGATTGGAATCATTCGGTAATTCCAACAGCTTTCATCAAATTGGGCCAACTAAAAACCTTCATTCAAGTTTTGGGTAAAATTAGAAACATTTGAGTAAATTTGAAGCATTTGGGTAGGGTCAAACAGCTTCAATTAAATCTGGGCAAATTAGAAAAGCTTCATTCAAGTTTGGTTGAAAATCAAAACATTTAGATAAATTTGAAACACTTGGGTGAAGTCCATCAGTCAAATCAAATTTTAGCAATTTCCATCAGTCAAATCAAATTTTAGCAATTTGCAAAATCAACTCTGGCCAAACGGCAATAGCTACATTTATATTTGGGCCAAGTGGAACATCTTCATGCGATTTAGGGTAACTTCGAACAGATCTATGCATTTTTGGGAAACTTCAAATAGCTTTATTCAATTTTGGGGAACTTAAACAGCTTTGTTCCAATTTGGGTATTAAAACAACTGCTTCATTTAAATTTGCATACAATTAGAAATATATGGGCAATTTCCACCAGCCTCAATCATGTTTGGGTAATTGAACAGCTTCATTCAAACTTAGGTACAATTGGAACCATCTGGCAAATTGGAAGAGTTTCATTCAGATTTGCATATATTATAAATATTTGGGCAAATTACAACAGCCCAAATCAAATTTGGGCCAACTGAAATAGCCTCATTCAAATTTGGGTAGAGGTAGAAACATTTCAAAATTAGGAACATGTAGTGGAATCCCACCATTCCAACTAACCCTAATTTTTGTAAACCTCAAATTGTTGATGCTGTAAACTGTACAGCTAAAATGTAGCTGTAGCTGCAAAATGTTTTGTGGTAGTAATGTGGTGTAGCTGTAATATGAAACTGCGAAGTTTTCATGTTTCAAACTTGCTTGATGTTGTGAGATTTGCAACTGTGAATTTGTTTCCACGAAGTATTCATGAACAAAATTTAACCACGTAACTGCAGCTGTAATATGTTGCGTGGTAGCAATGCAGCTGTGATTTTATACTGTCCAGGTTTTCATATTTTCCGTTTGTTTCATGCAATGAATTTCATATGTTGCATCCTGCCAAAGTTTAATGTTCAAATTTAATGCTGTGAAGTGAAGTTTTCATGAACAGTAGGAACTGTGCTTTTAATTGCACTGCATAATTCGCTTATGCTAATGCAGTCCAGTGAAGCACTGCTATTTTTAAAAAATATTCTTGTTAAGGTAATAAGTCATTTGTCGCTGGAGATTTGCATTTCTACACATTCTTTGGTAATTGATCATACATATAGGCTCGTATACGCTGCAATATTTGCGTGTATCAGCCCCATATTTCTATTTTTTCTTAGTATGCTGTGTTCAGTGCACATTTAACTGTCTAAAGTGGAGTGGATTTTTGGTTTTCATAATGCGACCTTAGAAACTGTAAACGTTTAGGTACAGTAAATTTTAGTATTTTAAGTACAACACATTGCAGTGAAGATCGCCTAATGTGGAAGGCTAAGCTATATACTATGTATTAAATTGCATCTTTCCTTCTCCTTACTTGAGACTTGACCTATTTGCAGCAATGTAATACTTCAGATCTTAACCTGATATTTTACTCCTTTTCCACAGTGATTGCGATTGTGGCTAACACAAATGCACACATCTATGCTAGAGAAGAACAGATCTTAGCTATTAGGATGATCGTGTTGGAAGAATAAGTTTAGAACGTGTATAAAAACTTAAAAATGAAGATGCTGAAAAACACCTTCCACACGCGGTGGCATAAAGAGCAATAACATTTTTCAATACAATAAATATTAACATGGTTCACATGTGGCTATGCAGAATATTGATTGCTAGTTGAGGGCGTACGGCTTGCACCCCGGTAATTGGCAATTAGGCATGCAGACTTTGATTTGTTTACAATGGTACGTTTTAGCCTTAACATAAGACTTGCTGTTTATACGTTATTTGGGAAAAACAAGATTAAATTTGGGGAAAAAGTTTTTTGCATCCCCAAAAATATGCACTCCCGTACACCTATGTACGCAACAATTCTTCTAACGTTACATACCGGCCCCAAAATGATTAAAGCGGGGAAAGCGAAATCATTTCAACATAACAAAATAACGTGAGAACAGAATGCGCTTTGCTAACCACTTGCACAAAGCACCTCGATAAACTTCACAACTGCACATGTGCACACACTGCGCAAAAAGTACTAGATCTCTAGTACAGACCTTCAGAAGAAGAAACACTGCGCTATATGACTGTAGTGGAAGTAATGATAGCATTTGATTACTTTCAATTACTGGCTTTTCATGCCGCCGTAGGCGTCGCATGTGGTACATTGGATTGATCTGTGCTTGCTTCCCAGCTGCAGTTCGGCAGTGTATTTGTGAGCTGGAGTTGAATGTGCAGTGTGTAGCTATGGTGCTATTTGTGTTTGTGTGAGTTTTAATTTTTTCACTTGATTTCAGACCGTGCCGCTGTTTTAAGTAGGATAAAGTTAATAAACAGAAAACAGTGTACCTCCTGGTTTGTCACAATGACGACAGCGACGAAAAACAATTGCGTGCAACTGAAGAGTCGATTAAATAAATCGCATGAAACACAACTAGCAAATCACAGCTGTAGGTACAAATAGTAAATACAGAAATCAACTCTGCAGCATTAGTGGATCGTTGAAATAAATCGACGAATGAGCACGATTTGCAGCGTCTTCAACGAAAGACAGTAGCTGATAAAACGTAGCTGCGTAACCAATTGAAGTAACGTCAACCTTGTCACAGAATTTCCTCTGTAAATTCATAGGCAGTCGTTTAAACACATACAATAAGATTTGGGAAGAAGTAAATTTGGAATCGTAGCCCCGGCGAACAGAAGTGATGTGGCAGTTGGCCATTTTCGTTGCAGTTTATCCAGGCATTCTCCACCGGCTTTGATAGGAGGTCCCATCGTAATGGATTTCTAATGAGCCATAACAACCACATGCTTTTTCTAGCAAGTTATCAAGAGCTCTCGATAAGGCTTCTGAAGGTGGGCTAATGATATTGCAGGATAGCTTCGCAGGCTTTATCGCGGCACACATTGATCAAATACGCTGGTTCCGATGCGGGTTTCCGATGCAGTCTCTTCAAAGCCTTGCACTATTATGGTTTTATGAAAAGGAATACCGTCAAAAGTGAGTTCCTCTCGAGGTAGAGCAGTACCTTTGCAGATCGCCGAACGTAGACCCTTGATTGTTTCTAAAGCCACTGGATAACATTGCACCACGCTTGCAACTCGTGAACCACTGGTACTGATTGACACCGGTCCTATTGGAAGACATTGCGCACCTGCGTTCTGACGTGAGGTGGACAAAGCTTCATCATTGTTAATGGAAACACGTTGCTTCGGAATAAATTCCCTTGCGCCAACACTCAAAATCGGTTTCGCATCAAATACATCAACGGTTGAAGCGACTGCTTGCTGAGTGATAGTCGGTAAACACGAGACAACAGTACATATGCAGAATTGGTTGCCTCTTCATTGCCAACAGCACTACCTACGGGAAGAGATATCAAGTCCTTGCCGATCTCCTTGCGTCGACCGGCTCATCTGGACTGTTTTTGAGCAAACCTTCACGACGCTGCATCTGCTCTTTACGTTTCAACCTGGAACTACCGGACGACATCGCTTCTTTAAAGTTCAGTAGCTCCATTTGAGCCCTTCGTGCTCTTTCCAATTCTATTTCGAGTTTTTGTCGTCGAAATTCAGCTTCTTCCCGGTTTATGCTTGGACTAGTTCGAGCTCCAGACGCATTCCGTATGTTTCAGCTGAACCTCGATCATTTCCTTCTGCCTGGCGATTGCGGAAACAGAAGTTCGTCTCGACGTTGAGCGACACATGTTACTAGCAGAACCTTCTTTATCACTGCATACTTGTACAAGTTGTTGATAATTTTGATCACATAAATTTCATACGTTGCAAGTTCATGAACTTCGCTTCAGCTTCCTTTTCTGTTGGTTATGACACGTCGGAAATACTGTTTGCAAAAGTCCAAACATTTGGCAAAAGCCTCGTCTAGAGCGGCCTTTTTCTTAGAAACTTCATTGCAGTTAGAAAGGAGCATCAAAATGTCCAGTTCACCTTGAAGCTTCGTCACGTTGCTGAGGAGACAGCTCACTTTTCTTCAGGCTTTCTTAACTTCTCACGAAAAAACCCGCTATCGTAACCCTTTTGGTCCGCTGTGCTGACGTTGTTAGAGTCTCCTTGCAATATTTTGCGTTATCGCTCAATCTTTCAGGGCAATAACTGAATAAAATTCGTCAATTTTTGATGTAGCTTCCTGAATATTAATTTAGGTCCACATCAAGCAAACCATAAAATCAGTTAATGCACTTTAACGACTTTATTCGAAAAAGCCACCAAAACGTGACGAAAATTATGGGAAGCAGCCTTGTGCTGCGAAGACCTTGTCTTTATGAGAAACATCCTTATGCTGTGGGGCAGCCTTGTGCTGCAGAGACCTTATGTCCGTAGAGGGAGAAGCCTTCTGCTGCAAAGACGCAAAGATCTTATGTCTTGACCACAAAATGGAACAACCTTCTCGGTCCTCGTTATGCTTGAAACAGAAAGACGCGTTCACATCCCCGCAACGAAATTATTATTATTATCGCTGTGGTGGTTTTTGGCGCTGTACAACAATAGAGTTTTGTAGCGCCAGGCCTTAACTGAGTGTTTTTTTGTGTCATGGACATATGCCAGTACATGCGCAGCTGCAGCATGGCTGCGTAATAAACTTTGCAGGTTGAAATCGATGTGTAATTTGTCGGTTGCGTGTTGGAGTTTGCCCCTTTCGTTGGTGTATTTCGGACACTGTAGAAGAAAATGTTTTACCATTTCTGGGGATCGGCATTCATTGCATAGACCATACGGGTGGAGACCAATTCGATGAAGCTGGAAGTTTAGACCGTTGTGTCCTGTTTGTAGGCGGAAAAGTATGGATGAGTCGCATGAACGAGGTCCACAGTTATCGCTCTCAATGATTTGAAAAATCTGTTTATCGTGGGCTGCTTTGGGAGTTTGTATGTTTGCCATTCTATACTGCAAAACAGGATTTCTTGATTAAGACATGCATGTCCGGGAGACTGAGAGGAAGGGTTGACTGTTTCCGATGTATATCTAATGGAGTGGATATAGGCGATTCCGAGGTTGATATTTCTGCGAGTTGTTTCGCGGTTTCGTTGCCGGGTATATTACTGTGTACAGGTGTCCATAAGAATGTTGTTGTAGTGCCTGAGGTGAACAAGGTATGATTGAGCAGAACTATTTTGTTGACAGTTTGATGACGTTTCCAGTTTGGATGTTGGATAGCCCTCAGCGCACTAAGACTATCGGTGATGCTTACCGCTTTGTGGATGTGATTGGATGAAATCCAATATAGTGCTTGAAGCATGCCATAAGAGTTCCGGGCTAAAAACAGAAGAAAATTTGTTTGGTTGTGTTGAGTAGAGTATTTTTAGGGTTTCTATATGTACTCCGCAGCCAGCTTTATTTGCAGTTTTGGAACCATCTGTGTAGTTATAGGTGTGATTAACATATACGTAATTTAAAAGTGATAAGAAGGGACATAGTTTGTAGAAGGATTTTTATGAGCAAAGTTATATACAGCGAAATCTACTTGGTGTTTGAGGACCAGCCAGACGGGGATGTGTGGGGTATAAATCAGGTTGGGCTTAAAAACAGAATTTCGAGTAAACCTTTTTGTAAACAAATTAAAAGAACAGAAACTGGATGAATCCGAAAGCACTCTTGCCAACTGTCTGATATGAGTGTTTTGGTCGGGTGTTCGAGAAGGTCAGAAGATGGGCTTTGTATTCCAAGCGGGCATTTCTCCACAGGTGTGTTGCAGGCAGTTCGTTGGGGTGCTCCTCATAGCACCGGTGCATAGACGGAGAGCTTCAAATTGAACTCTGAATAATGGAGCAAGCGACGTTACTGAAGAGAAAAGTATGCCTCAGTTCCGTACTCGATGACTGGTCGATAGATATCGAGGAGGGAACGTTTTTCGGCTCCCAGTTTGTACCTTTTAGGAAACGTAATGCGTTCGTTCGTTTTAAACATTTGTCATGGACATGTTGGATATGGGAGGAATATAAGCCGTTTCCTTGAAAAATAACACCCAAAAATTTGTACTCTTTCAAAATTTGTACTCTTTTTTAAGAGTCAAGAGTGGCGTTTTGGAAGGTCAAAGAAAGTGAGCTTGGTTTCCTTTTTATGTAAAGAGAACTGCTGCCAGTTTGACACTGAAAGTTTAAAGTCCCATTTTGTGCACCACTTCTTGACTTTACTTAATCAGTCTTGACATCTCTCGAAGAGGTGTTCAATATAAGATCCACTCTCCCAGAAACAAAACTCGTCAACATATAAAGCGGAGGAAGATGTGATATTGCCCGGAAGATCATTAATTACAATCGTGAAAAGTATTGGACTGAGAATGCTACCTTGGGGTGTTCCGGTATCCAGTTGTTTAGTCATCGATAATGTGGAGCCCACTCGCACTTGCAAAGTGCGGTTAGATAAAGAGGAGATGAATTTGAGCATTCGGCATTTTATGCCTAAATTTATTAATTATGCCATATGCCTAACTTTATGAATTTTACCATAATAACTTCTTTGTGCACCACGTCATATGCTTTTTCAATGTCTATAAGGACAGCGAGTACGCTGTGTTTATTGGCCAAAGACTTTTGTACAATATCATGGAGTCTCAGGATATGATCAATTGATTGTTTTCCTGCGGTTTCTGAATCCGGACTGCTGGCAACTCAGTCTGTTATTGTATTCCAGTTACCATTTTAGCCGTCGGACTGCGAGCTTTTCCATTAGTTTGCAGACGTTACTGGTGAGGGATACTGGTCTATAAGATGGAAGATGTGAGGGTTTCTTGGGTTTGGGGATTGGAACAATAATCGAGTGTAGCCAAGCTGGTGGAAGATCGGATGAAGCCCAAATGCCATTTAGGAGGGTCAAAAGAATATTAAGCGATTTATGGGACATGTGTTTAAACATTTCATAGCACAGATTGTCTGCTCCAGGTGCTGTCTTTTTTGTGTCTTTTAGTTCTGAACAACGAGAAGCAAGAATTTAAATAGGAATTTTGTGGAGAGGTTGACAAATTATCGAGCTGTGCTTCCAAGCACAAGTTCTGTAATGATTAAAACCTGGAAGGTGGATTTTGCTGACAGAGTGGAACTGTTGAGCTAACATATTTAGCCTTGTGTTGGTTGTTTTTAGCAATGATTCCGTTTTGTTGCAAGGATGGCATATACAGTAATAACAAGATCTCTGTAGAGAAAATTTCTTGATGGTTCTCCAGAACTGTGTCAAGTGTGAGTTTGATTTTAATGAGTTGCAGTAATTGCGCCAAGAAGAGCGTTTTGATTCCAGGATGATTTGTCTTGCTTTTTCTCGACATCGCTTGAAACTTATTATGTATAGTGGAGATCTTGTGCATTTCATGCGGGTAAATGCGTGTTTCCGATTTTTTATTGCCTGTTCGCAGTCTTTGTTCCACCATGGTACCGGGTTTTTGCATATTGTTTGGTTTGCGGAATGAACTCTTTGAATGCTTCAAGGACACAAGTTTCGAAGAGTTGGTATGAATGTTCCAGGTTTGTAGAAAAGTAAAGTAAAATTCTATCACCCATGTCAGCAAATTTGGACCAGTTGACTTTGGCAAATTTCCATGCGGGAAGGAATTGGGTTTCTTGAAGGTGTACTCCGTTGACGCCTGTGTGGATTGTAGAGTGTTCGCTGCCAAGGAAATTATTTGTTATCGTGGTGGAGCAATTTGAAGCAATTGCGTTGGAGACGATTGTTAAGTCAAGAAGGCTCCAGAATCTGTGACTGGTGAGAGAAAAGTGGGTTGGACTTGGAGTTTAGTATGACGTAGTCGTGGTTGTCCAGTAATGAGACAAACTCTTCCATTAGTATTATTTTGTGAACTACCCCACATGCCATGGTGTGCATTAAAATCCCGGCAAAGAATAAGCCTATTCATACGCGAGAGAAATTCAAGATTGTTGATTTCCAAGAAACAGCTAGGTGGATTATACACGTTCATGATGGAATAATAATCTATTTCATACCCATTATTTCCAAACCGTTGGCTCGTGACGGGGTTATAATTTCGGAGAAAATTAATTAATTATTATACATATTGCTATATCTCCCCCCTTTCCACGATGGGGAGGACGGTCTTTTCTTTGGGTGGCGTAGCTAGGGAATGGTTGGTTGATATTTACTATTGGGGTGCGTTTCCTGTAGGCAGATTACGTCCGGTAGTTCGTCAAGAGTGGAGAGGTACTGCTTAAATTCGGGTAATTGTGGAAGATGGATCTACAATTCCATTGCATTATTTTAAGAGACATTATGATGTTAAAAATTTAAGTTGTTCTGCGTCAATCGGAATGCCCATTTTTCCGCTAGCAGCTTTCGTGATGATTTTAAAGATGTCCACTGGTGCGCTATTATCTTTGGCGGTGATTTGATGACATCTGCTAAGAAAGCAAGAAAAAGAAGTGGGTAACCTAACATTGCGCCCGAGTCTAGTTCGTTGTTTATAACCATTTCTTCATTATCAGGATAAGCGACCCTAACGGCCCGTTTACTAGGAGGGGTCTGTGGGTGACAGAACTGACGCAAGGTAAGGCTGTCAGTGGAGGAAAATCAGAAGGCTGCGTTACTCGCGGTGTAGTGACAATATTAGTGGACGTGTATTGTCTGCATGCCTCAGCGTAAGCAACTTTGGAAGTAGTTTTGATGCGGATAACTTCAGTCTCTCGTTTGAATCGTGGACACTGCATGTCAGTTGCAGAATGCTCGCCTTGACAGTTTGGGCACCGTTTGTAGGAGGCGGTACAAGTTTTCCAGCCGTGTTCACCGCTGCAGTTGGAGCATCTTTCTTTTCCTCTGCAATGATTTGCAACGTGGCCATATCTATTGCATTTAAAGCATCTAACCGGTTTAGGGAGGTACTTAACTTTAAACAACATATATCCTATTTTAACATCAGCTGGTAATTCTGTTCTGGAAAAATGGACTAGTACTGTAGTGGAGTCCTGCAATGTTCGAGTGTCTCGTGAAAAGTATTTGAAACGCTTCGTGAAGGTTACATTCTGTGTTTTTAAACTTTCTTGAAGTTCCTCAGTTGTGAGGTCAAGAGGTACGTGATATAACACACCTTTCGAACCTTGTAGTGGTAGCAACGTAGGCGATGTGGATATGGATTTCTTGCCATCTGAGCAAGAAGTCAAGGAGAGTAGCGTTCTGATCTGTTGGGCAGTTCTACATTTGATCATGAGATCCGCCGTTGCTTTAATGGAATGCACGACACGTAGTCACCAATGGACTGTTTTAATCAATTATCAATGAAAACGGGACTGAAGGATCTAAGTGTTGTGTCCTGAGTACTTCGTATGATAACCGGCTGCAACTCCGCCGCATTACTGTCAATTTCTAAGTTATCCGAGGAATATCTCTATAGTAGTCGGACGAATCGAGGGTTTCGTCAATCAGTGCAGATTGCACCACGGTGTAGTTGTACGACAGTTCAAAGCCACGCTATGTAGAGAAAGAATCTATATGGAACAAATATAATAGAGACTAGAAACGACTTCGACAATCTCCGAAGGAAGTGAACACCAATCTCTCGACCACGTTCTCTGCAACACACAGTTCGCTCCGTGCAAACCGCCTCTCCTGAAATCTCAACACCTCGCAGCCGGTCCCGAAGCCACTCACTAACTCGGCAAATAAATAACTACCTGCTCGGTACTGACTCGCAATCCCCGCAACGAAAAATGAGCAACACAACAGTCGCCAAGGAATGCGGAACAGGCAAAAATGCGCCCCGACTATTACTCGAGGCCTGATCTGCAATTAAGGGGAAACGTTGCGTAACGACAGTGCGTAAGCAATGATACGCAGCAATTCTGCGAAAGTTACACAGCACCTTTACGGGAATATTGATGAAATAACAACGAGGCTTTCCTTACGTCACGGACTCCAAGCCTTGTTTCAATCAACCGAAATTGACAGCTTTGGAAGCCTGATCCACCTTCCAAGTAGGTTCTGCAAGGTAAGTTCAAGATTGGTTGAAGGTTGCTGCATGAACAGGAAATCAGTTGCATTCCACGACACGCTACATTTAGCCAAAAGCGGTGATGTTTTGGCTCAGTATGTGGTTCACTTGCCGAGCAAATTCAGCTGTGAGAAAAAAAGGTCTTATTTGAGCAATCCTCAAAGTCGCTATTAGCTTTTCAAACGCCGGGACTGGGGTAGATCCAGTGGCGTAGCGAGGCTAAGTGTCGCCCGGAACCAACCACAAAAGTTCCGCCCTTTCCACCCTCAAATTTGCTTAAATCAATTTAAAATGAAAGAAGATCATGTTTCGTGCTTATTAAAGAAATAAGGAACAGTAAAGTGTCTTGGACATCAGAATCGAACACTTGCAAACTGAAATTGTTTTACATTCTCGATCATCTTCCTTTTTCTGCTTGTTTTCTACCTTTTTCATCATTGCTCTTCCTATTTTTCTGCCTACATTACATCTACATCTATGGATCTGGCATATTTCGTTGTAATTTCTTCCATGATTGGTTTCAGTCTACTCTACAGTAAGCCGACCACTTACCTTTCATCGTTTACTGATTTTTGGTGATCAAGCAAAAAATACAAAAAATTAAGGGAATAGTGAAGGCGGCATACCTCCTTTGAAGATGTAAAGATTTATATATTTTAATAGGTCAAATAGGCTTAAAACCGGCTCTGGTTGGGAAGTGTTGGTTTGCAGCCTCCAACGTGACTTGCAAACCTGGTCTAGCTGGTGGGTTGAGCTTCTTCCAACCACGCGTGCATAGTTTAATTCCTTACCTTCGTTAGGAACAGGCATCTATTGCGAAAACTATTTTACCAAACCCTACCATGTAGGACATCCGCCTTTTTATTGCTTACCAATGATTACCACGTCTTAAGTTTGACAGTAATCGCACTTAACTTTATCAGTAAAGCCATTGCCAAGCTGTGCAACTGTTTCGGACAACAACCCTTTCAATAAAAGCCTTCACCACAACCATAACTAAACATATCGTTTGCCCTTGCGCTAGGTTTTCAGCCTAAGGTTAATCGCCTCTAATTTATCAAAATGACAGCAACTTCTTTTCTAAGCTTTTCTTGTTGCAATGACTTTTCTTTCTATGACTGCAAATGTTGAATTTCCCTTTGAAGAAGTGAGTCAAATCTTCTACGAAACACACATTGCCCATCAGCTGGCACTGATTCACTCTACTTGCAGATCAAGCCTACAATCTGAGCTCTAAATTAACCATGCAAACACACTAGCTGCTCTATCTAGCTTCAAGGATGTCATTTTCCGATAAATTACATCATACAGAAAAACAACAGTTCTATTGAAACTGAGTAACTTTATCTTTGCAAAGTTCTTCACTTCACCCTGTTGACAAGCCCTAATAACAAGGCTGCATTTTCTGGCACTTATTTGTTGAAAATATCCCAACGAACTTTAAACAATAGAATGAGACGTGCCAATAAATGTTCTTCGCCAATGCCGATGGGTGTCAGTTGATGTAATGATATACCATTGGGGCATTGCTAAGGATCGAACGATAGGAGAAAAAAGATTAAGCTAGATGTGACTATTTACCGTGATTTCCAGTAGTGTCTTGTTTTATCTGATTTTGAGTGAGGCGGGCAATATAAATATCGACCTACTGAAGCAGTAACGTTTACTAGTCTGCGGTCGAATGTCATCTATGTCCTTCACTCAAAGGACGTTTGAGTGGGGTGGGGGAAAATGGGTGACAATTACCCCCCAAGTACGTATGCTAAAGAGCCCGGATTTCAAGACAAATACAGGTTACTTTAGCAAACTGGATTTGACTTTTGAGTAAACGTTTTATCAATTTCTTGACTCCACAACCACATTTCCTAGTTTTTTTGGACTACCAGTCTAGGGCTTCTATACACAAAACTTAAAAGAGTTAGAACAACTTCTAAACAATTCAATTTTCAATGAAAAACTTGCCATCCCCCAGACGGTACCGCCCGGGGCCGTGAGTCCTTAGCACCCCGCTACGCCACTGGGTAGATCACAAAAAAACTTCCAGTTGATTGGGACACAAAGTCAAGTCGTTTTTGGACATACCGGTATCAAAATTTCATTTTAATGTAACATTTTCATTGCTATCGTAGATTACACAACTAGTTGGATAGTGGTTTCTGAATTAAGCTAGGGGAGCAATACTTGCAGACATACGCATTTAAAATCATATCAAAATCAAAGTAACTGTCTTCATCTCTCATTATATGATTCTCAGTTGCACTTGATTACAGCAAAACACAAACTTACCTCAAAAAGGTCAAAACCACTCGCAAACCAACACCATATTTGCTGTTTTACAATTTTTTAATGTAAAACCAAGCAACAAAAATAAAAAGCATATTTTGACAAGTGTCTGCAGCAACAGCGGGTTTAAAACCAAATACGACTTAATTTTTGTCTCCTCCTGATCAACAGTGCTCTTGACAAATATGGTACCGGTTGACAAATATAGCTCAGTCAGTTTTCAACCAAATTTTCAAGACTTAAAACACGCTTATTAACCTGATTCCCTCAGTAGCTGATTTTTTCAAAGTGTTCTGTCGAGCAGTCCTGTCGAAATATCCGTAAGTTTTGTATTTTTTGAGCAATGTGGGGTTTACTACCAAGATAGGTTTCTAACGTGTGATAACAAAAGCTGTGCTGTTGTAGAACAGCTGGTCTCCAATGCCATTTTTTGATGGACGGGCAAGCTTCTCAACTGTGTCCCATGAAGGAATTCAATGATAAGACAAGCTGAGTCGACGCGGCTCAATTAACCTCCGTTGCGCTGTTAAAGGAGTTTTGCCATTTTGGCAGGAGTCACCTTGCGTGCCTCCCACGAAAAATGTTTGTTTTTGAAAAAGTATATATACATTTAGAAATACCACAAACTTGCTTTTTCGGGTCAGAATGAGCTTGAAAATAATTGCTGAGTTGTTGAAAAATGCGTCTGCGCGCCTTCAACGTTATATGCCATTTTTGCAGTTGTTAATAGACTCAGGTTTTAAGAGTTACCTGAGTCGAGTTTGCACCTGTTTCTACAACAGAAAAACTTATGGAAAAACGAACAGTTCAGAACCGTGCATTTAAGACATTACGTCTTGAAAAAAACTTGCAATTTTTTGCTTTGATCTACTATTTCAACTGCCACACGCAATAATAAAATACATTCGGATTTAGTCATTTTCACTTCCGCTGCTTTGGTTACTTTACGTTTTCAGTTTCGGATGTCTATATGCGCGCACCGCTAAGTGATAGAATTTTTTGATGATTCAATGAAATCTTTGGGTTCGATAAAAGCAAGCGTAATCCGCGTTTCGAAATATAGGCAGATAAACCAAATGAACTGTTCCATAAAGCAGCCAAAGTCGAGATGGACTTTTTCTGAAGTTATAATTCTTCGAGTAATGGTTACCCCGGGTGTAATTGTCCACGGAAGGAACTGTTCAGCCGGCAATTACTTTTGTAGCAACTAGGTGTTCAGAATGCAAAATATTTACGCGGTAAAGTTTGGCAACTATCCTGCGTGGAAGCGATTGCCCTAATACCCACCACTATTTCAAAAAAATGTTGAGCTTTTTGCTCCTTTATTACCAGCTGATTTTTGGCACTAATCAAGTCGCTAGCAGCACTTGGTCGCACTAAAGCTTAAAAAGCATTGTTGAGTTGTTGCGTCTGGTACTGCCTCCAGTAATGACCAGAAGAAACCGAACAGAGTTATGCGCTTTCACCAAGCACAAGTAAAACCAAAGTGTTTTTGATAACAATATCACAGAAAACCTGAGGAAAGGCTGAACATCAAACAAAAACACGCTGTTTGTACTAAGTCTTACCTGAAATCGAGAAAATCTTGGGGAGTCATGGTTTCCAAGATACCGAACTGCCCACTGATCACCTAAACAAATGAACAGTTTTCAACAGTATGCCCAAGTTCTATTCATGGAAAAATGTAAACGCTCTTAAAAACCTTTTTCAATTTTATTTCTTCTTGCTGTATGGCACAATAACAGAATTGTTTGAGCAAGAATTTTCAGAAGCATTTTTATTTGTCTGTAGATATTGCTTCAAAATGTGAAAATATGTGTTTGTTTGGTGGTTTTGTATGCATGAATTTGTAACAGTTTTCCATACATCCCACACCAAGCGTCAAACAAATATCTTATATCTGATTCCAGTATTTGTCAATTTTGCCAACACATTCACAGTCATCCAAGGTTTGTTTCAGCTTATCTGTGCACCAAACGTTCAAGCAGCCCGACTAAATAATCCGCGCGCCTAACGTGTTGTCTTGTTTATTTTATCTTGTTGACACACACTCATCTAGTTTTCTAACAGTCTGTACATTTTTATAACAAGAAGAACAAAGTTTTCCCAATATGAAAAAATATACATAGTACTTGGTACTGCACTTTCGCAGAAAGCAAAATCAAAGCTCCCGTGTTGATCCTAGCATTAAAACACCGCGCTTAACCCAGAGTCACATATCTACACTCAATCTCCAGGCTTTCGCCAATATTTGTTAATTTGACCAAAGAATAACATAAAAATATCTTCGAGTGACAATTACTCAATACATAAACACACAAAATACTCCAAACATATGACGCAAAAAAACGAAACACTGTGAAATAAAGGGATTCTGTCTCCGTTTTAACTATATTTGCCTACTCTGTCAGCGAAAATAACTAAAATGTTTCGAGAGACAATTCCTCAGACAACATACCATAAAATTATTCAAGCACAAATTGATAACTTGAAACAATAACCCATGTTAAACAAAAGTACGTGATGCTGTATCGTATGTATACAATGAGGAGAGAATATGCTGTTTCAGACATAAGTAACAGATGTAAGAAATTCATCAACAATGACATATGCTTAACGTGGAAAAAGGAAAGCAGACGATCTATCATAAGGAGTTTTGCTACATTCCTTGGTCATTGGGATGACATTTTTGGAGCATCTGTAGTACATGGTTTTCGGTCGAAGAGTCGGAAGACGACGAACATTTATTGGTAAAATTAGGTGGAGGCATACACTAGCTGTCTTTTTCATCAGCACGTTTGCTGTTGCAATCGGATGCGAGGTGCGCAAGGTAAAATTCCATTGGTAGATCTTTATTTTCTTTATTTATCCATTATTTCTATCAGTAAGTGAAACTTGGCGTTGAATATTTTGTGTATTCGCAGTTCTTTTGCCCGTGCAATTGATATTGATGGAGAGCACCCAAAATGGAGAGCACCCAATTGGCAGGGCTTCGCTCGTTTGGGGGGCCACCGGTGTGCGCATTACCGCATCATTCAAGCTAAAAACGCATGGAAAACAAACTACCGCAGAATTGTGACTAAGTGACGGAACTCAGCACCTAAGCGGCGGCACTACACAATTGCAAATACTGGTGACACTTGCCGCACTAAGAGGCTTGTCACATCTCGCCGGCCTATTCATATAACATATTAGTAATATTGTTTTATTTGGTCATAACGTCGGTTGCGCAGGGTGTTAACCTCAACGTTGTTTTGTATGTATATATCGCATTGTATGTACTATACGCCAATTCAGCAGGAATGGCATTAGCGCAGTAGCCCTATCACTGAAAGGTTACGGGACACCTCAGTTAGAATGCCCGAATGAAAAGTTTTTTGAAGTGCAACAGTGGGGATTTGAAAAAGAGTGTGAGATTACCAGGTTATGAGAGGAAAATATTATGTTGTCTACTCCCAAAGTTACTGAATCTTTCCATACTAGGCCAGTAGAAAGCACCAACTCAAACGTGTGTGCAAAACAACGTCAATTCTAATGACGGCGGTGCCGTCATGGCTAAATGTTAGGAGGAAAACTGTTGTAGCGTGTGGTTTGAAGTCAAATTCTTCTCCAATTTATGGTACTTGTTAGTAGATAGTTGCGTTGTTGACTTGCTGTTTCTTGTTTGTTTGTGTGGCCTCAATAATAGGGTTTCAATGCTTGAGTTAGACATCTGCACATGGTTTTAGAGATACTGTTCATCCCACTTGGTAAAATGCTATTGTGCTCCTTTTCAGTTTTTTGACCCACGTTTTGCAAACATATATATCTCATGTTGATGATATATTTCACTAATAATTCTTTCCATCAGCGTGTAAGCGTTGTGAACAAGCGAAAGCGACGCGGCCAAGTCTAATGAAAATTGTGGTATGACGAGGTCAAACCAGAGGTGTAGTGCTAAAAAACGATGTGTTGGAACACACCCACAAACAGCCATTTTCAAGTAAAGTGTGGGGACGCACCCAAAAAAGTAGTAATTGTCATTACACAATTATGCTAGGGTGCTGCGTAAGAAATAGCTTGTCATTTTTTCATTTACGCGACGTCTGGAGATGAGAATTTGTAAAAAGCATCAGACATAGATGAAGGAGGAGGATAAAATGTTGGATTGTGATACGCAAAAATACACCCAAACAAAAGTGTGGTAGCGCCATTCCCACGCGTTCTCGTGTCACTACACCCCTGGGTCAAACTAATGAAAGTGTGCGAATTCAACGTAGTTCTTCAGTCAGAGCGAGACGTTTTCACTTCTGGCAACACTTTCCATTTCTTCACCAGTCTGTAGAAGCAAAATTGCGCTGTAATTTGTGATTTGACGAAGTGATTATCAGCTCGCCACGTAGGTTACGGTTAACCTAAATATAAATGATTTTGAAAGTGACCTTTCACTGCTTCAGTTAATGACTGGCCACACGAACTGTTTCTCCCTATCGCCGTCGTTGCAATAGAGTGTTAGAGTATTTTGGCAACCTATTCTAATTTCTAGTTTGCGTGTCATTCTGAGAGTTTAGCTACTTCTATCTTGGTTGCCTCAGTCATAAAAATTTATACCAGGGTTGCCAGGTTGGCCTTTTTACGCCAAATTTCATAAATCTGATCTTGTTTCAAGTTGGTTGCCCTAAAAAAATTTATTTGGGCTTTTTTGGCCTCATCCCAGGTTGGTTGGCCTTAAAAATTTTGTTTGGCCTTTTGGCTCTTTTTTGGCCTTTTGACGCTGAAAAGTTTCCTCTGAAGGTAAATCTTACTATTCCATATTTTTGGCAACACATGCAAAATTTTTGTAATAAATGATATATTATAATTATACTGATGCCTGCGTTCTGATGTTAGTAAGATTGGAAGGATGCGAGACTCGAAATTATTTTTTTGCGTAATCACTAGAAATATGTACACTGTGTAGTGTGTTGTAAGCAATAAGCAGGTTCAACTCTTGTAGACAGGTCTGCGTCGCCATGATAGAAATGCGACAATGACGTAGAAGAAGTGTAAGGGCTCTTATGATTCTGGTCGTAAGTACAAGAGTGAAATGGAGATGACCTTCGTGCAGAAGGCTGCCGATGGATCAGTATGTAAACTGAGGCACAACACTCAACCAGCGGGAGGGGCAACCGGGAAATTGCCCCCCCAAAAAAATTTTCAAAAACATGTTTATTTTGTAGATAAAACAACCATTACGATCATTTTGCCCCCCCCCAAAAAAATATCAGCTGGTTGCAGCTCTGCTGTGGCACCATTGTACCCAAAGTTTGCAATCTCACAAACCACGCCAAGTCAGAGAAGCATCAATAATGAGCACCAGTACAAGGTCAAGCAAGACTTCATTCAAATTTCGAAGAAAAATTCTAATGATATTCTTGTAATGGAGATGTGTTTTGTGACAAAGGAATAGCAATACCACAAAGTTTGGCTTTTTTCTGGTACTTAAAGAAACCGTTTGGCCTTTTTCAGCACTGTTTGGCTTTTTATCGAAAATTTCGTCTGGCAAACCTGGTTTATACTGTAAAAAGTTAAATCAACTAACAAAATGTGACGTCAATTTTGAGATGTTGGTAGGACGGCAAATTCACCTGTTTTATTGATTTAATACCATTGTGCACGTGGAACAAGATGAGAAAACTGTGTCCCAAACATTTCCTTCGTCGTACGATGTTTTTAAAAAAGTGTTTGAAAAAGTAAAAACCTATGCTGGAGCAGTGGTGTAGCCAGCCGAAATTTTTGGGGGGTGCCAAAAAATTTGTGGGGGTGGGGGGAAAATGTTTGATTTTAGGCGAATAACACCATTTTGTTTGGAAAAACGCAACTCAAGGGTCACAATGACTATATTTCTAAAAATTTGGGGGGTATGGCCTCTTTGACCCCCCTGGCTACGCTTATGTGCTGGAGTGTTGCAAGACTTGATTATATCATTTTGCTTAATTTCACCTGCACACACTTGCTATAGAAAATTGGGTGCAGACCACAGATAAAGCGAAAAGTACTCTGTATCTATTGGTAATTCAACCACCTCAAGCAGTAATGAAACGCTTGCAAACCACAACATTCTATGACATATAACGTTATACAATTAAAGCATGTGTGAAATCTCAATTAATTAAAAAGATTAGCCCAGGGGTGGCCAACAAGTTAGAGACCAAGAGCCACTATTCTTACTGCGTTACCCCAAAGAGTCAACTCACAAAACTTACAACCTTGAGTTTGAATCCAGCATCATACGAAACATGCTTTCTATTGCACGACATTGCGCAAGGCTTTTACGCTATAATTCCAGGCATGTTATCCGTACGTACAGTATACAGTACGTATGTCCACAGTCCACTCCAGCACGTTTGTTTCACCTTTTGCATTGCCTTTTCTGCAATTACATCTACCCTGACAAACGTATGCACATACACGCGAACTTGCGCGGCGTGAATGTGATCGTTTGTGTACATAAGCGTACGGCATGGGGATGCAGGGGATGAGGTCGCATCCCCAATGCTGAAAAATTGGCCATTATTCGGGTAACAATTTTCAACATTTCGGCAAAGTATACAGCTATATTCACATGTAAATGAGGTAACACCTATTTTTCCAACTAAGGCAAATAATGGCCAAATCGGCAAACTAATCTGAGACTATTTTGCCATTCTTTTGCCTTGACGGCAAAATAGACACTGCCCTTGAGTGAACTGGAATCATGTGGTAATTTCAACAGCCTTCATCAAATTTGGGCCAACTCAAACACTTTGTTGAAGTTTTGGGTAAAATTAGAAACATTTGAGCAAATTAGGAACATTTGGATACGGTACAATAGCTTCAATTAAATCTAGGCACATGACAAACGTTTCATTCAAATTTGGGTGAAAATAAAAACATTTAGATAAATTGGAAGCATTTGGGTGAAGTCCATCAGCCAAATCAAATTTTGGCAGTTTGCAACAGCTTCATTCAATTGTGGGCAACTTCAAACAATTTTGTTCAAAACTTGGCTATATAGAATAGCTCCACTGAAATTTTAGTACAATCATGGGCCCAATTAGGTGGAGGACACGGGGGACGCGTACCCCCCACTTTTTCAGACAGTGGGGATATAATATACCATGTCTTCCCACAGGAAGACATTTTGCTCTTTAGGTTTCGTAATATATTGTTTTCACACCAAGCTGTCCCCCTCACATTTTACAACAAAATCGCTGATGAGTACAATTAGAAATGTCTGGTGAACTATAAGAGCTTTATTCCAATTTGGATAAAATGAGAAGCATTTGGATAACTTTTATCAAACTCAAGGAAATTTGAGTAAATTGGGACAACTTCATTCAAATTTGGGTGAAGTTAGAAATGTTTCCATAAATTGGAAAAATTTGGGTAAATTCCAACAGACTAAATTAACTCTGGCCAAATGGCAATAGCTCAATTCAAATTTGGGCCAAGTGGAACATCTTCATTCAATTTTGGGTAACTTCAAACAGCTTTATTCATTTTTGGGTAACTTTAAACAGCTTCATTGCAATTTGGGTAATATACAAATGCTTCATCTGAATTTGCATGCAATTAAAAACATTTAGGCAAATTCCAACAGCCTCAATCATACGTGGGTAATTGAAGCAGCTTCGTTCAAACTTGGGTACAACAGGAATCATCTGCGCAAATTGGAAGAGTTTCATTCTGATTTGAATATATTACAAATGTTTGGGCAAATTACAACGGCCCCAATCAAATTTGGGACAATTGAAACAACCTCATTTAAATTTGGGTAGAGGTAGAAACATTTAAAAATTAAGAACATGAGGTGGTAACCCCCCAGTCCAACTAACCCTAATTTTTGTAAACCTCAAACTGTTGATACTGTAAAGTGTATAACTAGGATGTAGCTGTAGCTGAAAAATGTTTTGTGGTAGTAATGTGCTGTGTCTGTGATATGATACTGTGAAGTGTTCGTGTTTCAAACTTGCTTGGTGTTGTGAGATTTGCAAGTGTGAATCTGTTTCCACGAAGTGTTAATGAACAGAATTAACTAAGTAACTGCAGCTGTTGCGTGGTAGTAAAGTAGCTGTGATTTCATACTCTTCAGGTTTTCATATTTTCCGTTTGTTTCATGCAATGAATTTCATTTATTGCATCTTCCCAAATTTTAATGTTTTAATTTAATGCTGTGAAGTGAAGTTTTCATGAACAGTAGCAACTGTAGGCTATTATTTATTGCACCGCATAATTCACTAACGTTAATGCAGTCCAGTGAAGCACTGCGCTATTTTTGTAAAATATTCTTGTTGGGTTGTAAGTCATTTGTCATTGTAAATGTGCATTTGTACACTTTCCTTGATAGTTGATCATAATAGGCTGCAGTGTTTGCCTACTCAGTCCCATTTGCTATTTTTTCTTAGCATACTGTGTGCGGTGCAAATTTAACTGTCTAAACTGCAGTGCATTTGTGGTTTTCATTAGTGATTGCTTAATGTGGAAGGCTAAGCTATGGGCTATGTATTAAATTGCTTCCTTTCTCTCTCCTTACTTGAGACTTGACCTATTTGCAGCAATGTAGTACGATCGTAATCTGATATTTCAATCCTTTTCCAGATTGATTGCGATTGTGGCTAATACAAATGCGTACATATGCTAGAAAAGAACAGATCTTAGCTATTAGGATGATCGTGTTGCGATCGGAAAGCCCGAGCGGCATCGTGTTGGAAGAATAAGTTTAGAACGTATATAAAAACTTGAAAATGAAGATGCAAAACAACACCTTCCACATGTGGTGGCATGAACAGCAATTTTTTGGGGATTTTATTGTAATCAGATAACATTTTTCAACGCAATAAATATTACCATTGTTCACATACGGCTATGCAGAATATTGATTGCTAGTTGAGGGGGTACGGCTTTGAACTCCGGTAATTAGTAATTAGGCGTGCAGACACCTTGATTTGTTTACCATGGTAGGCTTTAGTCTTAACATTAAGACTTGCTTTTTATACGTTATTTGGGAAAAACAAGATCAAATTAGGGCAAGAATTTTTTGCATCCCCAAAAATATGCACTCCCGTACACCTATGTTTGTGTAGGTTCTTGCGCAAACCACAAAATGTGCTTCCACGCAAAACGGTAACTAACACGTGTGTAGCGTAAATGCGCTCGCGTGTGTATGTTTTTGCACAAGCCACCAAGCACGCTTCCACGCTATGCGTGTGAAGTCGCATTTCAATACACGAATAAATATGGCACTTACGTAAGTGCCGCATGAAACCGGGCAAACAGCCGCATGCGGCTCGCGATCCGTGGGTTGGCCAGGCTGGAACAGCCTATATAATTGCCGTTATAAAATGCAACGAGACCTCTCCACCTTGTGCTGTGGGCCCTGGTCAGGGATATCTAGGAGTTTCTAGATGTCCCTGGCCCTGATATAACCAGAAACAACGGAAACAGTCAAGGGCTAATATACAGTAACTGAAACATATGGCTGGAGAATAAACATTGATAAAAATACGATATGAATAAGCACGTGACGAATTGCTTCGGCACATGTCATCTAACACGTGAACTAGTTCTTGACAACTTTTGTAAAATGGAATAGAGCATAACTTTTTTAAATCGTTCCCAACCGCAGAAAAATTAAAGGTCGCCTCTTCTGAGGAGATATCTACACAGATCGTGCACAGTTGCCGAAGGCAGTTGTTCTCATTCAAGCGGAATTCTGTTAATCATGTAGTGGTGCACCAACTCCTAGCCCCTGCAACATGCTACCAGTTCTAATGTTGACCAGATTTTGAACCATGTCAATTCTCTTGGCAGTCGCAACACACATAATAACCGATGCAAAATTAAAACAATTGCCTAAAGTCCTTCCTTGTAATACCAATGGTAGCAAATTTCAAATGAAATCAGGCAAGAAGCTTTGGGTGAAACCTTGTAAATAACTACCTATTCTCAGCTTTATCATGAAAAACAATTTACTTTTTTCTACAGGTAACAATTTACTTTTTTTCCTATGACTTTCATCTCGTAAGAGGTAAAAAAATAACGTTTTTGTTTTGAACCTGTTTCAAAACACTTCTTTGATGTTGAAACGTTTTCACCGTACTTGCGCAGCTAAGCATTGCGACAAATGATAAGTTTCCTTAGTTTGTGCTCTATGTTCCAGTCATTGATCTGTAAAGGTATGATCTACCCTATCAACAACAAGTTAAGTTGCCCTGTCACCCGCAACTTCCGCGCATAGGTGCAGAACCGTCGCCAGAAAGTCGTCACTAGGGGGGCTTTACGTTTGTGCACGGGGGCTTGGCATTATAAAAATTGACAAAAACTCCACTAATTTTCGTGATTCAATTTCAATTTGGGCGGCTTGGAGCTTTGTTTGGGGGGCTAAGCCCACCAAGCTCCCCGTGGCGACGGGATTGCAAAGGTGTAGCCAGGGGGGCCCAAAATTTCTAGCATATCTTGTAATTTTGTGCTTTGAGAGGCAGTGTCACAAGCAAAATACTGTTGCTCTTTTAAAGTCAAAGTTTTTGGCCCTCAGAAAAATTTTGGGGTGGCTACGCTACTGCTTTCACAACAACGTTTGATCCTAAACTTTATAACGCGCAAATGTATACAAAAGGTTCAAAGTGACAAACCAGCTTGAACGATTAGGATTACCTTAAGAATTTCTACGCAGCGTTTCATTCTGGAAGTAACCGTCAACATGTTTCTTTCCTCCATGCATTGCTTGTCAAATATATCCATCGCTGAGTTTATTTCATGTAGAATTTGTTTGAACCACAATTCAAACGCTGCAAAGTATAAGTTCGCTTTGAAATATCATGAGGTATTCTCTCTGCTTGTTATCTGAGTGATATAAAATATTAAACCAATCAATCAAATCGCGACGTGTTTCCTCAGCTTGGAGCCCTCAGCTATTCCACTACGGACGATACGCCACTGGTTGTCGAAGCTCGATACACAGCGTCTTTGTCAGTGGACATTTGGTTCCGCACCCTGCTGAAAATACGTTTTTAGTATTTTGCTGATATTGCACCTGGTTTTTTTCTTGTCCCATCCATCAACCAAACCCCATCGACACGCCTCCTCGTTCACCACATGTGCTGAGGTTGATGTCAAACATGCATTCCAAGAGTTGCATTACAGATGAATTCAACTTTAATAACCCTTGAAATTATCGAATCACCACAAGACAAACTAGTGTAAACTTCACAATTTACAATTCTGAATCCAGCAGTTCTGCAGAAAGTTTCCGTATGCAAACACCACTTTTCTTCAAACATTTTAAAAACCCATAATGGAGGTCAAATAAACCCCAGGGAGCAACCTTGAATTTCTTTCGTTACTGAAAAACACATCACCCCCCTGAAAAGAATTAATCCGAAAATTAACAACCTACAAGAGTTGACAGCAAAGATGCGATCTTCAAAAGTGGAAGCTGACCGATACCGTGTAAATATTAGAAAATAACGTCCGTAACTTGTTCCTTGACAACCTTCCTGAAAGTTCAACTAACAAGCTTATGTTTGCGTTGAAATGACTTTTTTAATGAATGATGCATCCTGTAGCGCGTAGCCCTTATTTTTGAATAAAAAACACCCAGGAAATGGACTAGAAAAACTTTTGCAAAGCTCTATACTCCGTAATCTGCAGATAATCATTTCAAGTAAAGCTAATTTTTGTACGCTCTAAATGAAATGATTTTTCGCCTTTTTTGAAACGCAGCAAAAATTTTATTTAGAGTGTATCAGCGTTTACTTTGACCTTTTGATCGTTAAACATCAGAAACAGTGCAGAGGTGAATAATACCGTGGAATGTTAGGTCGTACGGCATTTTCGCCCATAATCTTTTCATGGGAGTGCATTGACGTCAGCAACTGCTTTTTTTGTCGCTGAAATATTTCGGTCATTTGTCCCGTAATAGTATTAAAATTCGCCGAAACAGTATTCACTCCTACCTTTTCAAACATTATGACCAAATTGACTTAATTTTATCGGTCATTTCACAAAAATTTGGTCAATGACCGTAAAAAAAACAGCTTGTCAAAGTAAAAAATCACATCCTCCACAAAGTGAAAGATAAGTAGACAAACCTGCAACCTGCTCTTGTTCGCATTTGTACACCTGTTATTACGCTTCCAAAATAAGGGAGAACAATATTGCTGAAACAAGTTGCTAAGATGCAAAAGTACACCACAGCAGTAGCAATCAATATTGTGCTTGCTACACTACAAATAATATTCTGCGGAAGATGAAGTTTTCATGCTGGTTTATTGTTTAGTTATATATCGTGTCCAGAGTTGTTGTCTTTGCCATATAAGCGCTTCATGAAACCCTGTTTACTGCACCTTGTTTGTGATAGGCACTAAAATGGGCAATCTAATAAACCACTTAATCTTTTTAGGAAACATTCGTTATATAATCACTATATGTAAGAAAAATGTGCATATCAATAAAACCGCTCCTCCAAAACCCAACATTAGCATACATTTCAGCAAGCTTTTCAAAACCAGCGTTAACTTTCTTTTAGGAAAGCTTCTCTAAAATAATACAGCATCTCGATTGTATCATAGGAAGACGGTTGCACACCTACCAGGTCGAGATTGTTTCGATATGGTTATTTTCATGCACTTAAACGCTAGCGCTGTTTTTTTCCGTTGTTTATCCAACAAAGTGCAACTGCACCAAACTTCTTGAGACTTTCCACATTTTCTATCGCAGGCTTCTCAACAGTTCTTTGACTATTTTAATTTACGGCGATCGTTGGCTTTTTCTAACCATTGCCAACTTTTGTAAACACATTAAATATCTCATTCTGCTGTATTGTTCACAACTGTATAAATCACATTCCTGCATTGTAACGGAAAGAACGTCCCATACATTTTTCAAAGACGGCAAGTCAAAGTATGAAACTACCTTGGTGTGTTATAATGAAAAGAAGTTCGTCATGTATTGGTGTCATTCCTCCTTGTCCGCTTAATGGATGCTGGGCAGTCAGAACTTTGGACAACTTTAAAGCAAACAACTAATGATTACAATTACAGATGTGCCGTCAATAAAATGGATGCGTTAGAACTTCGAAATCGGGTTCAATTTTGGATCGATGAGACAATAACAGCTTAGATGGAAAATCAAAACCAACTGCCGTTGCAATAAAGAAGCATTGTCAATTTGAATTGCGGGACAAGAAATACAATTATGAAACTAATGCTGGTACACTTCTTGGTGAAAATGAAGTGCATTACCTGAAAAATAAACCCTATTCGCATAACAACGTTGGAAGCAGTGGTGGAGGAACCTTTTTCAAAGTGGGGGAGCACAAGTGCACGTCAAAAAAAGTATGGAAAAGTTTTTTCATTAGCGATTTACTTAACAATGGATCTAATAGTAATTGTGCTGCTTAAACACTTTAAGGAAAATTCGAAATGTACAAGTGGGAGAGCCACACCCTCTCAGAAAAAAAGTGGGGGCCTAGGCCCATGCAGCCCCCCCGGTTTTGCCATCCCTGGTTGGAAGCAACGACGAATAAACACAAAAACGCTTGAAAAAACTTAGTAGTACAGGAGACAGACCATTACAAATCGATGCCGTGAATTATTTTGTACGTAGTCATGTTTTCAATAAACAATCTTTCACATGCACACTGCGGAAACCTGGACATTTTAAAAAAAGCAACTACTACGAAATGTATCCAGCAAGACCTAATTTCCTGGAAATGTTCAACGTTAGCTACAAAAAGAACAAAAACGCTTTCAATTGAAAATCATAATGTTCTAACAAAGTAGAAGATCGATTCATCTTTTAACAGAAACGCATGGCCGCAAACAAACGTTGGAACAGAGTTTTCGGCGAGAACGCAACGAAAAGACCAATGCAGGTTATCTGCTGTTTTAAGAACGACGACATTTTGAAAAAGCAAATTAATCTCAATCAATTTATGTACAGAGGCGTACTCTTATTAGTTTACTTTCTAATTACAAAACCGAAAATCGCATGTACAATTAGATTTTTTGTGACAAAGTACGCAACTGCTAAAACTGGTCATATATTTGAATTGCCTCTCAGCGCCTGTAATGGAAAAAATCTTAAATTCACAAGAATTCTGATCGGATTGTCGTTGCTGGTTTGTAGGCCATGGAGGCTCTAAATTTTCAAAGTGCATGCTTAGTCACTTTATTTGTTTTTGTCGGATCTTCATTAAACACCGGTTTGTGTCTTCCAAAGCTAAGCAACCAAAGTAAACAAGATGCAAACCTTTTAAATTTTTTCTCGGTGGTACTTCAATGTACAGATAGCATAATGCTTTTTTCTGTGTCCCATTTTTCGAGTGTTTGTCTTTTAACCACAAAGCCAGTTTTATTTTGTATGTGATACAGCCTCCAAACTAGTCGAATGTGGGGAATTAAACGCTTGATACGCTGCACCCAGACTCTTAGACGCAAGAATGTTTCAGCTCCAGGATTTGCATTTAATCTTCAGGCGTCTTCATTTAACTTCTACACTGCAACTCACACGAAACTTTTTTCTCTCCCCCCGTTCGCAATCTTGGCTTCATATGGTATTTTCCCATTTTAGAAAAGTTGCAAACCCCATTTCTGCAAAAATTCAATGCCAGGGAACCGAAAATTCTTGCACAAGGACCATGCATTATCTTGGGCGAGGCAGAAGTGAAATAACCGATGACTCTGACCTCCATTGGGTTTTGTAGATAAAACCCCCACCTATGTAGATATATACATATAGCAAATTTTTATGGATATATCCAAACACATTTTTCATGGATGTCTGGCCATTACACGAGGAAAAACTTGTTTCAAAGTTACGTATGAAAAATAGTTTTTAACTCAGGTTAAAAGTTAAACAACAGCCTGATGTATAGACTCCGTCGCAAAACACGCAATGGTTCAGGGCCATACAGTCATTTAAAACAATCGTCTACAATTGTTTTCCCGAACACAGGGCCTGCTGTGAGGTACGAGAAATTATTAAAGTAAATCATTTTCAGGAAGAGTCAAGGCAAAACGCGCGATGAAACTTTTCAGCTTTCGCCCTTCCGTAGGTGTAGGAGCAGGCAAATTTTTGGGGGTGCGAAAGATTTTCGCCCGAATTCCCCACAGTCCCGTTGCTACAGGGGTTTGGGGGCTTAGCCCCCCCAAATTGAATTATGAAGCACTATAGATCGGTGGAGTTTTTATTAAATTTCAGAATGACAAGCCTCCCTGAACAAAAGTAAAACCCCCCTTATTTAGAACTTTCTAACAATGGTTCTCATTCCCAAACATGCCCGAAAACTTTTCGGGCAACTCTTTGTGCGAATAATTCCTCCCACACAGATCATGAACACCTTCGTTTAGAATGACCTCCAAAAAAGGTCTTCATGTGATTCTGCATACATTGGGCGCCAATTTTTAATAATCAAATAATGTTGGGCGCTATTTTTACCCGTATTTTCAGTTAGTTTGTCCAGATTTTCAGGTATTTTGGTAACATTTACATTAGAGTTTGCCCAGATTTTCACGAATTTTGCCCAGATTTTCAGGGATTTTCAACAAATCAAAACTTTTGGGGGTGCCCTTGCACCCCCGCCTCCTGCACCACTGCGCCCCTCATCCCCTTTTTGGGCTCTTAACTACCTTTTTTGGCGAAAAAAATAAACAACTGCACGACAAATAAAAATGACGCGAAGTGTAAGGATCATCAGATCCTAAGAACACCAAACGACCATTCAGTAGATCCCAAAACATAGATGGCCATGGGCCAACAAATGGATGTAATTCGACGTCGAAACCAAATTTAATATTAGGACGAGGTGGAAATAAGTTTTAGCCTGTGCGTTTACTTAGAATGAAAATCAGAACTTACTGCTTCAATTGACTTGTAAATGGAGTTACCTATACAATCATTCACTTCAGTTGTGTGAAAATTTGGGCAAAATATCAAAAAAATGAGCAAAAATTTCGACATTTTTTAACAATACCAATGAAATTATACAGTATCTCTTTGTTGTTGATTGTATAAATAAAAGTTTATCATGTCACAGAAAACACATATACATAATATCAACAAACTGTTTTGTTTATAGCAGAGTTTCTCAACCGGGCCCTCTGCCCCCTTGGGGGCGACGGAGCGGTTCTCCTGGGGCCAGGATCAGAGGCCTTTACCAAATAGCTCTGCCGTGATATTGCAAAACCCTACTGATGAGCTGGGGGCCACAAGTGTTGAGAGTCTTTCGAAGAGGGCCACAAACCATGAAAAGTTGAGAATTACTGGTTTATAATAACTTCGTGTTTTAGTATGTGAGAGTTGATGAGTAACTGATTCACTGGACAGTTTGGACAAAAAAAAGCATTTCATTTACGTGTCAGGGTTCCCACACGTTTTTGAAAACCATTTTCCTTACTGTTTTAATACCTCTTCAAAGCTAAATGAAAAAAAATTCGATACCATAGCTTATCTTCGTTTTCCAAAATTTTATTCATGGAACAAAATTTTACACATTGCATACCGCTGCAAAAACATCTGCTGCTTAACTTTCTGTACAACTGTCATAAGCGGCAAAGAACGAAATTTGAATAAACAATGGATTTTTTTGTTAATAACAATGGATTTTTTGTTATTTTTATGTTATATTTTGTTACACAATCGAAATAAAGTTAAAAAAAATAAAAATCTGAAATCCAGACTGCACTTCTTTTCCTTGAAAGTATTGTGCAGTTAGTGAAAACGGCATAACCCTTTATTTACCAGATCTGATTAAAGTTCGTTTCTTTCGTTTTTTCAAACTTGTTGGAAAACTTCCAGTTGACACTGGAGACACCCATTGTACAAAGTTTATGTATAATGTGGCTTCTAGGCATTCATGATCGCAACCATAAACGTACTGTACGTTCTTGCTCTGGCATATCCCATATATTTTGAATCAACGTAACACTTTATAGCTTACAAATGTAAACTTAGTGTAGCCAGAGACGTTTGTGCTCAGGAGTTTCATGATTTCTTTTCCTTTTATTAGAATTTCTACACTTTATCAATACTTCATGTTCATTTCGGCTAAATTCAATACTATTTCAAGGTCTTCAAAACCGATTTCACAATTTAATACTTTAAATACTACCGCGTGGGAACCTTCACGTGCTTTATAAACTGAACACTGTGGGAATCGAGAATGCTGCAGTGCACCTAGCGTACTTTATATTAGTAGAGTCCATGCCAGGCAAGTACGTAAAAGCTGTGTTTTTAACTTTACGGACGGTGTTTCGATGAACACATTTTTTCACACATTATGTTGCAAATATGTCCTCAGCTAGGTGTGAGGTTTCTTGTTGACAGCAACGGCTGGAATGTGAATGGGACACCAAACCCCCGAGCTGTGAAGCATATGCTCAGAGTATTGAGTCGGTTGGTTTCCGACAGTGTCCTCGCTCAGCCTACTTTTTTTCAATTGGCTTATTTCGAACCAACTTTCAAGCACCAAATTTTCTATGTTCAAATCTATGCCAACATGGTAGAGGTGCCAACAGCTATAGAAAATTTGTAGTGAGAACGTTTGTCGTGAGAACGTTTGAACGTTTTTTTGGCTAAATTTGGGGAAATTCGGGCAAAATACCCTTTGCACCCCCAAACAAATTGCCTGCTACTACACCTTTGTTTCACTTTGTCCACGTACACCACGAAATTCATAAGTAAGATTGGATAAATTGTTTTTATAGCAATGTTCCTCACCAGATTTATACCAGGACCTACAGTACTCACATTGAGGTATGTGTCATACCGAGCAGCGCACTGGCTCGACATGTCGTTTCTTCCCTGCTGAGAAAAGTCATCACGGTCATCTTCGGGTCTGCTGCAAACAATAATAAACAACAACAGTGTCTTACACGCTCAACGACGAACAACAGCGATCAGGTTTTAATTTAGATATGTGTTGGTGGTCTCCAAACTTTTTTGTCCGAGAGCCACATAAGCTAATACCGAGCATGTCGAGGGCCGGACGTCTTACGTAATGTCATTGTTTCGGGACATGTTATATTCTACCAAAGCAACAAATTTTTCGTAAACACATATATTTTTTTCATTGACAAAATGGTTTCGCGGGCCGTAGTTTGGAGACCCATGGTTTAGATAAAACTTGATGGTCAGCGTTAAAGGCTTACCCCATGAGAACGAGACATTCAACCACAAATTGCAATAAATTTAATTTCCTCGTTACACGACGAACTCGCCGAAAACCGTGGCGGCGATGCGCAAGGTACTGATAGGATTGGTTCGCTAGCACATGAGCATTTGCGGGTGCGCTGGAGGCATGCATGGCGGGGTCCATCTTCCCTGCTCATCAAAATAAGAGGAAAGGGGGAAAGTCTTATTTTCGTGCACAACAGCATAAAGATAAATAATTCATGCTCCATCCAGCGACGCAGCCAAGGGTGAAAGAAGATGAATGCCCTTTTAACAATTCGCTCGATTGCAAACTATGGGTTTCACTCAATCTCAGCGAGCAAGAATGGCATTTTGGCAATCACGGTCATTCGCAGGAAAATACACGAATACGTTTCAGCTCAAACTGTAGCAAAGCCATCATCTTCCCAATTTAATGCACACTAACGCTCTAAACACTGCAGACATCAATAATTTTGAGTTTGAAAGTTTGGTATTTAACAGCTTGACAAAACGCATATTGAACCTAAGGCTTAGGTTCCCAAACTTGTTTGAACCGTTACCCAAATCAAGGTAGCGATTATGCCTTATTACCTAGCAATAAAAAATTTTCGCATTTCTTGTCTAAAATTTCTTTTGCAGTGATCGCTCATAATACAGAACAACAATGTAGTTTGGTTATGCGTTGCCCCTCGAAGAATCGTATATTACCCCCGGGGGTAATTTAACCCCAGTTTGGGAACCACTGACCTAAGTGATGACCAAAACACTTTAGTTAGCCGCTTTCCCGCTTAGTCCATTGCAACAGGTGCCCCATACATTTCTCATCCTTCTTGACATTTTATAACTCTAACGACTCTGACTAAGCCTATACTTCCTGTGATGGTTCGTCAATATAATGTGGCAATTAAAAGCTCTAGGGTTGCTGCAAGCTTTCGAGAAATCAGCCGACAGGACGCAGCTTTCATGACTTCACGATGATTCAGACACATCTGTTTTCAAGTAACTAGTCTCCACAAAGGCGACGCATTTGAATCAGTTAGCATTTTTGACATAGCTGTGGTTGGTGATTATGACAACACGTGTGGTACATACCTTTGAAAAAATGGACAAGACATCGGCGCTTACTTAATTCTCAGCAACTGGAAGACCTGAATGAATGCATGAAAGTAACTTACACAAGCACAACAAAAACGAGATTGTTAACTCGTTCCGCACGTGGAATCAATAATGGCTGCTTGATTTAGAAACCCCTAGTAAGCCTACAGTTACTTGCTTTATTTCGAAACTCAAGATTGGTAGCAATATTGTTTTGTTATACAACAGCCTCATGTAATCCTTGAATATTAAATCCGAAGTTTGCACTTATCAAAACCTGATGCAACTTCACCGGGTAAAAAATATTTGTAAACTTAACACTTCTATAAGCTCATGGGCATTCCTCCACGCTGGCCAAGTTTTTGTTGCCTCTCTTGTTCCTACAACTTCTGTCCACTCAAGGGCTCAGCTACTGGCTACGGATGGTCAAACGAAGTGCTATTTTCATTTTTATTTATCTCCTCATTCAAGGGCCATGATAAAGATTATCAATGGCAGTTGCTTGCCGCGGATCTCAGAGTAGCAAAAGTGTTTAATGTCGACACTTATCTTCCAATTTTCCATGCAACCCAAAGCGAACAGTGAACCTTGTAACAGTTTGAGCCATTCAGCGACGCTTCTCGCAGCTTCAACCGTGCACGTTGTTAGCGCATGGTAATAGTGGTGCACGTGCTCAGTGTTGTAGTAAGGCCTCCTCGGTTGTAGACTCTACAATGTAGAGTAGCTGTGATCGCTGAACCGCATCTTAGAAAAACACTCGCGCGCACGCTCATGCGTCAGCTGAAAAGTAGCGTTGAAATGGATGTCGCGCTGTCTTACTCTTTCTTTCTCTTCGTTCCAAGCAGGGCTGGCCGGAGCTAAGTGGTTTGGGGTCATGCGCGTTCGAAGGGGGCAAAACGGGCATTCCCCCTGGAAATTAGGACTAAGAGCCAAAAAGTTCCAGAAAGCCTTAAGTCAGCAGCTTAATTGATTTAATGCTTTCAATGACTGTTTTATTACCCGAAATGAAACTCACACTGCAAAAATGCCGGGTTGACTGTTCTGGTGTCACGACCAACTTAAAGTTTACTAAATCCGCTCAATTTACTGCAGGGGCGGGTTGCGAAGCTTGAGAGCGGATTGTTCTAATATTGGTCTTTATTGCGTAAGAATTACCCACTTTACACTGCACTGTTATCGGATTCGCGTTGGCTTGGCAATCCGACAAATCACTCAGGCGCGACCGTGAGTGTCTCACCGAGCTGCTTGAGCGCGAATTTTCTGAACCATACCCAATAGAGGGAACCAATTAGCAGAAGTAGGTTGGGAATCTGATATTAAGGGATTCGAGCGGAAAAGAGGTTAGGTGGCTTGTATTGAGTTTTGGGCAACGTCTTCTGTACTTGTTTGCTAAAACCACTACCGTGGAATAGTTTTGCCCAGGGGCCACCAACCTTTATGTAGGCTAACTGAGAACTACTTCCTGGGTACCGAGTAACGCGAAGGACTGCCAGTTGGATACACACTTCTGAAATAAAAATTTTGTTCAATTTGCCAATTACGTTATCATTATTGATGTTAATATATGTGATGATACCAGAGCCGGATTAAAGGGTAGGGGGGGCCCGGGGCAATTTTTACCGGTGGGCCCCTATGACGTAATTCATGACGTCATCGTTTGTAAAAGTTATGTTTTCGCTGATTCGCAAGGTTCCCGTTTGTTTTCCGGTAGTCGAGAATGTGCTTAATAAATGCACATACAGTTAGTTGCGATAG
>Ga0210059_1000598_pt1 | contig 47671 bp, 32 predicted proteins | sample Ectturendosymbi2_FD_188042 | JGI IMG/M metagenome (GOLD analysis project Ga0210059, IMG submission 188042) | Ecteinascidia turbinata endosymbiont from Florida, USA - Sample 2 (SPAdes) (version 2) | ecosystem: Host-associated > Tunicates > Ascidians > Unclassified | place: Key West, Florida...
TCTTATAACAGGATGTTATGCAATGATTTCACTGGTCCGGCCCGCTTCAGACTAAATATGCCTGAAGTGGCCCTGGAACTGAAACGAGTTTGACACCCCTGCCCTAAACCTAAAAACCCTAAACCTAAAAACCCTAAACCTAAAAACCCTAAACCTAAAACCCTAAACCTGAAACCCTAAACCTGAAACCCTAAACCTGAAACCCTAAACCTGAAACCCTAAACCTGAAACCCTAAACCTGAAACCCCTAGCACTGCAATTCCTCAATGTTAATCAAAGCATGAATTTGTGTAAGCTATCATACTTGTCACATGACCCTTCAACCAATCTTGTTCGATTGCAAGCCCCGGCAGAGCTTTTGCCTGAAGAAGCGAAATAGACGCTCCCTAAACAAGTATACGGTTAACCTACAAATATCGAATACTTTTAAAGTTACTGTGATTTGGTACATATGAGAAATACCTATCAATTTTCAAGTAACTAGTCTCCACAAAGGCGACAAAGTTGATTCAATTAGCAAAGTTTTTTTTGCAAAGTGTGTATCTATCAATCAAGCGACACTTCCACTAATGCTCTGTCTATCTCAGTGTGATGTCATTTCCTCAAAATTATTTGGTCTGTTCAAAATTAGAACATAGTCCAAGCTATTTGCACAAAGTCGAATTCTCTGTTATCCACAAACCCTTCTACTCAAATAAAAAACTGTATCACTGGATGCACCAATGGCTAGATTACACAGCACACGTCTAGCCAACCTTGATGAACCAGGAAACTCATTTATATTTCTTATCCAAAACTTAAACATATCTATCCACCAAATTGCTTTTTCATCTTCTTCATATATAGCCTACTGCTAGAAAAAGTAATCTGCAAATAGTTGTCAACCTCCTGAAATACTTGGTAATTTTCTTCTGTGTCTTAACTTCTGAAATATTTAAGCAAGCTTTCTTTGTGTAGTCAACCTTTTAGAGTTGCTATGGCTGTGATTTGCATAAATTGAAGAAAATAAACAGAAAATCTGAAGCAAAACTACCATCACAATCTAGTTAGCAATTGCCCAATAAAAGATCTGGCTAGTGTGCAAGTTTTCGTTTTTCAGTTAGACCTATATTCAAAGACCAAAACCCTGGACACAAAAGGTAGCCAATTTATACATGGCCTAATTCGTACTTTTTCCATTAGAAACAACATTGCTGCTTTTTTGCTTACTACTCATATCAAGTATCATCAGCCCTGGTTATTTAGGCTCATATGGGAAGTACATATTTTCCTGAAAATGCAACATCGGCAAAGCAATGCCAGCTACTTTCACTCAATTATACCACCAGTGTTTCTTCCCTTCAAAAAATTTTTAAGGTTTCCCCAACATTAGCGGGCGGCTCATAGCGACTCGGTAAAAGCTGACCGCTAAAAATATCGTGAGCTGCCCGTATGTTCAACCTCAGTGGCCCGCGCAAAAACCGGACCATTAGCAGCCCATGCCATCTCTAGAATCGTGCCATCAAAGTTACTGATTTAGTGTGGTTCTCATTGACCCGGTGCCTTTTCTGGACTCATGATTGCTACACAACACATAACAGAACAGTAATCCCTACTGCTTAGTTATATTTAGCACATATCATCAGATCATTATTTATTTATGTAGTCTAGTGCCAAAACTTTGTGTGTGATTTTTGCCTGTTAAGCTTTCAATATAATTTTAGTTAGGCTGACAGGCTATGCAGTAATGAGGGCCTAATGTAGATTGCTATTGAATAAACTTTTTAAAATGCCACAAACGGACAAACAAAATGAAAAGAGACGTGGCCTTGGCAAATATGAATAGATCAAATGTCATTCACTGCTTGCCTTTTGTCATGGAATTGTTTTTAGAGGTCAGGTGTTGCATGTGTACACCAAAAACTTGGTTCTACTTTTTTTGGTCATAATGGTTACAATTTTTCAGGATATTGTAGTTTTGAGTGGTTAAAACTGACTCATATGACTGAGCATCTCAAATGGATTACTGCTAAATCTGTTTGCCATTTAGGTTGAAGTCTTTGAAGTGTCAACTATTACGGTGTTGTAAAACAAAGGTACAGCATAAGTTGGTAATTTGAATAATGATGCAAAATTTTTTCTCGAAGCATACTGAGTTGGATTACATGACAGGCTAATATAGAAGTAATAAGATTTTGGATTTAAACAGGATGTGGATTTTAAAATGGTCTGTTTTTGGATTCGGATTTGGATATGGATTTTAAAATGAAATACCGGATTGGATTTGGATTTGAATTAACCTAAATCTGTTCATCTCTGTCGAGCATTTCACCACCACTGAGGGTTTCAGAAGTTGGTGCATCCCTAGCCTCAGGGTTGCCAAAAACCATAAATTTGGCTCTTTTGAAAAGCACTTGGCTCAAATTTTTATTTGGCTATTTGAGTTTTTTTGGCCCTTTTGCAACTTTTTTGTTCCGCAATTTTTTCTTGGAGAAGAGTTGCGAATGGCACGTGTAGCTTGTTTCCAGCACAATAAAACAAGAAGCGTGCACTTGCACCCACCAAAAATTTTGAGTTGGTGAAAATCTGGCCAAAATCGCCTAAAATCCAGGCAAAATTTTTTTTTTTTTTGGTAAAAATGTGCAAACCTTCGGAAAATTGCTGTATGTGAGTTTATTTTACAAAAATGGTGCCCAAAAAGAAAGTGAAGACTTTTTTTTTGGAGGCCACTTTCTTTGGATTTTTGTGAGCAAGTTTGTGGAAATTTAGGCAAAAATTCTTCGCACGCCCAAAATTTGGCTCCTGCTACACCTATGCCTAAGTAGAGGCTGCTGAAGAGGGATAGAGAAGATTTGCAAGTGGAGCGTACAGCTTGTCACATGCAGTGCCCAGTGAATCTGTTCCTGCTCTGCACTGCATTGTTTAATTTCAATGCTTGAAGCAGTACATAGAGCACAAGAACACACTGTCTCCACTGAGATCTGTAAATTCTTTTGGCTATTGACTCCTTCATAAATCCCAGACATCATCTTAGAGAACCCCGATCGAGTTGAACCTCTCAGATCCCAATACCTCACAAATACGGTAGCATTTGCAGTACCAACTGAACTACTGATATTAAATCTATTTAACTGTAACATAAAGCCATTGATCAAGACTTAATGCAAGCACAAAAGGAAAATGGCAAACTTTTCATTGATATTTGAGGTCTACACCATCAATGGGAAGGGTGTTTCCTGTGAGAAACAGCAAGAGCATTTTTATCTGGCTGGAGATCGGTGAGTGTAGTTGTAAGTCTCCACGCTTTTCCAAGTTCAGTCGGTTCCTCTACTTTAGGAATGCATTTGCGCGACTAATACCAGCTTTAACCATATAGGAAATGGGGAATGCAAGTAAAAACGGCTGCTGAGCTTCGTGATCCACACACATATCAATGAGTTCATCTTGCAATTACGAATTACTGTCTGCATTTTGCACATTAAAATGAAATTGCGTAACAATCCAATCTGGCACATGCATTTTCTGCAGGTCCTCAAGGTGTACCTTTAATAAAGTGCTGAATTAAATTTTACTGTGCTTTGTATATATCTCCAAATCCTTGTCAATAATGCTTCCATCTTTTTCTATTTGCAGCAAGATGGAGAAATATTTAAAATCTTTGCGTTGCAATGCAAATTTGAACAGTCCTTATTAGGATTGTTTGAGCTGGAATAACAGCCATTTTGTTTATGCTGCATTTGTGTCAAGTCTGGTTGGCCAAACTTATGATTGAATAATATTGGGTAGAATGAGATTTCATGGAACAAAGTGGGACATGCTAACAGCATGGGAACCACATGTGGTATGCCATCAGGAAAAGTTTAGGAACCATTGTTACATGGTTTCTTTTGTTTAGGTTGTAAAGATTTTGTGATATTGGCTATGTTTTTCTCATGTTTTGCTTGTACTGGCTTATGTAGTCTACCATAGCATAGTGCAGACGTGTGGTTGTCGGGTGTATTTTAAAACACTGTGATGAAAAAGACTTGTATAAATTTTCTGGTTGCAGTGTTAAACCCCCAAGAGCAAGCTGTGAAAAATAAGAAAAATGAACATTATCACCTATGCACGCAATGTAGGCCTGCAGATTTACTACGAAGTGTCTTATTTGTTGTGTGTTTTGTATACATTGACAAATAAATGTTAAATTGCCGATAGTAGTACTAAATTTTGTGTATTTAATAAAGAAGGTAAACTTTGTAGAACAGACATCACACCATGGGCGTAGCCAAAGGGCCTCTTGGTCACCATATCTCATTTTCATACTTCGCCACAGCTCATTTTGCCATGTTTGCAAAAAGGTCATACTATGGTTGAGTGAGCATGATGACATCACAATCAAAATGCAGACGTGTTTGGCTACTTATCTTTCATTTTGGTTCCATTCAGAACACTGTTTAGCTACTTCCGGTCAAAAAATTCTGGCAACCCTGCCTAGCCTATGCAAAATACAGTGAGCAAATAATGCACTTCAGGAATTGGGAATCCATGCCATAACCATCAGAATGATCAGAATGTTGGGCTACAAAAGCACAAGACTAAAGACACATGAAAAAAAGCAATGTTCAACAAAACAGACTATAAGGAAGTAACAGTGTGCCAAAATGACCTGTAGTGATACTGTAGGATTTGACATGCTGGAAGTATTGTATTGTAATGTAATGTGCAGTAATGGTAGGCCAACAGTAGAAGTAGAAGATTTATTTGCATTGTGCAGATTGCTAGTCTCGCCACCGCTGGCATAGGCAAACGTCTGCTCACATTTTGGGAGCCATCCTGAACAAAGTTGGGATGTTTGCCCTAATAGTTAGTTGCAGCTTTAAACATTTAAAAATAACCAATACTATATTGCAGCTCTATTGCCAATGCCTATGTTAAATTTGAAAGGATTTGTAAGTCATGCATAATGTTCATCATGTTAATTTTTTTGTAGGATTTGCATGTACATTGGTTAGTGGGTTAGTTTAGCACAGTCATAGTTTTGTCTTCTTAGTGTATGGTTAAAGTTTTATTCAATATTTGTAAACAGATGATCAGCTCCTGACCTTGAAGATTCAAAATGAATCTTGTGAAAATTGAAAGTGAATGCTCAAGTCAAACAATTGTGAGATAACTGGTTAATTATTGAAGCTTACACTACATAAGTAACTAGTGTTTCAATGGTTAACACTTGATAACTTAAATTACAGTAGAACCTCTAGTTTTAAAGATGTAAATTTGATAAGCATGCCTTTTTTGTCTCATGAGGCAAAAACTGTTCTGAAGTTATTTTGTCTACAATTGTTTGAAGTGATCACATGACAAGTTCGAACACATGACAAGTTCGAACACATGACAAGTTCGAAATGCATGAAGATATCCTACATAGCAGACTGTAATAGTAGCATTTTATCTGTGTTGCGTAAAGTATAAGCTAAGCCGTAACTCTAAACCTCAGCATGTTGTCTCTCTGTATTGTTCTTATCATGTGACCACTTCAACCATTTGTGTTCGACCAAAGGCAAAATAGCCACAACGTGTATTTTGCCTCATGAGGCAAAATAGACATTATCTTCTTGATATGAGTTACATGGAAGATCTCACAGAGTGTTAACAGGAGTCTGAGTTGATGTTTAAAATTTTTTGGAGTCGGAGAAAGAGTCTTAACTCTTTAACGACCGCGATTGGCCGGCGCTTTTTTGGCCACAAATCGCCAGCCGCTAGAGCTAGAGAGCTGTTCAAACCCTCTACGGATTCAGCAAGTCTTCTAGTTGACATAAAAAAAAGTTTTTCGTTTTCAGTGGGGGTTTTCTGGAGGTGACATCACAATCAGGGCATGTTTTGGAAATTTTGGCCGGCACTGGGTCCCAACCCATTGACCCATTCTATTGGCTCAAAGTTTTGTTGAAAACTAGGTCAAAATCCGCATCTATAGAGCCCTTGATTGACTTGCTAGCATATCTGTAGCCAAAATTTTGGGTCAAAAACCCAGTTTTTGACCTAATTCAAAACTTTTCAGAAAAGGCACAATTTGTCCTTTCAGGGCAAACTTTGGCCAGCCATAACTCGGCAGCAGATTGAGCTAGAGAGCTGTTCAAACCCTGTAATGACTAGTGGCGTCGTGTAGTTAAGATTTAAAAAATTTGGTTGGGGTTTTTTGGGCCAATGGGATCATGACAGGAGCATGTTTTTTGGTTAATTATATGACATCATCATCCGATCCCCCATGTCAATATTTTGGCTCGCAGTATTTTAGGATTCTAGGTGAGAATACGCATTTCTAGAGCCCTTGATTGAGTGTCTAGCATTTCTGGTTCAAAAGTTAGGCCAAAAAACAGCTAATTGGTAAGGGGCTTTTCTCAATAGTTTGGGGGATTTCCCTAATTTGTTTTAATGTTTTTTGGCCCTAATCTTGGAACTAGGAACGTTCAAAACTTATTCGGACCCTTGAAAGTCCCGAAATGTAACCAAAAAACAGCTAAACTCAAAAAAAATTTAATGTCATTTAAATGGCTCCTGCGGGTCTTGAAGGGAGGTCGGGCAAAAATGCTGACGTCAGCAAAAAAATAACATAAACATCCTATCATCATATAAGCTTGAAAAAAAACCTGACATCCTAAACTTTACGTTTTTTTTTATTGCAAACTACATACCTTCACGAGTCTTTAGAGGGTTTAAACAGCTCTCTAGCTCAATCTGATGGCGAGTTATTGCCTGGGGAGAAATGCCTCTCAGAATGGCTTTTGAGGGAGCAAAATTTTGGTCAGTTTTTGGTTTATGAGCCACAATTTTCTCTCCCGATATGTTAGGAAGTCAATCAAGGGCTCTATAGACGCAGATTTTGACCTAGTTTTCAACTAAACTTTGAGTCCAAAAAATGGCCCATTGGGGCAGCGCCCAGGGCCAGGCAAAGAAGGCCAAAATAACACAAAGACATCCCTACTTGTGACGTACCCCCCAAAAAATCTCAAACCCAAAACGAAAAACTTTTTTTTTAACGTTATTTTCACAAGCTTTAACCCCAACTAACGTACTATGCCCTTAGTCACGTGGCTATAAATCATTAGCATCATAATTGCACAACTCGCCTTGTGTAGCCATAGTCGGAGGTGAGGTACATTTCAATTGTACTTTTCGAGCACTTTGTCTACGTATTCACTGCCGGCGGGTGACCTCTACTGTGCACTTTGCTAGAGGTTTGTTTTTCATGTTGCCGGCTACCTAGCAGTTTACCCTGCGTAGCTGTTGCCGGTTGCCTAGACACTGCCTAATTGTTAATTGAGCTCTGGCTCCAGGTAAAATACCCAGCTCTGGCTATGCGGCCCTGGAATTTTCTCAAGTACAAAAAAATTATTATGAAACTGCACATATGTTTCATGTCATGATACTGGTATCCAGTCTATTCAGTCACGGACCACCTTTCATTGTCCAAGAGTTTACTGCTTTCAACATGAACACTAATTGTTTTCAGTTACATCAAGGTAAGTCATTCAAGCAAACCCCAGAAGTGTTTTGTGGACCGGCAAAATGTATTTAGACTGGCAGTTAAAAATAACTGATCTACATCATAGCTTTGTATGTTGTTCAATTGAAATATTACTGTAATATACATTGTTCAAATAAAATGTCATGGGATTATTTTGTTCATGGTCCCCCCTTCGATTGCCATTTTTGACGTTGGGGTACATGGCTTGCTTTTCAATTTTTGTTTGCAACTGATGCTAAGAATGAAAACGAATGTTTTCATTCTTTTTTGCAGCAAAAATTGTTTGATGTTTATTTTTTGTCAAATGCTTCTTGTAACATTTTATATGTGGGACAGCTGTAAATACCACTGTGATATGTCTTTATGTACCTTGTTGGCCAAACGTTTTTCCTGGTTTATTGCTTTCCGACTGTTTGCATTTTGTGTAAGCGTTGTTGCTTTCCTGCAGCAAAAAGTTTTTGTCTAGCATCATTTATTGTGGCATCTGTCTTAAAATTTATTTCAGGGTCATTAATGAGGATGTCTGTTTGTGATGTAGAAGTTGTGTTTGGCTTCTGCAACAACAGCTGTATTCATGAAATTATTGTTTTGAGGTTTTGCTCATATGTGCTTGATTACTTCTGTAAAATCCGTTTTGTTAGTAAGTTTATCTACCACCTCTTCAATTGATTTTAGTGTTTCAGCGTAAATTAGAACAAGTGTATCTGTTTGTTCATGTTTCTCTTCCCAAAGAGTCGATATTGATAATTTCATTTAGTAATCTGTCATGTCGAAAAAACTGCTTGGAGAAGTTTTAAATGAAGAACAGTACCAATCTCTCAATTCTGATGTTGTTTCAAAGCTGGAAATATATTTGCAAAGTAAAACAGCCTGTATAACTGATTTACAAGGAGAAATTGAAAAAATTAAAGCAGACTATGGTAAGAATATGCGTCAAGTGATTAATGGTTATTAAGATTACTTGTTTCTCAAGTTAGTGAATTGGTGGTATTCATGCTTTGAATAACAAACTGTGTGAATATGATTGACTACTCCTTTTAAAAAATGTTTTTGACTCATGTTTAGTGTGATTGAAAACAATACTCACAATGCTTGGTGAAACACCGAATTTCTGTATAATTGATGGCACAGTAAATGTTGAACTTACAGTAGTATTTTGCCAAATACTGTAACTGCTCTAATCAATCTGTGTAGGTTTTATAACTAAGTTTCTGGTTTGCTATGTGTAGGCTATGTATACCTGTGTGATGAATTACTTTATGTTTTAGAGCAAAGATGCTATGAGCTCGACAAAAAGTTAATTGAAAGCTCAACTCGACTTGACAATGAATCACTTCAGCATGCAGCCATTGCAAATAGATTTTCCTTAACAGGTAAGGTGCTATCTACAGTAATGTGTGCTAATATCCATTACATATATGTTGGAAAAAGGTTTACATGTACAGTACTTTCTTATATGTCGTTGCCAACTTCTTGTGTGTTGTATAATTTTTCAGAAACTGAGCTTAAGGAAGTTATGTCTAAGAAGGAGACTTTGGAGTCATCTCTGTATGACCTAGAGCAAGAGAATGTCAGCTTGAAGCGAATCAAGGCCATGTGGACTGAAGAAAAGCTGAACTTGCAGCATATAATTGAAAAGAGGGATTTGGAGATTGCAAAACTGAATGGTATGTTATATAGGTTAGAGCCAAAGGCAAAAGCTAGTTTTGATTTGCTGGTAAGTTTTCAACATATTCTGTGTGTAGCTAAATTATTTTGGATGCCGCATGTTTGAAATGCAATGGATATTTTGCTCAATATAGCCATGAACACTGAGTAGGGGCAAGCACAGAACTCCCATGATATTTGCCAGTTGTGCTGCGCACCTAATTATGCTTGATGTCAATTCTTCATGCCATGATAACTTTTATATATTCATGCTGGTTTCCTGCAGCTTTGTTATTGCAAAATGTTTCTGTTAATTTGGGAAAATAGCATGCCTTTTCCACTTTTTTAAGTGTATTATATTGTCATTGATTTTGAACACCTGGAAAAATTATTAACTCTGTACCTATGGTTACAGTGCAGCATGCGTTCTTATTTGCAGTGAAATCATAACGTCAAAAGTGGTAGCATAATAGTCTTTTTGTATAAATTAACCTTTTGAAATGCAGTAATTTGCAAGTCAAATTGCATAATTTTGAAGTCAAGTCAAATTAGCTTGCTGTATGCTGAACATAATGAAATTGGATAGCTTACAAGCAATGCTCCCTCCTAAGGTCTGCAAATGTGCAGTACCACCAAACTATTTTTGCAGTGAAATCTCATTCTTGTGCACTTGCCACATTCCAAATTTAATTTCGTATATATATCACTACCCCTTTTATCGTTTAAAACGCTTCACTAGTTGTGTATCTACATTGTTACGCAATTTGCATGTGCACTAAAACAAACATTTGCTCAGTGAAAAATTTTCTTAGAGGGGACACTGATTACAAGAGTTTTATCAAAGCATCTTTTTCAGATGAATGGAAAACTGTTTCTCAACGACTAGCTGAAGTTACTACTGCAAAAAATGAACTTCAGGTATTTGATGTGGACTCTTTTTGGCTGTGATAGTTTTTTTTATCTTGGGGATTAGTTTCATTGTACTACTTTTTTAAACGTTACCCAAATATTGTACCAAACGTCTTTCTATTAAAACTGATTTGACGCAAGAACCACCCTTGTTAAACTAGTATTCGTATTTGTTTATATCATTCAAAACCTGGCCAAGCAAGTTGGCTTATAGAAGTTGGTGAGTTCTGTAATATGCTGGTTTATCAACATGGGTAAAACAAGACTGATGTCAAAATTGCTCTTGTGAAATTGCTTGTGAACTTGTAAGTATTGGTGATACTTCACAAAAATACTTTGATTTGATTATTGCATATTGATAAAAGCAACACTTTCAGTTTGGCTTACATTATTTGTAAGCTAAAAAGTTATATTGTTTCAATGTTGTCAATTACAGTTGTTTTTCCAGTGCCTTGTTGGGTGAAATGCTACCCTGGGTTGTATATACAGAGGATGTGTATTTCCCAGTTAAGTTGTCTAGTTTTGCTTAACCCATGGAAAATGAAAACAGGGTGGAGAAAATCTACCAATACATTTGGTAAAACCAGAGTTAGTGTCAGAAGCTTACCATTTCATACTTACGCTTTGTCCATAGATACCAACAAGACAGTAAGTGTAAGGTTACATGACAAGGAAAATTAGCAGTTTACTCTGCCCAACATAACATTCTAGCGACCAATGGAAACAGAAAGGTAGATTTGTACTGCATTACTGAAAAATTTACCAACTACTCACTCACTTGTACAAAAAATGTAAAACAGCATTCATGGGGGCATTCTTCATTTTGTATTCTTTGGAATGAGCTGCTGCAATGTTAATTTTTGTTTATGGCCCAGAATTATAGTGAAGACCATGCAGTAGGGTAGGTACATAGTGCAACCACTACACTGAAGATAAAATTGCTTTCTAGCAGTAAACCATTCTTGTAAGACAAGTACAGCATCGCATCAACTTTGCAGTGACTGTAGTTCCATTACAACACACGCAATCCCCAAATATCACCTTCATGCAAATTTTGGCGAACAAAGTCTATTTTTTTTTAAAGTTCAGATTTGTGTTAGGTTGTATAATTGACGAAACACCACCAAACCATTGAACTATGTTGTTGGCTCCTGCTTTTCTGTACTGCTGTTTTTTTTCACGAGGTGTGATTGCTACATGTCGCTGTGCATGAAACATAGTGTAATACAGTTTAAATTCAAACAACTCAGTTTCTCTTAACAACGCAAAAGTGACGACAGAATATTTGTGGGGCAACTGGGTCAAGTTTTTCATAATAAACGAACATTACCATGCATGTGTGTTTCATATTTGTGTGTGCCCCCGTGCCCACCCTGAGTAAAATTCTTACTAGTGATCAACTGATGTGATGTTGTTTTTACTTACTCACTGAGACTGGTTCACTTAAATGTGGTAATTCAAAAAGTCTGCCTATTGAAACAGTAATGGTCAGGCTCCAAATTCACAGTGTTATGTTCATTAATAGTTGAAGTTTGATGAACAAAGCAGTTCAGAGGTTACTGCACTTTATCACACGAAGAGAATTGAACAAGAAAAGGAACTGTTGACTCAGCAAAATGCTTCTTTGAGTGAAGAAATAAATCAAAAATCCAACCAGTTGATGTTGTACCAGAAGCAGAAGGTCAGAGAAACTTTCACCAGCGTTTTTTGAAAATCGTTTTTTGAAGTTTGTTTGTTTTTCTAATTTTTTTGAAAGTAAAATATTTGTTTTGTGGTTTGATTTATTTTTCCTTCCATTCTGCATCACAAATGCCATTGATTCCTAAATTTTTCTTTATAACTTCCTGTTTCGTTTTTTTCCATGTCTTTCCAACTTTTATATTGGTGGAGCAGGAGAACGAACTTATTTCTGTGAGAAGCCAACTAGAATTAACGAGCAACGAAAACAAGTTTCTGAAAGAAAGCAACCAATCTCTCAAACAAACTGCCACTGACCTCCACGTAAAACTTAATGAATTGCAGGAGAAAATGAATAAGGTTCGTAGTTGTTTATTGCAGCAGTTTTTATGAGTGCAACTCACTGCCAATTTGAAAACAGTTTTCTATTTTCGCGCTTCTTTTACGTGTACATGTTAAATTCCTTCTGTGTGTTTTGTTTCACCTTTAGTTGATTTATTTGACTTTTTCAAATTTTTGATACTGCAGAATGTGTTAAAGCAGTGGTTTTCAACCTGGGGGTCGTTTGCCTTTTTTATATTTTTTTCTTTTTTCTCCAGTATTAATAACAAATCCAAACCCTTATGACTCCACAGGTGCCACTGTAAATGTAATGCAGTTGCTAAATTTACCACGCTTCATTGTTTAAAAAACAAATTTCCCACGCTTTATTGTTCAAAAACGTTGTTTGGGTGGTGTACTTGGCTGATATATTGTGGTGTGCTTGCTATCAAGCAATTTTTGTATTTCATGCAAGGCTCCGGAAAAATGGTTGAAAATTTGAAGCAAAGATAACTTTTCATTATGTAATTATGTTTTCGGTTTTGCGGATATTCTTAAAGAAAAAAAAAATTCTTGTGGAACTGAACAAACAATGAATTTTCTCAGAAACAAAATTCTGAAAATAGGTTGAAGTTGCATGTCGTGGAAAAAATTTAAAAAATTTTAGTGATGGACAAGTGATCAACGTTGTGTGATTGGAAATGAGAAGTAATCCAGTCCCGACAGTGTTAGATCTGGGTGTAAATGTAAGTCCGGTAGGTATGGCTGAAAATGACCCGAGTACGAGTCCAAAAAAACAAGTTTCATGCGGACGATCGCAACGAGCTAGATGCAGGTTTGGCATGCCCCCAAATGACTGAAACTACATTTTTAGTGTATGAAACTTTCTTCCTGAGGAGCTAATATTGCTGCCTAATCCGTACAAAACGAATACTTACACGATTTTGGATACAAGGGCCTCGATGACAAGCCAATATCAAAACCGAGTCCATGCAACGCAAACGCAGATATCCAACATTCGAGAAAGTCCATTACGCGCTGTAGTGCAAAAGAAACTAAGTACAACCAGTTTTGCCTTCCTTGCGTTGAGGTTTGTATATGATACCGGAAGTTGGTTCGTTATTGCTAAAATATTGCAAACCAGATTTGTGCAAAAGCAAGGGCCTGCATCACAAGAACTGAATTCCAAATCAAAGGTTTGTAGAAATAAAAGGTTGAATGTCTAGTGACGTCAGGAAATGCTGCAGAATTCAAAACACAATCGTGAGATGCTGTAATTGATGTTTTTAGGTAGGCCTCCACTCCGCTGTTACGCCCAGAGGGGACACAATTCCCCGGGTGGCAAATCACTATGGGGACGCTGAATGGCTGCGGGGGGCGCCGAAAAGTCCCTATCATGTCACAAGCACTTTCTTCCACACAGTCCATTTGCTTCCGTCGGAGTTCAGGTGCGAACATGGGGGCGCCAAACTTGATTCTTGACCCGGGCGCCATCGAACCTCGTTACGCACCTGGTTACGCCTAAATCATGCTGTTTGGCCTTAGAATTCTAGCCAGGTCTGCTAAACTTTATGGCCACCATTCTTTCACTAATTAACGGATTATTTTAGCTTGGCGAGAATATCGTGTAGTTTATGAAAAAACAAAAAAAACGTATGTTGTAAAATCGTCGATGTTCGTTCCATGGAATTCGATTTTTAGCTCCTTACCTGCCAAAGATATTTCAAAAAAAACGGGAAAAAACTGTTTTTTTGACACGGTTTATTCAACCTATCAGCTTGTTCTGAGGAAAGCGGTTGATGCACTTTGCAAGCTGCATATACAAAACATGGCCTGTCTGTAGCAGCTTACTGTTGTTCGCCGCTCTGAATTTATGCTGTTTGCATTTACAAATGTTGACTGGACACAGTTACTTCGAAAATTTAAATAGTCAAGATTAATAACGTCTGCCTCTCTCACCTTAAAGTTGAGGCATTGCCGTGACACTTATACCATAACTTGCTGCGTAACAAGTCGCCTGTATGACTTGCTCTTTCAATATACTATATGCAAAACTGTCAAGTTCCAGTACGGTAGTATAACGTGCTTGTCGGGAGATTTTTTCTGGTGTGGCTTGTGTGTTTCAAATATACAAGAGAGATCTCAGCTCTACAAATCTCGTTAAAATCATCCGAAGCTTTACCGACTCAAGATTTACTTTTAAAAAAGATGCTACTGCCCTTGATTGAAATGGGGTTGAATTGATTTTTCTGCAGCAAAAGGTGTTTGCGTGTCTGAAGAAGTGCGATATCAGTGATTGCGCTACATGCATGCATGCTACCTAAGACCTATGTTAACGCCCTAGGTAGCTCTGTTCAAAATCACATGAGGCTTAGCGCTCTACTGCATTCAGTTCGTCTGTTCAAGGGTAGATGCTTCTTTTCCTAGAGCGCGGAAGACCATCATAACATTGAGGAAATGCATCGTGGTGAGCTTCGCTCTCAGACGAGGCTAGCTGAGCTCTACAAATCCTCGGCCGACGAGGCGGAGAAAAAAACGGAAGAGTTGATATCGGCCGTTGAAGAACTGCAAACGCTTGTACGCAGCAGTGCCGAAAGTACGAAATGGAAAGGAATGGTTTTATAAAAGCAGCAGCGAAAACATGTTGTGATTTACGTTTTTTAAGTTGTTTTTCGTTTGTTTGTGTAGGTGACCATTTTTCGCAAGTAAATTTTTTGGTCTATTCACAGATAACAACGCCTTGCAAGCAAAATTAGAGCAAGCGAAGAAGGAGGTGTCTGGGAAATCGCAGCAGATTGAAAAGTAGCGTTTTGGATGATGTTTTTGTTACCAAAAAAGCGAATCTATGTGATGACGTTAATGTGGTTGAAGTTGTATTTTTGACCGTTCCTACTTTATTGATCATTGAACAAGATGAATATAATGCACTTTCAGATTGAAAAAGGAATTGGAGCATGCAAACGATTTGCTGGAAGCCAGCAAGAAGCGAGAGTTGAGCGATGAACAGCTGTCGAGACTGTGTCCGACCGCGGCCATGACCAGCAAATTTATCAAGTCTGGCTTAACTCTCACTCAGGTTAATATTTATGCAACGGACTTAACCAAACACAATCTTGAAATCTTGTTTATTGATATAGTGTTTGAATCTGCCTCTCGTTTTTTGGTGCATCAGTAGTGTATATTTAAAAACTTCGTTCTGCACCAAGCAATACTTGAAACGAGTCCGTTGCTTTTGGTGTACGATATGATTCATGCGGGGTGCATCTTTGCAACTTTTACTCAAAAATTTTGTGCGCTTGAATTGGTTGACACTTCTGTTCTTAAATTGTTTATACAATATGCTAAAATTTTCCATGTTTTTAGCTTTACTCACAATTTGTTGAGCAAGGAGATGAGCTGGTTGTTGCTAAGGAAGAAAATAAACGGTTGAATGAAGCAATGGACTCAATTTTGGAAGTAAGTTATGGTGTTTTTGGAATTCGAGCAGGTACAACTTGAAATGTACGTCTTTCGAAGATGCGCAATCCATGAGGTGTTTAATAAAGGTTTTTCACCGTTAGAACTATTTACTGGAGTGCTTGGTCACATGTGCAGAATCAGTTTGCATATAGATTTATCACCCATGCGTGCTTAATTAGCTTCGGTGACATCAGTTCTTGTTCGAGTGTAAGGTTCAGATTTTGTGAACACGAAATGGCGATGCGTTGTGAACGGAATTAGCTTGCCTGTTACAGCCTTTCCCAGCTGGAATAGATTGTTAGGCAAGGTTTTCGTTTTGTGAATTATTGTCATTTCGAAATCATGGAAAGGTTAAGCTGGTAGTTGCTTGTTTCGTATTGCACAGTAGTTACTTGCGCTGATCAAGCATATGTCCGAAGCTGAAGCGAATCTTGTCGTTTTTCGAACAAGTGGGTTTCACCTAGAAATCAATGCACTGCGGCTTTGCTCGGCAGCGTGCATTGCTCGAATGCTGCATTGCATGTTTCTGTATCCATCGAAATTTCTGCGCTCTTGGAAAACCGATATGCTGCTGTTGCTAGTTATGTTCAGCGGCTTAGTACATGTTTTGCTCTGTCAGTTTTGTGTGTTATGCAACAAGCCATCCGTCTTTGAATAGGAATGCTACGTAATTTACACCATTATGCGCACCATTAATTGTCTGTTGCAGTGCTGCTCTGTAATTTCAAAGTTTCATACTGTTTTTACGACCAGTTTTAATCTTCATTACTTAAGCTAACCACCAGGGGCACATACAACCGTTTAGCGAAATGAAAGTCCGAGAAGGAGTTGATGCGAAATCGTAAGATAATTTTGGTGACGTCTATTATCTTGGAAAGTACACAAAGTATTAAATCGTTTAGAAATATAAGTGAAACTAAACAGTGTTAAACATCACTGTTTAGTAGATATTGGATCCGCGTTTGATAGGTGTTACAGTTGCGCTGGCCAAGTCTCCAAAGGAACCTGTGGTAATATGTTTTTGGACGTAAATTTGGAAAACAGTCAAAATGCAACATTCTGCTGTGAAATGTACAGCGTTTACTTGAAACTTAAAGAATGAAAACTGAAAAAGCCACTGAATGTGGCGGTGGTCAGACTGAGTTTTGAAAGGTCGAGGTAGGTTTTAATTCGTTTATATGCGTACAGCTAAAGTCCCAGCTCAAGATGTTATACACCACCGACAGGCGGTTTTCATTGCGCGCAATTGTCTGCGTTATGTATGCGAAAAGAATTTAGTCCAGTTCAACATACATCTTAGCAGAGTAAACCTTATGTCAAATGTAGTCTAATGTGTCGCCCTTTGTATTTGAATTAGGCAGTTTTTGATGAAGTAGTTGGGACATGTTATACGTCGGCTGCTCTCAGTTGGTTTTATTTTTAGCCGCTCTTTCCCTTGATGTTGTTTAAAAAAGCTAATTGTACTGGAGGCTTGACGTACAATCAGAATTCTGCAAAAGAATGGCAAAGTTGCTTCTCACATTCGCGCTGCGGCCATTGAAAATAATGCATCCACATTTAATGCAAGGAACTGAACGCAAAGGCGCCCTTGTTGAAGCGCCAACGCGAGGATTACGAACGAGCACTGGTAACGATCACGCAGCTGACATCGCAAACGGATGAGGCCGCAATGCAGTATCAACAAGTTCGACAAGAAGCTGATGATGCTTTGCGACGCTGTGCCCACCTAGGGCGTGAGAATGAGAAGATGATGAAAGAAAATGCAGACTTGTCTAAGCAGGTACTTGCAATAAATTACAGTATTAGGAGTAAATCAAACGATGATTTTCTTTGTGTAGTTTCCGTTTGTAAAAGTATTGAACGACTTTTAGTCTAACATGTAACCGATTTGAAGATATTGAATCTTCACTTCAAGGTTATTGCAAAATTCTGGTTAAGTAGTTGGTAGGTAATAGCGTCATGATTCAACGCTCTGTCGCAAATATACTGAATTATGATACCATTAATAACCAACTCGTAGTTAGTCTATCACAGGGGCATGCAACCCGTGGCCCGGGAGCTGAAGTTTTGTGGCCCGCGGAAACACGAAGAAGTCATTGCTGACAGCATCACTTGTCGCCGCGATCAGGATCAGGCATGAGCAATTAGATTGCATTGCCACTTTTGAAGCGAATATGCAACAAAAATATGGCTAGTGAGATGACGATGAACAGAAATCCTGAGGCCACCCAACGTTAAAACTCCCAGAAAATTATGCGAATGATTGCAGCGCAGCGCTTTTCACTGAGCTTGAGCAGTTGATTGTAAAAGCAGTCGCTGACATTAAAAAGTCGATACTCCCAGGTTTGTTTCCTGCTGAAAGAAGTTGAGGAGATGCGCGGTCGACAAATCGCGATGTCGCCGCAAACACGATCCGCGAGGTCTTCTCTGGTGGTCAACGAAGACGGATCGTGCAATGACGTCAGCAGCTCGTCGGAATTGATCACGAGCACTCTTGTCACCTTCAAGGACATCGCCGAGCTGCAAGAACAAAATCAAAAGTTGCTTGCTGTAAGCGTTCGTGAATACGTAGCACGCCACACCATGAACACCCCTTGTCGCAGTATAACTGGGTTTCTCTTTGCCAACAAAGTCACTTCTGTACCGGCAATAGTGAATACAGCCTGTTCAAATGTAAATTTAGTTGTTGTTTGCCTGCAGACTGTACTTATTAAACGCTGTTTGACGATGTAAGTTGCAAACTGACAAAAACGCTTGTGCGTGCCTTTATTAGCTGTGAAATATTTGACTGTATCAAAAATGGAACAGTTCGGGGTTACTGAAAGCATTTTTTACGTGCCATGTGCTTGTTAAGGATAAATGTCACAAATATTTAACTTCACGTGAGTGACCACTTGTGGTTGCTCGTTGCATTTCGCCGCAATGGACGTGCATCAGTAGCTTGCGATAACCAAAAAAGCATTTGTCTGTTGGCGGAGAGGACAGCTGCAGGAATTTAGAACAACCAGAAGCAGTGTTTCACCTGCCACGCTTGCATTTATAGTTTTCCCGAAAACTCGTCAGACGCTGGTGCAAAATTTTCTCGCGTGCTTGCACTGCGTTGTGATTGAACAAGTTGCGCTCTGAAGTTGACTGCGCCGTCCTACGCTTTGAAGTTTAAGTGTGAAGACGCGCGCATCACATATAAAATGGTGACAAGTCGGAACATTTGTGGGCCTTGGAGTGTTATTTTTATACAGAATGGGAAACAAAACTGTGATCTAAATAACTACATAATGTACTTGAAATTGTCCAATTAATTATTAACCTTCATTGCAAGTTGTGTACAGCTAATAAATTTTATATAGACAGGGCTTTCTGTTTATTTTTTATCACAAGACTTTCAAAGTGTTTTTTCACCGCTCGACCTTGGCTTAACACAGGTTATCAGAAGACTGAGTGGAGATCAGGAGGAAGCTGAGAAGCAGGAAGTTGATCCGAAGAAACTTGCTCTGCAGAAAGAGCTTGAATCCGCCAATGATGAGCTTGAGCGTTTGCGTGAAGACCGCGCTCGCCAAATAACAATGGTCGAAGCAATCGTGCGTCAACGCGACATGTATCGTGTGCTGCTTGCTCAGAATTCTCAGGTAAGCCTGTTTATCTTTGAAATTGGCGCTTTACTCCCTTCGAAGGTTGTCATGAAATGTTGGGTCGGCAAATGGTTTTAGCGACTTCTAGGTCTTTTTTCACACACCTTATGCATTATCTCGCACTCGGTTCTTTCACGTTGCAGTCGAAGTCTTCTTTCAATCAAAGGTTTTCTTCAATCCGTATTAGATGTGAGATTTGCAAACAGCAAATAGGGGGATCCCAGCAATTTTTAAATTTACTGGGTTATGCACCGAAAAGCTCTTTGGTTAACTTCACTTTTCTCCATTTTCTTCGATCCTATTTTAAGGCTTCATAGTTCGGAACCGATAATTTCATGACTTTGTGTGAACTTTATTACACTGTATCCGTCTGTACAAATGGATTCAAAACCCGTTTTTCACAGTTATCTCAACCAAGACTTCGTTTATTCAGGCAAATCTTCCACTCAGTGTGTTGGCAAATCCATCCGCATTCAGCGACCAGAAAGATTTGAACAGCAGCATGTTTTCGACCGGCTCAGTGGCCAGCACTCCTGTAAAACGGCCCGGTTCACAGACCAGGAGTCCACAGTCCGCCGGTCTTACTTCAAACGAGAGCGCAAAGAAAGCACTTGTCGAGTTACAGGAAGAATTCAGTGAATACAAGAAAGACGTGCAGGAAAACATTAAGTGAGTTGATTTATTCCTTTCAATGATACATTAGCAAGAGCCGTTTCGAAAAAAGGAATGATCGAGGCGTTTTAAGAATAAATTATCAAGGTAATTTTCGTTTTCACCTCCTGTTTATGTGTGTCATGTTAGGTAGTTCACTGTCTTTTTTTTAATCTCTTAGCAGGTAGTTCGTTGCATTTCTTTGCTTTTTTCTGAAGAATGGAAATCTCATGTTTGCGGTTACTTTTTTTGCTGGAAAGAAATGAATATCCCCTGTAGGCGAAATATGTACTCTGTAAGGTTTTAGTGTCTGATTCTTTGCTGAGAAAGGATTTCTTTCCATTGACAATATCCCCTTTAAATGGCTACATAAGTGACATTTTGTATTGCTAAGAATTCTCAATGATAAAGTGGAGGACTTGAAGGAGCAAAGTTCTCAGCAACGAACAACTTGCGCCAAACTCGAAGCACAGCTGGATTTTGCCAAAGAACGATGTGAAATGATGAAACAAAGTGCTGAAAGTGCTAAGAAGGTACAACTGTATGATTGATCAGCCATTAGCTTGTATGTTATGCACAAAGACCACGGTAGCTTTTGTGCTGAGCTTTCTTTTTCTGAGGCAGTACGTATTCGTACATCATGCGATTCTAAAAAACTGACAGTCTTGCAAAAGTTTGTGTTTTTTGCTTTTTCTGGTTGCGATGCGGCGCAGCGCGTGTGTGTTCGACGTAAGCTGCACGTGAAAAAGTGCATTTTTGTTTTGCGATTTCAAGGAAGCAGACGCGCTCCGTGCAAGGAACATGCAGTTGTACACCATCGCACAACGTCACGAGCGCTCTGTTGCTGACCTCAACGCTGATCTGAAGTCATCGCAGGAACTTGTTTGCAAGCTGCAGGTGAGTGTCTCGGTTATTGCATCAGTTCGGAGCAAAATATCTACGGCGCTAATGTAGCTTTATCGGACTGTACGTAAGTAACGATGTGAAGCAATGTAAGAAAAAGTTGTGCAGATCGTTTGTGGTAATTTAGCGCGTTGTAGTCATCGTTTTTCTCGTCCTTGACATTTTTCTGTTCGCCACAACAGGCTCGCGTGGACGGATTAAAAAGCGAACTCGACATAGGCAAACGTGCAGAAGAGCGTTTGACTACAGAGAACGCTTCACTGTTGCGAGAGCAGAGGAATCAGAACTTGTTGTTGAACAATGTCCAGGAAATGCAACAAAAAATTGAAAACCAGGCTTTCGAGGTATGATTTTTCACAGATGAAGCAACAACGCTTTTGCCTTATTGCTCTTTGACGATACAAGATACGGTTGAATTGTTAGGACGTCGATTGCCTCAGCAAAAGACGCATGTCAGACTTCGGTCTGGCTTCCACTGTGTTATAGAACAGAAGCAACTGAAAAACAAACAACAAAAGCTATTGGACAAGAAACGCTTTAGCGGCTGCTATTCTAACCCATGCCGCGATGGCCATAAGGAGTCGTGACAAAGTTGTTTCAGTGACTGATCTCTTAGCGTGACACAGTTCATCAACGGTGTGCTGGACCATAAAGAGATAATTGCACAGAGAAAATGATACAGATGTCAGTTGCTCGTCCTTTTCTTTTCAGTCGAACTCAAAGTTTTAGACAGCCAATTATTTGATGCGATGTACGATTGTTCTTGAAACTTTTTATGTACGTTTTAGTTGCGTGATTAACATTTTTGTTTACCGTACAGGTTCGTTCTCAACTTCATACTCGAATTGAAGCACAGGATCGTGAAATTGCCTCTCTTCGCAAATACTCACAGCAGACTGCTCAGAGTAAGCAAGATGCGGTGCAGGTGCGTACCAATTGACTCGGTATCTTCTGACTTTGTGGTGTTTGCACCACATTTTTTCAAGAGGCATTTAGATCAGCTACACGTTGTACATTACAACGTTAACTCATCAAGTTGTTGATTTTCAACACTTTCCAAAGATCATGTCATTGCACTTGAATCGAATCAGGAAAAGTGTGATGATATATGTTGTTAAAAGTAAATGTGTCTAGATTCAAGGTGTATATACTCAAATGCTCAGAAAGTTTTTGCATAAATTAACCAAAAATATTGTTTTTGCCGAAAATAATCCAATTTACAAAGAAGTGCTTTATCCAGGCAGATACAGGTTTTCATTCCAACTCAGCGAGCTGCGCAAATGCCTGTTTCCAATGAACCATAACAACATCCAGCGTTAGTAGAAGCCCTGTCGCAGGTGTCTTAACGCAAATTTGTTCCTTTGTTTCTTAAAAGGTAGAATTTTGGGATTGCGTTCTGAACTGGAGTTGTTTTAGACAGTTTTTCTGTCTACCTGTCAACTATACGCATTTGTCCAGCTTCACCGTCTTTGCAGGCCTTGGAAAAGCAGTTATACGCCGTGCAACAAATGTACGACGCAGAGAAGTCGAGGTGTTCTTCGATCACAAAAGAATTGGATGATGCTAAAATTCAAATAAATAATCTCGAAGTTGAAAACAGGAAAGCAGAAGCCAAGTTGGAAAATGTGGAAGAGCGTTTGAACAAGATCGGAAACGAAGATGAGGTAATCATTCAAATTAAAATTTGTTTACTTCCATGTTTTTAAAAAACTTTGTAGCGATTGGCAAGTGTCTTTCTCAATTGTAGAGCTTATCTACACTGCTCTGCGCGCTTTATTGCTCTTTGACGTAACATTTTGTGTTCCTGTTTTTGAGCGTCGACGTTTAGGACTGGCTGGAGATTGTTAGTCGACTTTTAAATGTCGCATCGCGGTTCATTGCAAAAGCCGCAGTTTCTGTTGCGTTGAGGTTCTGCATCGCTTGGCGACAAACCTCTGTTGAACATTACGCAATAAACGTATAGGAAGGAAGATCAACTGCATCAGAAGCTGAAGAAACGCCAGCGCGCTTCAAACGCGCATTGAGAGAAAAACAAGATGAGATCGCAAGTCTTGAAGCTCGGATCGAGAAAGCCAAAGGTCACGTTGATCATTACAAAGAAGTCGCAGCTGCTGCCGAGGAAAGCTTGAAACAGGTCAGTTACTCGAATCGATCCCGTTCCGGATTGGTGTTGCTTTGTTGGGTGGCAGCATGTGTGTTAAATGTTAATGCGATGAGTCAAGAGCTTGTTTCCAAAGCCGACTGGTCGTCCTTTTCAGTGAAATCTTTCATCCTCTGAATTGGTTTATTTGCGCTGGTGTCGGTGGAAAGAGTAGAACCTGGTCTATCAGAAAACAAATCGTCCCTATCAGCTGGAAATAGAAAAAAATCGACCGGAAATAGTTTTTATTTGTTTGCTACAACTTGCTTACAGCTTGGTATGGAATGAACACCTCGTAAAATCTTTAAAGGAAAGCACAGACGAGACAAAATTGCGTCTTTTTGTTGCAGATCTGTATTTGAGTTACGTTTAGAACAGGTGTTTCATGTTGCACTTCTTGCTATAAGAAAACTAACCCCAAAATTATATGTTAGGGTGCCTGTGACAAAAGTTAAACGAGCCACGTTTACTACTTGAGGAAATATTGAGACATCACATTCGCTCCTGCTTTTGCGGTTTGGTTCAAAATGCAATAGTCCATAGAAAAAACATTTGAAGAAAAACGATACTCTAGCCACCAAGCATTTCAAAAACCTTTTTCTAGTAAAATTAGTCGAGCAACATGACTCACAATTGCTAAAAAGTAATAATTTGCCATTCGTCGCGCCGCACGGAGGGATGGTTTCATTGGGTCCATGTGATACAAATAGGAATAAAAGTTTTTGTGTAAACAACCAGGTACTACTATTGTTCGTATGAAAACTTAATATTTAAGTAAACCCAGTTATGACAGTTGTAGAATAATATTTAGTGAAAAACCGAAGTGTAACACGTTCAAGATTCACTTGATGGAGAATGAAAGAAGTAGTATGACATAGAGCAAGACCAACTATTGTCTTTTCTGAAGATAGGCCTCTTCCCTTGCACGTGAGATTAGCATTTTAGCAAATAACAGTGTCGAAACGTAATTCCGACACTAAACTAATAGATCACTGCTCAACTTAGATCTCCTTAACGGAAATGTAACGTATTAATAGATTTGAACAAAATCTACTGCAAGTAACGATCTAAGAATGTAATTTCAAGAACATCAGCTTACAAACGGCACTTGCAACGACTCGTTCGAACTGAAAATGATCAATGTAATATCGCAAAACCGCACAACCAATCAGCACGTACGCCCAACTAATTACAAACCGCACAACCAATCAGCACGTCCGCCCAACTAATTGCAAACACACGTAATTTCAACTAGTCGTCAGCAATCAAGCAAAGCTAACAGCTGACAAAAGCAGTAACCCAAAAACTATGCTAAAGAAAAGGGTCACTTTGTCTGTTATTATTAAAAATTGCAGAGGAAAAACTTCGTATGAACAGAAACATCGGCGACTTCACAGTTTGTCAATAGCAAATTCAAATGATTTTACTGCATTCTGAGCATGCAAAAACTCTTGATCCATTGCTATCCGTTGTTTAGCTCAGACTTGTTGCTGAACATTTACAAGCAACAGCATCGTTACTACCCATACATTACAGTCGTCATCAGTAGTTCCATCGAATAATTTAATGGTCATAAAAGTTTAACATTGGGACTTGTCAGCGAAAAACCTAGGAAAATACTTCGCGGTCAAAAATTGGGCTGATACCTTGAGCGTTTTGTTCATTGCAGCGACCAATACCCTTAAAATGATCCCCCTACTTCCATTGCTCTGATGACTTTCGACACGACGGTGCAAAACTCTGACAAATGCATCCAGCTAAGCCACTGTAGGCAGTAAATTGGAGATCACGGAAAAACTATGCACAGCAGCGCTAAAAACTTTTGGGTTTCCAATGGAATAAAGTGTTTCCGACCGAAGCCGTTGATTTATCTCAATTTTTAGTCGGAACGCAATCCCAGTACGTCTATAACTCGCTTTTTGATGTTTGCATCGCTCTGCAGTGGCGCACTGCAACGTCTTAACCTCGATCCGGGATCACTACTCAGCTGTGTTTGGTTTTTCAACAGTCGAACGAGGCGACCAAGGAATTGATGACCTCACTGCAAAGTCGACTCGATGAAAGCTACAAGCATCAAACCAACCTCGAACAGCAGATTGTTGTACTGGAAGAAGAGAATCTATCTCTCAAAAATGAAAAGTATAAAGTTACAGGTGATAATGTGTGTCGCGTTCTCGACTGTGTAGCAGCAATCTCGCCAGACCAGTGACGTTCATACGGGCGTTGATTTCTCAGTTCAGGAGAGAGATTCTCTTTTGACTGCTCGCACCTGATAATAGTAGAAAGGACCGCTTCGGAATGTCTGCCACTGTCAGATCCTCGTGTACCGGTTTGCTTTGACTGCGGGCTTAGTTTGCCTGCTCGTACAACAGGGCATGTGCGGCGGATGTAGCAAATACCCAAGAAATTGTTAAACGTTTTGAATTGTGTTCATTAATGTGGAAATCCAGCTTTTGTTGTCTTCATGTGTAACAGTGGCGTATGCTAGTTGATAAAGTTATGAACATAGTAAATCTTCACGGATATGTGTTTCTGCTTTGCCGGTAAAGTGCAAGGTTTTGGAACAGCCTTGTGTTAGCATCACTCGCATCCGTCACAGTTCGTAACCTGATTGATGTCTGACAACAATCCTACAGAATATTAATGTACGTGCATACTTCATTAGCTAAAGATGGAAGCATCGTGGTGCTGTCCGGTCAATCCCCATTGATAAAAAACCCGTTGCGTTTTGTTTTATAAACGGCTTCACTCGCCTGGGATTGATGCTGCCCTTTCACGCAGATTTTGGGTGTGGCTGACGTCACTGCCAGTGATTGCTTAAGTTTTTTTAACTGGCATGGTATCTTTTGCTTTGTGCAAAATAACACACGCCCTGGTAAACTTTTCTGAAGAGTATTGCAGGACGAAAAGGCTCGCAACGAAACGCGCATGTGTGTTGCAGGCGAGGTTGAGAAGCAGACGGCCGACCTGCGCAGGCAGCTCACCGCAGTGCAGAGTGAACTCGATGGCGCTTTGCGTCGCGCGCAAGACGCGGTTAAGAACGAGCAGATCGCTCGCGAAGACTTAAAACAGCAGGTGAGGTGCCGCTTATAAAACTTGTGATCATTTTTTATCATCATCAAACGAGTTGCAAGAAGTTTTGTAGAGGGACTAAGTGTATTTTGTTAGGGTGAACTTCGAGCAATACCTCAAAACTGGGTTAGAACTGTGAAATAAATAAGATGCATTTTCTTCACTGCAATTTTTTCCTCGCGAAGGTTGCGAAAGCGGAGGAGTCGAATGACAATTACCAAAGAGAGATGATACTTCATTCCAGTGCCGTGCAAGAGCTTTTACTACTTAAGGTTGATTGAACACGCATTATATTATTTTTTGTTGTAAATATTTGAAGTTTTTAACGATATCACAACGAAATTTATCCAGTAACAAATTGGTGCACTTCAAATGGTTGGTATACTTGAAAGTTTAGCTTAATGCTCTTTCAAAGTTCATTCGTTTCTACTAAACTGATTGTCTTTACTAAAAAAAGTTGTGCTGTGTTTGTGTTAGTTGTCAATGAGGTTTGGAAGGTGATAACTTATTAATACGTCGTTTAATGCAGGACAAAGTGAGAAGCAATGATGAGGAGGTAGAAAAACTGAAACTTGAAAAACGTTCGGTTTTGGAGGAGCTGCACGAAAAAACTGAAAGTTGGCGAAAAGTTGAAGAGAAACTGAAAACAGAAAATGACAAACAAAGGTCGAGAACCGCAGGTACGTCTCTTGCGAGAGTGTTTATAGGTTAAATTCTACTTCAGTGGCAGTGCAATCATAGCTGGTTGCCTATAAACATTTTTTCAATATTTTCGAACAGCTCGTTTTATCGTAACGTTTTGAATTCATGCGTTTTCGTGTTGTTTTCTGGAGTTTTTTTATCGTAGAAGGAAAAAAGTGTGATGTATTTCCTCAAAATAAACATATGATCTGACACAGATACCATTCTGCAACACGCATCGAGCCTCTCGATCAATCTTGTTTTTTTCTACAACTTGATTGTTCATCAACTTTTACAGATATCGAAGAACAAAACAATTTTCTTCACGAACAAATACAGAAGCTAAGTTCTCAGTTAGTTGATGTGCAGAGTAAAAAAAGCTCTTCGCCTGAAACCTCACCATTCAAACTTTTCAAATCACGCGACCCTGTTGCCATGGCAAATTCGGCAGCGTCTGGTGACCAAACCGACAAGTCCTCCGAACAGCTGATGGATGTCATTAAGTTCCTGAGACGCGAGAAGGAAATATCTGATACTAAGTGCGAGGTTAGCCTGCATAAATTACGATACCTTGTCTTTTAGGCATAATATCGGCGATACTGTCATTATTTTGTTTTTGTGGCGTCTAACTGGTGTACAGACATTTTAATCACGCGACAATTAATCACTGACATTTAATCACTGGATGGTTAATCACGCAGACAATTATGCACCCAGACATTTAATGCGCCAGACACATCATCACTGGCCAGATCAGCACGCACACAATTAATTAGTCACGCTTCATCCACGCAAAGCGCTGCCTTTCTTCCTTCACGCGATACGCAGTTGTTTGGTTTGAAAGCGGATTACTTCATGCAGATGCCATTTGGACGTTAAGACCTTTGACAGTTGTCTCAACTTTTACAGATAGTAAAGTGAAGATGTGGATGATACAAGCGTAACATGAGTAATAATAAAGTAACATTTGGTGTCACATCAAAAGGCAAGTCGTCGGTAATTCACAAGCAGTATGAATTTGTTAGACATCGACAATACGCAAATGGGAATATTCAGTGGCGTTGTAAATGTTACCAGAGCAGCAAATGTCAAGCAAGGTTGACAACAAGAAATGATGAAATTGTAAGCGATAGTGATCCCGAGCACAATCATGGTGGTAACAAAGAGAGCATTGTAGCGCATCAAGCGGTTGCTGAAATGAAAGATAAAAGGAGTGAAGTATCGTCTACAACAACTACTGCCGTAGGCTCCGTAAGTACACAGTTTCAGCCCGACGTATTTACGGCATTGCCAAAGAAAATGTCTCTAAATAGAACTTTGCATAGGAAGCGTCAGAAGCTGCAGTTTGATTCGAGTTCTGTGTCGTATCATCCGCCTCCGAGCTATACAACATTAAATATTTCAGACGGATTTGTGATTAATTAATTACCGCGTGACCAAGCGACACCAAACCGTGTAAGCGATTAAGTGTCTGCGTGATTAAATGTCACCAAACTGTCTGACTACGCGGTTTGCTTTAGTTTTACGTGTTTTAGGTGTAGTCAGCGTGTTTGATGTGCTAATGTTACGTTTCTGACGCTGAAAAACCAGCTATCGGTTGGCGAAAGGTTTGTTGCATGCAGTCGCAGATCTTTCGAAATGCTGAGCTGTGTCCATGGTCACCTTGATGCTGCGTTTCTTGACAGCAGCCTCGCAGTTACTCAGTGAGCTGCTGGGTCTTTGCGAAAATTTGATTTCCGAATGACGGCGTACGTCTCGAAATGCAGAAATTTGGAACAAACTTCTTTTACAAATGCGTCACTGAATTTTGACATGCGATCTTAATTCGTTTTCTTGTCTTTGTTTGCATTTTCTCTGATGATTTCATTACAAATTGCTCGACCATCTGCTTGCTTTAGTCTTTGCCGCATGCAGGTCGTTGACGAATACCCGTGTTAAGTTGAAGTCTTGCTCGAAGAAGCAGTCGTATGTACCTCGAATTTTATATTTGTTGCTTTGTTTGAACCACCTCTTCACATTTCCTTCCTGTCATTACGCAGCTTGTCCAGTCAGAAAATATTCGAATCAAGGAGCAGCTTCTCCAACTCACCCATCAGTTGAAAGACATCCAGGATAGTCTTGCGACCGAGCTCGCCAAAGTAGAGGTACTCTTGTTTCGCGCTTTACACGAATATTTTGCTTTCTTCGTAGCCTGTGTTTGCTGGCACCATGCAACAGTGTTGCGAGGAAACTTTAAAGATTTTAGCCAGCCGACCCACGAAACTTTTTTACAGAATTCCATCTCCATGAAGAGTCGTGAACACATTGTGCCGATTTTGTTGGTGCGGATAATGTACCGTAGAACAGTATGGTGCTTCAGTTAAAGTTTTGAAACTGGCCATTTGCGGCTTGATGACATTTACGTGGAAGTGTGCAAAATTAGCTTCGGAGTGTCTCGAAAAGTACTCCTTTTATTTAGTGAGGTAGAAGTGTTTCCTCAAAAACCTGGCACTTTGAAACAAAATGACACTTGCATTTGCTTCCACCGAACATGCGTTTGTTCAATTACCTGCTATTTGTTTTGAACCAAGTAGTTATTCTGAATACATCAAGCAGACTTCGCGTTTGAAACGCCAAGGCTTTGCGAAGGTGGCAGTAATTTCGAGCAAGACCCTTAAAAGCAATTATAAGTTGTCTTTGATTTTGCAGGAGTTGACTGGGAAGCAAGCGCAGGTTGAGGCGCTGGAGCGGGAGCTTGCAGACATGGAAACCGTGAAGACAGACAACAGAGCTCTGCGAGAGGAACGAGAACGAATGTCCAAAGAGCTGCGTGAGTCTTCTGCCCGCTACGCTCGTTTGCAGGAAGAGCTCGGCCCTTTGCAAACCAAGAACAGGGAGATGTCGGCGCAGTGTGTTGCGTTGCAGGTGAGACATTGCATCTCTCGAATGGTACTTGTTTGTTAAGCCAAACCGACCTTAGGTTAGGGTTGCCATACTTCCGGAATTTCCCGGACATGTCCAGAATTTCGGTTTTAAAATTTGTGTCTGCAATTATTTTAAAGAATGCTCTAATGTCCGGAATTTTGACAGGTTCAGAGGATCTTATCATTAGATCCTCTGAAAAATATGCATAGTCAAAATTGGGAGAGAAAACATGCCTTTTTGTATTGAATCGCTTTTAGGCCTATTGTGTAGCAATTCTGTGATATTTTTCTTATGTGATAGTGGTGCTGTTCTGCAGTGGATTGGCAGTTGTAAGACATACTGAAAATGCCGTATAGCGCTTGCTTGTTGTCGTGAAAAGTGGCCATAGAGACTGTCAGGAATTTTGCCTCTTCAGATATGGGAACCCTACCTTAGATGGCGTAGTATTAGTAATACCCAGTCTATCTTCAGCAATTGAAACTTTCTTGTTTTCTATTTAGCGCTCTACGTGCATTGCATATTTACTTGGTTAAACGATTGGAGATATATTGCGCAGTGGGTAAAATCTTCTTATAGGTTTAAAAAGATGTAAACTGAACCAAATTTCAATTAGTTTCATCCAAAATTTTTAGTTACTTCACCAAAATTAGGCATTTCTGACACGAACTACATACCACTCACATGCCAGCCCATAAACCCACGTCCACCTCTTAAAGTCAGAGCAGCCTATAGGGATAGGTCGAGTCGAAATGCAAGCATCCAGTCGAGTTTACATTGCTTTGTTTTGATTAAAAGAACAAGCCCAAGGCCTGTGTGTTCCTGGTCCACTTTCCACATTAGGCTTCCTGAATGAAAGCGAATAACGTTCAAGATATCAACGTTCAAAAACCTTGGTCTGCGATTTTAGTCCAGCAGCTGTTAAGTTGATTATATTGGTTATAGTCACTAATGTTCTCGCCCGGGTCTTCAGCCTCCTACAACAAATCGGGTAGAGACGCTACTGCACCGCTTTTATGTAGGCATGTGATGCAGTTGAGGTTGAAAGACAAGTTATTCCTGAATTTTAGCATGAAAAGAAGGCGCTTGGCGAAGAAGCGGAGAGATGGAAAGAAAGGGTGCAGCAGATGACGCAGTCTCCTCGACGCCAGGATCCCGAGGAGTATAGACGTCTTCTGCAGGAGAAAAGTGCACTGGCTACAACTATTGATGGACTGAACAAGGAAATGTCTGAGCTGAAGTTAGTTATTTCTACTACGGTAAATCAACAACAAACAGTTGTTTTTTTGTTGGAAGCGCTTTCCAGAATCTGGACTTTGTTGTGGTCATGAACTTTAGATGATGAGAACGAGAGTTTGTCACTTCCACTGTTGCCTCGAAAAATATCTCAGCTGCATGCATGTCTCTGTATCTTGCCTCTGTTTTCCGTGTTTAACACTGTTTGTTCAAAATAAAAATCAAACTGCTTTGCGTGTTATGACCAGATCCGAATCATCGGCGCTCAAGGGTCAGATCCGGACACTGGACTCCAATTTGCAATCGGCTCGTGCGACCATCTCAAGCTTTGAACAAACTAATGCTGCTAAAGACGAAGAAATCAAAAAGCTTAAAGCAGAAATGGACGATAAGGTTCAAACTTTGAATAAGGTAGGAAAGGGAATAAACATTCCTGTTTGATATCGAACCCGCTTACTCCTCAAAACATCATGTGGTCGTGGCATGCATAACTGGCTGGGTCGAGTAGAAATTACCGAATGGTTCAATTGTTTAAGATTTGTTGTAAAGCTTTACTCGTGCACTGATCCGACTTCTGCGAAATTTTGCGGCGATTCGGTTTGATCTAAAGTGCTCCGGAAGTGAAAATCATTCGTGCAGATCTTGTCCATTCATGGCTTCTTCCGTTGCAGATTCGCCGCGTGGGCCGCAGGTTCAAGGTCCAGTATGAAGAGCTTCTGGCAAAGACGCAGAAGGTATGTCGATCGTTGTTCATTGCACAGGCCACTACGTTTTTCGAGTCATATTTTAAGAAAATAAAAAAGTCTTATGTCGTTGCATCTGTTGCAAATACTTATCACGTATAATTGAGTGGCAATGCTTATTTTAATGACTGGGCTCCGTGTCTTGGTGTTGATTGTGCTTGCCAAAAGGTTTTCGAATCGTGTATTGTGTTTCGACAAAAAATAGCGTTTTGAATCCATTGGTTTCGACGAGAAATCGATTGTCTGCGCTGTGGTGTACACCGATTATGCGCATTGTTTTCATTTGAGTTGCAATTTCATAGGACGCTGCTTCGAAAGCTGCCGATGCTGAGCAGGCTGGAGGAGAGTCATCAATGAGTGAAGCAAGCTCGGAACAAAATTCGAACGAGGCGCTCAAGAAAGCTGAGGCTGATGCTGCTCAGGCGCTGGAAGATAAAGCCCGGATGCAAGCTGAACTTAGCGCTGCCAGTGGTGAAAACAAAACTCTGAAAGAAGAAAAGGCTCGCATTGAAAAACAGGTTTGTTTTGCGCATTTGTCCATATGAAGATGCAAGTAAATCGCCTTGGCGTTATTTGTCTAATTCTTTCTGCCGGTAATTAATGCTTTGTCAGTGTTGCACATGTGGTTTCGTTTGTGTCAGCCTCTATAAAGAAACTTATTTGCAAACTTGTGTCTAGTTGAATGATCGGAACGCGGAGCATTCGGAGTTGATGGGAGAGAACCAAGCACTTCGCGCACAGCTGCAGAAAATGTCCAGTGCTGCGGATGAAAACAAGGTTGGTAGAACGATTCTTATCGTGAACTGTTTGATTTACTGCTCAAGTTAAATACGAGCACATGAATTTTTCTTTTGTTGATTGTATGCATTGCTTCCCAGAAAAAGCTTGATGAAATGATGGAAAAAGGCCAGAGGTTCAGCAAATTGCTCACTTCGGCTAAAACGCAAATAGAAAAGTTGAGAAAAGACAACGAGGTTGGTACCGAAGTTTCAGAAAAAAAACACAAGGAAGTTAATTTTTCAATTTTATTTTATGCCATTGTGTTATTGGAAACCGTTTCTAAGTTCTTGTGAAAAAGTGGCCTTAACTTTTCCTCCGTTAATGTAAGTTGACGGTGTGTTGTTCAGGAAGGACAAAAAGAACGGGAAAAACTTCACGAAGACATCAAAGCAGAAGTTGACATGCGGGTTGATTTGCAAAACAAGGTATGATGTTAAATATTGCAAGTGCTGGGCATTTTCGTCTGCTCATGATCTACTCGCCACTCGATGCTTAGGTTGAAGACTTGCAGCGCCAACTGCAAGAGGGTCGAACGGCTCCCCCTACTCAAGAATCTACTAGTGTCAGAAAAGCAGCCAACATACGACCCACCTCGAGGGTCAATCAAGTTACTCCACTTCGAGTGACGCGCACTGCTCGTGTCATGCCTGAACCTCAGCAGGACAACCAAGATGTCGAAAGACCAGGTGGGGTCCTTGCTTGGGAAAGTGCTACCGTGTGGTTGTCTTTGCTAGGAGTTTAACTGGGTGGAATGCGGTAAAGTTACGAAACGAAAGTTGTGAATGAGGCCTCGTCCCCGTTTCAAATATGATTTTGATAGTTCATGATGTTTCTGATGAGTTCGCTCAGCAACATCGCATGGTTTGTTCAGGGCCGTCGAGCATGGGACAGATGGCGTCCTCCTCTACACAACCTGCTGGTAAGCTGGATATCTGCAGCTAACGTGTGACTGTTTTTAATATCATTTTTTGTTAGATTTTTCGTTCTGACCAAAATTCCGCTCTTCGTTCTTCGTGAGCATTTAAACATGCAGCGGTACTGTGTATGACGCCTCCTTCGAATCTTCTCAAACCAAAAAATTCGAAAAGTTTGCAGACACTGCATTTTAAAATAAATCTTTTTGGGTTGATTCAACCTCATTTGTAATTACCGTAAAGCGACCGTAGAATCTTTTGGAGCTTAAAAAGCTTTTCCTATTCCTTTCATTACTAACGCACATTAGTATAAACGTTTTTGTCATGTAAGAGGTTTGTTTCTGTTCATCGTATGTAGTTAAAAAAATCATCGCTGTGACTGACTCCACCCAACAGAGTCGTTTCGTGCCCTCCGGAGCATTGCAGGCTAGAATCGCTGCATGCTGAGACACGAACGTGTTAAACCTTTGCTGCCGCAGTTGCTGTCTCCGTGTCGCCGATCGTGCCGAGCAGCCACACCACGGTGTTCGTGCAACCGATGAGCCCAGCGCGTCAGCAGCAGCACGTTGTTAGCTCCGGGACGCAATCCCCGTCCTCGCAACCGCCCCAGGTCACATCCCAGGCGTCCCAGGAGCCGAGTATTCGCAGCTCGGAAGTGTCGCCCAGTGGCGCAGGCAATGACAGCGATCAAGCGATTGTGTCGTCATCAGATGATCAGAGCACACACGACGAGGTGAGAATTGGTCAAAAGATCTTTCCGCTGTCGTGCAACCGAGCACTATTTCAGAGCCATTTTATGTACAAAAAGTTGAAGCTTGTGCTAGTTCTGAACTGAACGAGAAAGCGCGAATGTGAAATAGATTTGTTTTACCTTTGTTATCTCAACGCTTGCGTTTTTTTCAAATCGTAACATGCAATCAGTGACGTGTCAAACGAGTTTAATTGTTCCTGTGTCCATCGACGTTTTTCTCTTTCCAAGCGATTGCTTAGCGTGAGGTTTAAGTGGTTTTCGTCGTGTAGATAAGAAGCTGAGCCATCGCAAAACATATTTCCACTCATCACCCTCCAGTTTGTTTGGTCGCTCGTAAGCGATCATGTCAAAGCAGTTGCTTTAATAAAAATAACCAACGAGCGCTTGTTGACAGCCCCCCACTCCCGCGACGGGCGCGCAGCCGTCGTCTTCCGTTGCCGCCAGCTCGCGGCCGACTTTGCCGACAGAACCTTCGTCGAGTTCGGGTCGCTTCGCGGCTGGCGCGAGCAGCAGCACGCAAACCACTGTGTCGGTTCAGCCCTCGACCAGAATGTCTCAGCAAGTGAGTGACGTGTGGTGAGAAAAAATCAAATAACTGATTATTTCATGCGGGAAGGACTAGTGGTACTTTTTGTGAACGACGGAAAATGCGAAAGTTACACGATTTGTTCGTATTTTGAAATGCAGAACTCCCGCAACCAATGAATGACTTCGTTCCCGGAATAATGTTGCACGGTTGATTGCGTCAGCGGTGGCAACTTTCTCTATTGCTCAAGGCATTCGAATCTTCATCATAGTTGTTTTAAAATGTACGTTTTTGAATCGAAGATGTTATTTCAGGGCCAGAAACGAGCTCACGATCAAGGAGATGATGCTGTTACTCCGTCGAGAAGTGCAGCGACAGGTGCAGGAAGTCGCGACACGCTGGCAAGTCCTGTTTGGATCATATGTTGATAAATGCATGGAAATGTTATGAGCCAACGTTGTGTGAACTTCTTAAAGTGTTGAAACTGCTCGGTGCTGCACGAGCTTTTCAAAGTACTTAAATTTGAGGATTGTAAGGTTGATCTCTCGAAATATGTTGTCATCACAAAGATATGTTATACAAGTGGACTAGGCAAAATACTTTTTCTCGTTTTTATAAGTTTTTTGTCCTTGATACGATTCTGTTCTGATGATAGAAGTTGTTTGTTGCCACTGTTCCCCCACACCATTTGAAGTTGTGAGCTCCGCATTTCAATCATTCCTTTGTTGAAAAATGTCCTAAGGTGACGATTTTTCAACGCTTATTGTTTTTTGTCTTTTACCCCATATACTGAGGCGATTAACTCAGTTTGATGATGAATGGATAATGATTAAATTGCGCTCACTCAACGCAGATATCCTTGGCGCCAGCTCCCAAACGACAGCGGGGAAGTCCCGACCAGTCAAGCGACAGTGTCCCTGCTGTGACCCCATCCAGTGATTCTCGATCGGAAAGTCAGTCCCCCGCAACCAGCGAGGTGTGTGTCGCAAGCTGTCGTGTGTCGGTGTTTACAATTGATGTTTTCCTGGTAAACGTCATTTGTATGGATGTCTGTGGAGCATAATTTGGTTTCCGGAGCGATAGATGCCGGTGGGATGGTGGTTTTGCAACTGGATATTGATGAATAAAAATCTTTTATCAATAAAAATGGCTTCGGGTTAGAATATACCAAAAATTTTGAAGCCTGCCACAGGCTTATTGAACCATGCTGACACCACAACTCTGTACCAATATATGTTGTTTATGTTTCATTTAAAAAACTCGGTGAATTAGCCGACACGCATGAGATCGCACTTTATTGACGAGCGCAGTTGGGTAGGATCAAGAAAAGGTGTTGATTAGAGCAGAGGAGGGGGAACCTGCGGTCCGTGTGAACATTTAGAATGACCCACGTCGGAAATTCGTTATTCACCCAAATTAGAACACAACACAACTTAACGTAACTTCATCATAGAATATATTTGGGCAGTAAGTCAAGAGAAGTCTCTCACGACCCTTATGCTTTCTCTCCGTAGGAAGATAAGGATAGAATTTTAAGATCAAATTAGTTGTTTTTTTCGCTTTCCCGAGATATTTTACAATTCATGCGGCCCGCGATAGTAAATACGTTCAATGGCCGACATTCCTTTTCGACTTTACAGAAGTTTCCTTGTTTTTTTCTGAAATAATGTGGTCGTTGCTGATGCCTGTTGCTGAATCTTGTTTACATGGTATTACCAAATGTTGTAAGACCCTTCCATCGAAGCAAATGGATTTTTACTATGCCTGGTTTGAAGGTGTATTACTTGACCTGCAGTCATGACAGCGAAATAAAAGTTGGAAAGTACATCAGTCAGATTATGAAAAATTGACTGTGATCACGACCCTTTAGTTCTCCTACTGCATAGTAAATCTGACTATTTCAAGAGCAAAGTTAACTTGTTACGTACAAGCAGTCTATTAGGTTTGCCGAGGAACTTATGATTCAGAAGGAATGTGATGTGAGAGTATCAACAGGATCAAGAGTGAAATTCTCTATCTGATCAACTCTGGAATTTTCGCTTTAGTGCTGTGGTTCAGTAGAAATGCTTTAACAGATCCGCTTGTCAACTTCCTGGGTATTTTACGGACTGGCATGTTTAAAGATTCAGCTTTGTGGCTTTTAAATTGTCATGCGAGCCTCATGCCTTGTTTAGCAGACTTAGCGTTCCACAAGCAACACTTCTTGCTCTAAAGTTATTTTTGCTCCTTCCCAGCCATCCTAAACTGTTTCTTAGCGCAATTCAACGTTGCCACACATCGCATTGTTTATTGTTTTTATTTGATACTCGTATAGCGCAGATCACCTGGCTGCTTTTGCGGTATGATTTATACTTAGTGGTGTCTTAATTTGAAATCTTGTTGTGGTTGGCATGGAGCAAACTTGATTGTTGCCCTGTTGACATCAATCATCGTCAAAACCACGTTTGTTTTTACGCGCAGCCTCATCGTTCACCATCAAACAGTTCTGCAGGTGCAAGGATTAAGCGCGTGTCGACTTGCTCGCCTGTTAGCAGCCAGGACTTTGTCATAGCACATTTGCAGCAGCGCAGAACCCGCTTTTCAAGGGTGTATCGTTCTTCGCTGAAAACAGGTCTTGCTGGTTCGCTCCCCGAGTCTGCGCCGAAACAGCAGGAGATAGCTTTGAGAGGCAGTCTTTGTATCGTCGTCCACGATTCAGAAATCGATGAAAAGGTTTTTCTTTCTTGTGATGCTTGCTCTTGCAGTAACCAAGCGTACCGCATGTTTGAAAGCATTCGTTAGCTCATCGTTTCCCCCAGTGGAAAAAAGCGCCATTTCAGTGATGCGAAGCGTGGTTTTTATTAATTTTGTTATTGCAACGTTAACTTTGATGCTTCCGGAGAGGTTATATGCCGTTAATAGCACAGCAGTTAAGCCCAAATTTAAAAACACTAGACGTTTGCCAGTCACTGCAAAGTTATGCACAAGGTGTTCGTGTGTTTAAAGTTACATAGTGCAGACTATAGCGTGGGTGTAGATCAGCATGGTATACCGTTTCCTGTAACTCGTTTAATGCTGCACTGAAGCCGTAATTGTCAAGGAATTTTTGTATTTTTATAGTTTGCAGAAGTGCTTGTCCAGTCTTTAGTTTTCTTCCCAGCTTGATAGATTTTCTTGTTAAATGATCTAAACAAGCTTGTAGTCCAGAACAGCTACACAGTGCCTTTGTAACTTAATTTTAAAACCCTTTGCTTTGCTGCAGGTGCGGCGTTTAGGTTCAAACAAAAATTATCGTGCAACGAACAAACTGGTAAATTGGTGTAGGCGAGGATCATCGCATGGCGGCAAGCACCTGCGCCGGCCTGGTATGTCAAGCTTTCATTCTATTTGCGTTGATGTGTTGCTGTTGCGTTGCAGGCTGCAAGTAGTCAGGCTCGCGTTCCGGACCAGTCGCAACAAGCTGACGATAACGACGAACATGTTGATCAGTCAACTTCCGAAGTGTTGCGAGTCCACCAGGAAGGTGATTGCGAACAAGACGCACTTTGCTCGTTTTCGGCTTCTCAATCATCTTTAAAAAAACATGACATTAGTGGATGTTTTCGGCAACTTTTTGCTGAAGAGTACGCTTTACATACTATTGGAAGAAAGGTTTTTGTGCAGATGAATGCTCATTACTTGGAGCTGACAGTGGAATGGGTTCCGTAGAGGCCAACAATTCACAAGTCGCTTCATCTTCTCTACCAGAGGAAGCGAGTCCAACGCTAGATCAGGTTGCATCTTCGTCGATGGCTGACCAACATGACGTCATTGTCGTGTCCAGCGAATCGGATATGGAACCAGATGACGTCATTGATAGCCAGGTCTGTAGTCTTCGATTATTGTTCATAGGTGTAACGAATGGAAGCTTATGTCGGAATATAATATTTTCGGCAGGGGTATGAACTGAATTTTGCTAACCTTTAGTTGCCACATAATGCAAAAGCCCAAGCTGGTTATCAAGTTACAAAAAAAGGTTGGAATTTCTTACTGTCGTTCGGATAATGGCGGTACCCCTGCAATGTGTTTGCGAACGCATTGCTGACGGTCATGTAACGTCAAAAAACACACAATTGAGCGGTTAAGTAGAAGCTTTTATTACGTGTCCTGTCATTAAAACAATTGGACCAGTGGAGCTCGATGTGTGCGCAAAATTATTAACCGGGTGCTGAGGATGGTAGCGTCAAAATCTCGCTAGTATCTTCCTGTATAAGAAGCTTGGCCGCAACTGGTTGGCAGGAAACTGCAACATGTCTCCATCTGCATTAGGGAATCGTAAGCGCATGGCAATATGCATCGTGGTTTGTGAAATCGAATGTCTCGTTTGATTTTTATGAAAAGTGAATGTTTGCTTCCAACTTCATCGGTGATCAAAAGTGAAAATATGTTAATCCACCACTGACTCGTATAAGCAGTTTTTTCCGATTAGATCTGGAAGGAGTGTTTTTAATATTCGTTGCCTTAAAAAAGCTTTTCATCCGCTTGTTCTGTACTTATATGACATTCTGTTGCGCTAGTGTCCTTCAGAACAAGAAAACATGGATTTTGAACGACTTGTCTTAGTTCAGTATCTGTAAGTACCAGCTTGAAATCACCGATGACCCGACGGGAAGCGCCATCTTATTCGAGAAACGAATTTTATGTATTTAATAAGGTTTTGTTCCAATGCTGGCGATGCAGCGTTAGTGCGAGGTTTATTAAAAGTTTTGACACCGGGTATTTTGCGTGTCTGTTGTACAAACAGGATGACAACGGATTGAACACTGTCGGTGAAGATGAAGGAGACGATGCCGACCGTGACATGCCGGGGGATGAAAGCAAACGTACGTACATGGCTGGCAACTGTTCTGCTGCTGTGTGGTGCTATTGCATCGGATTGTTTTTTTAGAAACGTGGTGATGTTTTTCTTTTTTGAAATTAATGTCTTAAGAAGGATTATCGTTTAATGAGCAACAAGCACGTCGAAAATATGTGTTCTTCTGTGAAAACATCATATACCCGCATTGCCATCTGTTTTAGTTGTTAGTCTCTCAAATTAATCGCAAATCAATGAAGCAGTTAGTTTGGCGACAATTTGAACCAAGACATTACGGGCTTGATGTAACCCTGAAGGTTATACCCAAACGTTCCAAAGCGTGTTTTGCAACCCTGTTAAGTTTACAAGGGTTTGGCGCTTGGAGGAGTTTAAGCAAAGCGATGCTCTATGGCACAGAAAAGCATATGCTTTCTGTACGACTGCGCTGCATTTGATGACACTGTATTCAATTGTCTTGAAGTTCCGTTTGGTGACTGATTCTGTCTCGTGATTCTTGGCAGATGAAAAAGTAATGTCTTCTACGAGTGCTCGACAAGAAGAGGCAGGTCCATCACGCCCAGTACAACGTACGAGCATACCCAATCCTCCTTTCATTATTCTTCAAGCTGCCAGACAATCTACCCGACCCGCACCCCTCACTCCTGGCATCGTTCCTCCTGTAAGTTCCTGATGGCTGTGGTCTGTTTCTATTCTTCTACAGGCATGTGAAGCAGGCAAGAGGAACAGACCACGGCTTACTTTAACTTACCGTATGCCTTCGTGCGCATGTGTTCGATGAATGTATCTCCCGCTTTACATAGCTTCATGTAAAATATCGTTATCACCGCTTCGTTTCTTTGGCTGACTTCCACACACAAGAAGCAAGACAAGGTGAAGTCAGCCTATCGCATGGCACGCACCATTGGGCATGAATGTCTCTGTTCGATGAGCTTCTCTTTTTGTCCTTAAATTTATTCTGTGCACTGTGATTGCTTGGCATAATTTTTATATTTTTGTTTACAGCAGTAGTAAACTTGATACCAATTTTTTTGTTGACAGTCAATGTCGGATCCTGACGGCGACAGCATTGTACCTTGTACACCTACTCTAGTACCTAACCGACCGGATGACAGTTGCCAGGCCATCAACTCGCCCCGTGTTCCACCCGGCCAGCCAATAAGATTTCAGTTTGATGACGTGCCTACAGGTGGAAACTTTGGTGCCGTTCCTGGTGGTAAGTGGGACTGGAAGTCACGTGAACGGTCGTGCCACCGGGTGTGCATGGGATCTATCGGGAGTGTTCACACGACGGGCCTGAATTTGTCATTTAGCTTATTGTTGCATACCCTTGAATACTAGACAGAAGAATGTGGAAGAATTGTTGTGTAATTGGTTCATTGCTGTGAAGAGCGCAGCCAAAATATTACTTCGTGGAAAAAATATCTGCTTATGTTCGTACAGTGCAAATAGCGTAGCTTTCACATTGCTAAAATGTGACCTTTTTGTGACGTTGCTGGTGATCAGTCAACCGCATCAAAATATTGCTAGACTCCATATTGGTTGCAGTTTGTCAGCCGCAAAACTGCATGCGATTGGCCACCCGCACAACTAGCTGTTGTGGCTCTAAACTCGTAAACCGATTTGGTAAAGTAAAAATGCCACAGATCATTTTTGCACGATAATTGGTTGTTAAAAAAATAATAAAACATTACCATGTTCCTTGTTTGCTGTAGGTGGGGAGATTTTTTCAAATATTTAACTTCAGCGTATTTTAATACGTGGCAAACGCCGAGAATGTCCCAGGAAAGATTGGCAAGGCAAGTTCTGCTGGTTACACCCACGGGAAAGCGGCCCAGACGTCGGCCAAGGTCCAGGTGGAGTGATTACATCCCCGACATGCCTTGGTCCCGTCCCTGTGTAGAGTCAGCAGCGTTATCAAAGATTGCTGTTGTCCGTGAGATATTTCGAGTCCTCCTAGGGCTGCTGGCCCGCGACCCTCCCGGAGGAAAAGCGGGTGTGGAAATGAATTATTGTTACGAAATAAATTGAAATATTTTGGATTGAACAACGCCGACGTAGTATCTGCGCTTAGATATAATATACTGTGTGCTGAGAATCACAGTTAAACTTCATTGTGTTTTACACATGTTACCACTTGGAAGGACGGGCTAAGATCGCAAGTTGCACACTTTCTGTCCAAAATAGCAAATGAAGACTTAAAAGCAGATGAAGAACCGGTATTCGTAGTTCTACTGAATTGAGGTTTTGTGCTTAATGTTGACAGGATTGGGTTCAGTTGACAACACCTTGATGGACTTAGCTGGAGCTGGCGAAGATAACGCTCGTAATGTGCCGACTGCACCAGTACCATCGTCATCTACGGTCTTCTCGTCGGTAGAAATGAGTGATCCGCCACAATCTACATCAAATGTGAGTGATTTCTCGCCCCATGTTCCAATCGACCAGCCAATCAGATTTGAACACAGAAGTGTGTGTACAACATGCGTCTGTCACGGTGAAATGAGCATGGTTTTCAAATACGAGTCAGTAGACTGTCTAAAAATGAAGTTTTGTAATCGCGCTTTTGTTTTTGCCATTCGATTGTTCTCAAACAAAACGTTTTGAACCTTTCTGCGCTAGTCACAGCGCTACCTTTACATGAAAACAAAATTATGCTTGTGAAGTGTTAGTTTAAATGTATAAGTAGGGACACGACCAACTTCTGAATGTAGCTCACTACAGCTGAAGCACTGGATTATTTGCTTTCAGTTGCACTAACAAAGTTGTTTTCACTCTGAATTACGTAAACTTTATCAAATAAATACTAAATGCTGTTTTTTTTCTTGTGTTTCTCAGCGAATGTTTTTCTATTTTAGAGATGCAGATTCCTTTTCTTGCCCTGGTCTTCCAGATAGCAAGTCACCAAATAGGCCATTTAATTTGCTCAATTTATACCCCGGGCCTCAGACTAAAAGTCTTAAGACAAAATTGTTTGTAGCAGAAAGTGCGAATTAAAAAACTATTTTCCGTTTTGAACTTGTCATTGGGTGTGTACACAAAAGTACGCGGCTAACTTCCGCAATAGGGACTGTTGTATGATATCTTTTTCACCACTTAGGGTCATATTATCAAGATTGGCATGTCCGCGCGATGGAAAATAAGATGGTCAAATCCAGTGTAATCTTTCAACAGACTGTAAAAACAAAAGTAAAGTACATAAGCACACCAAGCAACAACGTAAAAATGAGGTGTGATGTTGTTAGTTTTGATTAACAAGAAATTTTGAATCCTATTGATTGGAATCGCTGAGTTGTCTTAGAGTAGCTCCTCGTGCAAGAAAATCGGCCCCCGTTTTGTCGATGCGTCGTCCACAACTTTCTTTGTATTTAACCTTTAAGTCTGAGTCGAAAAATTATCTCTTTGCCAACTTTTCCTGTCGCAGTGATGGTTGATGTCATCATAGTTTCCTCTTTCGTGCCCTTCGTCGACATGCTCTGTGCTTCAACTCCATTGGTTTCGTGTGAATTTGACCACGATGAAAACAGTTGAAACGTCAAACAAGGTTTCATTCAAACAACCACAGATTTTTCGTTGTTGCTTCGATGTCTAGGACTGCAAACCGCGCTTGAAATAAAGTGAAGCTTGTTGCTGCAAATCATGTGGAAACGACAGGTTTCCTTGCGTGCTGTAATGCTGGCGATAACCGGATATCTCGTGCTGTTTTCCAGGTTTCAGCTGTAAGTAGCACCATTGGACCACAGTCAGATGAGCAGGAAACGGAAGATGCGGAGTAAGTATCACGGTGGTTAGACGATTCAGGGTTCGAATTAAAAGCGTTTGTGTTTGTGGGTTACTCGGCTGTGTGAGGGCAACGGCGTTTTGTTTGCTTCATGAAAATGATTTTTTCGTGGCACAGAGATGTATTCGCTTTTGTTGCAGCCACGATCGAAGTCAGAAAGAGGCAAGTAGCATCCCGAGCAATACGCAAGGACGTCGAATTCGCATAATTGGTAAGTTGATACGTTGTCCGGATTTCTCTGATTGAGAGCAGTTTTTTTCCGTAGTGATTTACGTTTCGGATTATTAGATTTTAGAACTTTTATGTTCAGGCCTCAGACGTTCATGGGATCAGGAGGCTCTTGTTCTCTCCAGTAACAGAAGAGATTTTCATTTTAAAAAAGCAAATAAGTGCATTTGACCCTTGCGCGCATTTTCTCCATCAATGCTCTTCTTTCTTTGTCGTAACAGCTTAAGAAAGACTTCAATCGCAGTTATAGGTGTCGGAAAGATTTTTTCCAGGGGCATAATAGTGTATTTTTCAAGGGGTGGCCAAAGGATGTTTTCCGGATGGGCCAGCAGTGGTAAAATTTCATTTTATCAATTCAAAACTAAGAAAACAAGCATTTTTCTACTGACGAGTAAATAATAAAATATCAAATTTCAAAATCCACGGGGACCAATAGCCCCCTGCCGAGGTGCTGGGTTGTCTCGTGAAAAAAACGGTGTGTGCTTGCTGTACAGCTTCGGTAAAACGTTGTTGTTTATTGCAAGGTGCTCCTCGCAGCCGTGGAAGAGGCGCGAATTCTCCGTCCACGTCCAGCCAGCCATGAAGTGCAAATAAAAGTTACAGCTGATAGTACCTTTCATAGCTGCTACGCAGGACAGACTGAGCTGAACTTTTTACTTGATGTCGACTTCAGACTGGATCATGGAAAACACCTAAGCGTCAAAGCTGATAAGGCTTGAAGAGCAGACTTGTGTTTGGGTGCGAAGTGTTATTTCTGTTATGTTGTGTTTCAGGATGGCGACCATGCATTCGTTAAATCTCCTAATCTGTTTCCAGCTTCGAATTGTCATTTCTTTGCCACTTACTGCCTGTTTGATGGCCCCTGTTTGATCAATCATCATTTTCGGACAAAATCCAAGATGCAGTGAAAGAGATGTGCATTTGAAAACAACACGCGCATCTTGATAAGAACCGTTTAATGCAATTTTATGGCTGCAAATGCGTTAATGTTCCCCTTCCTACTATATTTATTCTGGGACTACTCGTCAGATCACGTGCCTCTGACAAGTGAAGTAAGCGTTGTGGGACACACGCAGAAGTCGACTGGAAAAAAGTATGGAGGTCACTTTGAAAAAATCAAAAATTTTCTTTTTATGCTGACCAACTGCCAACAATTTTGTAAATACATTACCGGCAAACGAGCATCAAACCTGCGTTGTTTTTGTTATTCATGCCTATGAACAGCTCGTAGGAGACTTGCTAACGCTTTGTGCATTTGGGATTGCTGCCGGATTTTTCAAATCAGTTGATGTATGCACTGCCACCAGGGCGGCGCACTTGAGTCATACCAAGAAGAATTTGCTGCGGAAGGAGACGCAGCTGCCTACATCGCTCTCTAACAATTTCTTTCATTGTTGCTACTAATAGGTAATAGCTGTAACTCTTCCAGTCACCGGCGCTTCATGCGAGAGAAGTTTTTCAAAAATGAAATTAGTGAAAATATTCCTCAAATTCTACGACCAGTAAAAGATTGAGTAACATTGACCACTTTCACTTGAAAAGTTACGAGCTGAAAAAATAGATCTAGATGATTTCGTTGGTGTTGATATGAAATTATGACGTAGACCGTGCAAGGATTTGTGTATGATCATATTGCGCATTGTCTATTTGTCTGAATCTTTTGTTTGGCTTATTTGAGTTAGCGCGTGTTTCGGTTATGACAAGACAGTCATAAATCAACGGAGGGTTTTAAAGTAAGCTTTTGAGGATTAGGCAGAGGAAAGTTTAGTGTGAATATTAAAATAAACAACTTTGTTGGGAATATTCTGCAAAGCAAGTTTTAAGCCTGCTGTTACACCGTGCTTTAAGGCAGGGGTCTCAAACACGCGGGCCGCATGTGGCCCGCGATGCTTTTCCGGAATTTTCAAATATTTAACATTTACATTGACAAGTACCTCAAAAACAGATGCTGCGAAATAATGAATCCAAACTGAATGATGCCCAGTGCTGTTTTCATCCCGGCCATAGCACTACAGACAAAATTTCACTCCAGAAAATTTTTGAGAAAGCTTGGTAGTATGCCGAAAACACATGTTTTGTCGACCTCGAGAAAGCATACGACCGACTCCCTCGTGAAAAGCTTTAGGGAAGGGGTCACCAACGTGGTGCCCGCAAGGACCATGTAGGTCGCCCGCGGGCCTGTTCTAAAAACAACATTAGCATGATCAATGTCTTCGCATTAACGCATATCAATACTAAAATATTTGAAGGTAAATTGAGCAAAATTTTTAGTTCAGATGTGTATGTCAAACTAGTAGCCCTTCGCATTAACCGGTACACAAAAAGTATCTCGCAGTTTCAAAAAGGTTGGTGACCCCTGCTTTAAGGAATGTTGCGGGAGTAGGCTACGGTATTGACAGCCGCCTGTCACTGGCCGTCAAGTCATTGTATTCCTACTCAGAAGCTTGTGTCCGTGTCGGGAGAATTAAATAACGACCGTTCCCCGTTAGTGTTGGACTACGAAAGGGTGTGTGCTGTCACCGCTTCTCTTCATAGTCTATACATCAGGGGTGGCCAAACTACGGCCCGCTGACCAGTTTAATCCGACCCACCAAATACCTTGCGCATTTTATTCAAGTGTCACGTTTCCGACTGTGGACAGTAGTGCAACAACATTAACTGCTGCTTGTCACGTAAATCGCACTACATCCGGCCCTCCAGTGGCCGGGCAGTCGCTAATGCGGCCCTTGGGTCAAAAAGTTTAGCCACCCTGGTCTACATGAATTGGACAGACCAGTGGTTCTTAACCTTTTCTTCGCCACGCCCCCCTTAAGTAATTTTCCTTTGGTTCACGCACCCCTGACTTTCAATAAGCTGTAAAAACATGTCTTTCTATTTCATTTTTTAATTTTAAGGTTTTGTAACAGACACTAAGTCCATAAAATAGAGTACAAACACACATAGTCTGCACCATGCTGATGCTAAAAACAGTCACAACAGAACAATTAATAGCGAGTTTGGAGATAGAATAACGGAGTTACAGACACTTTCTTAATACTATTGTTCGTTAACCCGTAACACTTGGTATAAAACTACATCCAGAATTGGACACTGAGTCCAACCCTGGTCAAGTGCCAGGTCAAGTACGAAAGTATTGTGGTACGTACACGCCCTCAAATAAACACTGTAACGTCCGAGCACTCGGTCACAAAGTAAAATGCGGTTGTAGTGTTCAAAGAATAAGGACGAATATAAACAATCTGACTGCCAGAGGGGTAACGAGAGGGGGTTGCAATTCCCCGGGCTCCGAAAAAATGTCACAAGCAGTGGCGGATTAAGGGGGGTGCTGACTGGGCTACAGCCAGGGGCCCCCCAAAACAAAAGTGTAATGTATGAACAACACACAATATGCTGTAAAAGATACCATCGTCAACTGGAACTAACCCGAATCGGGTCCCTAAAACGCCTTAAGAAACCCTGATCTGTTATAAAGCAGGAATGCCAGAGTTGATATATACGCCACGTGTATGTCCTCGTGTGCTTTCATGTATTTGTGTGTTCTTTGTTACTGCGATGCATGTTTGGAGTCTAGCGCGTTGCGTGTGGGAGTGAAGACCTTACACAATATACAATTTCAACTGGTAGTTTTAATACCAATTCTGGTACTGTTAACTTCCAAGATGCAAGTTTGGACATTTTGGTACATACTACTTTTATGTGAAACGCCATTATTTGAAACGATTCTTGATAACTGACTTATAACAAAATGAACGCAATAATAAAAAGAAAAGTCGGCAGATATCGAGGTACTTCAAACGTTAACTGATAACAAGAATTAAACCGTATCAAGCACGTCTCAGTTCTGTCCAAGGGCGTACGCAAGTGGGAGGTTGGGGTTAACTCCCCCCTTGAGCTTGATATTTTACAAAAACTTTATTACCTTCGCAAGGAGATTAAGTGTTTTCGCATACTTTTTGCTTGTTACTTTGTCGACTTAATGCAAATACCACGGAATAAATTTGCATGCAAATTTCAAGGAGCATTGTAAATGGGCTAAAAAAGTAATAATTAGGTTTTGGTGGAAATCTGGGTTATCGTCTCCATCCAGAAACCATCCCACCACATTTTGCAGACCTTTCGTCCACTACGCATGTTTAAGGTCGTGTTCCGCGACAGTTCACTTTATCCGAAACCATTGTCTTTATATTGTCTGCCAAGGGCGTACGCAAGGGTGGTGGGTGGGGTTAACCCCCCTTTAGTTTGACATGTTACAAAAAGTTTATTACCTGCGAAAAGGAGATTAATTGTTTCCGCATACTTTTTGCTTGTTAATTTGTCGATTTCATGCAAAAATTGTAGTTGTAAATGCTCTGACATAGTGATGAGTGTTTTTTACTCCCCTGTTTGAACGCTCAGCCTGATAGTTTTG
>Ga0210059_1000599_pt1 | contig 47598 bp, 33 predicted proteins | sample Ectturendosymbi2_FD_188042 | JGI IMG/M metagenome (GOLD analysis project Ga0210059, IMG submission 188042) | Ecteinascidia turbinata endosymbiont from Florida, USA - Sample 2 (SPAdes) (version 2) | ecosystem: Host-associated > Tunicates > Ascidians > Unclassified | place: Key West, Florida...
CTTGGAAGTCATCGCAGTACTACATTGTAATAAGCAGGATGACTTCATTCATACGTATATCTCAAAAGCTTGTGTTTCATCAAAGTAAATGTATTTGCGCCATCAAACGTATACTCTCTACTACCGCGATGTATGTATCCTCGTCTTCCTTCATGTATTTGGGTATTTCATGTTACTGCGATGCATGCTTAAATTCAAGCGACTTGCGTGTGGGAGTGACGACGTTACTCAATACAATACAATATATATGACGGCAGTAATGAAATTGCAACAGACATTGCATCAAGTCGATGATAGTCAATTTAGACATTTTATCAAGTTTGTTCCCGATGCAGCAAAAAGAGGACCCGCATATTTACTTACCTCGCGCTGTTACAGGCTTATAACCTTTTTTACTTTACATCAAAGATTCTAAGGCTTCAGGCTAAGGAAATCTCACATGCTTCTGGAAACGCTACAAACTTATCGTAGCCATAAAGTGAATTTCAAGTACCGCCGTTTGTGATAACCATTATTTAGCAACATCTGATAAACAAATCACTCATAAGTTTTGATTCTGAAGGATGGGCTGATTTCAATGTTGGGTAATATATTTTTTCTTCTAAGCTCAGAAAAGCTATTGATATCACTAGCACGTTGTTTGGCACTAGCTGACTCAGTGCTTGATTGTAAGCACGGATAAATAGCATAAAGTCAAAATATACTGTTTTCACAGATCAACATATGGTCTTTGTCTAAATACCAAATCACCAAAAATAAAAAAGTTTGTTTAAAAAAAAGACAATATTCATGTCGAATGCGTGTTAACAGCTCCACTGCGCTTACTTTGCACAATTCTTGTTCAGGAGTTTTCACCAAACAAGTATGTAAGAATTTATAGGGATTGCGTGAAATATGTGAAGTGACGTAAGAGCGACACCTGTGGCGTAGTCGTCTGTGTGATCAATGGGAATGCCAAGAAGTTCATGGAAATGCCAAATTCATTTACTGTAGTTTGTGAAGAAAGACCCTCACTGCAAGATGCAAAATTTTACTTATTTTTCCAAATACATTGTCGTCATTCGTTAGTTTGATTTGTGCTGAAAGCTTCGAGCCGTGTGCTGTTGAAAGAAGCGAGAGGCATGAAACCAGTGGAACGTAACGTCAAATCAACCTTTCATGGACTACTTGCAAGTCTGTCAAATAAAATCACTACACAGTGATCAACAGATATCTATGTTTGATCACACAAATCGAATACACAAACACACTCTCAGAGACTCCCTCATCTGAGGCACGGTTTTCAACACAAAAATTTTGAGAGTTTCCTCCGCTCTTATCACCAACCTTCGAGCTCTTGACACTGCTTCGCAGACCTTGCGTTTACTTCCAGCGAACATGTTTGAGAAATGGTCTTTCCATGGACACAAATTTTTCGGTGACAATTGAGACGAAAACCGTATGATGGAACTTCCGAAAACTTTTTCGTAAAAGATTTTATCAGCAGATTGTCAAGGTCCGAACGACATTCTTCAAGCCCGAGGCAACGTGAAATGTCATTGCGATGTCTTTAGGTTTTTGTCACCTCTGCGTTCTTGTTAAGGCAAGGCAGAGATTACGCGCATACTGGCAGGAAAACAGAAAGTTAGCCAAAGACAGAGATCTGCGAATGCGTCTTTGATTATTCATATGTCAGGAAATAGAAGAAGAAGACATGGTATGGTAAGGTTGAAGGACATAATAGTTAGCTGTGAAGCTGTAATTACTGCAGGCATGAGGACAAGTCAGCTGACAAATCAACACGACTAATGTTTACCCAGTGGTCAGAATTCAAATCAATTTCCGATTTCATTAGTTTTCTTACTTTTATGGTAAAAGTATGCATTGATGGTAATCTGAAATGTATTTCAATTTTCACTTTGCCTATACGGAAATCAAAAGCTTGCAGCTACAAGTTTGCCTGAGATATGCAAACACACAACGCGATGAAAGACGTAATTACTGAGAAGTAGTCGTCAAACTACTTTTCGTTGCAAGAGACAGTTAAGTGTTTTTCGTATGAAAGGTTTCTGAGGCTTGGCACAACCATTCCCTGTTTTGATGGAATGAAAGGTTTCTTCAGTACGGAGCACTGGGAGAAAACAGGGCCATTAAGCAAACTTTTCAGAAGAGCTTCTTGTTTTAGTTTCGACAACGTCCTTACGAGTAGGCCTATATAAACGCTTTACCTAGTTTTACAAACTTGCAATTAGTCAGAGAGACAACTTTAAGAGTTGATGAGCAACCGCAAATAACTTTTGGCTGGTAACACAAACTCGGGTGGAGGGCACCTCTGAAAGCAAAATGAGTTTGTTGAGTCAGAAGGTATAGCTATTTCAGAAGAATTACTTCTGTTTTACTATCACAGTACTTTTGAATTTTGTTGTCTTTGTTCGGCTTAAGTTATTTGCGAAAAGGCTATTTGCAGCAGAGTCTGCAAACCAAAGGTCAGCAACTAATATTTTTCAGTCTTATGCTGAATATTTTGTCATTTTCTTTAGCTTAAATTTGTCAAGAATTTAAAAATCGTTCAGAACACGCTGCAAGATCAAACTTTAGACTAAACAAGTATGTTTACATTTCGAAAACTGTTTCTGAAAGACACATATGTGACTTATCAATAAGTAACTGGTGGGTATGTCTGCCTTTCCTACAGTAAACCTATTTTCAGAAAAATACTAATAGAAGCAATCAAAGCAATTGACACATGAAGACAAAATAATGTTAAATTGCACTGACATGAGACCCTTATAAGATGGTAGCCTACAGCAAACACGAGAGAAAAGGTTCAAACTTTGCTTACGCCATTTTTAGTATACTTCACTAAGCCAATGAAGATTGCTATCTCTTCTACCCTTTGCTGCATGAAATCCAAAAGTACTGTAGGTCTAACCGAGCATTGTGTCAATGATTGATGCTAACCAGATAACCAGATCACATTTATGTTGAACGGAGCTTCCCTTGTGTGTACGTCTACAATGCGGATTTCAACAAATGGTTAAAGTTGGACCACTTCTTCGAATGTTTCAAGTAGTTTGTATTCGCCAGGAGTTGTAAGAAGTCGCTGAGTTTACGTAAGATAGCTATAACTTCTTAAATCAGGCTATAATTGTTTTACACTAGTTTGTTTAACTCTTAGTTCTACAAGCTCACTTTTTTCAAATAGATTTTAGATCAATTACATAAAAAAGTCTTAAACATAGAATAACTTATTTAAAACTAAAACGACCTTATAGTGGAGCTAAATCTGTATTTTATGTGGAAGTAACAAAAGATTATTACTTATTCGTCTAATGTACAAAAATTTCTTCAGATAAGTTGGAATAAATCGATATTTAAAGATGTAAAATTTCCGCTCCAACACACTTTGTTTATTATTTTCTCATTTGTTCATGTTTGCCTTGAGTTTTGTCAAAGCTTTCATAAAATAAATCGATGCGCAGCAGTAAATAATTATCTTTTGTATTCCAAGAAAATTATTTGTAATTTTCCTGTGCTGTTTTGCGGACTGCTGAGACTCAATAAAATGACTCTTTGTTCAGTTTCTGTGATAAAGATTTTTATTTGTTTTGTCTTTCTAATTATCTTTGAATCGAATTACAGATCGGTTTTGGAATTGCATACACGGTAATGTTTTTGTAGTACATGACGATAGCATTGGATTCATGTGACGAGGCTCGTTTTGGAGCTTTGATAAGGGATTCAGTGGACCAGTGAAATTTAAAGGTTCAAACGAAATGTGAGTTGGATGCTAGTCTTTATTGATTCCTGTTATATATATGCACATTTCGTCAACAAAGCAATCAAGAACAAATGAGACCGTGCCAGCTCCTAACAGTGAAACAGAGTTTCATGGCTGAGTCATTTACAGCAAGTCCGATATCCCCATAAATTGCATTGTTTACCTCTGTGAAGTCAAAGGCAAGTTGTCGAACAGACAAATTCAAACCTCAAATTGGCAAACGTAGCAATCTGTGCTAATTCGGGCAAAAAGTGTAGCACAATTTACGTGCCTTCAAAAGATGTCATTGAAGCGTTATGGTGAAACTGGTGTATACTCTACAGTCTGCAGCGTATTAATCTTGCAAAAACTCACAAGAAAATTCAATATCTAGCTTTTCCCAAAACAAAAACTCAAAATTCCTGTGCTGTGCATGGTTGACCAGGATCAGAACAAAGGTTTAGTAGCTCTAAACACGGTCAGTTTGTGAGATGGAGTATCAGAGGAATTCTCTAGTTTTTCAACTCAGCCTAATAATTGGAGCAACCAACCCAGTTCTGCAATTCACACAACTTAGTATTCCTGTGCACGCAAAAGATCATCAAATTGCAACTTATCTCACGAGGTTTCATTTCAGTGATTTTCGTTGTAAAAATCTTCCGTTTTCATCATTCAATCAAAAATTCTTTCACCAGCTAATGTTACGTTTGCGTTAGAAATTCAACTTTTTCCACCATGATATTTAATGATTAAACAAAAACTCCTCTATCTCAAGAATAAGCAACGAACTATCCACAACCTTTAGAAACCTCTTAAAGATTTGTCGATTATATTATTTACACATAAAATCAAGTGCAAGAGATACCATCTATCAGTGGTTTCAATCGACAGCTCAGCTTGAGTCCATTGCACGCTGCGCGCGACTACAAAAGATTTTATCGTCGTAGAAAAGATGTTTCTGTCAGTAAAGAACGTGACATCCTTGACGAAGGTATGATCTGCATTCGTTTGAAATCTCTGAGATGCCACCTGTTTCTAAACGATAGAAAATACGTTTTCAGCAGAGATTTTTGTATGCTTAAGAGAAGCAAAGAAACTTGAGCATTTTCCTACTGCACAAAAATATCCCACTATAACTGAGACAAAAATAAATGAACAGAAAAATTGCAATTTTCAAAGAAATACCTCAATCATTGCAAGAAATCCATTTGTTAGCAGCTTCTTCAGGTTACTTTCTTGTACGCAAGATATTTTCTACAGAAAAAATGAAAATCAATTTTCCACACTTCTTGTTTGCTTTTCGTCTCTGCGTTCAGCTATTTTTATCTTTTAGCAACCAAGCGTACCAGCGTGCAAAACAGCATGCTGATGTCGTATTCTACGATTTCACTCGATTCCTGCACACTGTGTCACTTCTAAATCTTTCAGAGCCATCGTCACCACAGCATCTTTTAAGTCAATGAGATACTTCGGCTAAAAAAATTAAAATTTTTCCGAAGCCTTTGCACATTTTACTTCCAATCACCCGAGAGAATCACGGAGTAGGAGCGCAGGAGTCGACTCTGGTCGGAATATGGATTTTACGCCGGAGCAAGATCCAGAACCGGATTTGTCGCAAAAGCAGGCCAGGAGCCATGCAAAATTTTAAAGTGACTTTATACAACAATTCTGCAGCGATGATTCTTGTGGTCAAACAGAACATAATCAGTTGAAGCAAATTTTCTTTAAACAAAAAACGTTGATAAAAAATATCACTTTTCTCGGCAAGAAATACATGACACGCATGATCTGAACCAGCCTATCTCCACGAGGAAATTCTTGCGTTGCTCATTCCCTTTCATACCCTATTTGAAGTAAATCGAAGTGGAATCCAAATTATGCAACACGCATCGTCGTAGCTCCTAAAATTCTTTAAAACAAAACAGCATAACCAGTTGAAGGCAGCAGGCGTCTTGATCAAGGCGATGCTATGAAAGAACTGCGACGCTTATCCATTTAAAAAAACAGCGTAACAACGAACCTTTGCTTGCACGCGCTTACAAGTTCGCAATTTAATCAATAGCGTCTCGACATTTTGTCATGAAGGTCGCTGTAAAATCATTCACTACCAATTTTTAAAGCCATTCTCAGACCCGTAACCAAAGGGGGCTCAGGCGGGCGAAGACCCCCTTCCAAAATTTTTCGCCCCACTGGAAAAATATGTTGGGCATACTTTAAAACTATTAGACATTATTTAAAAAATTTGGGCCCCTCTCAAAAGATACTTCGCCCAACCTGGTGTCCCCAAGCTGGTTACGGGCCTGGCCATGCTATTGCATCAACTCTCCCCGAGCGAACGAAACAATAAACACGTCTGTGGATAAAGCCAGAGCGTCGTTCTAAGTAACTTTTCCACACTTTTTGGTTTGTCAAAGTTATATTGCAATCTTCTGCCCTTCATTTCGAATGCTCTTAATCCCGGAAACAGTCCATTAGTACTGCCACTTACAGCCACATTCACGTAAAAGTTTGAAGATGAGAAACATTTTTGAAAGTTTAACCGATAGTTCCAAATAATAAAAAAGAAACTCGCAACCTTTTTGATTTGTCGAAATTGCTGTTCAAAATGAATTGCAAGCCGTGTTTTGTAAACAACAGCAAACAAAGCAAACCGTCTTTTGAATGCTTTGCAAATCGGGCAGATATGTTGCTATATGCAAGCTCTACATCACACGGTAAAATTCACTTTAGGTGTGCTTATCAGACTGAAGGGTAAACTTCACTGTGGACGTTCTGGGTGTCAGCATGTGTTTTGTACACATCTCAAAAAACTTCAAAACAAGCCTCTCCATACCCCAAGAAATCAATTCAGATCCAAACACAGGTTTTAGCTTTGAAATAGTAGTTTGAAGTGGTAGTCAACCCTTAGGAGGATTTCAGTCTTCCCTCAAAACAATTTACGTATAGGACAAAAACAGTGCCAACAGCACTACTGTGGAATAAAAAAAGCAAAGGCCTAAAATCAAATATCAAACTCTACTATTGAAGCGCGATACCGTTCTAAAGACACAAAAGCTAGTTCTACTTTTAACACGCAGCGGCTCATAACAGCATGGTGGCCATTTCGTACGCCGCAATCGGATACCTCCTTCAATACCAAAGCTGATTGTGCTAGGAGAAGCCACACAGTCAGGATCTATTCCGGCATAACAACACAGAAATCGTGAAATATTCCAATGTTTTCTGCGTCAAAAATTCACTTAATCTTCAAAAATTATTGAAACATTGTTATGATTGTTACAGGCCATTCGTACGTTGCACCGTACGACAAAAAACGCGACACTTTCTCTACACCACCGTCGCCATCTCAACAGCGTTGTTTCTGCTCGTTTATCTTCAACGTTCATCGATTCGGCTGAGCTCAGTCAATGTTTCAAAAAGAAATGCAGGTAATTAGTTATCGGCTGCGCTCGTACAACGTCTGAAAAATTCAGTAAGACCAGCTGCTGCTATAATTATATGACACTCCCATTCACTCCACACCAGCCTTAAGCGCATTACGCCTTTAGCGATTTTCGCAAATACTATTTGCGGTTAATACGTCCTTATCATGTTAAATTGAGCAGTTTGCTCATACCTCAAAATAATCACGTTTTTAGTTTTCAATTAGTTTCAACGTTTCACACTTTATGCATTTAGCTATCGTTTTAATCTCTTACGTTTTTTTGTGTACTTAAATGGAAATGACATAGAAAATATTAAAGCGCTTGTATAAAATTCTGGATGCAGCAGTTGTAAGCAGCAGTTTGAATTTGCTAATGCTATTTCACGTATGTTCACCTTTCTCGTTGGAAGTGATTCAGTGCTTTCTGGATGTGCAGGGCTGCTTGAACAGGATGGCGATCTGCTTTGACCTTGAAACGCTCTTCCGCAATTCTAGCTCTAGTTTTAGATCTTGATCATATCAGCGCAGAGGATTCTTGAAAAACAGCATTCACCGACAAACTAAGCAGCATTTTAGATTTTCTGTACGTTACTACCAGCGATCTAGAAGTGATAATTTAGCTTTGCTTCAAACGCTGGTGAAGCGAATTTAAACACTGCTTGCCTGGGTATCCATATTGACTAGACCCGTTCTGTGGAGTCACAAACCACTTGGCCAACGATTAGCATTCTGACTTTATCGCAAAATTTAAAAAATAAATGTACAGCATGTATTGCTATAGAAAAAGTGAAACAACGTTGCAAGCACAAACAAATTCTCATCCTGCATTGCCGCTACAATGTCTATTGCAATTCGGATCAACATTTTACTTACACATTTCCGGATGACGACTACCCCTATTGGATTGTGCAGTATTGGTTTCGCTGGCAATTTAGCTTGCTCAACAATTGAGTAAAAATTTTTGAAAAACAACAAGAGAAACTTTAAAATGAACAGTTTGACAATTGTTTATTTCCCTTAAAACTTCTGGAGCAAGACCTCTTCTACAAATCACGTTAACGTTTGTTGCCAGGTCAAACGAACTTAGCTGGCTGGCGCCTATCCCGTGATTAATGCCTATCTTCAAAGATAATCTCAGACCTTTATTCCAGGTTGCGGCTTCAAAAACTTTCAAAAAAGATGCAAAACTAAATTGCTCACTTGAGCTTGTCGAATTACGTTGCTGTACAACTTATTGCAGCAGCTTACTAATAGAAACAAGATTATGTTGGAAAACCAGTTTACAGTTTTATTTGAAATAGAACCTTCTGGAAACTATTTTGTTTAGGCAAATGAGTGGAGTTTTTAGGCGTAAATTAAGATGCATATATATCCCGGGCATCGCAGTAAATCAATGATCATATTTAAGTTGAATTGTTAGTGCATTTGATCATTGAATATTGTTGAATTAAATAAAATCCGATGCAGCAACAAGACTGAATTATTTGGCAACCGTAGGTGAGGAAAATTAGTGTATATGCAATTTTAGTCAGTACAAATGCTACAATTGTCATATATCTTTTATGCTGCATGACATGACGTTCCTGGAGTTATAACAACCAACAAATGGTTCAGGTTTTGCGGACACCCCAGCTAACAACCAACAAATGGTTCAGGTTTTGCGGACACCCCAGCTAACAACCAACAAATGGTTCAGGTTTTGCGGACACCCCAGCATCGTCAAACTTTTCCTAGAGTGTAATGCAGTAACCGCTCCGTTACCGCCATACGCAACACATTGTAACAATATACTTGTTTTGTCTTAATTTGTCCCCTAGAAATTTTCAGAAGCAATATGAAATAAGTCCAACCTACAGTCGCATAGTCTTTGTTAAATGGACTTGCCAAATAAATATATTACAGACATTTCTCTTGCAACGGGAAGGTAGAAAGTAAGAACAGATGAACGTGTTGGGAGGTTTTGGCCAATGGCAAAACGAATGTGCTACACAAACATAGTGCACTGCAGTGAAAATGAAGCTATGAGAGCCGTGCGTCCAATGTGGTGCAGTCAATTGTAGTCTTCTTCCAGAAAGAACTTGCCCACATTTTTAGTGTTTCATATTAAGCCACATCAAACATAAGTACATCACTGAGTAACCTGATGCGAGATTGTTAGTTGCGTCTGAAACAGTGTTCGTAAAATAAAAACTTCTTAGGTTGTTCTCGTCTTCAAAAACTTACCGCCTGTTTGACTTTTTCAGAAAAACCACCGAACGATGATCCAAGTAAGTCGCTGCTTGATCAAAGTTACATGTTGGTAATCGCTAGTAATCTATAAGCAATCCTTAGTCCTGTTCAGTTGTTGGAAATTCAGAATTGTTTGTTGCTTGTGCTGTTAAAAGAAAGTTCCCTTTCGTTGCTTCCAAGCAACTGCAAATGTGCAGCACAAAATGCTATTTGAAAGAAGGCAAGTTGCAAGTTTTCATGTAACTAACATTTCTGAACATAGGGGTGATTCACGCCAATTTAAACCGCAAGGGTGTTAAAAGTGAGTGACACAGAAGTCTTGGCAACAGTTACGTTTCCATAAGCTTTTCCATAAATACCTACAGTACTGTATCTTCTGACTTTTTCGTAGTGAGCTTGAGATTGAGATCGCCAAACATTTTTGTTATATCTGGAGTGGCCATATGTCCCGGTTTGACCCAGATATTTCTGATGTTGTAGGGCATGTCCAGGTCAGTCGCTTGTTTGTTCCGGAAAACGAGGTCGGCTGTAGGTAAAGTGAAAAGCCACTGCTGCGTCACAAAACGTTAAAAGTGAATTTCAGATCTCGCTTCGGAAAAACAACAGTTACCTTTATTTTATCTACAGTAGTACTTCACTTTATTTTTTTCACTTTATTTCTGACATGCAACACATTTTGTTGGATATCGAACCAGTTTGCAAACTTTGTTCTAATTCCAGACGCACTAAAAATTGATGTAACCAGACGCACTAAAAATTGGCCAAATATCTTCTGAAAGTTTCACCATCCAAATAACGCAATGTGTCTGAAAGTTCAAATTTATCGCCAACCTGAAAGTTACATTCTTCTATGCAGAAGAATGATTGTATATTTCGCAAAGTTCACCTTTATCCAAAACAAAAACATTTTTTCAGCTGCCACTGAAACAAGGTCTAACGATTTAAAATTATGTAAATAAAATCTAAAACCAGCGCACGGTTATTCACAAAAACTCGAATATTTTTCATAAAATCTGACCATTAACGAACTCATTTTACTGATGCGAGTCACAAGCAACGCATGCATCTACTGCCAATAACTGAACAGACCACAGACCAGGTGATAACTTTAGCAACATTCAGTGGGAACGGCACCATCCCTAGCAACGAGCAGACTGTTTCAACGCGACGCAGGAACTACTCAGGTGCAGGTCTGACTAAGCACACGATGATCTGAAAGCGAGAAGATTACATGCTAAAAAATCACATCTAGAAACTGTGTAATTGTAGAGCTACTAGTTTGATTCCGGTCTCGCGCGAGAGATTTCGAAAGCATTCCCTGGAAACATGGGCGTCGGAAGGATTTTCGAGGGACCAATAGTTGATTTTTCCAGGACCCAGGGGGGTGGGCCAACTGTGGTGAAATTTAATTTTTCCATCTCTAAACTAGGAAAAATACGTTTTGCTAAAAACGTATAAAGAAAATATCAAATTTCAAAATCCAGGGTGAAAGGCCCCGTCCTTACTCCCTTCCAACGCCCATGCCTGGAAAAGAAAAGCCTAGCAATGCTCATTCGCATGCCACGCCTTTCCCCGAAAATAAAACGTGTCCACAAAGTAAGATTAAAGTGAGATTTTCGGAATTAACGGGATTACACCTAGCCCCCAAACTAATCCCCAAAGCTGTAATTAATATTGTCAATTATGACTATGTTCGAGTAAGCTGACGCAAAAGAGTTTTCGAGTGAATTGTTGTACTTTTCAAGTAAATGTTGATTGTTGTGGAAAAAAATTACATATTGTACCTTATCCTGATGCTGTCACTGCTTGCAAGTTTGGCATCACAGTGCCTATTAATTTTAAAGTTAATAAACGTTGAGTGATTAAAACGCAGCAAGCTATTGACAAAAAAGTGCAGCAATTGTGAAAATGGCATAAAATAAGTTGTGTCTACACGCGGCAGTTCTGCAAAACGTAAGTAATACGGGTCAGTAACCAATTATGCTTGTTTTCTAGATTTCGAACCCGTCCCAGGTAAGGTCTTTTGACTATTTCAAGTATGTGCAAATACAAGACAGATCTTTATTTCCAACCTGTGCTTGAATTTTGTGCAAGTTTTCGGTAAACGTTGGCTTATCTTTTACCGATATTTAAGGCGAAACGTTTCAAATGACACTGTAATGCCTGATGCTTGAAGTAAATATAAAAAGTACAAATGAAAAGTAAATTTTTAAAATAATAAAAGAAAAGTGAAAGAAGAGAAGAATAGTAAATAACTCTTTTAATCAGTAAAAGAAGGAAAGAATAGTAAAAGAAAAGTAAAATGAAATTAAAGTAAAAGGTATTTCTGACGCAGTTTTCTTCTGGGAAATCTCAGTTTGCACATTTGCAATAAAATGTTGGAGAGACATTAACCAAACAATGATGACCGTTTACTTTGGGAAACGTACGAAAACATCTTTTGTCTGTTCCGAATTTGTCATACACTAATACCAGCATTCAAACAAACACATCGCAATTCGTCTTCTGTTTGTTTAGTTGTGATGCACGTCGTATGTTCAACAACACCAAGACTGCACAACGAAATGTCTCTAAACCACATTTATTGTAGCTTTTGTCAGTAGCTATTATTTATCGAAGATTGAGACATTGCTTTCATTTTAGGTACGTTGGTTTGCCAAAGACGTCCGGTCGTTACGGCTCGATTGCAAGGGGCGGTCCTCTCTAAGAAAAACGCAGATTCGCCTCTAGCACTTGTATCGGGATGGAAGCAACAACCTGGTCGGAATATAGGTTGTTGTCCAGCGGGCGCTCGAGACGGGAAAGCGTATCGTGAAGGCTACGCGTGCTGTGTCAATCACATTTACAACGTCACAGCGAGTTTCTGTTGCTTGCAAAAAGAAAGGTAAGTCTTGAACTCTTTGTGACGTGGAAACCTTTTCATCGCATAAAATGCAACCGTTCGAGTTTTAACATTCGCAAAAAAACAAATTAACTTGTTCTTCAGAGAACAGGGAAACGGCAAAGACTGTTTTTCATAGCCTTAAAACTTGCTTTTGGAAAGCTTGGTTTCAACCAAGCGTCTGGCTATTGTTCTACCTGGCTGTAGTACACACTGATACCAACTTACAGCTTTTTACATCTTACACATTTGATACACATTTTTCTCCGCTGTAGAGGCTTCAGCGGACATTTCACACATCATCTAACTAGCATCATCAATGTTGTTCTGTTCTCAGGGCTTTGGAGAACAATGCAGAAAATATCGCTTACTGCTATCCACTCAACCGTCCTCCATATTGCCGAGAGCGCGACTTGAAGGTCATTGCGCCTCTAAAGCTTGCTTGCGAATACACCAAGTACAAAACGCCATACTCGTGCGAGTTTTTGTGTCCACCCGGAAGTTTTGTCATGGGACAGAAGTCAGCCACGTGTTCAAACATTGGCAACTGGAGTAATCAGCCCAAGTGCTGTAAGTTGCACCAGTTTACAGTTTTGCTTCGGGAGCGCGTACGTCATAATGTATTGACTGATTTTTGAAAAAACTAGAAAAATTGAATGTGCACACGCAGGTGTGTGGATCACCCAGCATGTTTCAAAGCCCATACGAAATTTTCCTTCACATAATTTCACCAGCCCAAATTGAGCAAGAAGTCGGTCACCACCTTCAAACCTTCAGGGGAAACCTGACTAACTGCTGTGGTGTGCTCGACAGTACAACCTAATCACAGGTTGTTTCAGTGTCTCTGCGTTTTTCACTTCAAGTAGATTGTAAAAACAAATATACATATATATGTATATTTTGTTTGTCCGATTAAACTCAAATCAATTCTGGCAACATCGGCTCCGAAAATTCAAAGATTTAGTTCATAACTTTCAGCTACAATTAAGAGCAGCTGCTAGCTTAAAACACATATTTCTAGCATCTTGCCCGTTGTGTTCATGCTTCCGCCAGCCATATGATTCCAATTGAGTTTCACGCGGAACAACGAACTTTCAGCAATGAGTGAATTTAGCTTTGATCACTCGCGAACGTTGTCTACATCAGACTTGGACAACTAAATAATTATAGTTTCCTAATTCGATGAATTAGAGCGAAATGACGGTAATTATAATTTTAATCTAATTTGCTAAATGCATCAGTGCTCTAATTTTAGTTCTAATCTGATTTCCGATTTTGCCAAAAATGCGAATTTGTCCAACAATATATTTAGATGAAACGAGAATGCACCCTCGACAAGGACAGTGCAATCAGGGCGTAACGACGTTTGATGGCGCCCGGGGCAAGAAGCACGTTTGGCGTCCCATGTTCGAAACTGAGGTCTTTCGGAAGCAAATGCACTGCATTGAAGAAAGTACTTGTGACAATGTTGGGACATTTTGGTGCCCCCAGAGCCATTCGGCGCTCCCCGCAGTGATTTGGCGCCCCCATAGTGATTCGGCACCAGGGGAATTGCGTCCCCCTTACCCCCCTCGTTAAGCCCCTGAGCGCAACAAAATGTTCACAAGTGCCATGCCGCCACCCCATCACTTGAAAAACAAAAACAGTAAAAACTCGATCAATTTCTTTTCTCATTCACAGCTGCATTACAAACTATGTGGCCTTATCAATGATCTACATCACATAACCTATCCACTGTCACGCAGAAGTCACAATAGTCACTGGGTATTTGCGACAGTCAGTCATCTGTGATGTTTCAGGGCAAGGGTGTGCAACCCGTGGCCCGCGAGCAGGTCCGTAACCAACTTGGGACACTAGTCGGGGCAAAGAGTTTTCTGAGAGGGACCCAAAAATTTTAAACTATGTCCAATAGTTTAAACTATTCCAACACATTTTTCCAGAGGGGGCGAAAACATTTTAAGGGGACTTTGCCCCCCTGCGACCCTAGTTACGTGCCAAAAGTGACCCAGGAGCAGAAGTTTTGTGGCCCGCGGAAAGGTCTAGATTTTAAATAGAGTGTGGCCGCCAGCGAAAAATCCAAAATTGAGTTATGAGAAAAATAGTTTGCTGTTTTCTTTCCCTGATGACCACAACAATTCACCCGCGCTAAAGGTATTCACTTCATCCAGACCTCGTCGCTCCACAAGCAAGCATTCCGGTTTTCGAAGATTATCGCCAATCTCCCGTGGGTGTCCAGCGAATTGTCTAACCCGCAGAGCTTGACACCTGCAGCTGTAGTCCGTGGACTAATCTGGTTATGCGCATTTGGCCCGGCAGTGCTGCATGGTTGCACACCCCTGTTTTAGGGTATTGGAAAAACGAACATGTTTCCTTTATCTGAAGCCTGCTGCTCGAGAACTCCTGGGTATGACAGCGACTTCGGCTCCGTCGGAAAGAGTCTTTTAGACATGCTGACGAATTGTACAGCGCGAAAAGCGCCAATCTTGGCGTACGAATTAATCTTTGCTATTCTCCTGCTGATGAGTAGAAATCCACATTTGGGCATGAATTGAACTTGGATTAAAGTTGCTTTTGTGTAAATGTATTTCTAATTAGAATTTTTGTTCAATTTTTGGTTCTCGAAATTCCGCTAATTTTAATTCTAATCTGATTTGTGACAGCAAAGTTAGCTCTAATTTTAGTTACAATCTAATTTACAAAAGCTAAAAAAATTCTAGTTGTCCAAGTCTGGTCGATACCTTGAGAAAAATGCATGTTTGATAGCATTTGAAAAAGAGAACTGGAAAACGTGAGCTTATTTTAACTTTTGATTTTATGACGACATGAAATTGATAAAAAATTAACAAAGAATGCGTTCAGATTTAGTCACACATTATTGTTCTGAAAATATTTTGAATTGAAACTGCACTTTTACGGTCATTTTACAAAAAAGTAATCACTTCACCTATGAATGAAGGCCACTTGCACTTCCCCTTGTCATTGCAACTTACCAGCAATTGAATAGAACTTGAATGAAAAAGTTTTGCTTTGTTTACATGGACAGGTGAAGGGTGTCCTTCAGCAACTTTTAAGGACATTTGGTTCGTTGTCGACGTTGACTCACGAAAAGGTCAGCCAGGGTTAAGCGATATGAGAAGCTTCCTCAAAGGACTGATTACGTATCTGCCTGTATCACAGGTAACGAAGTTGGTTTTCTTCTGGCAGATATATGTTGCGTGGGCATCTTTCTCCGTTGCCTTTTTCCCCAAAACTTGCACCCTGTGCTCAAGATAAACGTCAGCGCACACGCCACAACCGCAAATGATCCCAGAAATGTTGAGTATACGTAGATACCACGTTAGTACGTAGGCTACCAACACCAAGCCGCTGGTGCAGCAGTCGTTTTCATGTTTGAGACGAAACTTGACCTTGACGTAGTTTTAAACTATTATGCTCAGAGAAAGTTATCTTGCTTGTACAGAAATCTTTGTGACAAAATTAATTACAGCTGTGGATGCGTGTGTGTGTGAGTGTGTGTGTTTGTGTTTTACTGTAGGTTTTATAGCTTTCGAGTACTTTTACCCCTGTAAAACAGTCATGCAACCCTATAGGACGGGATAGGAAAGTATACTGTTACAAACCCACCTTATTTGTCCATAAGTCATCGACCCTTTACTGTACAAAAATAATGAAGACATATTTGAACGCGGATTTTGAATTGATAAAAACACCAAAAAAACAAAAAAATGCCCAACGTTTCATAATTTGTGGTTGTCCCACTATGACTTCATAATGACGCAAATGCGGTTTTCAACGGAAGTCGTCACAGTGACTTTACATACAACGGTTGGCAAATTGCGGCTCGTCGACATGTTTTGTGTGACTCGTCTAGCTGAATAGCAATACCTCAAAGTGAAAGCGAGTTGTCACCTCATATTTAATGTTTATTTCATTTATCAAGGTATTTACACGAATTCTTAAGGTTAGTTGCCGTGGAGTCTACGCGATTTGATGTAGGTCATTTTATGCGGAACTTGCATTCTTCAACGAACTGTATTTGACATTACAAACTGATTTTGCGGCTCTCTGGTGTTTTCATTGTTCTGCCAATGACTCTTCTATTGAACAAGTTTACCCACCCCTGACATAGGAAATAAAAGTATATCAAACGATGCGCAATATCTCACCCTTTCCAACATTGTCTAACATTTTGATTTAGCTGCTCCGGTTCGTGAGTTATAGCCAATAAGGTGTGCTGTGTCACAATAGCGACACTCCCGTCCGTAAAGTGTTTTGAGTGTTAAAAGTGCAACACCGCACGCTCGCGCACCTCTTATTAGGAAATATTGTACTTAGCGCCCAATTAAACACATTGATGTCAAAGGTATTTTAGACGCATAAATTGACAGAGTCGTAAATACCACACAGAAACATTTTGTCAAACCCTACTGTTTATTGAAAAACCGTTTTGTTTTTACACAAAAAGCCGCTTTCTTTCGAATGCAGTAGAGGCCACGAGTCTTATCATCACCCTGTACAAGATTTTCATATTAGCGGCAAGAAATAAAATTACTTCAACGGTGATTTCTTCAAAGGTCACTGTAGTTTGCATTTTGAAATCCACTTGCAACATGAGGCAGCTTGAAAAATCTCACTGCTTTTATTGAGATTGAGTCCAAACTTTTGTAAGTCACGTAAATAATTTTACAGAGCGTTCACGTTTACTTTAAAAAGAGTTATTCTTCCATGAATGAAACTTCATCAAATGAAACAATTATTTTTATTCGTGCGCAGGAACGAACTCGCATAGCTCTTACAGCTTTTCACAGCAAAGTGCTTCTTAACGACCAAAGTTGGACGCTTGCAAAATATGATAATCATCGCGAAGTCAACAATGCAATAAATCAACTTGTAATCGGTGGTGAGTACAAAATAATCTCCACAGCAGTGGTTTCAATCATTTTTGCATAACATCCGTGAGCCCATTTTACTTTGGGTGGTTTCGTTCAACAAAGGCTTTTGTTTCCTCTTTAAACTTGTTTTTGTTAAAATTGCGATTTGAACGCGTTTATGCCACGCTTCAGTGAACACCGACTTCCGTGCTGGACACAGGAGTTGGAGAAGTCAGTTTACCGGGTATCAGAAATCGTTTCCCCTGTAAAACTGTCACTACCCTGATTTGTGATGTTAGGCGTGGTTTAAATTTCTACCAAAATCTCTGCAATAATTTACGAAAATATTCAATGTTTGCCGTTCGTGGTTTTTCCATTAAAACAAAATAAAGACCTAATAAGGTCACCAATATTTTGGTGAATGAGAAAGCCTAAACACCACAGGGCCTCTACGATTCAACTCCATCCTTTCATTTGTTCTTTTCTTTCCACAACTGTGACTACCCTGACTACAGGCCTACCTACTCATTTTTTTATTCATCCACAAAAACACGTTTTTGATGTGAACACCACATCAATATTGCCCTAATTTCCGTACATTTGACTAATTTCACACTTCTAAGGATATGGTTTCGCCTCTGGCTTCGATCCCATGTGCTTGTGCAGCAGAAAAATGGCGAGGAAAAAAGTAAGTGGTAGATTTATGGATGTTGTTTATCTACAACATATCACGAGTAAATAATTTTCTACATGCAGTGGTGTAGACAAAGAGAATTCGAAGAAACGCCGTCACTGTTTGAGAGGAAAAGCCTCCCCTTTCTTCGTGATGTGGCACCAAAGTTTGGGTGTTATAATTTTGTCATTCGGTGCAAAAAAACTCATCAGAAAACACACTGAACGGTCTTGAATTTAGGCATGGCACGACTGGTTCAACCGAGCGCCTCCTCTGGATGCATTAAACCCGAAGTTAGCACAAAACGTTGACCGATAAAAAACATAATTTTACCCAATTCAACATTTTGCTGTTAAGAAGTGTCCCCATAATAAGAAAATGCATTGCACTCCGTCCGTACCGTACCCTGTGCTTTGCAACAACTCACTTGGTGTTTGAGTAACGTGAACCTTTTAAACGCATGTGAAGTTCAGTTTATTTTTTTAATTGTTAACATTGCAACTATATATATATAATAAAATATAGAGAAAATATGATATCAGAAGAGTGATTTGCACCCCTGCTTCCATTTAAATTTTAACAACCAATGAATTAAGGCAGAGTTTGATGATTTATTACATAAAAATCAACATCTTTTTTGTTAGCGATGGGCTAACGAATGTAACTTTCACTTAATCAATAATATATGTCGTAACTAACACTTAAGATATTGCGATTAAAAAGAGACACAAAAGACCTTTTCTATTTTTGATTTAATAGATACGTTTAAATATTACATAAAACTTTTTGACCAGCTAAATGGCCTAGAACGCGTCACAGATGCTGGTAGGCTGGATGCGAATCCCAGTTGGGTTACACTGAAGACTTGATAAACGATATTTGCGGCCTGTCCAACCTCGTGCTCGGTAATGGCCAGGTGCAAGTAAACAGTCAACGCGCGGTGCTGCCATTGCCCTGGCACCAATGCAGCACTCACCGCGAAAGCAGTCGGTTGTCGCACGGCGCAAGCGGAGATTGGCGCCAGCAGACCACTCGTGACGCTCCAATGCAAGTGTGCGAGTATAATGAACCTTTCCTTTCTGTAAATAAATTTCATGAAGTTTTGGTCAACAGGCATAGTTTTTCCCAAAAATGAGCGGTTTTCAAATGCTTTGTGTGCGCAGTTGACTCCCTTTTCCCAGGTCTTACAGCTGTAACCCCACTCCGTTTGTCATTGCAGTTCCGCCTATTCGGTGCTGAGGTACTTTCATCAGTTTGGAAATTTTTAACAGTTGTCGGCAGTTGATGGTATGTCCAGATGCTCGTTGAATTCGGGGTTTCGTTTTCGCATATATCTAAATCAAATGCACTGCGGCACATCAAAGCCGCCTGATCGCAGTAGAAAAAAATGCGTTTCTTTTTTTCACAAAAAAAAACTTATATGCAACGGAGTCCATTATCGAATATTGCAATCGCACAATGTGCAGGCACAGGACGAAACATAGGACAAGCCCTGACGTGGGTGATGAACGAAGGACTTACTGCTCGCAACGGCGATCGGAGGCAAGGCGAAAACGTGATTGTCCTCATTACGGCAGGTGCGTAAGATTACAGTAACCCCAGAAAATTGTCAATATGTTTTATCTTAACAAGATGTCTTTTATACGAAATCTCACTGTTTCGACGAACTCCCCATCAACTCCCAGTTTTTACAACTTACACCCTTTCTTACATCAGAATAGCCTCAGTATGTTTAGCAACGGTTTTGAGAAAACGGCAAAATGACATCGGCAACTCGCAGCAGCACTCACCTATTCAAACGTATCGATGGTAATGCTTTGCCACGTTTATGATGTACAAATAATAGCGATGCTACAAAGTGTTTCCAGAGGCAGCAGAATGAGACACTTAAAGTGCAGAGGTATTTGTAGGAAATTTGTCAAATCCTTTCTAATTTATCAGGTTTAATCAGCAAAAACACATGCACGGATGCAGGGCCGCAAGCAGTTGATATTTTCAGAAGGGGAAATTGATTGCAACTTGTTGGTTTGCCTGACACCAAAAAAGTTTAGGCGCTTTCAAAATGTTTTTGAAAATTTCGGAGGCCAATTACCCGGTTGCGTCCCCTCTAGTTGCGGGCCTGCACAGGGTCGTCGTGCTAGCAAAAGTTTCGGGATCAAACATCTTCTTAAAGTGATAAGCACAAGTCATTGACACTTGTACGACGCAGTGAGCAAAACTCGTCCGTTACGAACGGAATATTTCTGACTGTGATCATCAAAATGCATTTCAAAAAATATTTTTCGTGTGAAAAAAATTTGTTGTTAGAAGTTTCAGGATGGGGGAACGGACCACCAATTGCCATGGCGCCATTGGTTATGCGTCTGGATCTTTGTTGTCAACAAGTGCGGGCACCTCAGAAGTTGGAAATCCAATTTTAATCCGTACCGGCAGGAACTATGCTGCCACTGTGAAACAAACACATACTAGTTGGAATACACGTTTGTGACCATCTGGTCGGGCATCTCAAAATTGACAGTCATCCTGTACGCAACCATGCATGCACTGATTTATACCAGAAATTGATTTCCTGCTTAAATTCGTCTTGAACGGTCACATACACTCGTGAATTGCGCAGGTAACCCGGATGACGTCGTCATCACAGCTGCGGAGCAAGCGCGTCGCATCAGTCGTTTTATAGTCATAACGGTTGGTCCGGACGCGACATCGCAGGTTTTCTCTCAGATTCCAACGCGGCCTGCTCAGGACAACTTCCTCCGCGTGAACCAGTTCGTCGACTTGCACAACCACCGAAGGTTCTTGTACACCGCATTGTGTGGAGAGGGATGCGCGGTGCGTTGAATGCGGCGCTTGGATTGCAGTCGATAAATAAACAAGAACCTTTTCAAAAGCTGCCTGTGGTGCAAACAAACTGTTTCGTGCTTTCCATACAACTTCTTAAAACGAAAGCGCATGACTTGTGTTGATCCGATTAAACGTGAGAGGTGCCCTTGTCGGATTCTACCGCAAGTATTTTGACTTATTCTCTGCCAATTTTGCTGCGAGAGAACAGTGATGTCAATCAACGCAGGCAGTAGCGTCATAGCTATACGGTCCGGACCCAGCCCTGATTTACGAACAATTTTTTTCAGAGTTTTTGACACCCGATCCCCACAATCGCCGGTATTCGAGGCAGAGAGTCAGTAACAGACGATGTTCTGACAGTTGCGCTGCGCAGAAGTCGAACGCTGTTGAAATCACGCGTGAATAACAACGAAAATTTAGAAAAAGGAGGCTATTCAACTGTTAATTGTTCATTCCACCTCCAAAGCTAAATCGAGGGCCATTGGAGATAAAACTAACAAATGATCACTTGCGTCAAATCTTGCGGTTCTGTCCTTTCAAAGGGGGGGATCGCACGATGTGACGCGTCCACAGATCGATCAAGGTTTCACGGATTAGCGGAGTGTCTGTAAATCGCACCTTGTCCCGAACCAGGGTCGGCGGCAATCACATCATCACCTGTGACGCTGAGATACCTTTGCCACGCAATCGTCAGCGAGACGACATGGACGTTACGTCACTGCGAGCGCGGCCACGGTCTTTCGCGCGCAAACGAACCAGACATCGAGAGCTTACAGAATTTTATTGCACGTTTGTATGCGACGATCAACGAAAACTGCTCAGCAAAAGCCTAAGGGTGAACAGGTGCGGTAAGACAGTGAATGGGACCCAACGTAAGCTTTGGATGCAGCGTCAATTCACACTAAGTTTTAAATACACGCGGGTCGAACGCATTGTCATGACTGTCAACGTTTCAAATCAATTCATGCGCCGTCACTGTTCACATGAGAATCATTTACGTCAGTCAGCGCCTCCCTTTGACAACCAATCTCAGGCAATCAAAAGTTTACTACACTGAGGATTATGTTTCATTCCATAGAACCACTGATAAATATACCTATGTATTCACGAACCACATAACTTGCGCAGTGTCCAGAGCTGCTCGGTCCCTGAACGCGCGGCATTTGAAAAATGAATCTCAGCGCAATGGAGGCGCGCTTCGCAACTCGATTGTTACGCAAGTAGCAGCGCAGCCTCAGCGTCGTCTTCTTCGCGTGACATCATCTCGATCCTTCTGGATCAGGAAGTATCCTGTCTCGTCTCGCAAATCATTTGCCATACCTGCATCAGCTTGCTGCCGCCAGGGCAGGCGGGTTTGGCCCGCTGAGGCCCGGAACGGGTCGCTTTCTTGAGGAACCCGAGTGATGGTGACGAATGACGACAAACACGGCCGAAGAGGAACTTCAAGAACGCGGAGCAGCGCACTCAAGCGGGAGAAGAGTGAGCTGCTCTCACGTAGGAGGTCAATCCTGTGATGTTAAGCCACACACAAAGACGGGTTTGGCGTAAACTGTTGCAACGAACTGGGGGGTCAAGGTGGTCACAAGGCCGGGACGGCGAGCGATTTTTCAGAGAAGAGAAACGAATTCACTGATTTTTCAGCTTTTTAATCAACCCCGCGTTTTCCGCTTTCATCTCTTTGAAGTCCTTCATGATCTTCGTCAGGTTCTCTTCCGATTTTTTCTTCAACTCGAGCTCGATCTGCGGACACATAAACGTAAACACGTGACTTTGTTTCATATACCGCCAACAAACTAAAAACTGCTTGGAATGCGCGGCACACATCCGGAGTCATCCGACACACATCCGGAGTCATCCGACAAACATCCGGAGTCATCCGAAACACATCCGGAGTCATCCGACACACATCCGGAGTCATCCGAAACACATCCGGAGTCACCCGACACACATCCGGAGTCATCCGACACACATCCGGAGTCATCCGACACACATCCGGAGTCATCCGACACACATCCGGAGTCATCCGACACGCGAAAGCAGTTTCCCTGGCTGCACCTGTTGGCGACACGGAAACAACTTACTGGTTCACTGACATTTCGCAGTGATCCACAGCAAGCCCGTAGCCGCGCGCGTCAGACGTTTAAATGACGCGGAAAAGAACTGGGAACAAATGATTAAAAAACTGGCTGACGTAACATGACGTTTTGATGGTGAAATATTTATCTGTGAACGTAACAAGTAGAAGGTTACGTTGCACTATCCCTTGAAAGATTGTTAAGATCGCGTTTTTTTAACAAAATGACCCTTTTGTGGTCGGATAAAGGGGAACAGACCCCGGCAATAAGCAACAACAAAGGATGATTTGTTTGTTTTTCGCTCAACGGCAAAACGTAACTTCCTAAGTTTTGCAACAATAGAAGTGGAAATTTCCACGTCTGTCCAAAGACGTCATCACGATTCCACCAAAGTTGCAAGGTGCGGTCCATAACTTTGATGTTAAAAAACCGACTTTTTAATGTACTTCGCTAACGATGCTGTTTGAATGACCTTCTTCACAAAGCAGTGTTGCGATCGGAAAGCCTGAGCGGCAAGTACGCAAAGCTTCACGCTGTGGCAGCAAGGAACAATAGAAATCACCCGACGAGATCACTCTATTTATGCTTGTTCGCGCCACATAGATGGGTGTTGTTCTTCGCGGACATTACCGAGAGGTTGCAACAGTGTACGAGTTAAGTATTTTTCCTAAAAGGCAATCGAAATTGAAAATTAACAAAAAGTGGTCTACACAATCACTGCTCACAGAATAAAATTCTCCACACAATTTCTCCATTAGATTGATCCAATGCGCCAGACCACTCATTGCGACCACAGACACTGCAGTTGGCAACTAACGGCTTGAAAATCCATTCTGCGTCAAAGATCTGGGACACAAGATGTCCAATCTATTTCCACAGCCACGGACGACAAATCAGACTATCGCGTAACTGTTGACTCACCAACCCCCTAATTCAGAATAAACGAGAGATGAGAAGAGTCCAGTTTTGCTGACTCGGACTTTAACCAGTTTTCAAAATTTTAACCACACTCCGACGCTATATTGTTCATGAACGAGCTGCTACGTCATAAATCCGAACAAAGTGGTCGACATGAAGCTCACAAAACCACTCGCAGTTGTACAGACACTCCTGCTGCAACTACAGTATATTCCCAAAACGGCCCTCCTGCTTGGAACTGGCCAGAGTCTGCCTGCGGTGTCCCCCTGATAATCGCCCCGCCTCCCATTGCTTATTTCTACTGGGGACTCATATGGATCGCAGACGAGCAAACCGGAGCGCATCAGCTGTAGACGAGTTACCAGGGCTTTACGCTCAGATTCAATTCTCTTTCAGTCGAAACGCAAACCGCGCGTCACCAACGAACTTGTTTCCATGTCAGACGAAACGCAGCGATTATAAGCAAAACGTCCGCAAGCCATGCGGCAAGCGCGGGAATCGAACCTGTTCTTCGAGATCGCGAATCTCCCGCATGATGGCGCCAGTGTCGTCGACCGTCCGGATCAGATCGGCGCAGCCGTCGTGCAGCGAGACCAGGTACTTGTACGCTTGCCGGATGTTCTCGTCGCGCTTCGCGTCCTGCGCAAAGGAACAAACAAACGAGCTGCCGGAATGCAACAAAAGCGCGGAGTGGGTCGTCATGACGACAGGAGTGCTGCTCGTCTGTCGGCGAAGGCAGGTGGCGGATGAAGAGTTTTTTTGTTGATTTCAAAACGGAACATGTTTTTATTGAGCAGAACGGCCAGCGGAAATCAATAACCTGATGTTTGACAGCAGCAGTCGCATGTTGCAGCTACCGGAAACTCTCTCTGTGCCCGTCGTTTTGCACTAATTAATATTCTTATCCAACCATATGTTCACGGTTGCCCGAGACAAGCTATAAAAAGACTGCAATGTGTGCAATGGCAGCGACTTTTGCAAAAACATACCCGTTGCTTCACGTCGACCACGCAGAAAGCAGCGAGGCGTGCGTCCCCGCCCACGTTTTGCAACCAACCAGAGTCGATTTACAGTCAGTTGCACTTTCTTGCAACGACCAACAGATCGTGCTCTCGATTAAGCGAATGAGTCGAACATTGCTGCGGATCTGGTTTTTTTTCGCTGAGACATTTCCGTCAATTGTCGCGCAACAGTATCAAAAAAAATTCGGTCCATGACCGAAAACATAAAAGCAGCTGCAGACAATACAGCAACAGCTGCTGGTACAGGCTGAGCTCTGCGACAGACCCAGCAAAGTCGAAAGGTATCGTGAGCAATATAAGACCGAAAAAACACCCCTCTATTCTTCAACGATATGCTATCGATGATGTTGTCGTGACGATACGTTCCAGGGGACCAAAAGCCAAGACCGAGTCGCGCCGTCGTTTGAACGGAAGCTTCAGTCGTTACCTTGAACATCGCTTCGTCAATAGCGGTGAAAGTCCGATCGATCCTTCCCTTCATCTTGTTCATTTGCTTCTGGACAGCTCTGGTGTCGCCGATCACGCGTTCTATCTCCTCCTGCTGTTTGTGGATGCTCGAGACGATCTCGAGGATGCGCTTCGTGTACGACTGTCGCGAGACGTCACGCTTCATCGAGTCCAGCTCGCTCGTCTGCGCGGGGAACGAAAGTTGGCAAAAGTTCTTCTTGCCTGAGGCTTCCGTTCAGTTTTCTTACGTTTGGAGCGCGCAAAGTATTTTGCTTTAAAGTTGCGGTTCCAGGTAACCGTATTATCACGTGATAGCTTTCCGCAAATCGCTGTCAATCCTTTTGCCCGTTTACGCGTTTTTAAAATCGCGTCGTAACCAGCAATGGATCCACAGCCCACTTGCGAGTTTGGGGCAATAGGGGGTGCCCAAGGACACTTTCTGAAGGGACGTAATTTCCAGGCTACAAAGGCTGTTGCAAGGGAGCAACTGGGCCCGAAACTGCAACCCTTCATGTCCGTTCGAGGAGTAATACTATATGATAACAATCAACACGCTGCATCACAATAAGATATAACGCGCTTACATCCAGATAATGGTGGCTCTATCGCCACAATCAGGCAACGTATTATTGACAGTGTTTCTCAAGCGTTGTCCTGACAATGATCATGGACATTAATTGAAGGGTGTTAGCAAAAACTTCCAAAAGGAAGTGTGATCATTGTGCGTTTGCTGTACGATCTAGTTGAAAAAATTGAGGACCGGGTCAACCCGGCCTTCGCCACCAATACCCCGCAGTTGCGCATATCTTGATTCACTCGGTAAATTCGGCTTTCGGGCCTAAATCGGGTTTCAAACATAAATGTCGCGCTCGGACCGGGTTCGGGCTTCAAAATGAGACCCTTTTACAACACTGCTTTTAAATCCTGAGGAAAGCGGCCCTCCCAGCACAACTAACCAGCTGCTTGATGATCTGTTCTTTCCGTTTCGTCTCCTCGCTCGCTTCTTTGATGCGACGACGGATCAGCTTCAACTCCTCCAGCTTCATCTCTGTGTCGTTCTGAGAACAGGTGGTGGGAGCGTCAAAAATAAGAAGAACGAGAAAAACACTCCCACACAGGCGTGGCGTTCTTCCTCCCACTCAGCAATTGCGGGTGAATGGAGATTAGTGCCATGAAACTGAGCACTTGCCAACATTCAACAGATAGATCAGCATTAGGTGGGGCTTTCACGTTTAAAAATTCGTTTCAATCAAAACTTTGGATTGCTCGGTTCGTATCACGAGCGTGTGATTCGAAATCATTTCATCCTCATCAAGCTTCGTTTGACGTAGATCAGTGGTTCAGTGGTTTCGCGTAGATCAGTGGTTCTCAGCCTTTTTTTGGTGATGTACCTTTTGGGCAATACTTTGTCTCTCAAATAACCCTTGACTGTGATCATGAGCACAATAATTCGATATGTACCTATAATAATTATTGCACTTACGTGTTAACAGTTCATTATGAAAACACTTGAAAAAAATCGTCTACCCCTGGTTCTCCTTTGTGTTCCCCAAGGGGTACACATACCACCATTTGAGAACCACTGGTGCAGATGATGCGTCGATCCAGCGCAGCAGTTGGTCTGCTGACTTTTTCATTTTTTTCTACTGTATTTGCTGTCTTCGGCGATACATTGCATAGTTTAAAAAACATTCCGATCAATATTCGCAGAGCTATTACGACGTAAACTGCACGCGAACGTTTCGTTTAACGTCAGAACCCATTTACGAACCGGTTACCACAACCTGCATTCGCTCACAGTTTGTTCGTTGCTATGGTGACTGATCGTTTTCAAACAAACACGGGCGTCACCTGCGACGTTTCGTCAGTTTTACGCTTGAGTTCGCGCAGCTCGTTGATCAATGGGACGCGCCGCTCCTCCCACATCTTGCCCAGGGTGAGAATCCGCTGCGAGTTCTTCTCGATCAGTTTCTGCGCATAAAAATGTCACGTGACAAGACGGCGATGACGCAGCGCAGTGAGAACGCTGGCGATCAACTTCCCGCTTACCTCGAGTTTTTCGATGTTTTCTTCGGCGTTCGGCAGTAAGAAGCACGTTTTTTCTTGCACGTCTACTCTTTTCTCCGCTTCGGCGACGGCGCTTTCGAGCTCTTGGACTTCAATTTGCATCTTGGAAAAGAAACGAAAAATGATTTTCAAATCTGCAACGGCGCAAGGAGACTGGCGAACGGCCAGACAGAGTTAAACCGTAAGAACTGCGCTGCATTGTTACGGAACAAACAGGTTCGTTATGCACAGACATCGACGAGATGCTGCTTTTCCAGGAACATTACAGAGCTAGTGTCGTTGCTGGACCTAACGGGCAAATTTATCAAACTTGCAAATTTCGACAGCTGCAGAACGGTTGTCGAGCCAAGTATCTTATCCAGTGGTGTTCAACCACTTTTGGACAGCAATCCATTATAGCAGGGTGGCCAAACTGGGGCTTTTCGAACCTTAGCAGGCGGCTCTTTGAGCTTTGCGAAAATTTAAATATTTGTTTTTTATATCTGTTGCAAAGTGTAGAAATATTGTAAAATGGTGCTGTAGTAGCTAGCGCGCTGTACAGTATCACTTTTGCAAGTCGTTTCAAAAAGAAATTATGATGTGACTGCAAATAAATTCGTGTTCTTAGATTTTATGTTGCGGCTCTTTGTAACTTGGATTTTACGATATGCGGCTCATACATAGAGCAGGTTTGGCCACCTCTCCATCATAGCAACCCACTATAACCCAACGAACGTCATCTGAAATTCGAATAAAGCAAAAGTAATACAGCTGTGTACATCAAATATCTACTCGCGACCCCTCCAAAATTGGTTCACGACCCCCAGGTTGATAACCATTGGTATCATCGTACGACTGTAGACTAGTTTCTCCGGTGAAAACACTCTTTATGAGCAAACGCTGTAAGAAGAGCAGTTTTAAATGCACTGCCGTTTTCTTCCTTCCGCTTGTCGACAGCAACTCAGAATAACAAGCGCTGAAGCAATGCAAACATAGGAAAGTAACGACGACAACGTAAGGAAGCCTGAACCCAAACCAAGAATAATTCGCATAGTTCAAAACAATACAACAAAAAAACAGCAGAGCTATTATAATGAACATCACGGCCAAAGCAAACGATACAAATGACATATTGCAAACGTTTCGATAACTCCTGTCATCATCATCATCAGTGCATAGCAAATGATAACACCTGATGATAACAGGAGTTAACGAAACGCTTGCAATATGTCATTTGTATCGTTTGCTTTGGCCGTGATATTCATTGTAAGGCTATTCAGCACTTCTGCTTTTCGTGTACCAAAGCAGAGCTATTGTTTGACAGAAGTTCCTGTTTGAAAGCAAAGCTCAGACCTGTTTGATGGACGTCTCCGTGGTCTTTAACTCTTCCTGGAACTTGATTTGATCCGATTCGCTTTGCGCGATGATCTTCTCAAGCTCTTCCTCCTCGCGCTGAAACCGTTCCTCCTCGGTCTCAGCAACTGCCTCCTCCTCACTTCGCGCGTCCTGTTCCGGTTCAGCGGCGTCGCTTCTTTCCTGCGAACGCTGCGAAAGCGTCGAAGCAGAATTAACGCTGACGAAAATTTCGCAGTAAATTGTCCGACGCTGGAAAATCGCAGATATATCCAGTGGTGACAACGTTTTCTTAAAACTTTTTTTTTTTCGCTGAGACACTTCGGGAATTGCTCCCATAATCGTCATAAAACTTGCATTAATTAGTTTATATTTTTATTCACTAGTGTCAATACAAACAATATTAGCTAGATTACATCTTTGGACATTATGACCGAATTGACTTCATTTTTTTGTCATTTCATAAAAATTCTGTCTATGACCGACAAAAAAACATTTCCTCAAAGGCAAAAGCCGCTGAAAGCTGAAGAAAAGTGTGCTGATGCAGGAATCCGAAACGGTGACACTGAGCAAGATTTAAGGCGTGTGGTGGCCACTGCCTTGTCCACTAAAATCTCTGAGCACCGAACATTCTGCCATTTCAGCCTATCAGAAAAGGCCACTGTAAGCCTAGAAAAGTTACCGCTTTTTGACTGGATAGGTAGGAAGGATCCGTAAAACGTTATACTAAGGAAAACAAGTGGAAGCGAAGTATTGGTTATCTTTCAAAGCAAGAGACTGTAACTTGATATCGTCTTGGCGTAACAAACAGACCCTTGAGATATAGTTTCAACAATAAGGCTAGTTTCTTTCGCCAGGTCTTGGCTGGACAGCGAACACCTTGCAGCTGTAAATGAGTAGGTATCCATTCCCAAATTACTAATATGATTTAGGTTCTGATAAATCTTCCTCATCAATTTACACGTAACAGTTACTTTGACAATATTTTTTGAAAAGATTTGCAGAAAAAAAACCTTGTAGCATTAGTAAAATGCTTCCAAGCAAAGAATACCTCCGCAAAGAAGGATCCAAACATTTGCTAATCACGCGGTTTTGGTTATATGACGCAAGCAATGCATGCTCACCTCCGCTTCGCCTTCTCCCTGACCGCTTTTCTTCGCGAGCACTTTTTGCTTCAAATTTTCGGGTTTCTTCGGAAGGCTCGGTCTCGTGCGTGTCGGAGCGTCCTGAAGAGCAGCCTATCGTTAAATTCAAACCACGCTCGCCGAACAACACCGCGGAGCCGGAGGAGGATTTCGTCGTGCGTGGCCTTGATAAAAATCAAAACCGCCGTCAAGAACGCACGGATCAAGCTTCCGGCGACGAGGCGGAAGTAACAGACAAGTTGCTTCCCAACACGATCGTCAATGAAGAGACTAGAGGGCATTTCAGCGTTGGTTTTTCAACAGTCATGACTTCAAACTTCACTGCGAACGGAAAAACGTACAATCATATTCGTTCACTGCCCATTGTCGTAATACAATCACGAAACGTCTGCAGAAACTCTGGTTGTCAAAAATAGCTTCAGAAATTTCGTGTCACTCGCGTTTATATTCAGCCGAGCAAGGTAGAAGTGCCAGTCAACTGTTTTCCCACCGACTGAAGTAGTGGTTCCCAACCTGTGTGCCGCGGAACTCTGGGTTTCCGTATACAAATAATCAGGGCTGCCACAAATGCATATATTTTTTAATAAATCATTAAAACTGCATTTTCAAAATGTCATCAAACCTCATAGAAAATTGCTATGCTTTTGCTTCTACGTGCCAAAAATTGATCATCTCTTCTGCAGGGTGCTGCCGTAAGCCCAACAAGGTTGGGAACCACTGGGACTGAAGGTGCCGCGCGCAAAACCCCTGCGCAGAGCCCCTGAACCAACCTGAGTGAATTGAAGTTGCTGTGCGTGAGCGAACCTGGACTGCTTGCTCTGCGAACGACCCCCGGTCGCCCATCGGATAACTTCTTCGAAACTCGCCAAAACGGGGGGTTTGTCTAAAAAGTAGAGAAAAAGGATTGAGGCACAGTAGCATAGCACGCGTCTTGCCGCCTTGGTGCTGCTGCTGCTGCTGCATGACGCTGCGGTCAGCAATGGCTTCGTTGCATTTGAAAGCTTATTTCTCGGTGTCATGAACTCGAAAACGCGTCCCCCAAACATTCAAGACGCATTTTATTTGCGAGGGCCTCGTGTCCACGACCAAGAACTTAGGTCAGAGGTCACACGTTAAACGAACACTGGACAAGCCACAGGAAGACTGCAAAGGGTCGTTGGCGAGTGCACTACAGTACTAGTCTCTGTGACGGCAAGGATTTTGTCTCACCTGCAACTTCCGATCTGTGTTTCCATTGGTAAGATTCTTTTGATGCAGGTTTCTTCTTCTGTCCTCCAGCCTGCAATATACACGTACAAAAAGTACAATTGCAGAGTTTGCGTTGGATAGCTGTGCAACAACAATATGATGCAGCGTGAAGCTGCGCGCACTTACGTATCAGCCACATTTCGCTTGTATTGACATCAAACCGGGTGATACGTAAGACTTAGGAGGCGCTGCCGAAACACGACGGCGATTACTCCTCCATTGTGACAATGCAGTCAAAGGCCCTCGATCGCCATATAAATACAATTCGTTCGACTGTGCCGCAGGACAACACAATGCAATTCTAGAAGAACCGTCGTGTAAAGACGGTTGACAAACACTACTTTATCCAAACAGCATATGCCCTGAATTCATAATTTTTCTAAATCATGCTAACACGCACAATAAAAAAAACACTATGTTTTTGAAAGAAGTGCAGTCATCTTTTTGAGAGTTGCTACGTTAGCTTTTTTCCCGGGTAACTTTTACCTGCGAGAATTGCTACATTGCCTGGATAGTTTTGGTATGGGTTTGGCATACGTGTGGACTGCGTTTTTTTGACCTGGAGAGTTCGACGTGTTGAACGATATCTTGATTTTACTTGAGTTTGGAATATGGTTTGTACTTTTGTTTTGTATTTTTTCATTATGTGACGTTGTTGCTTTCTTTAAATGTCTTCATCTTTATTTAAGATTCGTTTGTTTTTGCACTTGTATTTTAGTTGTGCTTGTGTTTTCTGTGAATCTGTGTGATTGTACTACAGTCAGTCGATTAGTTGCTCGGGACTCTCTTTAGTTGCTTAAAAGTACAACAATAAATCCTTTAGTTGTTGTTGATTTCTCCAAACGTCTGTATCTTTATTTGAGATTCTCATTTTGATCCCACAGCTGTTTCAGTTGCATTTGTTGTTGCTTTCTGTGTCTCCGTCTTCGTATAACAGCAAATGTATCAGTTGCTTTGTAGGGGCAGTAACCCAATGACAGTCGCGGCCGTCACTTCCTGATCGCATAATCTGTGTTAGGGTTACTATCTAAACCGAAGTGTCTAGTGGTCGGTTTGTTTGCACATAACGTAAAAAATTAAGCTCATTTACTTTCTTGAATGACTTGAAATATGAGTGCTGCCTTAAGCGCTGCACAGTGAGTGCTCAGCTTCGACTAAGGAAATGTGTTTAGACCTACAGCGGTAAGGTGTCCGAGAAAATGGCTTGTGGTCCGATATACGTTTGCTGCATCCACCTTTATTGCGAAAAATACAAGGGCTGTTCCTAACTTCCAAATCTACATGTTCAATTATAAAATTATATATGATCTGCAGCAAAGTATGCAAAAAACAGCTGAAACCAGTTTTTTAAACCAGTCGGCCATAGTGTAATTTTAGTGGGCAACGGAGCTACGTGAAAAATGTTTGAATACAGTCATCTCGCTATTTAAACACTCCAGCGTGGGAACACATAATTTATGCTACTTACAGCTTAGCTCCAACAAAGACATTGAATTCGTTCTGCTTTCTCATCAAAAGTTCAAAATAACAAGCATACCTGATTCAGCAAAAGGTTTCTACATGAATTGCATGTATAAATGAATCGCTACTTTAAAATAATGCCAGGGTTGCCACAGATTTTCAAAAAACATTTTCCATACATTTTCAATACCTTTTCAATACTGAATGAAAAAAACTTTCATACTATGACTTATCCTCATTTTTCTAAAATCTATTCATGGAACACAATGCAGAAATATTTGCTAAAACTGTCATCAGCGGTAAAGAACAAAATTTTAATAAACGAATTGCTTAATTTGGAATTTCCATACTTTTTCAATACTTATGTACATTTTGGCAAAATTCAATACGGTGCTTTTTCAAGGTCTTGAAAACCTATTTCACAATGCAATGCTTTTTCAATATATACTTCAATACCGCGTAGGAACCCTGTAATGTGCGTTGGTTTATGAAGGCCGAGTTTAAGCTGACGTGATAGCGGGCCACGCAATTTTTACCAAAACTTATCTGGGCCACGTAAGGAAAAAGGTCGAGAAACACTGGCGTGTTGTAACATTCTTGGTGGAGAAAAGAATGCTGATAATAGGCTTTCAGCAGTGCTCGGACCAGAGGAGCGAGAAAGACAACAACATAGCGGCGTTGTTGTGATGTCATAGCGGCGTTGTTCACGGGTGCTGTGATGTCGATGCGCGGCGCCATTACCTTGTTAGAAGCTAAGTAGCTGTTGACTTGTTGATGGGTGTTCATCTCGAGAACGGATGGAATAAGCACATCAGCAGGTACTTGCATGTGCACAAATGGAACATCGGTAGGATCTGCGCAGAGATCATCCGCAGATTAGACGTGGACAAGTCTAGCTTACACAAAACAACGTACTGTGTCTGTGGAGTTGACATCCATAGCGACTCTAAAGCAGGGGTGGGGAACCTGCGGCCCGATAATGGCAGAATTTTAGAATTAAATTAATTGAATCTGCGGCCCGCCAGCGATAATGCTCAATTCACCCGGCCAGGGATAGTAAATAGGTCCCCCACCCCAGCTCTAAAGAAACAACCAGGGTGGTACATTGCAAAATAGCATTAAGTAATTTCTTGGGAGCAGTGGCGTACGCAGAAAATTGCCGAGGGGGGCCAAAGCATAGGAGTAGCCAGGGGGCAAACGGGCCATGCACCCACCCCCAATTTTTAGAAAATATGGTCATTTTGTGGTTTGAGAGGCGTTTTTCTAAACAAAATAGTGTTATTCACCTAAAACGAAACATTTTGGTATACACTGCCGAATACTGACAGTGTACACTGCCGAATACTGTTTATACATTTTTTTATTTTTAGGGTCTGAGTGGGGGCCATAGCACAGCAGCCCCCTCTCCGTACGCTAGTGCTTGGGAGCAACCGCGATAAACGCCAGGTCCTCTTACTGCGCTTTCGTCTTGACGCAGTGGACTCTTACATTTACAGCATAACTTAGAATCTGGATTTAAATGTCCAAAATGCACACCTATCAATCTGTCAACTTTAATCACCGACAACGCAATGAAAAGGTTTAACGCTCTGTAAAACCGCTGCTTATTGACTTTACTGCTATGTCGCTTTGTATGAAACGTTACAGAGAAAGAGAAATAAATACGAATACGTAAAGTGTACTTTTGCCGAACTTTCAGAAATACTTCTTTCGTGTTCGCTTGAACGGTACATTGCAAAACAGAATTTTTCACTCCGGTATCGCAAATAAGGTCACAAAAACGAGTGGCCAAAGCAGAGTCGCTGTACCCCTGGATGACATCCAGGCAACCCATGCTGTGAAATGGGAGTATTTTGAACAGATGCACACGGAAGGTGTACAATCCAGCAGTGGCGAACCTTCGGCACGATGGCCAAATGTGGCCCGCATGAACTTTAATACAACACACATCAAAAAAATTGTTAAACAAGTTAGAACACAACATCGCGTCAAAACGAAACTCCATGTTAAGTGTATATATAGACAGTAAAGTTTTTAAGGCTTTGTTTCGCGGAAATGTTTCGGCGCGTTTCTGTTACTTGGCTTATGCATTGCTATTCGCAAAAAGGCAGCGATTGCTTGATAAATCAAACCTAAAGACACTCTTAAACACTACTGCGTCACTATCGGAATTTTGCTGTATAAGAAATAAACATATGACACTGGGCGTTTTGCTGTCATTGATTCTGGCTTTCTTTGTGCAACTACGGACAACGCTCGCATTAAACACCATTGCGCTGATCGTAAGTTCTGCAACATCACATTGACACAGACCTTTGCTTTTGTCGTCCGGAATACCCAACCTTGCTGTTCGAAACGGTGTTCGAGCAGCGCGTTTCGTTTTGGTGCAATATGGAGGTAGCCAAAGGTGCTTGCATTGTTCGCGCAAAACCTGCCCGATGCGTTTCTGCAACACGGTCGATGAACCTGAAGATGAAGAGATGCAACTTAGACTAAACGGCTGCAAACTGAACAACCCCATGGTCGATTTTGTCAAACATTCAACCACATGCCTGCAGAGCTTGTGTACGGTACTAGCAGCTTTTTTGACACTTCACCAATGTGCTTGTTCAGCTTTTGCTACATTCGAGTGCTAGCACTTACCAACCGAATCTTCTTTGATTCCTTCTTTCCTCGGCAACTTTTCAACGAGAAACATAAAAATTTTCCTAATGTCACTCTCAGACGAATAAAGAAACGTTTGATAACCAACATCTCCACGATACCCAGCATTCTGACAAGCAGTTGCAAGTGATGAACCGACTCTGAAGCGAGCCGACATTCCTAACAACAAGAACTTTGAAAGAATACTCTATGGGATACATAAAAGCACAAAAGGTCATTGATTTGATCCAAGGCGAACAACAAAAATATTTTTAGAGTTAAAAGCACAGTGGATTATATAAATTATGCCTGTTCAACAGTCAAAAGAAAACTAGACCACAGCGTGGTGAAATCTTGAAACGACTACTGAAAAAATCAAGCCAGAAAGTAAAACCAACCTGCTCTGAACACAGCTGTTAACATGTAAATTAAGAATTAAAAAACGTAGAGGTGTTTGTTATTTCAGAGCATGTGAGTGCCAGTGCAATACTAGCAACATAGCAATAAAACCAGTTTCTGATATTGCTATTTGGTAACAGACAGCACACTGCATGGCATCACATACCAACAACAAACCTGGGGGAAACAAGTGAGACATTTTGAAGTCTGGGTTGATTACTTTCAAGCATTTCACAGCACCCTCAACAACGTTTTCTGTTGTCATTTGCTTCAAGCTTTCCATTCCATCAGCAAAATCACTGTAACATCAGAATTGGAACTTGTAATGCTGTAGAGCAGTTTTTTAACCTTTTTTCTACCATGCCTCCCTTAGTAATTTTCCTTTGTTTCACGCCCCCCTGATATTAAATTAGCAAATTGGATGGAACACCTTCCTTTTCAAAAATTGTCCATGTTGCAGAGTGTAGGCACTCGTGTCCCCTGGAAATTTATTCATGCATTCCTTGGGGAAGTGTGCCCCCATTAAGATCCACAACTTACAAGAATATATGTAAATAATATGCTCTGAATTAATTACTGATAAATTGGGCAACCAATTTTTTGACCTAAAAACTTAAAACTTTGACTTTTCAATTTACAAATTTTGACCTAGAAATTTTCAACGTTTGGAACTGCAAAATAATTCAGGTTAGATGTTGAGGTTAGCCCAGAAGCATGTTCATGCACTATGCTTCAAAATTTTAATATTTGGTTGTTTAACTTAGGGAATGATATATTAATAAGTACATTAATAACTACAGTAGAATCAAATCTGAAAACATAAGGTCAAAACACTCTATGGATATGCATAACGGATTGAGCATTTACCAAACCAACTACTGCAAGCCATGTTTCTTGCCTTACCATGTCTAGCCTGCATAGTAGTGGGCAAAATATTATTTCATCAGAAATCACAACAAACCTATTATTTTGGTAAACAAAGAGCGGAAGTGCTAAACAGCCTTATAATGAAAATCACGATCAATGAAAACAGCAGATGTCTGCAATATGTCATTGATATCATTTTCATTGGCTGTGATTTTCATTACAAAATCCATTATAATTACAGAATTGCAACTAAACTTCTGTTGTTGTCAGGCTACCCACACATTTTCAAAAACCATTTTCCACACTTTTTCAATACCTTTTCAATACTAAATTTAAAAACTTTAATACCATCATTTATCTTAATTTTTCAAAAATTTTATTCATGGAACACAATGCAAAAAACATCTGCAGAACTGTCATCAGTGGAAAAGAACAAAATTTAAAGGAACAACTGCTTGAATTTGGAATTCCCATACTTTTTCAATACTTTATGTATATTTTAACCAAATTCAATACTTTTTCAAGGTCTGTAATGGATAAAGCTCTATCCAAAAACTTGTGCTTAGTCTTTTTGACGATTTCTGCAACAATCTATATAACACAAATATAAATTAGTTTACATCGGCGGTGTTGAATTGTTCATTGCTTCGAGGCAGAATGATATTGTTAGAATTTTACATCAAACCGTTCACCAAACAATTGTATATTTTTGCATATATATATTTAAATAAACTTTACAGATGTTTTACCAATGTAATTGAACTATACCAGTTACGATATTTTGATTCAAGCAAAGTGGACAGTGCAGCAAACTAGAAAAACGTTTTGACATCTCAATGTAGATCATTTATTTAAATTACGTAATCTATCAAAAAAATAGTTATTTGAGTAACTCTGCTGTTTTCAACAAATCAAACTTGCATGACAGCATTCGACAATTATGAGTGGCTTGCCAAAGTCTTGGGCCAGAGTTGTAAGAATGTCAAAGATACATCCTAGGGATTGGAAAGTTAAAACCCATGTAACACATTGGCTGCCGGTACACCAATATGTCGTGCCTAAAAATCACGCATTGAGCTGCTATTTTCATGCCACTTTGCAACTCCATAACTCGCCAGTCGATTGTGCTCGAGAGTTGTTCAAACACTCGGCAAGTCTTTGAGTCTGCAATGAAAAAAAATTTTGGTTTTCAGTTTTGAGTTTTTTGTGAGCGACGTCGTGAGGCAGTTTTTTGGCCATTTTGGATCATATTACCTCGCCTAGGGCCCAACTGTTACATGGGATTATTTCGCTCAAGTTTTTATTGGAAACTAGGCTAGAGTCCGCCTCTTTTAAGACTTTGATCTACTTTCTAGCATTTCTGGTTTAAAAGTTATGGCCTAAAAACAAATTAATTATCTAATTCAGAGGTTCCAACCTGGGGTACATGCACCCCCAGGGGTACACTTGCCTATCTGAAGGGGTACATTTGAGGTTAGCAATATAAGAGAAAAAAGTTACATTATATTTAATTTGAAAATATTTATACATATAGCAAAATCATATGCTTATTGTTAAGTACATCTATGAATAACCATGATAAAACATTTTGTCATACAAGGTTTTAGGGGTGCATGTTCATTGTTCATCTGTAGAAATACTGAAGGGGTACATGCTCATGTGTCAGAATGCTTAAAGGGGTACATGGGAAACAAAAGGTTGGGAGCCCTTGTTCTAATTAGAGGATCAATTAATTAATTTGTTGTTTCTAGGCCCTAGCCTTTGAACCCAAAACCCTAGGAAGTCATCCAAAGTCTTAAGACCCAGATTTTAGCCTAGTTTCTAATAAAAACTTGAGAAAAATACTACCATCTAGTGGTTTGGACTTAGGGCCAGAGGAAGCGGGCCACAAAGCCTACAACTACTCTACTTATGACATCACTCACAAAATATCCAAAACCCAAAACAAAATAATTTTTTTACATTGCAGGCTCCAAGACTTGCTGAGTCTTTTGAGAGTTTGAACAGCTTTCTAGCATAATCGCCTAGCGAGTTATGCAGTCATTAGGACATTTGAAAAGTGCAAAGGTGTTAAGTATGATCTCAGTAGATATGTAGGACTTTTTTCTTAAGTTCAGCTAGAAATCACAGAACAAAACATGTTCAATTTTTACCTCAAAAAACAACTCTGTAGTCTGCAGTGCAATAATTCATCATGATTAAAAATTACCTCCAAGGATGGCACTTTTTATGAACTGCAAATCAATTAACAGCACTGTTTTCCACCATCTGAGGTTTCTGTTGCTGCAAACATTTTTGTGACAGATTGGAAAAATTCCAGAGGTTTCTCATCATAGTAAAAAAAAAAATTTGAAAATCAGCAAAAAAAATTAGTAAGGACATTATTTCTAGCACAGTGATGCAGAAATTGTAAATTGGACCCACTGCTATATAATACAACACAGTTTAACAAAGTGCAATTAAGCAATTACTCCAAAACTTAAACAAATGAGATTCAAAGTAGAAAAAAATAAATTGCCAAGAAAGAAATTGTGCATAGTGTTTATTACCTAAACGTTATTACATAGTAATACTTCATATGTTCAAAGAAAATTCATACACCAAACAACTTATCTGTAAGCTTGCAACACAAATTAATACCACTTACCAGCCAACGTTGAAAAGAGAGTTCAATATAATTTGATCAACTTCTTCCATTTCAGTGATGTACTGGCTGTCAAAATAAGGCTGAAACAATGGCAGGTTTACCAAGACTTAAAGCACAACACAAATAACTTCATGAAAACATTTGAAAGACTACCAAAGTTGCAAAATAGAAACCTTATGAAAACAAAAACGCAAGTACAATCGCAGGGAATATCAACCACAGCACTGTATAAAAGTACGTCATAGCACTACGGATGAGCATTTAGGAATACTGAATCCAAAAGGATTCAGATCCTAAACTATCTGAATTCAAAATACTAATTTAAACTAAATAATAGGATTCAGTTTAGACCAGGGATCTCAAACATGCTCGGGCCGCATGTGGCCAGCAAGGTCCGTTTGTGTGGTTCGTGATGCCTTTTGGGAATTTTCAAATAATTAACATTTACGTTGTTCAGTCCCTTGACAAAAAGATGCCGCACAAAACTTGAACCAACATTGAATGATACCCAGTGCAGTTTTCGTACCCAGCCATAGCACTTCAGACCAAATTTTAACTCTCCAAAAAATTTTTGAGAAATCTTGGGAGTATGCCAAAGATGTCTACACATGTTTTATCGAACTCGAGAACACATACGACCAGGTTCTTCGTGAAAAGCTTTGGGGAGTGTTGCAGGAGTACGGTATTGACGGCTACCTGTTACTGGCCGTCAAGTAACTGTATTCCTACCCAGAAGTGTGTCCGTGTCGGGAGAGTTAAATAACGACCGTTCACTGTTGGTGTTGGACTCCAACAAGGGTGCGTTGTCACGCTCTTTTTCACATTCTACATCAGCGGTGGGAACCTATTTGCTATCCCGGGTCGCAAAAATTGTGGATTATTGCTGTCAGGCTGCAAATAAGAATTCATTTTATCTTAAAATTCTACCTTTATTTTAATACGAGGGATAGAGGCTTCTCATGGTCTACATGAATTGGATAGACAGCTTCTTATGGTCAACATGAATTTGGATAGACAGTCTACATGAATTGGATAGACAGTCACGGCCCTCCACTAAACGCGACCTTCTCAAAAGTGGCCCCCATGCCAAATTAACTGCCTACCCCTAGTGTAGACCATTCAGAAAAGCATTCAATGGAACAGGTTGTTTATAATTTGGGGGACAAAAAAGGACACCAATTGTTTTGTTGCAATTAAAAGTGATTTTGTGTTCAGCAGCATAGATGCCACAAATATTCAGAAGACATGGGAGTACACCAATACTAGGGCCAAACACGCATATCATCAAACATTAGATCAGCAGTCGGGAACCTGTGGCTCGCGAGCCAGATGTGGCTCTTTCGATGACGGCATCTGGCTCGCTTGGAATTTCTTAAAACAATTGTTACGTATGAAATTTTTTCTATAATTTTCCTACAAAGCCATCAGCAACACCATGCAGCACCAGAAGTCGCATTAACAGTCAGAAGCAGGTTATTAAAGAGAAAATTAAGACATTTACCATTGTTTAAAATTGTTGGTTTTGCTCAAAAATACACAGGTGAGTTAAGTAAGTTAGTTGCATTAACTGTTGAAAAATATTATATGGCTCTCATGGAAATACCAATTTAAATAATGTGGGTTTCATGGCTCCCTTAGTCAAAAAGGTTCCCGACCCCTGCATTAGATGATTCACAGGGCTGAACCCAGCTTGTTTCAGAGTTCAAGGTAAATCAGTGCTCTTCAACCTTTTCGTTATCATGGAACCCCTGATATACTTTCACGTTGTCATGGAACCCCCATTAACACAAATTTTAAAAAACACGAATTACTTGAAAGAAAATCAAATTTTTCATTATTAGACACTTCCAGAAACATACAGTTATTACAGAAGTTATAAAGCAAGAAATTTTATGACTCGGGGTTCTTGCATTTCTGGAATGTATCTGCTACATTCAGAATTTGGCGAAAAGAACACGTATCTCAAATAAGTGTCGTCCCATTTTCTACCATTGATAATTGAATTACATTTGGTCTGCTTCGAATTAGGTGCCTCTTTTACATTTGAACTACATTGCTCATTACCGTCCACACCTTCACTGTTGTTATTATTTCGCTTCACCTAAGAAAATATGCTATTTTGCTTCATCTGTCTTGACTTCATAGTAAAAAGTTGGAGTTCACATTGTTTTTACTTTCTTACCACAAAGGCTGAACAACAGCTCTAGTCTGTTGTCTACTCTCTACTATTCCAATATACAGTACTGTGAACTGTACATCGGCAACATCATATAACTACGATGCAACAATAACGTTCTTCTGAATTGCACAACAATGAACAAGTGACACAACAACTATCAATATTTCTAGTTCCGCTATCTGCACTCAAACTCCTGTACAACGAACTGGCCTACTTGGAGTCTGAACGCAGCACGGTGATCTAAAAATTACATAATGACGCATCAACATACTGAAGCAAGAAATTATTTACCCTAAAAAACGAGGAACCCTCTCGGAACCCCACTACATGTTTTGCGGAACCCCTGTTGAAGAGCACTGAGGTAAATAGTGAATAAAGTAAATAAGTACAAACTAAAAACTCCTACTTGCCTTCACTTGTTGGCTACAGTAAAGGTGGATAACATTTTTACTTTCATGATCTGATGCAGTTTTTTTTTTAAGTGACTACGGATATGCCTGGCCTGACGCAATTCAAATAAAACAGTCAGTTTGTCATTCAAACGGCATGGGTCTCATAGTGTAGCGGTTAGGCATTACGGCTGCTATGCTAATGGTTTTTGGTTAGACTCTCACCTTGCAGACTTTACTTTTTTTGTTTACTTTTTTTCATGCTTACGTGTTACCTTTACGGGTTAGTGTTAGGTTAGCATTAGGTTAGGGTTAGCGTTAGCTTAGGGTTAGGGCTACGGTTAGGGTTAAGGTTAGGTTTAGGGTTAGGTTTAGGGTTCATATTTTACGTTTACTTCGTTTCTACCAAGCCTACTGCACTCTTGTCATGTGTTACTGTTACGTCACAGGTGGCGTATGAATAAGTTTTCAAAGTTCAAGATCCACAGGCATATCTATAGCCACTGCCGTTTTTTTCAGTCGCGGACTAAATTTTTTTAAATGACCGAAAAAATTTGTCAATTTGGTCAATATGTGTGAAAAGGTATGCAAGTGAACTGTTCTGGTGAGTTTTAAGCCTATTATGGGACAAACCACTACAATGACTCAGCAAAAACAAAACAGGTTTGGTGTTTTTATACCAACTCATCAGCAATCTTAGTACGTGCAGTACATTGCACATGTTTTGCTTAGCGAACAGCATGCTGTAGTTAGCTATCAAATGCTTTAGACCAGGGTTTCTCAACCTGTGGGCTATGGCCCATTACTAGGCCACAGGAGAATTTTTAAGGGGACACGGCCTGACATTCCTGAAATTGAGTAGATTTTCTAGTTGAATGTTTTAATCAAAAACATAGGTAGCTTTTCAACTACAAACATAATAGTTTGCTTTCTCATCATTATGCGTTACAAATTATTGCAACATGGACATTTCCACAGCCTACCATGTTGTGCACAACATGCAGCTAGTGAGCTACTGCAGGCATTTCGAGGCAGACAGGTGACTCTTGTTGCCATGAAATTGAAATTTAAAAGCAGGCTAAATTTGGAAGATGAGTTGATCTGTGCATTGTTATGTAGTATATATGGTTTGACATTTATGGTTTGACATTCAGGGGTTTGCGTATTTCACAGTTGCACACTTTGTCTTGAAGTGTCACACCGTGAATGCCAGAGAGGGGCATTGTCTCCAAAATTGTAGTGTCATAGCTGCAAATAGTCGTAGATCAGGGCCAGTTTCAAGTCAATTTGACCGATTTCTTCTAATCGGGCCCTGCGCTCCATCTACTAACCAACGCAAACTTACACTTTCTATCAAAACTGCTTGTGTATAGTGCTGGTATGGGGTTATTTATATATTTTGAGAGATCAAAACGATTATCAAATTTTTCCGACGGTCTCACAAAATACAGCATAAATATTAAAATAACTCGCTTTAATACCAACATCAAAGTACACCAAAACCTTGATTTACAAAGACCTCGGCATTCAGATGATATAGTTGTGGTCTATGAAACAATCTTTGCGGTGAGCAAGGTAAAAAATTAAGAAATCTCTGGAAGGGCCCACAGTTTTTGTAACGCTGGGATCTGCTGCCAACTAAAATCCAAGTGAACTGCAGTTTTTAATGCCCTCATCAAAGTTCTACAGTAAGAATGGTCACTGCTTTCAGTAGTGAGTAGCCAAGTTTTTTTCAACAGCACCTTGCTAACGCAAAGAAGGCTTTAAGTTCTTAAGCTGTTTTCTGTTTCATTTATAAAATTGTTTCAACTAGCATTTGGCAGGTCATACTTCAATAGTTGCTGCAAAATACAGTTCGATAATTGTTAAATGTTGATAATTTAATAAACAAGAGTGAATGACATCAGTACCGGATTTACATAGTGGGGAGCCCGGGGCCCTGGCATGGTGGGGGCCCCATGTGCGGGTCAGATATAGAATCTTTAGGTAGGAGATTGCCAATGAAGTCACTACTATTTCCACGGATCATTAATATTTATGACGTAATCTTGTGATGTCACATTTGTTAGCTCAAGTGTAACAAAACCTTATGATGCAACATGATAATGAACAATGATTAGTAATTTGTGAAACTATTGCAAAACATGTCACCAGAAGCATCGTATTTCCTTTTTTTGAAATTGATTGAAAAATGTTTCTGGGTGATCCAACGTTTTCATCATCTCTAAACGTCAGTCCTTGCTCAGCAATAAATTTTACGACAGAAACCAAACGTTGCAGTATTGATTTCCAATATTGTTGACATTGATTTTCCTGAGTAGCTAGCTCTGTATCAATTCTTCATAGTGATTAATTACATCTGTGACTAAATGCAATCGCGGCATCTTTATGTTTAATTGATTGCTTGTGGCTCCTCAGCGTGCTTCCAGTCGCAGATTCCTTTTCTAATAAGGAAATGCGCTCATTTATTCGTATCCGTGCACATCAGCCTACACATGAAACAATAAACACAAGTTTGTGAAGGAGAAAAACAAAGCCAGCTTCTTTCAATGCCTTCGGCATTGTGGTTCTGGCACCGAATAAGATTTGTGGTACAATTCCGTGACGAGTTTCTGTCTTTTCTATGTTGTGGAACATCATGTTTTAACAATAACTTTTTGTCTTTCAACTGAAATTCCTGCATTTTTCCGGTATATTGGATGACCAGAGACCGATATCTTTGCCTCCAGTGATAGCATCAGACAACTCATCTATCGTGTTTTTTGATTATACTTCTTGATGTTCTTCTGCTGCTGCACTGCTGGCTCAAATAGGTCTATTGTCACTGTTACGTACATCTAAGTCTGTAGCAAGATGTTCTTTGATTTTCTGTCCTCTTACAGGTTCCGCAGAAATGTCTCCGCTAGAATTCACTGCCACTGCAAAATACTATTTTAAATAGCAATTTGAATGTTTCTTGACTTTGCTGCAACTTATTCCTCTCTCATTTTTGCCTCTTTTGCATTTCAACTTTTTTTAGAACCACGGCACTTAAAGCTCTACTTGTAAAGGGGGTGATCCCCTTTTATCTGTCCATGTTTATTTATAAGCTCAATAGGGCTGTCATATTTTCGGCGCAAAAGGGGAGGACAGTTTACGACTGTCACTCACGTGAGTGTATTATCTACACTTAGCCTAACAAGTCAAATAACAAAAAGGCCTTTAAGCATTGAAGTAAAACATCCAGTGTAGACAATGTTTCATTCAAAAACACACCAAACAAAATCCTTATTTCTTAACCTAGTTAGCCCAAGAATATTTTGCAGATTTCTAAAATATCCTAAAAATGTAGAATCGCCTTTTACAATTTTATGAAACTGCTTGCATGAAAGATGTTATAAATTGCACACCAGCTTTAGACTAGAAACTGGTTCAACCAGAAAGGTTTCTTTTTTATGTTTTTAGCTGCATCAAGGAAAAAATCGTTCCATATTAGCATAACGAGCCATAACATTGAAGTAAAACTGTGCAATGTTTATCAGTTCTTGAAGCGTTTAATGCTATTGCAAGTTGCAAAATATTTTGCTTATTTTGATGTTCCATCATTTTACAATAAATTGCATTTGGCTGATGCTCTTTTCGCACGAACTCAAACAAGAAGTTGTGGTATTGGTCAAACAGTTTACTTCAACCTCATCAACAGGCACGTTTCACTCAAGCAGATAGTAGATACTACTGACATGGTTCATCCTTTTTCCAATTAGTTGTTTGCAAACGGAGGAATATATTCAAATCTTTTAAATTCAGCAAATAAGCTGGTCCATTTAGCCAGATGTGAAACACAAGACTTGCACAGCCATGATCCTTGCCTTCGTTGAAGTTTCTTAGTGCTGATTTAACTTGGCTTGATACGTATATCTGATTATCCCTCTTGAATCCTTGCCTTCACAGTGGTGAAACACACTATGACCTCAACAACTGATGCTTTTGACTTCTGAATATTCTGAACTTGTTCAATAAAAGCAACCGCAAATCATTTCAAATGACTTAATGTGAACAGATTCGCTCAAAGAATTTCCAAAAAAATGTTTCAGAACAACAGCTGCCTTGTTGATAAACATGAGGTATGAATTTGAAGCTTGGTGCAATCAAAGCATCCTTGGCAAGCTGCGATGAAGTGACAGCCACCTGGTTACTCTACGAGAAATAAGTTTTTGGTAATCAATATCCACAAAGTCACAATATTCTTTTCACTTTCTTTGTAAACTGTGCAAATGCAACCACACATAATTCACTCAGCTTCAAAATAATTTAGTTCTTGATCGCGTGGCGCGCATTTTTTCACTCCTGGATTCGCTATAATAACTAGAAGCTACTACGCTAAGTTATGTACAATATACTACTTACCGTGTCACGGGTTATTATCGGCAAAGCTAGTACAGTATATTGGCGTCAGCAGTCCGTACTCTAATGACAAAGTCATTGAGATACTCAAAAAAGATTTACCACTGTTATGTAACGATTATGTAAAAGCATTCCCGCCTTTCCAGCCAGGAATTAACTCAACCAAATCATGGATTAATTAGAGAACTCGCAGGCCCACCCATACACTAAGCTACACCACCATCTCGTATCTTGTTCATTGTTGCAGTTGAGTAGGGACAGCTTACTGTATGCAAAAACAATACATCATAAAGATGATCATAGCCAATGACGTAACGGATGGGAGGCAGAGGGGCAAAATGCCCCCCTGGCATTCTACATGTGAAAAAACCGGACCGCCATCTTAAGTGATATTTCGGTTTTAGTATTCGTTTGGTTTTCAGTAGGTTGTTGTTTTTTTGCGTTTTTCAATTTTTTTCCACTGATTTAAGGTTATAGCTATATCCACATCACGATTCACCATCATTTCCCAAGTTTTTTTCTGAGTGTTGGCTAGTGGGGCCTCTTTTAGCTAAGTTTCCACATGGGCTCAAAGCTCTAGTTACGCCACTGATTGCAGCTAAGTAAAATAAGAATGCAAAAAGGAGAACATTTTCGAATGTCCTGATAGAGTATTTCGTTTCTCATGATAAAAGTGGACACGTACTTTAAAAAGAAAGCCTTATGTATGGTAGCTATATCTAGCAATGCTACTCATATGCGACCTGTGCAAATCTCAGTAAAGCAGACGCAAAATCTTCCAGAAACGAGAAGAGACAAAAGCTAAAGTGTTCTACATGTCTTGGCCTTGCATTCACCAGATTGATACCTGACCGACTTTCAGGAAACCAATAAGTGTAATAGTTGTTTCGTCACAATATCAAATATTCTTTAGGTGAAATACTGCTGTTTGGCGGATGACACTAAACGGAGGGCCGGCGGGTCGGGCGGGCTGGAGGGCCGTGTTTCCAAACCGAAAACGTGAATTTGCAGCGGGCTGGCGGGCTGCACTAAAGGGCGGGATGGACATCAATGCGGGCCGGCGAGCTGCACATTAGTGTTGAGCTGCACAACAGCGGGCCGGCGGGCTGCACTAAAGGGCGGGCCGGCGGGCTGCAGAAAACGGCGAGCTGCAGAACAGGGTGGGCTGCACATATATACGTGCCGGCGGGCTGTAGAAAAGGGCGGGTCGTTTGATAGCAGGACGGACTGTGTTAAAAATTATTTTTTCAGCCAGCTTCAGATGTTCATCGCGCTATACAACATGGCGGAACGTTCGATGCAAGGGCGAACTGCGTTAAATATTATTGAAATAGCCAGCTTCAGACGTTCATCACGCTGTGCAACATGGCGGGGCGATGAGACAAACACTTCACCGCTAAAATTTAACCTGCAGTTTGTAAATATGAGGAAACACTTCAATGCATTCTCGTCTTACAAATCAGAAGAAACAAGACACTATTTCTGTACGATTGTATGATTTGTGTATTTCATTGTTCACGGACATATTGCGAATGATTTTCACATATATAACACCTATCATCATGAAGTCATGTGCTGACCCCGTCTCGCACAACGTAAGCAAATGTAGGCTTGGAATTTTTTGTTCTGCGTTACGGTATGTTGCGGTATTACAGAAAACCAAGAAAATTGAAAAGGAAATGATGAGAAGACATGCCCTGAAGATACACAGGAAC
>Ga0210059_1000600_pt1 | contig 47477 bp, 34 predicted proteins | sample Ectturendosymbi2_FD_188042 | JGI IMG/M metagenome (GOLD analysis project Ga0210059, IMG submission 188042) | Ecteinascidia turbinata endosymbiont from Florida, USA - Sample 2 (SPAdes) (version 2) | ecosystem: Host-associated > Tunicates > Ascidians > Unclassified | place: Key West, Florida...
AACAACCCCCCAATTTCAACCCTGGCTACGGGTCCGCTTTCGTCCATACCTTAATTATGTACGAGCGTGGCTGCGTTTGTCTGCGACCTTCGGCTTTGCTTTCTACAGATTGTTGACTACCGTACTGATGACGACACGTGGCAAAGTCATCTGCGAGCGCTCAGCATTATTTCCAAAATCGGCTGCGCCTTGTCTCTGCTCGGAGTGACCTTCATGTGTGCGGCGTTTATAAAACTGAAGTAAGTGCCAGTATTGGCGTAAAAGCCCGCGTGTTTGCGGTTTTCAGCGTTGGACCAAAAGACCTACCCCACCCACGCTTGAAAATGCCTCATATGGGTTGGCATCGATATCGTGTAGCCTACAACCCTCTTGTTTTCACATTTCTATTTCTTTACCTCCGCCAGTTATCCAGTGGGTTTACCATCATTGCTGAAAAAGCATTGGCCAAAACTATTTTTGTATTCTAAATGTTAAGTGGTTAAAATGCAACGCGCTTTGCACGGTCTAACTTGTTTGCAGGTTTCATACGGAAAACATGAAAATTCATTTCAATCTCGGTGTGGCAGTGGGATTAGCAGACCTTGTGTTTCTTTTCGAGGAACTGGCTGAAGCAGATCGAACTAGCTGCGTCATCGTCACCATACTATTGTATTACTTTTACATGTCGGTTCTGACTTGGATGCTGATCGAAGGTACTGTAATTTGTTCATTCTGCCAGTCGCAACTACATCAGCTTGATTTCGCGAATGCTGTTGTGTGTGGGCTGCTTAAATTGGCAGTGCTTGGGCAGAAAACAATAATCGACGTACTTTGGTGTAAAGCACATAAAGTGTGGAGCTGCTTGGTGGGTAAGCTAAGCTTACTCGGCAGTCTAAACCACGGGTATTCCGTCAACGGGTCTTGCTAAAGATCACTGCAGTTCAATTTGCAATGCACTGATGATGATGATAACAGGAGTTATCGAAACGTTTGCAATATGTCGTTGATATCGCTTTCACTGGCCGTGATTTTCATTATACTGTAATAAGCATATTGTGTCAACAAATTTCGCGAAAACGTTGGTTTGGAAACATGAATATGACGTCAACGTGTGACGTCACAAACACCGCACACCAAATAGAAATGACCACCACATGCCACTGAATGACCCCCCCTCATGAAAATTTTCTGCGTACGCCACTGCAGAAGGATGTGATCAGTCAACATGGTGGTGTTAATTCGAATGATAATGGAAAGCTCCTGCTGAAAACTGATGCATCAACGCACTTTGCATCATGAATATCTTTTTCCAATACAAAGATTTGCAAAAGTGCGCCTGGTGCACAGATTCATTAGATTAGACCAGGGGTTCCCAACCTTCCTCTTACGATGTACCCCTTCAGCATTCTGACAGATGAGCATGTACCCCTACAGCATTTCGACAGATGAACACGTACCCCCTTCTCATGACAAAATATTTGTTCATGATTATTCATAGATGTATTTGACAATAAGTATATAAGGATTTTTGAATGTATCATTCACTGATATATGTACAAATATTTGGAAAGAAATGGCATGCAAATATACTTTTCTCTTCTATTGCTCACCTTAAATGTACCCCTTCAGATAGGCAAATCTACCCCTGGGGGTACATGTACCCCAGGTTGGGAACCCCTGGATTATACCAACGGATTTGAACGGATTTTGTAACGTTTTAGCTGACTTCTTCCAATCAATGTTGGACGTCGTGTCGAAAGGGTGCAGAACTGTCAACGGACCACCACCTGGCAGTCTGCCACTTATGTCTGGAAAACCAACATGGGTTACATGAACGTGCTGGAATCAGACGCTTTACCGAATAAATTGGGAGGCCCTGGTGGACAATTGCAAATAACGGACAGCGTATCATCTTTATTCCGAGTGCTTCCGCAATGTACAGCGAAGGCAGAAGAGGAATGACAGTTGTTCAAAGCAGCTGTAGCTTCATCGGCTGCTCGGATACGTGAATAGACACCAATCAGCGTGACGAAAGATAATAAAAAAGTAACCTCTTGGTGGAACAAGGATGCGAAAGATTCTATTTCAGCTAATAAATTGGGCTGACATGTCTGGCTTAAGAACAAAGCTGAACCTTATTTGCATTCGGGATAAGCCTAGGTGCGAAAGTTCGCAGCCCAAAAGGTGAAAAAGTTGAAAATGCAATCTTCGAAAATATTCGGACATAACCTAGCTATTGCAATTATTGACAAGCCAACACAGTGTTCTGGCAAACCATCAGGCGTCTTCGCGGCAAAAGATCTCATACTGTGAGATCCATTAAAGACCAAAACAATGGAAGACATCGTTGACAGGTGGAGGGAGTACTTCAATTTTCTTTTGAATCCAGTCACTCCAATAACATCAGACGCACAGGATCTGGGGGAGGTAAGTTCCATCACTGCAACCGAAATTTCCCTAGCTGTCAAAACACTAAAGGCTGGGTAGGCTCCAGTTTGTGCTGAAATCCAACCTGCAATACTTGAAATTTGTGAAGAGATAAGGCTAACTCATGTGTGTCAAGTGGATTAGGTGTTCTGGAAAGGTACCGAAGGATTGACAAACTATAGGGTGATCAGATCATCTACATACTGAAGAAGGGAGACAAGAGGGACTGAAAAAACTATGGGAGCATTTCCTCTGTTATCCTACATGGGAGAATGAATCCCAAGTATCTTGAAGAAACAAGATGCCGTGAGGTAATTGAACCTAAGCTGGAGGGTGCCCAGTGCTGTCTTAGACCTGGCCATAGCACTACAGACCAAATTTCACCCTCCAGCAAATTTTCGAAAAATCTTGGAAGTCTCGACAAAGGCTTTGGAGAGTTTTGCGCAAGCACGGTGTTGACAGCCACCTGCTACTCCTGCTGAAAAGTTTGTGCCCGTGTCAGCAGCGTTAAGTAAATCCTTCGTCGTGAATGTTAGACTTAGACAAGGCTGTGTGTTGTGCTGTCACTGCTTTCTGTTTTAAGTGGATAAACAGTCACAGCCGAGTCGATAAGGAGGTTACAGTTGGAAGCTGCAGGCCAACCGTTTGGTTTCTGCGGACGATTTGGTGCTGCTTGCATTTTGTGAAGAGGGACTTCAATATGGACTTGATCGGTTTGTGTCTATGTGCGGCCAAGCTGGAATGAGAATTCTAGCATTAAAAAGACCGAGTTATCATTTCTATGCAGAGACCCAATGGACGCTGCAAGTAAGCAACATGTTGAGAAGTTGAAGTACGTTTGGGTGGTATTCATTAGTGACGCAAGACAGACCAGATTCACGAATTGGTAAGGCAAACACAGTATTGCGTGACCTGTATTGTTGCGTGGTCACACACAGGGGCTTTTAAACGAAGCAAAAACTTCAGTTTTTAAAATCAGTCCTCGTTCTGATCGTCACCTATGGTTATAAATCTTGAGTAACGACCGAATGAGTGCTATTCCAACTAGAAGCAACAGAGATCGGATTTTTGCAAAGAGTTAACGGCGTGACACTTCGCGACAAGGTGCGCACCTGTGAAACATCTAAAGCCCTGAATATTGAGCCATTTTTCCTTTGAATAAAGAGATCTCTACTATTTTGGTTCGGCCACCTTACCAGGATGCTCCAGGAAAGACTGACGAGGTGAGTCTTGCAGGCAACACCTACGGGAAAGTGACCAAGAGGCCCACCAAGCACCAGGTGGCGTGATTATGTCTTTGACCTGATTTGGTCCCGCCATTGTGTGGAGACAGCTCGGCGTTTGTGCAACGCCTACTAAGCTCTGTTTTCGGTCCGCTAACGGCGATCTGTATTGGAAGCCCTGCAATCGTAAATGGTTGTTTCTAGCTTTCGGGATAGATTCACCTGAAAATGCGCGGTAACATCGTCTTGTCATGAGATTCCTCGTTATGTGACATGCTCGCATGATTTGCCTACAGGCTTGGCTTACTGTCAACAAGACTGACTTTCGATCAATGGCTATTTGAATGCAATCAGTCCACCGAGCGCAGCCGAAGAACGAGTAGGAAGGAATAACTAATGGATATGTAATTATGTATATCTTAATAAGAGAAAGACGAATTTAGCTTGAAATAAAAATCCGACTTCGGTGACGAGAAAAGGCACTATTGATTTTATGCTAGACAAGAAGCTCGTCAGTCGCATGAAAACATCGGCGTGGAAATAGGTGAATTTTTAACAGAAGCGGATACAACCGAACGTAACCACTTGCGATGGCCCCTGGCTTTTTGCTCAACAGAAGCCGCTCAAATGCTTACCGTGCCTCCGATGCCTGTTCGTTGCTTCTACGTCAAGGGAGGCCGATTTGTTCCTCTGACTGCTGATACGAAATGTGCAACACCAATAAGTATGCCACTGACGCATTTGAAAGAGCTCCACCATGCGCCATTCGATTCGCCAACCGAATGCAAATCTGCGTGAAAAGAAAAACCAACGTCGTTATTTACGTGCAGAACGCCTAAGGAAATATGTGTCTGGAGACATGCACTCACGCAGTTTCGTGCCTAAAGACATCACGTTTTCGTGGCTGTATGAGCTATAGCTTCTTTGCACTCACTTATCCGGAGTTCTCAACATGCGTCATTAACAAATATATCTCTGGCAAAAATATAAACTTTGCACGGCAGCTGCAGACCGCCCAAGTGCAGCAAGACTTTTTCTATTCGCGACCATGGTTAAGTGTCAAATCAAATGATGCACCTTAATTGAATTTCAATTTCTGTCCCGCTGCCCTTTAACTAACTACAGCAAAAAAATTACTTTTGTTCTCTTCTCAGCAATACAGGTAAATTCTTTCGCTTTCCAAAATTAAGAAAAATTATGCTGATTTCTCTCATTTATGATGTAGATTTCGTGTCTACTTTGCAACCTGCTGTTTCCAAGAATTACCGATCTTATCTATTGTTCACAATTGTCAATCGGGCCGTGCTATGCAGTTTTTTTTAAGGTGTTTTAGGGACCCGATTCAGGTCCCTAGAATTGATAATCGGGTCCCTAGAATCAGAGAAAATCATCATCGCGTCCATAGAATCAAGGAAAATCGGGTCCCTAGAATTAGAGAAATCGGGTCCTTGCAGGTCCATACCGGGCACCTAACATTTTCCTTAAAAAAAAACCTGGTGCTGTGCAATGAACAGATGCTGGCGTTTTTTACTTGGATTTCTTTCAAAGCATCTATTTAATACTTAAATCAATATTTGCGCGAAATGAATGCTTGGGTTGTTTTCAAGACATCTATTTTCGCGAAGCACAGGTTATAAAGTTTTATGAAAAAGATGTCAAGTTCGGAATCGTTGTAGACTACAGTATCTGTCATTGGAAACACTTGGCAAACAACGCTTACAAACCGTACTATATTTACATTTAGGGCAGAAAATACGAATGACATCACATTATTTATTCACGCGACCTCGAAAGGACTGAAGGTACTTTCAAGCTGTACGCATTTAAATAATGTTAAAATAGTTAGTGAAACGTGATAATTTCCGTAAAAATTTTGAAAAGGTCGATGCAAGGGCGTACGCAAGGGGGGGTTTGGGGTTGAACACCCCCCTTGAGCTTGATATTTTTCAAAAACTTTTAGTACCTGCGCACAGGAGATTAATTGTTTTCGCATATTTTTGCTTGTTAATTTGTCGACTTTTGCAAATACCACGGAATGAATTTGCATGCAAATTTCAAAGAACATTGTAAATAGGCCAAAAAGTAATAATCAGGTTTTGGTGGGAATTTGGGTTATCGTCTGCATCCAGAAACCATCTCACCACTTTTTGCAGACCTTTCGTCCACTACGCATGTTCAAGAATTTGTTCCGCGATAGCTCACTTGATCCAAAACAATCAAGGACGTACGCAAGAGGGTTTTTGGGGTTAACCCCCCTTGAGCTTGATATGTTACAAAAAGTTTATTACCCGCGCAAAGGAGATTAATTGTTTTCTCATACATTTCGCTTCTTAATTTGTCGGCTTAATGCAAATACGACGAAATGAATTTGCATGCAAATTTCAAGGAGCATTTTAAATGGGCCAAAAAGTAACAATTAGGTTTTGGTGGGAATCTGCGTTATCGTCTGCATCCAGAAACCATGTAACTACTTTTTGCAGACCTTTGTTCACTACACATGTTATAGATTGTGTTCCGCGATAGCTCACTTTGTCTGAAACAGTTGTCTTTATTTCCTCTTCTATGGCTGATCAGCGCAAGCTCTGACCGCATTGAGTGCATTACCAATTTCTGTATCATGATAAAACTGTTGCACGAGCTCAAAAACAGCAGTTGTTAACATAGAAGCATTCAAGCATTTGATAATGTCTCAGCAGGGAAAAAGAAAAACTAAAAGTTTTGATGGACTTCTATAAATAACAAAAAATCAAAAGTTTTCTTGCGTACTTTATACGAATTCTCAATTCTTGTATAGTTTAGCAAGATTCGATATTGCAAACCGGGTTGTGCGTCAGCCAGTCCAGCCGCACTTTTTCTGTGCTCGACTGCTCGTATTCAACAAGACATTATCGCGCAGTCTCATTTTGCAGTTGTAAATTGCTCTGACGCATTGATGAGTGTGTTTTGCTCCCCTGTTTTAACGCGCAGCCTGATATTTTTGCAGTAATGAACTGCTGTGTCGTAGCGTTGAGTATATTTTTTCCCGATATCCTAACTTGGAGCGCTAATATCAGTGCAATGACACATAAAATAAGGGGAGTGGATGTAGAAAAATATGCATATTATGTCAACAAACTTCGCCAAAACGTTAGTTTGGAAACATGAATTTGACGTCAAATTGTGACGTCGCAAAGAGCGCACACCAAATACAAATGACCACCATATTCCACTGAATGAACTCCCCCCATGAAAATTTTCTGCGTACGCCACTGGGTCGATGGATTGGACAATGAAGGACAACATGGTCAATGGTCTGTTCTTCTGCGCCGCCACACCCTATTTGTGTAAGCAGGAGCGGGAATGTCCAACACCGGTGTGGAGGCGGTTAAGCCGGACCCAGGCAGTATTGGAAGGGTCATACCGAGGGGTGAGTGCCGGTGTGCAAGGCCCACTCTACATTCCATTGGTGAGCCGTCCAGTGCGCCGCACTTCTGCTGTTGTTGTCAGATGAACTGATGAGTTGTTGTGCGGCGGGTACAAATGGGTGTCTACATTTGAGATACCATGCATTCCCGCTCGGTGGACAGGTGAACGCTGAGTGGAGCAGACGTCCAGGCTCCATGGCACGGCGTGCTTGAGACAGTGTGGCTCATTTGCGACGAAGCTCGTCAGGTTTGATGCCTGGAAGGAGAGGGAGGTTGTCTGCTGGTGTGGGACGCAGGCATCCAGCCACAATTCGCAATGCGTCGTTGATGGCTTGGTCAGTGAGCGCTTCTCGTGGCCAGGAAAGGCTGTTATGCCAGTTCATGCGTTACACCTGTCGGATTTAGCACTTGGTGTGTTATATCTGTCCGATATATCGTTCTGCGAGCTAAATGTGTCGGATTTAGGAGTTTGTATGTTAAATGTGTCCGATTTACCACAATTTTATTTTTTTACAAACGGCGTCCCATGCCGGTAGTTTTATTGCGCTATATTGCCAGCAGTGATCTTCATGGAGGGTTAAGTGTGTGCAGCTTGTACACGTACACTCCCTTTTAAAATGAGACTCAGCTCGTGTTGCTGTGCAATTCCATTAATAGCGTTGACTCACTTGTCAGAAATAACCGGATATTCTGTTGAATGGCTTTTTTCTTAACAAATCTTTCCAGGGATACACCTTTACTCGCAAGTTGTTGTGGTCTTCGTTTCTGCACGACGCTGGGTAAAATATTATATATCTGTTGGCTGGATGGCTCCATTGGGAATTATGGCCATAGCAATGGGAACTCTGAACGTCAAGCTGGGCACAAACAAAATGTAAGTGCATAGAGTTTTTATACATAAAATCAAGTGAGGATGCCTACGTGGCAGGTGAAATATGTACTCTGTTCAAAATCTAGAGCAACGATGCGTTTCTTCGAACGGATTTCTGCCGATGAGGATTGTTGCATCTGTTTGTCTCAGATTTTGTGCGCTGCCACTGATGTATAAGAATGGGAGGCTTATACGCCATTGCCCAAGAACGTGATCACTATTCTGGTGTATTTGTAAAATCAGCCTTTTGATATATTATTCAAAAAAAAAAAACGTAGAACCACAGAGTTGAAGTCAATTTATAGTTGAGGCAAATTTTATAGACAGCTGGGAATCTAATACTTTTCTGATTTCTCCGGCAAGGCACTGGGCAATTACGCATGGAAGAAAACTGAAAACTGATGAACGCATTTTTTAATCTTTGTACCATTTCTGTTCAAACTGCGTTGGTTCTAGCACGTCCAGATTGAAATCATTTCAATTAATACAGCGTTGCTGATTAGCGATTCGCACAAGTCGTTGTTGAATCCCAAGTAGGAAGATTACAAATCAAAGCTTGTTTTGTGGTTTCAGATGCTGGCTTTCTCCGCATGATAGTTCAATTTGGGCCTTTGCTGCCCCTGCTACGTTGGTGATTTTTATCAATACCGTTATTCTGGTGGCTGTCGTGCGAATCATCATCAGTCTTCAGCCGAACAAGACAAGCAATGCGAAAATTGCGAAAATCAGGTTAGCCCGCGCTTGACTGACAGACATCGACTTAAGCTTGAACAGCGGAAATTCATAACCGTGCCAACTAATTGGAACTTGGTTGGTCTGCATTTAGGCGAGCATACCAAAAAACAAGATTGAAACCACCAGCATAACTGATTACCAACGATCGGCACGGGTCACAAATTTGGAAAGAGAGTCGAATTCTAACACCTCCGAGTACAAGTCGAGTCATTTGTAACAAGTTTCGAGTCAAACAGAACAATGTGCATGACTTCTTTTTTTAGTCATGGCAGTAATTTTCTGATGGGAAAGTGTATAGTGTTGCATCGCTAAACATGGAGTCACATTTCTGTTACCAGCCGACAAATTTTCAGAGGATTCATGTTTCCTTTATTTGACAAAGTCTCGGTATCGACTACATTATTGAGCATTTTTTCGATGTTCTTGTCGTGTAGAATCAGGCCCGTAACCATGAGGGGCGCAGGCGGGCGAAACCCCGTGGAATTTTTTCCAGCCCCTAGAAAAATGTCTTGGACCTAGTTTAAAAAATTTAGCACCCCTCAGACAATTTTTTGCCCCCATGGTGTCCCAAGCTGGCTACATGCCTGTGTAGAAGATATATTGTAGCATGAGTATTGGCTACTATACATCTCAGATTTCTTCTATCTGTGATCGATAGCTGTGCTCGGCGTTGAAATGAATACGCATGCTTTCAGACGCTGAGATGGGAGTGTATTTTGCTTTTTTAAATGCTAAAGTAGGCTAAACTTACTGGGCATATGGCAGTAATTCTTACACTTGCGTAGCTGAAAGTCAAAGTTCAGGTGTTAATGGTGTTCCTCATACTGGTCATAGGCATAAATTTTCATCATTACAGCAATAAATTTGTGTCTTGCGCAGGAACGCGTTGAAAGGCAGCATCTTGTTATTTCCGCTTCTCGGTACGACCTGGCTGTTCGGATTTCTCAGTTTGAGTAAAGGGACTCTCTTCTTCCAGTACTTGTTTGCAACAGCGAACTCCTTTCAAGGATTTTTCTTGTTTGTGTTCCATTGCTTGTGCAATTCCGAGGTTAGTGCTGATTGTGCATTTCAGGCGTTTCAGGCAACAAATCCGGGACTTCTTTTAGCGCAGCCATGCAGCCTGCACATTGGGAAAGAAAAATTAGGAAAACTCGCAAAAATCTACTAACCCAAACAATAGTCCGGTGGCAGGGACCGATAAGCGTGCACTACCGGCTGTACAAATTGTTTATCTGTTCTTTACCTCCGAGATGTGCTGTGTAAGAATCTGAATGATGCCACTAGGTCATACTTGGGCAATCCCCCCGATATCCAAATTAAGGCCACCATTACAGAAAGCAAATATCGGGCCAGGTGTGCCCTCGTGCCTTGCAACACTCGGATGAAGTCACATTGCGTGAACACAACAACAATAACGAAAAAAAACCTAGTGGCATTGACTTATGTTTCGTTGCACATTATAATCTTGCTCCGTGCAGCTGTGTCACGAAATGCTGGAAAACCGTTGCTGGGTTGTCAAACGCCGTGTGAAAATTATCTTCGCCTTTAATTAAAGAGATTTCTGGTGAAAACAGTGGCGAGATTCAAAAAACTTTAACAACATATTACCAGGTGTATGTACGGTAATTAGCAATCGGTTTGCAAATTGCAAGGTTCATGAAATTCGAAGTACAGGCTTGAAAGAAATTTTCAAATAATACTCATATTCGACCCGCCCAAACTAGAAAAAATCATTCGTGACCAAACATTACATTTTTAGCGAGAACATTCTTTGAAAGATTTAACTGGAAGCAACTGTTTCAATTTAATTCAGCCAGAAATGGATTTTAGACCAACAGCTAACATACTTATCCGGTTGAGTGTTTGAATGGTGGAGCATGCACCATCAGAACCGGAAGACTGTATCCGATTCCTGGACAGGTCATGCCAAAGAACTGAAACACGGTACTTGCAGCCTCAACAGCGTAGGGCACGATATTAATGGTTGGGTTAAAGTGAAAGCTTCACGCCAGTCACTTGCCAGCAAAATAAGCTCATACAAGGGCCCGCAGACCAACCACGGCACTCTAAGTGGGAGACGGAAATTACAAACCAAGTATAACTTTTCTATTTCGGTTATTTGAACTACAAACCGCGTATAAGTTTTCTATTTGGTTTCTATTTTGGTGGTTATTTGAAACCGTCACTGATGATTCATCAAAGTGTGCCATTTTGTCAGTGTTTTCAACTCGGAAAATTTGTCTTTACAGTAATGGTCGTAAAGGAGAACGGGATTTGTTGAACCACCCCCGGTTTTAGCTAAATAAAGCGGTCCAAAGACTCATGCGCGACACCTATTGGTTGGAGCCTGTTAGGAACGCATTTTGGTTTGTGACTTAGACCCAAAGTTGCTTGGTGCAGAGAGCTGCCAGGTTGGACGTGTTTTTTGTAAGCTTGAAGGGAAAAACAGAAAATGTACTTTGTTGTTTCATAATTCATAATGGGAAAGGTATATTTGTTTGATGTCGCTACTGTATTTCTTCAAGGCGTAGTTCCATCACCTTGTGTTGGTACAGCTTTTAGGACATTGGTGCTTTGACATAAAATAATTTCAAAGTTGAAATTCTCCTTCGGGATAAGTTGAACCATTCAACTTGTGCAAGTTGAACCATGGTTCAACTTACCCCACTTGATCCAAGTCGCTAGTTGTTTTTTGTTTAATTTGGTTACTGTTGTATTTTATCATTATAAATGTAAAAATATCTATGGCATGAAAAAAACAAAAAACAAATCGTACTTCAGTTTTGGAAGATTTTATGACAGCCGCTTCAGACGCTGTAGCAAAAAGCACTTCAATTTGAGAATCTGCAAGTCAAAATGAAATTAATCGTCATACTTAAATCGATTCAATGACCGAAAGGCCCCAGTAGCCGAAACATCTGTATGGTTATGGTGCTCACAGTGATGAACTCGAAATCTTTAGTGATGGAATGGAATTAGATTTAGCAAAACATGTGAAGGAACTATAAAAAAGTTTTCTAACAAAAAAGGCGTTTGAGGCGATCGCTCCCCTAAAATCCACGAAAGTAATTTTATTCTCCATGATTTTGTACAATTCGGAAAACATCATTCACGATTTAAGGCCATTTTGCCTTCCATTTTTGTCACAGCAGTGTTATGATGTATACTTCATATCCCTTGCAGTAGTGACACAGAATGAGACTTGACTACCAAATATTACTGAAATACCCCCTCTAACATTATTGGCTTCATCCACCCCTGCTATGAGCTTCACTGGCGAGTTTTTTTCATATGTTACACCCATTGGGGGTATTTTTGACATAATAGGCGAATGAGAAGGAAAATTTTTGAAAAAAGAAAAAAATGACCTTACAACAGGAAGACCAGCCGTCACATTCAAGGTTGGTGACGAGTGCTCTTTCAAAACTTGACATTGTGCAAAGATACTCCCGTTTCCAGAAATCACTGGAACGACGATAAGAAACATGTATTTTCATCGGACTTCAAAAATCAGATAAATTTACTCATGTGAAAGTAGGCCTACTCCACCACTTCCTGATGCATCAATGGTTAGATGTGTTTACAATGTATTCAAATATTTTTGAATAAGTTCACGCAAGTGTAAATATTACATTTCATTCTGCATCACTTCGTTTTTGTGGCAGTTCTATATTTTGGTTCAACTTAACCCACGAATGGGGTAGGTTGAACGGCAAAGTGATGTTTTTCGTTTTCAATTTATGCTAAGAATATAAAACGCTTTGTCAAACAATCTGCGTGTAAATATGTTAAATGGGTTTAACCACCAAATGCCCAATTTCAGGTTTCTAGTGCCTACAGCAGGCCTGCCCAACCTTTTTAACAGTGCTGCCACAGGCTCCTCTGCAAAAATCACTAGATTCACACAAAAAAATCACTAGCTTTGAAAAAAATCACTGGATTAAAAATTTATGGGTCGCAGTTCGCAATTTTGCTTGAATTGATTAAGTTATTTACTTTATTGCCCAAAACCTTTACATCATTTGCAAGTTTCTTAAAATAGATGCTCAAACCGTGGGTGTCGTAAGGATTTTTTCCAGGGAGCCGCTAGGGGATTTTTTCAAAATTTTTCCAGGTCGGGGTCAAAAGTGGTGAAGTTTGTTTTTGCGCACTTGAAATCAAGAAAGTAACCGTTTTTTGCTTAATTTTTCAAAATCCAGGGGGCCCTTCTCCCCACTGCCTCCCCCCTTCCGAAAACGACACCACTCACGGAGTATTTTAAACCAATCAATCCATTATTTAATTAAATATTTCCACTGCAGTGTTCCTGCAAAGAAATAAAAATACTGTCATGGCCAACATTACCGCAATAAACAGCACGGACGTGAAAACAATGAGAAACTTAAATTAGAAACACTTTTTCGTAATTTTGCTCCAAGTATTTAAACAACGATTCACGTAATCAATTGTTTGTGGGTTAAAAAGGGCTGAAAATTTGAAAAAAACGAGCAATATTCCTCAAAACACACCTTGCAAAAAATCACTAGATCTAGTGAAAATTCACTAGGCGTGGCACCAGTGCTGTTTAATGTTGCGGGCCACTTCCACATGAGGAAATTTATTGCGGGCCACAAACGTTTTTGTGACGTAACAAATCCCTTACTTTTGTTAAGTGTTATGCGATAACAAGTCCTATAGTTGCACGCAGTGTTGCCAGCTTGCATGGAAGTAAAGCGAATCTAAAAAATTGACATATTTTCGAAGCGTTTGTTATACAAGTTTTTGGGTGGTAGGCCCATAACAGAAACAACAGGTATAATTTTGGTGTGTTTTGATTACAAATATACTTGAGCCTAAAAATTTAAAAAGTATGCTTACGAACTTATTAGTACATCGCGGGCCACTTGAAACCACCTCGCGGTCCGCGCAGCCTTGGCCTACAGCAAAAGAGCAATGGCAAAAAATGGTTCAACATACCCCGTTCTCCCGTACATAACTCTGGGCTTGTAAAACACTTGACCACTAATTCGGTCGCTAGCTCTTTGTGACCAAGACCAACGATTATTTATTGTCATAATGCACAAACGTCAAGGTCAAGTTTCAACCATTTATTGACGTTATTGTATTTGAAAAAAAAAACAATTCTTCGCGTAAGCGCACATTGGGTGTTGGATAGAACCTAAATCGGTCACATTCGTCGTGTTTTGCTCAGGTACGAGAAGACGCAAAACGACTTAGATGGATACGGAAGGAGAAATCTTCAGCCATTCCTCGGCCACCAGCAGATAACTCGGGATTGTTCGGATTGAATGTGTCGAATGGATTGCGACGATTCAGGAACAGCATCAGCTTTGAAATGCCGTCATCTTCGTCTGTTAACGGATATGAGTCAAGCGGTGGGGAAAACAGCACTAAACCGAGTCCCACGAAGCATTTGACGAAAATCTCCACGTTTCTTCCCCGGGTAAGAATTAATGGCCAGGCTGTCTTAGCTGAAATCCAGATTGCTTTACCTCGTGTTGGAAACACATGGGCCACGACGAGAAATTGACCAAATTTTTTCAGTTGCAAAACAACTACTTGAAAACGTTCTTTTGACAACCGACAAATATTAAACTTTATGTTCCAATAATCCTTTCCCTTCCCAGTCCATAGGCGCAGCCAGGGGGAGGCCAAAGGGGCCATACCCCCAACATTTTTTGAAAATATGGTCATTTTGTGCTTTGAGAGGCGTTTTTCTAAACGAAAGTGTTATTCGCCTGAAATCAAACATTTTTGGCTGGCTACGCCAATATTCCCCACCATTTGCAATATCGTGGGGAAAATTTTTAGCCATTCGTGATGGTATTTCTCGTCTGGTTTGACCGCCCTCTTGTGAGCATGACGTAATTTCAATATTAACCAAGTAAAAAAATTTCGTTTTTGATACCTATATTGAATATACGTCTCTAGCCATATATGCTCACAATGCGATGTAACCACCCAACTCTTTGAAAATACCTATAACAGCCGTATCGTGGCGATTCTAGAATGAAAAAACTGGGGGGCACTGCGGGACCAAAGAAAAAAGTAGGGGGCTAATATAAATGTCTCTCCTGCATGGTGATTTTCCGTTGTAATGAAGATTGATTTGCTATGATTAACCCTACCAAACCCAACATAGGCTTTCGAATATCGTCAGAACCATCGCCAGAAAGTCTTCAAATCGTTTAAACTTTTGCTGGCTAAGAGTTATCTGCTGTATATGTCAATCAAACGAACTTGAACGTGAAATTAAGCATAATTGTGAAATTAAGGGAGACAAATCGAAAATCTGGGGGGACATGGCCCACCCAGCCCCCCCCCCTAGAAACGCTACTGCAGCCGTACATTTTGCAGAAGGGATAGAAGTGTGCAGCTACTAATCACAAGTAATCATCTACGCTTTGAACAGAACACCCGGTACTTCATATGTATAATTTCCCAATCAAATACACGTGTCAGTTTGCGTACATGCAGTGAGGTCAGGCTTCAATGAAAATAATTGTTTTGCATTCGCACTTCTCTTAAACCTGCATTACTACCTTCTACCGCAGTACCTCTCCCGTAATTTCGTGCTATGCGTGACAAAAACAGGACAAGTGAAAGCAGGCGGTGTTTAATTTGGTAGACACTACGTGAAATTAATGCACTGTTACAATGTGTATCTGTTTGTTTTCACAAACGCCACATTCTCTTATACAACCGTTGTGCGGTTGTCTCGCTCAACAGATCTTCGCATTCCAAATGCCTGCAACTATAAAGGAGGAGTGTGAAAGGTACGGTTCAACAAATGCTTACGAGCCAAGCACTGCGTCCACGTCAGCCAACACTACCAGGCCAAGTTCTCGCGGCACGCCCGTGATTAGAAACAGAGAAGACATTAGAACTGAGCTGGAGAATCTGGAGCGCACCATTCCCCTGCCGGGCATGCCAATCAAAAACGCTCGGATCATACCGGACGGCATCCGCATGCCATTACCAAAGGAAGCGCAGGTATTAGCTTTCGTATCTGACGTTACCCTGAAAATTTCCGGTCATTTCGTGATAAATTTGGATTTTATTTGCGAATTGTTGCTTTATTTTGTCAGTATCATTTTAACCCTGCCCTGCGCGACCAACGCGTATGACGTTGCGACCGGTACTAAGATCTTCAAATTGACATGAACAACGTATAGTGGACTTTATCAAACGTTTTAGATGTTAGCTTGTCAATGGCTGAGGCAAGAATAATCGCAAAGTCTCTTTTTCACATCCGGCCCGTCTCAGCGCAAGAAACTGGCATTGTTTCGCGAGTCAAATGACAGTATTCGACTTCATCACCGGACTTGGATTTCGCACAAAGAAAACTGCACTCATTGTGTTGCAGCTGAAGTTGGACAAGATGCTGGCGGATCAGGTGGCGAAGAACACAAACGGCAAGGACGACGCGAAGCCTGAAGAGCACACGAAGGAGCTGCTGCTGAAAGACGAGGAGCAAAAAATGACGATGAGCTATGACTCGGGCTTGAACAGCATTGAAAACGAATCGATTCTGGACGAAGAAGACGAAGTTTGGATGGCGTCGCAGTTGCAAACTCAGCAGCAGGAGTTCAGTGCCAGGACCAAAGGGGAGGGAAATCCCTTGTAAATAAAACGGAAAATAGCGAGCGGTCGAACTGAACACTGCGGGCTGCCAGCGAACCTGGGCATGGAGCACCAGGCAAGATACCTGTGCGAGCAACAATATAGCGTGTGCTCAAACGTCAGGGGTGTAGATAGATTTTAGGCATGCAGTGCACGCACCAAGATCGGCGCAGTGTACAGTTTAAACACACAAGATCTCGTGAATAACGCCTTTTCACAAGTCGAAGCAGCATACTTTAGCTCTGTGAGCTTCAATCAACCGCATGAAGCTTTCGAGGCATTTCGCAGACACGAAATGTTGTTTCGAGCTTGTAAATGACTGCATTGGTAGAACAATTATCCCATAGTTGTTTTAGAACCGGGCAGTAATTTAGTGTTGGTTTATCGACAGTAACTTGAAAGATTCCACCATCTTGTCAGTTAACTTTTAAAAAAGCATGCTTTCTATTCATAGACATTGTTGGTGGTACTGGTCTCTTAAAACTGAACTTTTTCATACTTCGCTGTACCTGCGCAGATTTCGTTTGCAAACGAGTATGCTTTTAGATAATACAGTATTTAGTTTGTACAACGCAACGTTTAGTGGAAACATTCACTCGTTTTCATTGTTTTGTTGAACCATGGTTCAATCTTCAATCTCACCACGTTTAGTGGAAACATTCACTCGTTTTCATTGTTTCAATGATTAATAACTGCGCCATCGCCACTTCCAGACAGCGGCCACAGGCGTAGCTAGCGGGGGTCCATTCTCCCCAAATTTCTAGCATATCTTGTCATTTCGTGTTTTAATAGGCGGTGACCCAAACTAAATACTGTTGCTCGCTTAAAGTCAAAATTTTGTGCTGGCCACGCCATTGACAGCGGCTGCTGCCTTTCGAAATATATAACGATACAGAAATACAACAAACAAAAAACAAATTGAAGTAACTTAAGAAAAGTAACAACTTTCCCTTATAAAGCAAACTACAACAGTTTGAAGCGCGTGCAAAGTGCACGACCGAGCTATTCTCTCTCGCACTCATAACACAGTTTCTTTGTTCGGCATTTCGCCGACAGGTGTCACGTAGGTCTGGGTCCACGCGTGTCTTCTTCTCCAAAGAATGGGACTTGTCGCTTTGGAAACCATAGAAACAGACCGGCGATCAGGACGTCGACCAATGGCTACTGACGAGGGATCAAACCTGAAATATTTAAACAGAAACACTAACTCTTGCGGACGGATCGTCTGACTGCCATGTAAACTGAATTGAAAAAAAACTTAAAAATGCATGTGCACAGTTGGCATTGAACTGTTACCACATAAAGACTGGTCCCTGATGCCTCGTCATTTTAGCCGCAGTGCCAGGAGTTTATTTGCGTATTTTGCAACAACTGGCGGGAAGGCCAAGGATAGCAGACTTCATGCCTCCAAGATACTGCTAATGAGATATACCATTCCGATTTTCGAAGTCACCTTTGCAGTTGGCCATCCTCAACTGCACAACTTCACGTGCCAAACTTTCCAACTCGCGGCGTGCCTCATAGCAGGCCCGCAACCAGAGGGGACAATCGGACAATTGCCCTCTCGAAAATTTTGAAAACGTATGTATTTGTTAGGTACATCGACAAGTGACATCATTTTGCTCCTCCCGAAAATATCAGTTGGTTGCGGCCCTGCCTCATAGCACCGCGAAGCCATCAACATCAGCGTAGCACTAGTCACATGCGTCCTTGTTTACGATATATGATTCTTTTGCATTCGCACAGATTCGCAACTTAAGTTACTTCTTGTTATTTTACCAACGCCTAGTGTTGGTGGCGTATTACGGGGTAAGGACATCCCTCCGTTTTTGAGGGGGAAACGGCGTTTCTTACTTTGGTACGTAGTAGAAAAGAACTTTAAAAAAGTTCCCCTGTTTTTTTTTGACACCGCGCCACGGCAAACTCCTATTACGTTGTTCCAGGGAGCACTGACAAACACTGCAGCTATATTTAGGTCAAACAGTGCTTTGGAACAGACAAGCAAAACTCTTAAAAATCCTATTACCCTCTTTGTTTACAACTGCAAATTCGATCAGATTATCATGACAAAGATGTTCGGCGAATTTTCTACTTACCCTGAATCAAATGGACTCAGCAAACGGTGGTCACGATAACTTTCGCAGTCCAACGCAGGGAAGAAGCTTGTAGAAGGTTGAGAGTGAGTCCCTAAGGCAACAAAAAAATTTACCGTACTTCAATGTTTCAGTTATAAAGTAAAACTGTTGTCAAGCTATAGGGCTAAAATACATCGAATTGACAAAAACAAGCTCGAAATCGTTGATCTGAGATAATCAAGGTCTTGATAGGAAGCATTGAGAAACTAACATCTGAGCTGTTAGTTTTAGGAAATTGAGGAACTAAGATCTCGAAAACATTAAGTAACTAAAACATTAAAAAATATTTCGAGATGTTAGCATTAAGCAACTAACATCTCGAAACATCTTGACAAAAAGCACGTATACACAAGCATGACTGACGACTCTGCACTAAATCGAATTTTGAATCAAAAAAACACTTGAATAAATTCATTGCAAAATTTTCCTTTATACGTAAGATAAAAAATGAAAGCTGGTACATAAATGCACTGTTCTAAAAATCGTAGAGACAGAAAGTCATTGCAAAGTCACGTTTATCGCGTCTATGACGTCATGCATGACACAGCAGATATCTGCTGGAACAATCAAGCTTGATAAATCTTGAAGTCTGGGCATGGGTTCAAGAGTTTGAAATCATTCCGGTCAACTGCTAACAAAAATCTGCTTTGCCATTACGCAACCTGCTATGTCAGCTTGGCTGCAACTGCTACGAGGTAAGCATGGGCCACATCTAAAAAGCGTGACTCTGAAAGGTAACCTCCTTGCAGAGCCGTGGATAAACGAGCGTGGTACGTGTGGACTCAAGAAAAACTTCATTCCCGATACACGGCGGGTGGGAAGCGTTTGCCAGGAAATATTATCACAAAATACGTTGAGTTAACCTTGTAATATAAAAAAAAGATCTTGAACTTGCATTGCAATGTCTATACAAAAAAATCATGTCTCATTATTATCAAAGCAAAAGAGTTTGAAATTACGTAGAAATATCAAAGCAAAAGATTGTAAGCCTAAATGCAACACCAAAACGAAAGATTCTGAACGTACGTTGCAAAGACTACACAAAAGAAATGGAATCACGCTGCATGAGTCTCAAGCCAGTAGCTGTACCAAAAGCTTGTCAATATGCGGTGAAAAGTTGATAACGAAAGAAATGTTTTTGTAGTTGTTTACGGATTATGCTTCATTCTATTCAACATCAGTAACATATCCTCAAGCCGATGGGACAAGTCTTCGATAAACAACATATCCGCTCAGAAATCAATTTGTCACAAACAACATGGGTGGAAGAGCGCGAACTTCTTCAATTTCGCAAGCGCTGAAGCACCGCCAGTTTTTATCTGTTATCCGATGTCTTACCCATATTTCTTAGCTCAGAGCGGCGATCTCCGGCGACGTCGTCAAACGTGGAGTTTGTGAAGCAATTGTCGTTTTCTTTCCGACAACCAATGCTTTCGATGCTTTCAGATTCGAGTGACAGCTTCGAAGTAAAGTCCGCGACATCTTCACATTGGTGGAACACGCTCTTAGGCTTCTGGTCAGGCTGTGTTAAAATCAACGAACAAGTTCAATCAAACGTTGAATTTGCCGCTGCATTAAACCAGGGATGGGGGAATCTGCGGCCGGCGAGACACTTTAATGTGGCTCTCGTCAGAGTTTTTGTGGCCAAATTGTGTTGGATTTGCGTATTAAAGTAAATAATATTTGTGCTTGGTTGTATTTTTCATCGCAAGATATAATTAATATTTTTTTGCGGCCCGCCCGAGATATTCCACAATTCATCTTGCCCATGATAGTACGTAGGTTTACGACCTAGTTTGTTCATTAGACATCAGACGTTCAGCATGAATTCAATAGCTACAGCTGCTTCGAATGTTTGTTTAGGAGATTCCGAATGGATAAAAGGTGACTCTTCCTAAACATGGAGCTTTTGCTAGATATGCATGTGAAATACTTTTGAGACTTATAACAACGTGGGTAGCAATAACAAACTGAAGGGTAAGCGCAATGTTTGCAGAAACATTTGCTCTTTAAGACACGTTCAGAAAGCGCGAGATTAATGGTTGGGTTAAAGTGAAAGCTTCACGCCAGTCACTTGCCAGCAAAAAAGCTCATACAAGGGCCCGCAGACCAACCACGGCACTCTAAGTGGGAGACGGAAAGTACAAACCAAGTATAACTTTTCGGTTATTTGAACTACAAACCGCGTATAAGTTTTCTATTTGGTTTCTATTTTGGTGGTTATTTGCAACCGTCACTGATGATTCATCAAAGTGTGCCATTTTGTCAGTGTTTTAAACTCGGCAAATTTGTCTTTACAGTAATGGTCGTAAGGGAGAACGGGGTATGTTGAACCACCCCCGGTTTTAGCTGAATAAAGCGGTCCAAAGACTCATGTGCGACACCTATTGGTTTGAGCCTGTTAGTTTTGGTTTATGACTTAGACCCAAAGTTGCTTGGTGCAGAGAGCTGCCAGGTTGGACGTGTTTTTGTAAGCTTAAAGTGATAAACTGGAAATGTACCTTGTTTCATGATTCATAATGGGAAAGGTATATTTGTTTGATGTCGCTATTTCTTCAATGCGTAGTTCCATTAGAGTTCATCACATTGTGTTGGTACAGCTGGACATATTAGTGCTTTGACATAAAATAATTTCAAAGTTGAAATTCTCCTTCGGGGTAAGTTGAACCATTCAACTCGTGCAAGTTGAACCATGGTTCAACTTACCCCACTTGATCCAAGTCGCTAGTTGTTGTTTGTTTAATTTGGTTACTGTTGTATTTTATCATTACAATTGTAAAAATATCTATGGTAAGAAAAAAACAAATCGTACTTCAGTTTTGGAAGATTTTATGACAGCCGCTTCAGACGCTGTAGCAAAAAGCACTTCAATTTGAGAAGCTGCAAGTCAATATGAAATTAATCGTCATACTTGAATCGATTCAGTGACCGAAAGGCCCCAGTAGCCGAAACATCTGTATGGTTATGGTGCTCACAGTGATGAACTCAAAATCTTTAGTAATAGAATGGAATTTGATTTAGCAAAACATGTGAAGGAACTATAAAAAAGTTTTCTAACAAAAAAGGCGGTTGAGGCGATGGCTCCCCTAAAATCCACGAAAGTAATTTTATTCTCCATGATTTTGTACAATTCGGAAAACATCATTCACGATTGACGGCCATTTTGCCTTCCATTTTTGTCACAGCAGTGTTGTGATGTATACTTCATATCCCTTGCAGTAGTGACACAGTAATGAGACTTGACTACCAAATATCACTGAAATACCCCCTCTAACATTATTGGCTTCATCCACCCCTGCTGTGAGCTTCTCTGGGGAATTTTTTTCATATGTTACACCCATTGAGGGTATTTTTGACATAATAGGCGAATGAGAAGGAAAATTTTTGAAAAGAGAAAGAAATGACCATACAACAGGAAGACCAGCCGTCACATTCAAGTTTGGTGACGAGTGCTCTTTTTCAAAACGTGACATTGTAAAGATACTCCCGTTTCCAGAAGTCACTGGAACGACGAAAAGAAACATGTATTTTCATCGGACTTCAAAAATCAGATAATTTTAATTAAGAAGGCGAAATAAATGTTTTTGTAGTTGTTTACGGATGATGCTTCGTTCAGGTGTATTCAACATCAGCAACATATTCTCAAGCCGATGGGACAAGTCTTCGATAAACAACATATCCGCTCAGAAATCAATTTGTCACAAACAAGATGGGTGGAGAGCGTGAACTTCTTCAATTTCGCAAGCGCTGAAGCACCGCCAGTTTGTTTTTATCTGTTATCCGATGTCTTTCCCATATTTTTTGGCTCAGAACGGCGAACTCTGGCGACGTCGTCAAACGTGGAGTTTGTGAAGCAATTGTCGTTTTCTTTCCAACACGTTAAGAAAGCGCGAGAGACCTATTAGACAGTTGTTCGGCTCGCTCCTACCGACTATTAAAAATGTACCCAGCAAGGAAGAGATTCTGTTTCACAAACTAATAAAATTACTTCTAATGACGTAATTTAAGGAAAAAGTACAGTCCTTCGTTTTAACACACTTCAAAAATAAAAAAACGAAAGCTTAATGCAACTGATGAATAATAAGTTGCTTACTCTGTGCAATAACTTCAACCCATGTTCGCCATGCACATCAGCGCGACATGAACTCTGGTCAGCACCGTGCCGGGCAAGAGGACGCTTCTGACTGTCAACTGGCTCTGCTACTCCGTGAAGGTATTCATCCTGCGACACAACAAACATGATTTGATGATGAATAGTAGAGGGATTTCTATCCAAAAATAAGCAATTAAACGTGAGCTACGAATAGATAAGCAGCTAATAAGAACGATAGAAAACTGGCGAAGACATCGAGGTCGGAATAATCGGAAATTGAAATATTAACGCAGATCAAACAGAATCAGCAGCGATAAGTTCTCATCGGTTTTTAATAAAGTTGCATTGCTGTATCCCAAAGATTTCTACTTAAGTGTTGGACTATTGCATCACAATCTAACTGTCACCTCAAGCCATTGGACGTCAGGTCACTATTCCGCCCAGTCAAATAGCGATTGTCACCTTATTTTTAGAACGTCAGGTTTTATTCGGCTGAATTCCATGAAGCGCCGCATTACTTTTCAGCCCAGTGGAAGATAATCTTGTGCTTGAAGCTATACTGCCATTTGTATCAAGGTGCTCTTTACGTCTTTTGCCTGGTTCACTATTGACCTAGCAGTCTTTTGCAGGTTTCAGGCAAGCTGCATGTCAAATTTAACTGTCTGCGCGTTGACTGCATCAGAGCGTACTTACAGTAGTTGAACGGGACTCTACTATCAATGCTGCCGCAGTTTTTTTTTGGCAAAAATCACTGCGTAAAATGTCTACGTTGAAGTTAATAGTTTGCTTGAAAACATTTATTTATTTACTTTATCGCCCAAAAGCCTTACGACCATTTGCAAGTGCGTTAAAATAGATCATGCTGAAGCGTGGAAAATCTTAGATTGGAAACCTTCAGGTTTCTTTCATGAGCTTCACGTGACAACACTAGCGAAGTATTTTAGATCAACCAACCTAGTATTAATCAAAATATTTCGACTGCACTGGTCCTGCACAGGAATCAAGATAAGGTTAAGGGCAAAATTGCAGCAGTAAATAGCAAAGAAGTGAAAACAGTAAGAAACTGAGATTAGAAAAAATTGTTTGTTCTGCTGGTGCACAAATCTTCACGCGATCAATTGTTTTTCTGAAAAAACGAGCTGAAAAGTTAGAAACAGGACATCCAGTTTTTTCAAACACATACCGTACATCGTAAAGAACCACTAGCATGGGCATCGGAAGAATTTTTTTCTGAGGGGGAACTAGGGGATTTTTCCAAAATTTTTCTAGGGGGGGACAAAAGTGGTGATATTTGGTTTTTCTCACTCGAAACTGAAAAAACCTTTTTTGCTGAAATTCGCAAAATCCAGGGGAGACTAAGGCTCCCCCTTCCGACGCCCATGATCACTAGAACAGTGAAAAGTCACTAGATCACTAGCCCTAAAATCACCAGGTCTAGTGAAAAATAACTAGGCGTGGCACTAGTGTCTACCACAATTGCTTCACGAAAACATGACAAAAATGCTTTTCATTCTATATTCGAAAACAACTTCTGCAAGATAGCAGGGAAAAAACAGTCAACGTGGTGGAGTATCAAGTCAAAGGGAGTTGCAGAAACGTAACAGCTAGACATAGGCTTTATTTCGGCACAATGAAACATCATGACAATCATTGGGGAGAACCGCACTGGCAAAAAAATAACGGAAATCGTTATGGTAACGCGGCAAATGTTACAATTTTCTAAACTGGAACACAGCAATCCAGAGCCTTACCTCTGCTTTACGATGTACTGCTGAATTTCGAAAATGAGTGGTGGAAGAAGTAGGCACGGGGACAGGAAAATCTTTGTTTAATTCTTTGCACATAAAATCATGACAGCTCTCCTCCAGGTTAGCTGTAATGGGCTCTTCCGTTAGCGGTGGAATTTCGGTAGAACTGGCAAAGCGACGAAGGATTGATGTTTGATCGCTTTCCTGGCGTGGAAGACCGGGCGCAACAAACTCCGCTGCTGCTACGGGTTGGCAAAGCGCCACATTGTGATGAAACAACTTCCGCTGTTTCAGTGACATTCAAACACTTTTTGATCAATAAGCTTGCATTACTATCTTGTTTTGTGACCAGGACTAGTTACAGTAGAGATTAGGAACACCGTGCCTATGAAAGCAAAAGCGATGGCCTTCAAAAGTTTTTCAAAATAACTCTCGTGTGTCATTAATGGACAGCAAAGCAAAAAAACTGTGGCCGTTGATAGTTTCCATAAAATGCTTCGCTGAACGCCACAGGAGAAGAAAGTGTAGCAAACAGTTTGTAATTCGGATCAATTCAATGGGAAAGTGGGCAAAGAAAACCTTTTGCAGTCATTTTGGTCTGTTCTGAAACTCGGTCAAAGAAAAAGGCCAAGAAAGTTGGGAATACACGATGTGCGAATGGGCTAAGACGGCAATGAACCGTACAAATGGTTCGGAAATGCAAGGATGCAACGATGTTGCCCACAGCAGAGCTACAAAATGCCGTGAAACTTACCGCAATTGGCGGAAACGTGCAATGGGCGATGGAAATGCGTTGCTTTCACAACGTGAAGTAGTTTCAATTGCTGCAAAAAATGCATAGGTTTAGCTCCACTACGTTAATCATTTGTTACTCGACAAGGCTATTTTCATGCACTGCAATACAAGGATTATATAACAGGTACAACTCTGTATTATCTTATCCCTTGGTTCAAGTCACTTCAACTCCTGTCAATGAAGGAAAGCAAGTTTTCGCCAAGTAATCTCGCATGTAATGAATTTTTCCGTGTCAGTGCAAAGCTTTGCAGTGGTTTGCTCGAAATGCAAAAATTATAACTGGTGGCAGAAGTGCACGTCATGCAACAAAGCACTGTGCAAAGTATGTTATGGCAAACAAAACCAGAAAACCACAGAATTTTACACAGCTTATCAGTAAATAACTTTGCACGCTGAACTTTTTACTGGAATCCGGTCCTAAGCAGCTATCACTCCAAAAAATGATTAGTCAAAAATAGCTCAAAAAATATCGACTCAGTGAAAAACTAAACTTCCTCCCACTCAATAATCAGCTGAATAGACTCAAGTCATTTAGTCAACAAAATGACTCATGGCTCAAGGAAGAGTGGAAAAAGAGTAAATCAAGTTTGAGTGACTGGCGTTGACTCAAAGATAAGTGGATAAAAGTGACTCACATTTTAGTGACTGAGGTTAACTTTTTTTAAGTCAGTACATACTGACTCAACCATTTACTGACTTTTGACTAACAAAAGAGAGGAAGTTACAGTTTTTCATTTGGTCAAATCTGTCTATTTACCAACTCCAAATACTACAGCTTATGTTGATGTTCACTTAAGAGGAATCGCATTTTTCGAAGCGAAGAGCAGAAAGTTCCGTCCTTAACCACTGAGCACACACTGAAAGCAAGCTTTTACGGAAAGCGCTGCAATGAGCCACGGTTTATTTCACACTGGCACACACGTTAGGCAGCAAGTATGAAACTGAACGTTGGTCACATGCTATTGCAGAATTTCTTTACTTGTTGCAAACAACAAAACTTTTGGTTCCTCACTGCAAAGGATCGTCACTTACTAATGCCAGTTCTACTCATAAGCAGTCCTGCAGACGGTTTTGCTTTCCCGGTGCAGCAGTACGCATCAAACAAACTATAAAATGCGGTCCGACCAGGAGGGTACTTGAGATTGAACACCCAAAAGCGACAATAAAGCCTTTCAAAAGCACACAAAAAATTGCCCCCTGCTGGAATCGCTATTTGGTCAATCACTATGTAGCAGGACAACCCTTCGCTCATGCAGCACAAAAGGAATGGTTGCTTCTTGCTTTGCATATTCCTTGGCGTTAACTTCACTCTGCACAAATAACAAGTTGTGGGACTTAACAACGAGCCAGTAAAAACGATTGCTAAGAACGTATAGTGATAAACCTTCTCTATATACAACTTAAAGAACCATCTAGCGTACAGAAAAAAATCTGGTTGGTATATTATGCAGGTTTGTCCATGAGAATGAGATAGCCATAAGATGAGAAAGAGGACTTCAAACTTTTCCCATACCAAGTAATTTTAATGTCATACAGCACTAATATCCTGAGGTTGAATGCCATCACGTCATAAGATGACTATATATGGTCACGGTAAAGTAAGCAGTACACATATGGCTCAGTGCCATGATTCAAGGTCCCCGACAAAAAGGTTATACGCCAGGGGCGGGCAACCTTTGTCGGTTTGCGTGCCGAAATCGGCAAAATCAATGACAAAATTCTTCCACGTGCCAACCATAATTTGTGGTGAGGGGTCTGAATTTTGGGCCCCTGTGATTTGGGGGTACGGAGTGCGGCTGATACGGCTCTGTGTGTAGCCATATGGCATCAAAAGCACATAAGGGTTAAATTAAATAACCGATTGTTAACAAACGAAATTGAAGAAACGGACACATTAAAAGGGGGAGGATCTCGTTTCCGCGGCCTCGCTCACGTGCCGGATAGAAGTGCTCGCGTGCCAAGGGTTGCCCACCCCTGTAATAGGCCCTTTCTTATGCAGTGACAACTAAATATTCTGTTAATAGATCAGCCAGATGTGATTGATACCCCTCGCAGCAATACTTCCATACTTTGTGGATTTGGGGTGGCTTAGCCACGGTTCAGTTAAGACTAGACAGGCACATGATATAACTGTACTCTATATTACTAAATTTGTGGGATGGGCACAGAAAAACGTGTCCCATGCACAAGCCTGCTATTATGGCTTACTTTAGTCTGAAAGTTATGCCTGTGCACAGTGTGCAATGACATGACTTGCAACAGAGTGAACTTGTTACAAAAGGAAAATTGTATAAAGCTATTAGTCCGCTTATGCCACAGGTAAGAATTCCACAAATGATTAAATTATTGCTGCGGTAAATGCCGAGATCTCCAACTTCTCCCAACAAAAAAACTATAAAGCACGATTGTTGAGTACTTGTTGTTCGCAGCAGGGCTGTGGAACCAAAGCCCTGGCAATTTTGGATGATTTAAAGCTGAAGCTGGAGCCAAAACGTTTTAGATGGTGGGACCGAAGCTAGAGCCTGAAATGTAAGTTCCCGTTCCACAGTCCTGATTTGTGTGGCAAGTGAGTTGTGCAAATAATGCAATGGTTTTCAGTTTTCAATGGACCAAATAATTACCTGGAGCTGGAGTTAGAGGCTGAATTTTGAGCCCCGGTTTTACAGCCCTGTTTGCCAGAATCATGTAACACTTTCCCATGAAGGTTATCCAAACAAATGTGATGAAGGAAAACTGTTACCTTGACACACTCGATTCTTCATGACACTTTATGTATTCCTTTATTTTTGATATATTGTCTGTGTGGTGCTGTTATGCTTCATCCAGTTCATCTACACAACACAAAGATTTCATACTTTTATTAAGCCCAGGCTTGAGAAACCCCAGTCTCAGAGGAACCATTGTCCAGCCTGAAAACTTAACAGTTGGACACTGATCTATTGTGCAAATACTGGGGAAACTTCTTCATGTGCTTTTATAGGATGCGAAATGAAGTTTATAAGCATTACCCTAACACTGCCTCCTTAAATAGTTAGCTTCAGTCATAAAATTACACTATTTCAAATTTATCTAACACCGTAAGCAAAGTCTGTCTATTACCATCTTAAAAACTGTATGCAGCTCATTAACAGACAAAGCAATACTGCCAATAATGCAGCCTGAAACATTGCAAAAAGAACTATGTTTGTAATAATGTTTGTTTACACAGAACTCATAATGTGATAAGTCATTTGGCAGAGCTTGCATTTTTGAGTTATTGAAACATGTCAGAGCCAACATCCTGAAAGTGACTGCAACAAATGCAGGTAAGATAAGATCACAAGGTAATTACTGTCAGACCAAATAAGCATTGCCTAACAAAGTATTACTGTACAAAAATATCACAGTATTTCCAGTGTTTTTATTCAAACCAAAACTATTGGTTTATAGCAGGGGTGCAAAATTTTCTGCGGATGTTACTAGTGTGCAGAAATTTTTAGTGGTGGACACACAAGCTTTGCCATGCAGCATTCACATGCATAAAGTATAAAAATGTAAAAAAAGCATCCGCGCACAAGATTTTGGTCGCATGCCGCAGTGCACCGCACTGCAAAACTGCCTGGCTCTTCCCCTTTCCAAAACCTTGGCAGTCCCTTACTTCAAAGTTCAATCACAAACAAACTTAAAGAACACACATTGGCACCAGGGTTGATTGATTTAAATTTTAAATCAAGCAATATAAATCCAAAACATCAGCAAAATCATATGGGGTTTCAAAGTTCCATGTGGTTTATATGATACATTTAATTAGCATTCTACTAAGGGATGAGCATTATGGAACATTAAGAGGTTACGGAACATTTATTCGAATCCACAATATCGGATCCTGTTCCGGAATAACTGTGGACTTGTGAAGCGCTATGCATCGGTGTACATTCCTATTTGGGGACCGCAAGAGCCGACTTTTGGCTTTCCGACACGACTTTTGCGATAATTTACGGAACACTGAAGCTACATCGACACAGACATTGTAAGAAAGTTTTTTTCACTGCGCATTTTTCAGGTGTTGACGATGTATTTTTGGCGTCATTTGTAACGTCAGACCGGAAAAAACAAAAATTTGGCATAGTCAAAAAAGCATTAGTTATGTTCAAAGACGTGTAGACAGAGATCCAAACATATTAGAAAAATCCATTCTTCACCCAAAGGTTGTAGAAAATTTTACAAAAAATGCACCATTTTTAGGGGATGCGCAGGAGGAATTGATCGATTTTTGGAGGTGTTTTCGTCATTTATCGCTTTAAGAAAATCCGTATCTCCGATTTCGAGCACAAAAAATCTGAAAATTGCAGAACATGTTCACATCCACGTCTTACAGCTTCCTACCAAATTTCAAGAAAAAAAGTTATGGCAATTCAAAGTCAAAAAATTTGACCGAAATTTGACAAAAAGTTGAAAAAGTTCCGACTTTTTTGGTTGTATTTTTCGCGTTCTTTCCAATGGTTCAATCCAAACTTCGCTATTGGCAACACTTTTGGCGTAAAACCCGAAAAATCGATTTTTTCAAGTTTTCTAAAAATGCATATTTTCGCTCCAAATTTTAATCCCCAAAAACTGTTTTTGGTATTGGTAAGTGACTTTTTGATATTGGTGGTTAGTTATAGTCCTTGTAAGCAGTCGAAGCCGAAAAACGCTTCAAAAATCTAAAACTTAGGCGTGAGGAATTTTTCTTGAAGATGACCTAAATTTGCCCAAGATGGGCAAAAAAACAAAATAATGCGATTTTCTCAAAAATTTGAAATGCGAACATACATTTTTGTTGGAATCATCTGCAAGATGTCGCGAAAACCTTTCTTGCAATCTTTTACTTGTCGACGTACCTACAGTGGTTCGCGAGTTATCGCCGAAAAAAGCGATACATCGGCTTCTGCGGTCCCTGAAGAGGTACACCTTCTAGCACACACCTGACCCGCTGCAGCTGACGGCATTTACTGTTTCCGGTTGTCTGCTTCATTTGCTATCGTAATTTGGAACTACCAATCATTCGCATTGCACGATCATTTGTAGAGGCAATTGTCATTAAGTTTCTTGCCCAAGAAATCGTGGAAATTTCCGTCGGAGAAGAGCAAGTACAAAAAAAATTATTGTGTGTTACGCAACAACTGAATGCACCTTACAAAGACGAATCCGGTTAATTGCATTAGCCGCTTTATCACATAGGATTTTGGAATACCAAAGCAAAGCTATTCACACGTGAAGAAAATAGTTCGGTTGATTGTATGACGTTTTGCCGCATAATCCGGATATTCGCATAGAAATGTTGTCCTCATTTGTAGATTAGCATCACTTATTCGCATATTTTGCTTCAAAGAAAGGAAAAGTGCACTGCGCATGCTGCAGACGATAGCTTATTCGACTGTCCCCATGGGGATGACCAGAAAACGAAATTTCCACCTTCCGTCGAGATGCTAAAATCAGTACCGCCGGTTCAACCTCAAGCGGCGAATTTGTAGATTCAATTGATTATACAGCAGCTTTACTAACTAAATGACCTTACAGAACAAAGAAAAGAAGTTTTAGTGTCAGTAAAACCACTTTTGTTATGTTCTTCACTGTCTTATCTCAAGGAAAAGTACACAACAGCTCTGAGACATAAACGTGTTGACAACAACTGCATTACACAATCTTACGCAAGTGTAAGAATCATGGCCGGAAGTACGCGAAACGTTCCACGACTGACACAGACGATTATTACGTCACACCACACATACAGTGCTAAAGATACAGTACCGTGCAATGCACGGCCCTGCAACAACTTCGCATTTGCTTTTCAAATTTCAAGTTGTGACCGTTGGTCTGTTAGACACTGCAGAGGTTCAGAATTTCAGGTGGCAACTTAGCAAGCATGTGGACAGAAATAGAGCAAGGCGGTAAACTTGTGGATATTTGTCTGATACGGATATAATCGCGTAGTCCGGATAAAGAAGCTTGGCTACTTCCTACTTGCCTATGCAATTAACCGGATTCGTCTGAAAAAAATGCTGTAGCCTAGGTTTAGTAGAGGACGTTTGATAAAAATCTGCAATCGCGCAGATGTTCAAAACGCCGATCAACGATCACACGGCCTGTTAATTAGCTCATTACCTCACTACGCAGTGCCGTGAGCTTCTGGAGTGTTTCTTTCTTTGGAGCGCAAAGAAAGCCACTGCGAAATTTATTGCGATTCCAGAACTTATTGAAACCATTTGTTTTGCCGATTTTGCAATTTTTCACGTTTATTTGATCCAAATTTATTTCGAATCTGAATATTCGAAAAAACAATGATTTTTGTATTCGAATACTGAACGATTCGGATCCATAGGATTCGATATTCCCTTATATGCATGCCTAATTCTAATAAATTTTCCCTTATATCGGTATAGAACGCTATAAGTTCTTATGATGAAACAAGTTAAACGCAATAGAAGCAGTGGTTCCCAGCGTGGGCGGTACCGCCCCATGGGGGCGGTGAGAAGCTCTAGGGAGGCGGTGAAGCATAAAAGGGAGGTTGGGGGGCGTTAGCAGACCCAGTTTAAAATACATTCATGTTGTCTTACTAACTTTGAGCGAGCAAATATCATCAAAAACAGTATACATGTTATTTGTAAACAAAAGCTTACCGTTTTTGAAACAAAACATAATTGAAATGCTAGAAGATAAATTGATGAGCTGCAGTTTCCATCACTAAGGTAAGCTGCACAGTAAAACTGCTGTGGCGTGGTGATTCGCCACATATCATGTTGAACTCGTAACAGCAAGAGTAGAGACTACCTTGTCGAGTGGGGAAAACTCTATATTGCTGTTACGCGTGGGGTCGTGAGTTCGACCCTCTCTTTAGGTGGCTCATGGCGACGCAGTATTGTGGCTGCAACCAGTGGCGTACGCAGAAAATTTCCGAGGGGGGAAAGTTTCGTTACAATCGTGTGACGTCACAAATCAACTTTAGGGGACGTGCCGAAGGCACGACCATTCTAGGGGGTTCCGGGGGCATGCCCTCGGGAAAATTTTGCAAAATTACACCTAAAAATACGCATTTTTGTGCATTCTGGAAGCAAGTTTTAGTATAATGCTTTTACGAGACTTATTAACCGGTGAGACAGAAAACTGAACGTTTGTTGTCTGAGGCTCATGAAATAAACCTACATGCGTGCTTGGATGTTTTAGACATGTATCGCTTATCGAAGGCGCTTATTGAAGTTTGTGGGCTCAAATCTCACGCCAGCCGAAGCTTTTTTTCTGGTGTTCATTGTTACCTGTGTTGAGTTACTTAACAGCCATGTGTGAAGCAATTTTGTCAGTGAAAGAATGAAATCGTAAAATGAAAATCAAGCAGAGGAAACGTACAGTAATCATAAAAGTTTGCGTTGTGCATATATCAATGACCAGAAAACAACGTCAGTTTATTTTAAATTGAGGCCCTTGCCCCCCATTAGTTACGCCACTGTCGAATACCGTTTATACATTTTTTATTTTTAAGGTCTGAGGGGGGGTCATGATAATTATGATTGAAGTTTTCGTCAGCTGTACGTTTTGGCACGGGAAAATTATTACTTAATAATGTTCGTTACGTTACAGTGACAATTAATGGTCAGGTGTGAGAAAGCACGCCTGCACAATCAATTCAGAACCAGCCTGTAAGCAAAAGCGTGAGCTAATTTTGGGTGGAGTGGTTTGATGATCACAAACATAATAATATATTGTACGAGTTCAATTCGAAAGTAGAAAGGCAGTTTATGTGTTTTACAGATAGTGTGAGATGCTGACAAGAATAAGTTACCTGAAGGGAATTGAAAAGATTCCAGAAAACAGACGTGTGTTTCAGAACGCACTTTAACTTGAGTAGCGCCAAGGAAATTTAGCTGAAGAGAGATGGTAGAACCAGTGGACGACTCCCAGTGCCACGGTTAAGTTCAAGTACTTTAAAAAAATCTGCAGATTAAATTCAACCTTGCATTTCTCCGAACTCAAAATTTACTAAAAATGTGTCAGAGTTTTAACGAATTGATCAAAGGACACCAAAGGGTTTAGAAGTGTTGTGATAAGGTTAGGCAATGTGGTGCACTCCGCACTCGGATAATGATGAAGAGTTTGAACGCCTGTTAATGATGAAGTGTTTGTACGTCTGTTGCTGCAAACAGAAGTCGGCTGTCAGAGGGTAACTGTCACAGATATCTTTACGAAGTTCATTGAAGTTAATTTGCAATTGCAGGGGAATGACGTTAACCAATTTCCACCTTATTGTCCAAGTTTACTGCTGTTCAAACGAAATCGAGCCCGTCGTGAACTCTAACAGTTTCCAAGCCTTTCTGAAGTGGAAACCACCATACCAGATGATGTTCTCAGATTTACTGTCTGTGCCCACCTGGATGAGTTGCAAAGAGAAATGTCTCAGAGATTTAGGGATCTTCTAACGATTAAGGTGCCAGATTGGATGATCAATCCTCTTTTAGATGTAGATAGTGAAGACGCAGGAGTGGTCGAGGAAGAACAGCTTGGGACCTGACATGACATTGAGGTGAGACCAAAGTTCAGAAAGTCTTATCAGGATTTTTGGTTGCAAAAGAGTCTCAATTGTCATCCAGTATTGTGGAAACAACGAAGATTTATTTCATTGCTTTCCCAACGTCATATTTAGTGGAAAAGGGCTTCAGTGCAGTCGACTTTCTTTAAAAGCAAAGAAACAATTATCAGATTAAATAATTGTGAACGTGAGGATCTTCGTCTTTTCTGGAATGAGCTCCAGCCTGATGTCGAGAAACTGATATCCCTTCAACAAGCATAGCCATCTCATTAACAATGAAATTGCCATCACAATTCTATTACTTGGTTAACTGCTGATTTCCCTTCCATACCTCGGATATAGATAAAACTGCTACATGAGTTGATTTACTAAATTAAGTTTTATCGTGGAATACATCTTTGCGCTTATTCTTGTTTTAAGCATTTCCAAACATACCAAATATACAATACGAAAAAATTGTGTTGATACGTGTGTTAGTCATGGTAGGGGGCGATAGAAATTTGTTTGTCAGAAAAGGGGGCGCTAGCCAAAATAGGTTGGGAACCACTGATTTAAATCAAAAAAATCCGATTCAACCTGATTGGCACCTTTGCTTCAAAATCACTATCTTGGCATCCTCCATAAACTTTCTGTTCTATGCACTTTTTTTCATTTTCCGTGGCGGGTACGCTTTTTCACTTGTAGGAAACCTTTTCCGGATTGTTCTTAGTCTGTTTTCAATAAACCCATTTCCATGGCCATCATAGTACTGACCCTGTTATTAACGTGAAATAGGTGGTAAATAAGATTTGGTCATTAGGCTACAGTTAGCAACTGTAGTAAACTTACAGCTGGATCGTAGCTGAGATTCACCGATATATTGGGAAATTCATCTGCCATTTTTCTTGCCATTTGCCTCTTTAGTTCACTAGAGGGGTACCTACATTGGATTAAAAGACGTAGATCTGGGTTATTTTGCAGTTAAGATTAAGCACTTGCAAAGCCAGTTGTCTCGGATTACAAGTATAAATTATTGAAATGAAAGAAGCACACAACCCTTGCATGTTCAGACGATGCTCATGGCCATTTGATATTTTAATTGTGGGCAATAAACTGAAATCCCCGTTAAAACATTACAACATACTTAATGACATAGCCCTATTTATTTACCATTTCCTGGAGCCAGTGACGGAACAGAAATCTCCCAAAATCTCTACACAGTATTTAACAAAACGTCTTTGCTGTTCTGGTTGAAATCCATCATTTGAATCAAGTTCATCCAGCAAACTTGGACCATTGGGTTTTTGTTGAAGTTTTTGCCGCAGGTTGATATTCTGAAGAAAAATTACATATGTAATCATACTGAAGTACTCATACACAAAATAAACTAACTTAACTGTTGTAGCAGCAATACACCTAAAAACGAATTGTTCATACCAGGTGAACATGTGACGGAGAAATTTTTTGCGAGTTACCAGGAGAGCTTAAAGAAATCATACTACCAGATGACATTGTGTTTTCCTTTTCATCTTTCAATTTTGATGAGCTTGTTGAAGCTGCACTCTTGAAACACAGACGATTGATGATTCTCATAAGTTTTTTTGCACTCCCATAGGAATGCAAAGTGCCTTTAAGTCTTCTTCTGTCATTTCCAGAAAACAATCTCCATCAACTTTTTCAGCTGAAATTTCAAAACACAATGCTGTCAATAATGCAGGCAAGCTATAACTTCACCATTGCTTCCATTTGCACTTATTGAAACAAAAATAGTTAATTGACAACAATACATCATTAGTGAATACCAAAAATACTGTGGTAAATCTGAATAAACAAAAATGCAAGTAATACTCAGTACTTTTTAAATAGCTTTTCAGACAATAAACAGTGCTACATATAATGAAATTGGCAGAAAATTTTTACTCCTGATTAACACTTCAAGTCCAGCAGAACCAAAATTGTGGTTCGCACATGTTCAGCCATAACTCGGCAGCTTACAGAGCTAGTGAGTTGTTCAAACCCTCTGAAATGTGGAAAGTCTTGTAGTTTAGATTAAAAAAATTGTGAGGTTTTGGGTTTGAACTTTCTTTGGGATGACAACATTGCTGGGGCAGGTCAAGGGTTTTTTCCAGTGATGACATCGGGGCCTGAGAATAAATTTAAGAGCCAATATTTTGTTTTTTCTTTAAACAAACTGCAAAAATTATGCATTTTAGAGTCTACATTAGCCTACTAGTGTTTGCGGTTAGGAAGTTATGTCCAAAAAATAAATAATGAAGTAATCACCTAGGGCAGGAGTTCCCAACCTGTGGTACGCGTACCACTAGTGCAGGGGTCTCCAAACTTTTTTGTCCAAGGGCCACATAAACTGTTATGCAACAGTTGGAGGGCCGGACATCTTACGTAATGTGATTGTTTCGGGACAATGGACATACGTTACATTCTGCAAAATCAACAAATTTGTATGTTTTCAATTATTGGCAAAATCTCTTTGCGACCAGTTGAAATAGCTTCGCGGGCCGGATGAAATGGCTTCGCGGGCCGTAGTTTGGAGACCCCTGCACTAGTGGTACCCGAAGGTCTTCCAGGTGGTATGCGAGTAACTTCTATTTTTGCACAAAAACCCGGATTCACAGCTTTCAAGTTTATGTATTGGGCTTTGTTTCTAAATAAATAAATTTTCCTGCAGCCTTCTTTCCTATTGTATCGCAACATGATGACTTTCGATAGCAAATTTACGCCACGCATCAACCAATTGGTGGAAGATAAACAAAAACACAAATCTCATTAAATCTAGTTGTGGTCTTTTATTGTTATTTTAATGTAGGCATATTATTCTTTTAAATAAACTAAGATTCGATCAAATTAGTTGTTCTGGAAGAAGTGGTACGTGTTGACATATGGGGCGCCCAAGTGGTACGAGATCATAAAAAGGTTTGGAACCCCTGACCTAGAGCATCCATAATTTAATTTTTATTTATCATACTACTTTTAAAATTTCAACCCCATTTATGGAGGGTTTGAACCGCCCTCTAGCTCTATCAGCTGCTGAGATATGGTCAAACATGTGCAATCCAAAATTCTTGTTCTGTGGTATCTAAGGGTTGAGTCCACGGGTCTAACGAAACAAACGTGAGTTTGTCTCAATTTGGTCCAATTATGCTGGGTTGTCTATAGTAGGGAATGACTCCAAAACAGTGGCATAAGTAATGGGAGGGCAAACCCTCCCCCCTGGCAAGTTGAATCTAAAAACTGGGCCCCCTTTAGCTGACATTTTAACATTATTTAGTATTCTTTTGGTTTTCAGTAGGTTGTTGTGTTTTTGCATTTTTTGGGATGTTTTCATTTTTTTTCCTAGTATAAACATCTATGACATCCAGATTCACTATCATTTCGTAACTTTTTTCTGAGTGTTGGCTACTGGGCTCCCCTACGGTAGCCAGTGGGCCCCCTTCAGTCAATTTGGCCCCCCTGGCTCAAAACTCTACAGTAGTTACACCACTGCTCTAAACATAGCATGCTATGCAACTTACATCAGAATATAATGCACTGTGACATAGTACTGTGCATATAAACTCCCATACTGTTTTTTTTCAGACTGTATGCTCGAAAATCAGCAAGGTCTTTTAGGTGCTTAATACAAACACTTGCATCATGCTTAGTGATGGCATAAGCATGACAATTATCATTGAAGTGTTGTGTTTCCCATGATTCAAGTATGACATATGGTGAGATATTATGAATTAACACTTTCAAAATTTTTGCAAAAATACTACTCATAGGCATGCTTTCTGCTGAGTTGCAATGGTTCTCCAACCTAACAAAGCAGTTAGGATAGAAAGTTGTACTGTTCAATATAACCCAGTTAAAAACAAAAACAGACTCTGTCTCATTTCCTTTCAAAGCCTCTGTTAGCATAACTCTTTCCTCCATTTGTACAATGATGGGAACTTTAGATCCACTGCCACATTCTAGTGGAGATATGCAACTACTGGCTTTGCAGCACTTCTGTAGTTGATGCTTATGAGCAAGTGATTTACAAATAATTTTAAAATTGCTAATGACATGAGTATGTTTTTGAAGAAGTTGTGCTTAGCTTCATACAAAATGCAACTCATCAAAGCCACTGGCCAAATTTTCTCATGTATGGGGGTAGTGGATGAGATGGTGGTGTTTATTCACCATTTTTACATCAGTTAATGCTTTTCTAAACATATCTCAGCGGTGGTGGAAATACAAAAGAGGTTGCAGCTGAGTTATCATGCCCTCTGAAACACAAGGGGCAAAACCAATGTCCATAAGTTACAAAAGATATGACATAACACAAAATTGGTTCTTCACTTCAGGAGAAATCAGGTCACCAAAAAGTAGAAAAAGTTTTCAGCAAAGTACCATGTCTGTGCTGTTGTTTGCTTTAATGAATGATCTTTGAGATTCTTTAACATCTTCGCTGCCGGGCAATCACAGCCTAAATCAAGAAGTTTGCATGGGTTTAGGCAACTGCATAACTTGCCAGGTGATTGTGCTAGACAGCTGTTCAAACCCTCAAAGACTTGGCAAGTATTCGAATGTGCAATGAAAAAAACATTTGGGGTTTTGGGTTTTTTGTGAGTGACGTCATAAGTGGAGTAGTTTTAGGCATTTTTGGTCCACTTCATCTGGTCCTGGGCCCAAACTGCTAGATAGTAGTATTTTGCTAAAGTTTTTATTGGAAACTAGGCTAAAATCCGAGTCGTTTGAGACTTTGGGTGACCTGCTGGGTTTTCAAGTTGAGAAGTTATGACCTAAAAAAAACAAAATAATCAATACCATAATTAGAAAATTTATCATTTTGTTGTTTTCAGGCCACAACAATCGAACCATAAACACCAGAAAGGCGACCAAAGGCTCAAAAGACTCAGATTCTTGCCTAGTTTCCAATGAAAACTTGAACAAAATACTTCTGTCTACCTCAGTGGATTTCAATGTGTTTTCCCATTCCTCCCTTACAAAACCCAAACTACGCCAATTCCTCCTCAACAAAGATCACAAATAATTGCAAAGCCAAAAATTCCACACTACCTGCTGTGAAAAGACAATGGATGATTATGAACCAAACAGGCTCTTTTATAACATCAGTCGCTGCAGTCAAAGCAGCTTCTACCTGCAAGTTACTACAATTCCTACCTGACAGGCGCATAGTGTATGTGATCATGGAGCTGGGTGGCAATTGCAGCTTCACCCTTTCGATCGGCAACAACAAAGGGAGTGGGTTACCACAACTCAAGAACAGCAACCCACAGGGATGCGTCATGGCACCCCTTCTCTTCAACATTTACATCTGGGACCTGGCAAACACCACCTACACGAAGTATACATACACCAACAACCCAACAATCATGCATGCTAATGGAGACTGACAAACAGTGGAAGGGTGCTTAGCAATGACATGGCACCCCCCAGTGAATACCTCCCGACCTGGGAAGTTAAATCTCAGCACAACAAAAGCTGTGCTGGCAGTCTTCCACCGCAACATGGAAGCTAAAAGTGAGCTGAAAGTCAACCACAACAACGAAACTATGCCCTTTTGCTCTGAGCCCACATATCTCGGTGTAATGTTGGACATGGCGCTCACGTGCTGCCAACACCTCATGTCACCTCACAAAAAGTTGATATCATGCATTGTACTCTTGAGGCAGCTTGCTGGCTATGACTGTAGCAACGTTGCAAACAGCCACCTTTGCCATGGTCCATACAACAGCAGAGTACTGCGTTCCTGACTGGTGCCACAATGCTCACACCTGCCTCATTGGCCCTGCCATCAATGACGCTTTGCAAACTGTGACTGCATGCCTGCATCCTACACGAGTGGTCAACATTTCCCATCCTTGCAGGCATCCAACCAGCTAAGCTTCGTCGCAGAGCCACACTGTCTCTAGCATGCTGTCCCATAGAGCCTGGACATCAGCTCCACTCAGCATTCACCATCGAGTGAGAATGCACGGTATCTCAAATCAACACACCCATTTGTACCTGTTGCACAGCAACTCAACAGTTAATCAAACAAAAAATTCAACATACACCGTAGGTATACAAACAAATATAGCAAGTACAAAAAAGGAGCAATGTGTAGTTTGCATAATACCAAAAAAGAACAAAAAAGAGGACAACAATTGTGTTCAGTTGATCTGACAACAATAACAGAAGTGCGGTGGAATGCGCAAAGGTTGGAGAACACTACAACACTTCGTACTTTCACCCCCAACACACCTTCATGGAATGGCCCTGCCAAGAACAGCGTGGATCCGGCTCAACCACTTCCACACTGGTGTCAGGTGTTTTTGCTCCTGTTTGCGCAAATGGAGTATGGCCACTTCTGCAGCTTGTGAGTGTGGGACAGAAAATCAAACTGTTGACCATGTTGTCCTCCAATGTCCAATCCATCAACCTCTTCATGATTGCACAGCTTGACGGTTGTGGATGATGAGACAATCGATTGGCTGCTCAACACCTGCCCCAAGTTCTAGTGCGGCCAAGCAGTTGAGTGAAAGAACTGGCTCAAATGATGTTGATGATGAAGTACCTTGCACTTGCGTACTGTAGACATTCCCATCTAAACCAGCCACGTTGTTCAGTTTTTTAAGTGTTGAATAAACTAATAATAAAAATTTAAGGTTTTTATCCATAGTTTTTCCTCCCCAATTCCTCCCTGAAACAAATTTCCTCCCAAGGATTAAAATTTCTTCCTTTAATGAGCCAAGTGGCTTTTGTTTGATAACCATTGGTCTAGCAGTTGGGCCCTAGGCCAGGTAACATGAACCAAAATGGCCATAAACCTACCTCACTTATAAAGTCACTCAGAAAAAGCCTGAAACCCAAAACCAAAAATATTTTTCTCATTGCCAGCTCTAAGACTTGCTGAGTCTCTTCAGGGTTTGAACAGCTCTCTAGCACAATTGACTGGTGCGTTATGGAGTTGCAAAGTGGCATGGAATTAGCAGCCCAATGCATGATTTTTAGGTAAGATATATTTGTACACCGGCAGTGAATATGTTAAACATGCATCAATGAAATTACTTGAAGGCTTGTTTTTTGATTCTCTTCTACCATAGTCCTAACCAGTCTTCCCCCTAAGGTGCGCAGCTGCGCAGTACCACCAGACAATTTGCGCAGTGAAATCTCGTTCTCGCGCACTTCCAACACTCTAAATCAGTGGTTCTCAAACTGGGGTCCACGGTTTTGGGGTCCGCGAGACAATTTTCTGGGGACCGCGAAGCACCTTCCAAAAAAATCAACACGACGCTCCTAAAGCAAAAATTTTGTATAAAATAAAATGTTTGGGCAACTTATTTTTCCAAACCAATCTTAACAAACACAATTCGGAGCTATGGTAGCTTAATTCTAGTCACATTGATACAACAAAAAAACAACTTGTTTTTTCGTGTTTATTTGTGTTAGTTCTTTAAGGGGACCATGAGCCATTTAAAAAATTGCTAGGGGACCGTTGAGAAATTTTTTTTTAAGTTTGAGAACCACTGCTCTAAATTTAATACGATATATACATATCGCATAGCCCTTTTAATGCTGGGGACGCTTCACTGTTTGTGTGTCTGCATGGTTGCTCAGTTGCATGCACTTCGTGTGCAACAAAACAAACATTTGCTCAGTGTAGAATTTTTTTAGAGGGAACAATGGTCAAAACTAGAAAAGTTTTGATTAATCACAGCACTTGTCACAAGTTTCTGCTTAACTCTTTTACTACCGAGATTTGCCCAACTTGGGCAAGCCAAAACTTGCCAGCTGAATGTGCTAGAAAGCTGTTCAAATCCTCAAGATGCTGAAAGTCTTGCAGTTTCCATTTAAAAAATGGGAAAGATCCGGATTTAAGATTTTTTATGGGTGGCGGTAGGTTTAGGTTTTTTGGCCCACATCATCAGACCCTGGACCCCAACCCCAAGGGGTAATTTTTTGTTTCTTTCAAAAAATCTAGTCAAAAAGCTCGTGGCTTTGTGCGGGAATTTCTCCGGTCTGGTATGCTCTACAGACCCAGTAAAAGTCTCAAAAGACGCGGCAAGTCTTCTAGTCTGCACTCGAAAAAAAATTTTTTGCTTGGGGAGTGCCGTTTTTTTGTGAGTGACGTCATAAGTGGAGGACTTTTAGGCCACCTTGACCCACTTTGCCTGGCCCTGGGCGCTAATCGTTAGGTGGTAGTATTTCACTGAAGTTTTTACTGGAAACTAGGCTACAATCCGAGTCTTCTGATCCTTTGGATGACCTTCTGGGCTTTCAGGTTCAATAGTTATGATGTAAGTTAGTAAAAATATTTGACTAATTAGCTAATTAGGTAATTAATTAATTTGTTTATTTTAGATCATAACTTTTGAACCAGAAACGCTAGAAAGTCGATCAAAGGCTCAAAAGACTCGGATTCGTGCCTAGTTTCCAATGAAAACTTCAGCGAAACACTTTGGTCTAGCGGTTAGTCCCTAGGCCAGGCAACATGAGCCAAAATGATCCCAAAACTACTTCATTATAACGTCAGTCACAAAAAATCTGCAACCCCCAACCAAAAAATTTTTTTTCAAGTGTAATCTACTAGACTGGCCGATCCGTTTGAGCCCTTGAACAGCTCTCTAGCGCCATCGGCAGAGGAGCTAGGGCGTTGGTAAGGCAACCGAAAACTGCTGTAGTTTAGGCCGAAATTGAAGTACGAATATATCGTATGCCGGTTCTCAAAGTGTTAAGAGCCCTCAGTTGGCCTTCTAGCATTTGTGGTTGGCAAGTGAGAAGTTATGACCTAAAAACCACAAAAACCGCAAAATAAATAAACAAAAAATTACTTGCATCCCCTAGGGCAGTGGTTCCCCTACTTTTTCTGATAGCGTACCATTTGTGGGTCCCATACTGTAAACACGTACCACCTTGTTCCAGGAAAAGTCAATGTGCCAAATTTAATTCGATCAAAAGTTTGGAGAACCAGAATTGATCAAATGCAACATGAAGAAAATGGCTGTGAGAAAGTATTATGGCCATTTTCAGAAACCAACAAGGGACATAGGCAACACAAACATTCAGGAATTTATTAACAGAACCCGACAGGTAAAAATTATAGCTGTGAATATATTTTTGTGTTGCGAAAAACAGAAAGTATGTCTATTCATGTACCATCTTGAAGGCCTTCACATACCACTACTGGTATGCGTACCACAGTTTGAGAACCACTGCTCTAGGGGATTAATCAATTGGTTTGTTTTTTAGGCCACGACTTTTGAACCACAAACACTAGGAATGCAATCAAGGGCTCTAAAGACTCAGATTTTAGCCTAGTTTCCAAAACAACTTGAGTCAAAAGTTTGGATCTGTGTTGGGACCCAGGGCCTGGTAACCTGGGCCGAAATGGCGTAAAACCTATCCCAACTATTACGTCATCCACAAAAAACTCAAATTCAAAACTTTGCAAATATTTTTAATCGAAACTACAAGACTTGCACATCTTTAGATGGTTCGAAAAGCTCTCCAGCTCAATCTGCTAGTGAGTTATGTTGGTGCAAAGTTCTGCAAAAAAGTGGCACATGTGGTAGTTCCAGGGTTAAGCAACTCTGCCAAGCATAACTTTATGTCCATGGGTGCCAAACCTTACAAAATGTCATGCATAGGGTCAAAACAAAAGTTTTCTATGCAGTTAAAGCAATCCAAGGCTTCCAAGGGTCTAATTCCTTTAACACCAAGCTTAGGCAAATTGTGGGTCCTCAGATTTTACTGTGCTGTTGATGATCGCATTTCAAACATAGACTTGTGAAACTTCTCTTGAATTTCAGCTTTCTGGGCATAGCACAACCTGCAAAAGTATGTTGCAGATGGGGCCTGAAACTCAAATATTGCATGGGCAGCAAGGGTGTCTGCAGCAATCATTGTGACTGTGCATGAACAGGTTCTGAATCGTCATCAATCATCATTCCATATTCTGAGTCCTTAATTTCCTTTACAAAGGTTCCAGGATCATGCTAAAATCATATTTTTTATGTCCAAAGCATAGCATATGGCAAGATGTATCATCTATCAAGATTTGCTGTTGTACATACGGTGCATATTTTGTACTGTACAGTAAAACATGGCTAACTGATCGCCTTTTGTTTTAGACCCAAGTGGATTTACAACCTCTAACTCAGTGGTTCCCGAACTGGGTGTATCCTTTGGGGGTAACGCCGAACTAAAACCACAATGTTTTTCTGTATTATGAGCGATCACTGTGAAATATTGAAGATAATAAGACATAATCACTACCTCCATTTGGGTAATGGCTTGAAAAAGTTTGGGAACCACTGCTCTAACTCATAATAATGCTGTATTTGTAGTGCTTGTGGATGCTTTCTGCATAGTTCATGAGTTTTGTATACCCAAACCATCACAATATAATTGCAATAAATTCCGTTTTGTGCACATGGAACAGAGAGAACATAAATTTTGCTTACCAACATTTTTTTCAGTGTGGATTTAAGAGGAATGTACTGAAATGTTTTTGATACATTGATTTCAAAAGCATTAGCAGTGCTTTTTGTGTCACATTCAGTGCCCTCACCAGGAACACATTCTTCAGATTTTTCAAAATTTACGTGTTGTAAAAAACATTTATCTTGCTTGAAGATACTGTCAAATTGTTTAACCATCTTGTCAATTTTTTTCTGTGTGTTCAGCAGAATAATTTTCAAAATCCTACAAAGCTGCTTCATCTTCTGCATTATTGAAATATTGACTGACACAAAATCTAACATATTCTAAAACATCCATGACATACCTTGACACAAACCTGACAAGTTCTAGGACAGTTACTTGCATAACATCACTTTTGTAACATACGCTTAAAATAAATTTGCACAATCTTTTTCATAACATGCAATTTTGGGATTGCAAATAAATGAAGTTGTGCTTGTTGCAGCTGCTGAATTATCTATAGAAATTGTCTCAAAAGGTTTCATCCTGACAACTTGTAGGTTGTACTATATGATACTTGAGATATGAAAATACCAGTTATCTAATCTGCTAAATGTTTGTTCACAACCATCTTGGCCATATCAAAGAACTTAAAGGCTTTTGAATGTAGAGTATTCATGAACTACTCTCATGTGACAGCATAAATACGCAGCATCTTTATACTTGCATGAACAGTCTGAGCAAGTATATAAAGACTTCATATGTGCACTGCATACAATTTTACATAAGGTTTACTAAACAAAACATGTAACTGAAATCGAAAATGGAAAACTTGGTTAACCAGGAGTTAATCATAAGAACATGGCTTTTCAAAGCCTAGTTGCACCAAACTGGAATACTGGATATACTCGATTGTTAGCCGTGCTTGATTGCAAGCCACCCTTGGATATAAGAAGCACGAAATGGTGTTAAAAATTTAATGTAAGCCGCCCTTGGTTGTAAGCTGCACTTCAACATAGGTTGCCTAAGCATCTGAGATACTTTTGTGTACTAGCATGTTTAGTGTTTAATTGGCAACCCTGGTAATGATGATTCGCCACTGCAACTGACTTTTGTTCATAATCCCTCCTGTGATGGATGTGCATGTGATACCTAAAAGAAAAGGATGTGACAAAAGTTTGGTTAAAAAAATCCAAGGAAAGATTGAGCAAAGCATCATCTGTGTCTTTGATATAATAAAGAAATAAAAAATATATGTCACCCTTGATTATAAGCTGCACAAAATATCAAAAAAAGCTTTTTAAGCCACAAGGCTTACAATCGAATAAATACAGAACACACCACTTATCACGAAGTTGTTGTGCCATCAGGTGTCAAACACGGTAAGCACTCATTCTGCTACTTTTTTCAACCCACAAAAATAACTGACAATAGCACAAGTTTGCTTCTTGCTTTAAAAACTTGTGAGTGAATGGTTTCCCAGTCAGAAATTGCTGGTTAATGTGATATGCCTTATGTCAGGTGGTATGACAAACGGAACCAACTCATTGTAATAAAAGTGCCAACACTTAGTTAACCAGCATCTCTTAATGTAGTACTTTTTGATAATAAAAAGCATTGGAGTAATACTATCAGTTGCCAGGTTGACCTTTTTAGGCTAAATTTCAGAAATTTGACCTTGTTTGAAGGGGCATTTTTTTCTGTCTATTTGTGAAGTTGGGTTGGCCTTATGGCCTTTGGATGCTGCAAAAGTTTCCTCTGTGGAAAAATATTGACTAATCCATTGTTTTGACACTTATGCAAAATACTGTTATAAATCCTTCATAAGACTGATACCCATGTTTTGATGTTAATAATATCTACAAGGTGCAAGATTTGAAATACTTTTTTGTGAATGCTTGGAATGTACTTTTTTTCATGTTGTAGTTTCTTACAACTACCACTAAGCGAGGCTCAAGGCTTGCACACTAGGTTTGTGCGAGAAATGCAAAAGTGATATGAAGAAAGCATTTTTGTTTCACTTATATGCTTCTACTGTACGCAACTAATGTAGTGGTACATACTGTATATATGCTATAGCACATAGTAGACTACTGTCTGGTGCCTGCCACAAGGTTCCCATCGGGACTACAAAATTAAAATCTAACAACATTCTTGTAAGTATTTTTTATAAAAAAAACAACAAAAAATTTGGATTTGGCCTTTCGGTAAGATTGTATATAACACTGTTTGCTTTTGTTGAAACCATTTTTACATATTTCATTTTCTTTGGAGTAGGAACTAACACTTTTCTATAAACATTACTTTAATATTTCCTGTATTTGGCACAAAAAAAAACAGCAAATCAGAACAAGTAATGTGGTAGCTACTGCAGACATGGCAGTTACAGTCATCTATGATGCTGGCATGCTGCATACAAACTCTACAGAATATATAAACTATATACTGTATAAACTAAAGACAAGCAATAGGAAGAACTGCATAACCAGGCACTGCTCTAAGCATAGTTGAACGTTATGTGCAGTTGACGAACTGATTTAGAAAGCAATTAAATCAACTAAAATGAACACATTGCAATGATTGCAAATTATATCAGCGCTGTTCCATCAACCAAAGAATATTGAATAACCCACGAAACCCTAAATCTGTAAAACGCTAACATTAACCCAGGTTTTTTAAGGTGTTTTAGGGACCTGAATCAGGTTCCTAGAATTGAAAATTGGGTCCCTAGAATCAGTAAAAATTATGATTGAGTCCCTAGAATCAGAAAAATCGGGTCCCTACTGGTCCATACCAGGTACCTAACATTTTCCTTAAAAAAATACTGATCAAACCAAGCCTGTAAACCCTCGCCTAAAAGCTTTGAAACTAAAACCCTAAGCCTAAGCTAAGATGAAACCCTGAAACTTTGAAGCAAACACCCCAAACCTAAAGCTCAAATTAGAAGTCTAAAGAGCCATTAACACGTATAGAGCCGGCCTACGGTATATTCGTACTTTGATTTCGGCCTAAAAAACAACAGTTTTCGGTTGCCTTACCAACGCCCTAGCTCCTCCGCCGATTGCGCTAGAGAGCTGTTCAACGGCTCAAACAGATCGGCCAGTCTAGTAGATTGCACTCGAAAAAAATTTTTTGCCTGGGGAGTGCCGGTTTTTTGTGAGTGACGTCATAAGTGGAGGACTTTTAGGCCACCTTGGCCCACTTTACCTGGCCCTGGGCGCCAACTGTTATGTGGTAGTATTTCACTGAAGTTTTTACTGGAAACTAAGCTACAATCCGAGTCTTCTGATACTTTGGATGACCTTCTGGGCTTTCAGGTTCAAAAGGTATGATGTAAGTTAGTAAAAATATTTGACTAATTAGCTAATTAGGTAATTAATTAATTTGTTCATTTTAGATCATAACTTTTGAAACAGGAACGCTAGAAAGTCGATCAAAGGCTCAAAAGACTCGGACTCGAGTCTAGTTTCCAATGAAAACTTCAGCGAAACACTTTGGCCTAGTGGTTGGGCCCTAGGC
>Ga0210059_1000601_pt1 | contig 47456 bp, 23 predicted proteins | sample Ectturendosymbi2_FD_188042 | JGI IMG/M metagenome (GOLD analysis project Ga0210059, IMG submission 188042) | Ecteinascidia turbinata endosymbiont from Florida, USA - Sample 2 (SPAdes) (version 2) | ecosystem: Host-associated > Tunicates > Ascidians > Unclassified | place: Key West, Florida...
GGACGTTTCATAAAATTTATTGGTAAGTTTCAGTATTTCGATGTATTTCTTTTAAGAAAATAAACTCACAAAAAGCCTATGTCTTTTATTTGTTTTAATTACTCAGGATATCAGAAGTCATAAGGGGAACCAAACGAATCTGACTTTCGTGAATGTCGTCCTTGTTACGTCTATGATCGAACTCACGTGTATTATACGGACGTAGCTAAATGGGGCTATCTAGACTCTACTTGGCCTAGAAACCCGTTATAAAGGGGCGTACCGAGGTTAGGTTGCGCAAGAAACAAGTTTGGCGCCTCCATATTTGAACCTAAGCTGTTTTGGGATTAAATGTCCTGCACTGAAGAAAAAACTTGCGACCTTGTTGCGACTTTTCGCCGCCCGCCAGTGACTCGGCGCGCGGGGCATTGTGCCCCCTCGTTACACCCCTGGTGTGACACTTCGCGGCAAAGTGCGCGGCTGTGAAATTCGCAGGGCCTGAATGTCGAACCACTTCTCCTAATGGAGAGAACCCAACTACGTTAGTTCTGCCATGTATCCAGAATGCCCAACGGAAGTCTAATGAGGCAAGCCCCGCTGGCTAAACCCACGGGCAAGCGACCCAGATGTCGTCCAAGGCCTAGGTGGAGTAACTGCATCTCCGACCTTGCTGCTTGGTCCCGTTTTCGTGTGAAAGAAGCAGAACTATCTGAAATTGCTGTTGACCGGGAAGTATTCCAAGTTGTCCTATGGATGTTGCTCCCGCAACCCTCCTTGAGGAAAATCGGGCATGAAAATGAATGAAATGAATAACATTTACGTTAGTTTATTCACTGGTGTTTAAAAGTGCTTAGCTAGCGAGTGAACAAGTTCCTTAGACGGCTAAAATTGATTAAATAAGAACGTAGAGGCGTCTAGAATGATTTGCCCACAGGGCATGATACCTTTTGCAGGAAATAAGATGTAAAATTAAGTCCGGGTACCGCTATTGTTGCGTCAGCGTCATAATGCGGCCTGCGGGTTACTTTGTAAGTCCTTATGTGGCCCACGAAGTAATTTGAGTTTGAGACCCCTGTTCCAAAGTAAGCAGAAAAATAATGGCCGCAGATGCGGCAACGTTCCACAACTACGGGCGATTATTACATCACACACAGCACGCAGTATGCACGTTCAAGCTGATGTACTACGTACTGCACGCAGTTCCAACAACTTCGATTTTGGATTCATTTGATGACTGTTGGTATGCTAAACACTGCACTATTTCAGTATTTAAAACGTCAAGACAAACGGATTTGTAAAACTTGTAAAAGCATTTTCATATTCTGCAGTTCATGAAATCTCTGAGAGGGGCCCATTTTTTGCAGTTAGTTTTCCAAGGGGAGCGGCGCGCACCCTGCTCCCCCGTCAGTTACGCCGCTGCCCACAGTCGAAAAGTGCCGCCCCCCAAAGCCACGGGTTAAAGCAAAGTCAAGCCTTTAAGGACGGAATTATTTCATAACAATGCATCATCAGGCTGGAGTTAATTTTGAAAATTTCACTGAATGTAAAATTCCGGGACATTTTGCTAATCGGGACGGGACAGACGTTTAAACCGGGACAGTCCCGGCCAGACGTATGGTAGGTCCAACCTTAACCTAAATGTAAAACCTAAATCTAACTTCAGGTTCGAATTCATTCGTGAAAGACTATTTGCTATTCCTTCTTTTCACCAAAAGTGCCGCCCCCCCGAAAAGTGCCACCCCGCCCTCCCCCCTAGTCGGGCCCCTGACTAGAGGTGAATATCTGATTAAACGTTTTCAATTCTCTTAAACGCATTAGAAATTTATGTTGCACTGTGACACAGCGTTAAGATATGCAAACGCTAAGTGAGGGACCGATGAAAGATAATTCCCAGATATTTGTAGGAAACAACTTCATTCAATACTCCGTTAGGAATACGTAGTGAAGGACAAAGAGATGGGTTGGTTGAAATAGTAAGAACGTGAGTTTTGTGACGTTGAAAGTAACACTCCACAAATTTGATCACATATCCAACTGATTCAGATGTTTGTGATAGGATATTGAGCTATTTATCAAGATTTTTAGAAGAACATTAACTCTTTAACGCCCGCGCGAGGCACTTGACTCGCCAACCGATAGAGCTAGAGAGTTAATCGAATCGTCTAAAAATGCAAAAAGTCTTCTAATACCGATTTGGAAAAATTGGACAGTTATTGTCTTGAAAATTTGCGGGGCAGCCTGACGTCACGAGTTGGTCCCCACGATGTCATTGGGTTCTGAGAAAAAATTCCAAGTGGCAATTTACTTGTTTTTTCTTCTAAAATAAACTTGGCGACAATCCGCATCTTTAGAGCTCATGATTGTTCATCTAGCATTAGAGTTTGGGAAGTTATGGCCAAAAATCGATATTTTTTTTAATCAGAAATTTCTAAAAATATTGATGTAGCTACCTATTACAGAGATCATTTCCTGCAACGTGAAAACAACAAACGTGCTTGGACTTCTACTGAGTTTTTCTAAAAAATTGGCAGCTATCATGCTTACGATTTTATCGTGTCACACCGAATTTGTGAACGTGTTAGATTTAATTTTGAAGCACATCAGCAGGTTGAAATATGAAAAACCTGCAAACTTGCCTTGGCCTTATGATTAGCCGAAATGCTTCTCAAAAATGGAGGATTTTGCTGTCGAGTGTTTTCAGAGCTGGGCATCGCACCGTTCAAGGCAGCAAACGTGTTTCTCAACAACAAACTACTTCACCTGAGGAGTGTAAACCGCACAGGCTTTCCGAAAATGTTTCCTCAAGGAGATTTGTTTTTTGTTCAGCCACTATGGCAAGTAATGTCAGTCAGAGCTACGCATAAACACGTAAGATAGACTCGTGACAATGTACATTGACATATGCCACTTGACTGACCACGCCCTACGGCAGTTTTACACGTGTGCTTTGTAAGTGCTAAAAAAAGTAAAAGTTTAGCATTTAAAAAAACAATTTTGTCATTCAGATGCAAACATCACCAAGACTCCGCGTATTCACGAACCACGAAAAACACCAATGCTGTTGCGCACCATGTGTGGCGCTTAATCTGATCACTCGGTTGGAGCCAGGAGAGGTGCTTTTGCAATTCACTCCGGATATCCAAAGCTAATTCCCGGTTTTTTCAACCAACTTTGGAAAGGATATCGAAATAAAAAAATCTTTGCCTTGGGTCTGGTTGACAAAGAATTCATTGCCTGTTCGCTGAAACTTTTCTGACAACAATGGCAATGGAATGTTTCGTGGTTACGCCATAATTTTCACTAGGGATGTGATTTCAAGCATTGAATGAAGTTTTTCTGTTTTTTCCATAAGCATTTGTTCTTACGAAAATGGACAACATTCACAGCATTTGCGAGACTCTGCACGGCAAAATATTTCAGTTACGATAGGATATACGGAAACCGTACATTACCTGGATTTAGCCAAATCTAATCACTAAAATGTTTAACTAAGTCATGACGAACAAAAACGAACAAAACTGGTGCCAATTTAATTGTATAGTTACAAGTGTAAAGAAATAAACGCAGGTACAAACAGAGATTCAGTTCACAACTGGAGTATCCATAATTCGCAAACTAACCTGTCAGCATTTTGTTGAAGTAAACGAATGTTGGGGGCCATTTTAGCTGTTTGTCTGCTGTTTCATAAAGTATTTATTACGTAAAAGACCTCTGAATCTGAAGGCACCTTCAGAGTCATAAAGGTTGGCAGTTTTTACCCCATACTTGTGAGTTGTTTTAAGACGCAGCCTATAAGAATGCAATACATTTTAATGTTTTGTGTTTTTCAGAAAACAAGCAGCGAAGCAGGTTACAAGTGCGACTCTGTTTTTAAATGCAACGTATATTTTAGCATCTAACCTACTTAAAAAATGTCCTGTAGTTGCAGTCAAAAGTTCATAAAAAATGCATTGCAATCACAACACATCAACTGAAAAAGTAGAGATTTGTTTGACTTCTTCTGAGGGTATGTTAGCTAATGTCATGTGTTCTAACATCTACAACCACATCATAATAATGTTCTTGCGTTAGCATAAATCCTGTGTTCCGACTATGCTGCTGCTTTGAAATGTTTGTACATTAAGAAAGATTACCAAATGCATTGTTAGTCTAACGAGATTATCTTTCTGAAAATTTTAGAAGAAAAAATCAACTGGAAAACGGCAAGGAAAATCGGCGAAATGTGTAATGTTTTCCTGATACTTCTGAGTCAAGTAATCAAAACTAAAAGCTAGATAGCACAGAATCGCTTCAGGTTTCTCACAAACAAATAAGGGTGCTTGTCGGCTGCAACTTTACGAGTGATGGCCGATACAGGCGTGGGTGTAGGAGGGGAGCAGGCAAATTTTTGGGTATGAAGGAATTTTGTCCCGATTTCCCCAGACTTGCCCGAAAAATACTTGACCTCCAAAAAAAAGCTCTTCATGTCAATTCGGACGCCATGTTACCTCCAAAACAAGCTGTTCATATCAATTTGGGCGCCATTATTTTCCAATCAAAGCATGTTGGGCGCCATTTTTGCTCAGATTTTCAAGGAGTTTTAGAAGGTTCTCAGAGATTTTGCCCGGATTTTAGAGGATTTTGCCTGGAGCTTATGGGATTTTGCCCGGATTTTCACCAAATCAAAACTTTTGGGGGTACGGTTTCAGCCCCTGCACCCCCGCCTCCTACACCAGTGGATGCAGGTGTCAGTTAGAGTAGTTTTTTCGAAATGAAACATTTTCCATTTGAAACTGCACCCGTTTATCACAAAAAGCCTTCTTTGCCATGCGTTTCTACCTCAATCGCACAACTTACTCAGTGAAATTTTACTGCGAATCGAATTGCAGTTCGTTTGAGAACGACAGTCGCTACCCATGAGACCACAATGTCATGTGTGCACACAGGGCAAATCCACTTGCAAATGTAATTGATTGCTACCCCTTTTTATTATCGAACTACGCAAACAACCAGCATTTGACCGCAACAACACCGACTTCTGTCAGCTTTGCACGTGCAAGTTGACGATAAACCGCTTGCAAGCGACGCAGCGAGATGGTCTTGCTGGTGGAAAGAAATCAAAAATCAGTTGCTATTCTCTTCACTCTCAGGTTTCGCAAGCGCCGTGCAACTTACAGCTCAGGAGCACTGCTTTGGTCAGTTTCAAAACGCGGTAACAAACTTTGATGATGTACGTTTTGCTCAAAGCAATTTTAAAATTAAGGCAAAAGAAAAGTGATATTCAATGTGTCTTGTTTTCGCCGGATGACAACCTGTGTGACTGTTATGGCACAGAAATGATTTTGCTGAATTTGGCTGACGGAAGTGCAAGCAACATGGCGCGTGATAATTTGTCACAGCAGAACAAACAAAATCTTAAACTTCGCTCAGCCTGGCGTACTTCTAGTGTAACTCAACCCTTTGTGTGTAGTCAGGAATTAAAACTCATGAGAGCCAAAATCCTGGTATCATAAATATGGCTTGTAGTTAGTTTGACGCTGGAGAGAAGCAGCTAAGTTTTTATTCTGTATTGCATTTTATTGTATTTTGCTGCAGGAGAAATACAAATGACAGCCAGTGCATTGCGATAAACAAATAAAGACAGCCAAAGGCAGAGGAGGGTCCATGGGGCGATTGGGTTGGGACGATCGTTCCCCTAAAAACTACAAAAGTAACTTTATTCACAATGATTTTTTACAATTCGGAAAACAGCATTCGCGATATAAGGCCAATTTGTCGTCCATTGTTTCGTCACAGCAGTGTTGTGAAATTTACTTCATTCCTCTTATTGTAGCTAAGCCGTTATGAGACTCGACTACCAAAAATTACCGAAATCTCTCCCCCCCTTAACATTACAACATTACTGGCTGGATCTGCCCCTGCCCAAAGGTATAGATGTCACCGAGTCTGGTAACAATTTACCCACATAATAAGGTTAAAACAAAGTGAACCTACAGCCAGGGCACCGAAAAACCTTGCGATTATCGAGTCGAAGCACCCAAGCTGAATGATGATACATTTAATTAATAGTTATGTATTATGAGAATACAAACAAAAACACTTATAACAGTGAACCGGAACTGCGATAAGGACCAAATCAGTGGTTTTACAGATACGGTGGTGAGCTAAGAGCAGGTGACGGTAAAAAAATATGGAATGGATATTTGGGTTGAATAAGTGCACATCCCCTTCTTGCAAGGGCAGCTTTGGAAGGAGTAGGACGGCTTAAAAGCCTGTGTGAGCAAAGTCTGGTAGGCTCTGGCATCAATGGTTACGGCGAATGGCCTGAAAACCTCAAAGAGCTTTGGAAGAGCTACTGGCTTATAGGGCTATTTTAGCTACAGCATAATAATCGTTTTTCTTATAACCATCAGGACTATGAAATATACGAAAGTGAAAAGCATGGCTGACTTGCAGCGAAAGTAAGGATTGCAAAAGTTGCAAGAAAATATTTGTAGCTCCAGGATTAAATAAAAAAACAAAATACGCGGACTAACATAGTGTGCAAATGGGTAGTTTTGTAATTATCCGTAATATTTCAATTGGGGATGCCCTAAACGGAGCTATAGAGTGGCAAATTGACCCTATTTCAAACGTGTGGTAACATTCAGCACTGTCAAGCAGGCACGGCGGTTAACTCAGCAGCCTCAGTATTACTAGGGGGAGAAAATTACGATGTGTAAAAGCGCACAAACTGACTTTGCAGGTAAAAACGAAGTTGAAAAAATCTGTTTTCAAAGCATGAGAAGCTATAAGTGCTGCTTGTAAGCGCCTCCTCTATTGAAAAAGTTATCAAGAAGGAGACAATCTTTTTCCCCGTTTCAAGCATTTGTATAAGAATGTCATTTATTCTTATGCTCTTATACTCAAGGAAGCTGAGTACCTATGCCCTTTTAACCTGCGGATTTTTCATGCAGTACAGTGTTCATGGACTTCTGAGGTCCACTATAATTTACTGGAAAAGTATGGCCTGGTGCGATAACAATTTTGCTTGAAAACTGATGTTCCACTGACACAAGATTATCATTGAAAACCGCTATGGCATTTTTTGCATCACTAGCAGATTGTATTTCTCCTGAATCAAATATTTTATTTGGATAACTTTGACCTTGTTCCTGCGAACAATTAAATCAACGATTCTTGACGTTTCTGTGGTGGCAGCCCCTTTGTACTGCCCCACAAAAAAATCGCGGGTCTCCTCGTTTCTGTTTTTGTCAGCGTTTTGGTAGTTATTAAACAATATGAGTTGGTCACTGATTAGTCATAAATGCAGCAATGTGCACTGAACCCGATGGTCATATTGTACAATGCCTAACCTTAAACTGCAAACATTTATCATTTTTATGCAAAACAAGTCTTCATGCAAATAGTTTGTATGCGAAGAGTAATTTATTTCCAAGCGATTGCACTTGTTGCTAATGAGCTATCTGCTGTTGCAACACAAGCAAGTCTGGCAATTCGTGGTGGGGTTTTCCAGCGTTTTTGGACCCTTTGATGTGATGTGCACCAGAGTAAAAAATCCAGCTTCACAAAGTTATGCGGAAGCACATGGAACAAGTGAGCGTAATGCTGCTGTATTAGATAAGTTTAAAGCTGCGCGAAACAGCAAGAACAAACCTCTTAGACGCAAATGCAATAAATACCACTTTTAGTTTGACTCCCAAAGTGTTAGTCTGCATAAACTAAGCTCTACTTCTCTGAATTTCTACTTAATTAGATTAAAAGTAGCTTTCGTCGCTGCTAGCTGCTACATTAGATGTGTGAATAGCTTGGAGCAATAGTTTAGGAACTGCAACAATCCCGAATCAGTATGACGCAACGATGAGAGTACCAACACTTGGCATTAGTTCCCGCCAAATCGTTACATTAGATACAATGTCTAACGCTAACCAGTAAAACGTGAGTAATTATATCAGGCGCAACAAAAATATGACACGATGTACGTCTAAACTTCACATTTAATGGTTTCTGCGGATTCTTACGAACGCTTTCATTTTTGCAGAATCCTTTCTATTTGAAGAGAATTGCTGTCGAAAAGATTTTCTTTTACTGGTATCTAGAATCAGGGGTTCCCAATCCTTTTTACTTCTGCACACCAAAAAGAATTTTGTTATGACCTGACACTCCCTACAATTCATAATTAATCAAGAACAAGCTTTCAAACGTTTGAAAAGGAATTTACATTTTTCAAACATCAAGAAAGGATGACATACAGGTGCTTAAATTGCATTTCATATGCGGAAATGCCTAGATTCAGATCTCCCAACTGGTACTTTTGATTGATTTCAGTTTACCCAAAGTCTTAGTCACAAAATGTTCAACATTAAATTTCGGTAAATTGTGTCTGTCATACTTTTTAGCATTAACTCTTCAAACCTTTTTGATTTGATTACTGCAAAAACATAAATGTGGTCAGAAAAATCGTAGAGTTTCTCTAATGGTGGAGCGGTTTGTATGTGGCCAACTCTAGGGCAGCCGGTAGGTGTCATTAGAAGAGCAAAGAGAAGGAAGTCAAGTTTTCCTAATTCGTTTCCTCAAAATCTTCAAAGTTTCAGAAAAGGACTAAACCAGTGGTTTTCAAACAGAAGCCACTTGGCTCACTTAGGGAAGAATTTTTAATTCCTGGGAGGATATTTGTTCCAGGGAGGAATTGGAGGAAAAGTTGTGGATGAAAAAAAATTGTTTATACTATTTGTTCATTCAACACAACAAAAACTGCACAGCCAGGTTAATTTAGAGCAGTGGTTATCAACCTTTAGCTGTAGGGAGCCAAATCTAGACTTACAACTTTGTAAGAGAGCCGCACTAAATAAATTTTTACACAAGCCAATTGACATGTTTTGTTCTATAGCAGAACGAAGTCTGTTATACCAGTGTTTCTCAACCTTTTTTATTCCATCGCCTTCTTTTCACTCTCGACACGTCGTTTTCGCCGCCAAGTTTGATATAGCAAACACAAGGTAACAAATTTTTAAAAATTATTTAAAGAAAGTACTAAAGAGCTGAACCAAACCATTAAAAAGCTGAACTAAGGAATTGTATCATGACTCTAATATTAAATTCAGAATTCTTGTAAGAATAATCCAGGGCTACGGAGTGCCGAAGCTGGGCAGTTTGCCTGGAGCCGGACCTGGAGCTCAAATTACCAATCAGGATCCAGAGCTCAGTTTAAAATTTAGGACCGGATCCGGAGCTATGGCCATTCGAGAGGTAGCTCTGACTCTGGGTCCCTTTCTAGATGCTAACGGTTCTGCCAAAAAGATTTACGTGCAGGGGCGTAACGAGGTTAGATGGTGCCCGGTGCAAGAAGCAGTTTAGCGCCCCAGTGTTCGAACCTGAAGTCTTTCGAAAGCAAATGTACATGAAGAAAGAACTTGTGATATTGTTGGGACTTTTCGGCGCGCCTCGCAGTGATTCGGCGCCCCTATAGCAGAGGTGGCACCGTATCCGGAATGCCGGAGTCGACTCCGGCAGGATTCTGCGTTTTTCTTGCGGACCCGGAGTCAAAAAGTTGTGAAAAACCGGACCCGGAGTCACTTTTCAATTTCGGCAGTAGCAAGAGTCTGTGTGGTCATTTCTTAAGTAAAAAGATGGTTAAATTACAGTTGGATCGATGATTGCAGCCGGAGTCTGAACAGGAGTCGGATTCTCAAATTTGAAAAACTGTCGGACCCGGATTCAAAAATTTTGGAACAGGAGCGGAGTCGGAGTCTGAAAAAGTGACTCCGACAACCTCTGCCCCATAGTGACTCGGCGCCCGGGGGATTATGTCCCCCTTGCCCCCTCGTTACGCCGCTGCTTACGTGTGCTCTTTATGGCACACTAAACGCGATTGTTACGACACGGACTGCAATAATGGATCTGCAAGCCTTAGATGTTTCTTTGGTTTAATATAATCGCCAAGGTTGTGACATCTCAAACACTGTTCTAAGAGCTGCATGCAGCTCCCAAGCATCCTTTGTGCGGCTTTTTGCAATCTTTCAGTAACAGATTCTATTTGAATAAGAGCTGGTGGTGCCTACTTCGTAGGCGAAATATGTACTCTGCAAAAGCTTAGTGTCTGATTCTTTGCGGGGAAAGGATTCCATGCAATGGACAGCGTCTTTCAGTAACACCTCTGATAACAGACTTCGTTAGTACAATAAAAGAAAATGTGTCAATTGGCTTGTGGTAAAATTTTAGTGCGGCTCTCTAGCAAAATTGTAGGTCTGGATTTGGCTCCCTTCAGCGAAATGGTTGTGAATCACTGTTGTAGAATTAATAAAAACGTTAACTGCCCGCAAGATGTTACTTTCTAGTCAGAATGAGCAAACCGGGTCTGCAGCAGTGTAGCGATCTAAACACAACTGAGCAATAATGAGTAGGTATATAAAAAAATATACATAGCTTTTGTACCTGTGTAGTCATGTTGTTACCAGGGAGTATAATTAAGATATGATACCATTGCTGCAGATTTAAGCGTGAAATGCACGTCACGCCATTGTAAAGTAGGAATTTTATCAGAAACCATTAGGCTTACTAGCAAGCAGGGTCGAAGCTAGGGGGGTGCCAGGAGGGGGGCCACTGCCCCCCCAAAATTTTGCCTGGACTCCCCAGTGGCCCCCCCAAAATTAGGTCTCTTTCTGTAGGTCTCTTTCTGAAAGTCCTACACAGACCATTGACAGCTCCCCTTGTTGCAAAACTGGCCCCTCTAGTGGCCCCCCAAATGAAAATGTCTGGCTCCGCCCCTGCTAGCAAGGTTTACTAGATTACTGGCAAAGTTCACTAGGAAACATTACGTTTACAAGCAGTAGCATAACATGAAAGTTATAAATAATTGGTAGCGAACTAGCATTGCTTTGCAAAGCAGTACATTATCAGGAAGTTATAAAAATCAATGTAAACAAATGTGGACCTTCCTCGAGGTGTTCATCTGTGGAAGAAAATATGTTTTCAGCACAGTAACCAGTCTTATTTTCTCCTAAGCTTTGTATTTCAAATTGTGCTTTACTTTGGGATTAATCACTGCATGTTACGAGTGCAAAAGATAAGAAATCAGAAGCTTTCAGCTATTTATAAAAGGTCAAATGTAAATTTCTTGCTAGAAGTCATACTATTTCTTTGAACAAAGGGTTTTTAAACACATTTTTGCATTTGTGGTAATGCAAATGTGTGCATGTTTGAAAGAACACATGAGAATCAACTATGCCTTTTGCGCTTTTTGCATGGTTGGCCCGGGCAGCGCTGTTAGCTAGAATCGCCAAGGCTGCAATCGGCAAAGTATGCAACGAGTGCAAAACACTTGGTCAATTGGGAGTTGTCTGTGTTGAAATGCTCGGACACAAATGTAGTTTTCCAAACAGCCATTTTCTTGATTCTGGTGGTAAGAAATAAAAAAAAGGTCCTCAAGTGTTGACGGCAAAACCAGCGACTGCCTTTCCAGAAATTGTTTATATTACCGTTATCTTTAGTTACGTTTCTGCTAGTAACTGTTCTCTTAATCGTCTGTACCTGTTATAGTTGTTTTTCGCTGATTTCCTCATGGTAAGAAGGTTGCTTGCACAAAAACACCAGATTAAATTACTCAAAAATGTTTGGTATATTCTCTTAGTTTTATGTACCTAATTTAATTCATATTCCATTCAATTTGAGGCACAAGACAATTGAAAACAATAATGTGTGAAATAGAGAACCATTGTGTTATACAAAATATTAGAGGTTTCATTGAAAGACTGCTGAGAACCGCACAAAGAGTGCTGGGGAGCTGCATGCCCAGCTCCCCCTCCCGTCTCAACAAACTGAAAGTGTTGCACCTGATGGTGGAGGCTCGCCTGAAATTGAACACACTGCAACGTGCTTTTCGGACCACCTAACCGAATCCTCGTTCTCTGACCCTCCTGTACGTCAGAGCACGCCTTCGCCTCCGCCGTTCCTCTCGCGTGAGACAACCACCGCAGCGCTACGGCAATTACATTTACGACTGAACTGTGTGTTCTGTGCCTCCGCAGATGTTGTAAGAAAAGAAACGTTATGTATTTTATTTATTTTTATGAGCAAAAATCACCCGGGTCGATTGTAAATGGTTAAGAGCTGTTACGCGCTGCTATGGGTGTGCTATTCTTTCTACGCGTGATTATCCCCCGGGTGGCCAATTACATTCCTGCGAACCCTTGCGTTTTGGTGTCGCCCAGTGACTTTGGCAGTTTACTCCGCGTGGTGTTCGATGCTGCTGCTTTGCTTCTTCGTTCGTTTTCCTATTAAGTTGTTAATTGTATTTCTTTTCAGTGTTGTCGTTGATAGGCATCAACCGTCGAAGTCCGAAATTGTTGATTAAAGCCTTAATGTCAAAGCTGTCTCTGGTTCTGTTAAGGTTCACAACAAGTGATAGTGACTATCGGTCATATATACGTGATAGTGACTATCAGTCAATAGGTTCCCCACCCCTTGCATAAAGCAATAACATTTCTAAGAAACTGAGGCAGTAAACGTCGCATGTACACTTGATGAAGCGTTAAAAAATTATGCGTCGAACGCGGGTACGCGATAAAGTTTTACAGCAGTATCTGAAACTCAGCTTGTTGCTGGTACTGTGTTATTTTCATTTTCAAAAAAATCACAATTTAATTTTACACCAGAAAAAGAATAACTGCACTAAGAGACCCCTTCAAGAATACAAGCATCCACTGCTAGGCCTAATTTCTTCCACTCCAGTTTCCGAAGAACGAAAACCGATATTTAATATTTAAGATACACCAACTTCTTTTGGGCGCTCGGCTCTTCAAACAAACTGTAATCCCAAGCACACACGTATAATTTCAACATGGCAGACGTTTCATTGTCTGCGGCACTATAACGTACAAATCGCAGGAGAATTTCTTCTCCGTCACTTTGCACGAGGCAGGTATACACAAGTTTGCGGAAGTCAGTGCTAGATAGTTATCAAGAAGGAACGTAAAGCTTTGAGTTGCTGGCAACAGATATATTATATCTTCTCAGCACAAACACAGTTTTCTGTTCATCAGAGCCCAAACCAGGCCCGTAACCAGCTTGTGACACCAGGAGGGGCGAAGGGTTTTCTGAGAGGGGCCCAAAGTTTTTGAACTATGTCCAATAGTTTTAAACGATGTCCAACACATTTTTCCAGGAGGAGCGAAAATTTTTCTAGGGGGGCTTCGCCCCCTGCGCCCCTCCCTGGTTACGGGCCTGGCCCAAACCCATGTCCGCACTACGATTTTCGTGTGTGAACGTATTCCGAAATTCTTGTGCATGTGCACAGCTTGCAGGGAACCCTAGAGCCTTGTGATATTGACTTTAATTTGACAAGCATCTGAGGCTATAGATTGAGGAAAGTCTATTTTTCAGACATTGCGTCGTTACATCAGCTACTATGGGCTTGATGCTTTGATAGATTATTCGGCTAATTATGAATTATTGGTCATGCACCTCTTCTTGGGAGACAGTGAACGTTAATTGATAATATGTTTTTATTGATAATATAATTGATATTATGATGATATACTGACGGTGTACGTAGTGTATTATATACACAGGGTGTATGTAGTGTATTTGTAAGAGCGTTATGAATGACATGTTCTGAATTCTAAGGGGTTTCAGATATACGAGTTTGCGGAAGTTCATGAAACAGAACATTGAATCTTTCGAATGAAATTCGTTGACTATCTTTTTTCGGAATGTCATCATCGGTGTCATTACAAGACGGTCTTGCAGAGAGGCAACTTCGAGACTTTGAATCATCGTACTCGGTGCATGTGCATTCACTGCAATAGATTCAACTGCAACAAATCTAATCGTTTAAGATGACATTGATATGCCACATAAATTAATGCAATAGGCCTTACAGAACTTTTCAATGATTCAAACTCTCAGAAAAGGGCCCCATATTTGAGCGCACAAAATTTGCGATATTTCATGTATACAATAGGTGGATTAAAAAAGGAGCTTCTGGCCGCTGTGTCTATTCACGTTATATCAAAAACGGGACCCTATATTTTGCGCGTGCTGTGCAGAAACTTTATTCGCTGAAAGCAAGTTAAATTTTTTATTTTGTCTGGGAAATTGCTTCTTCGTTAAAGTCCATTTCACACTGGAACTAGTCGGAAGTCATTTGATTTTAAATTGTTCTTTGTCTACACATTAACGTTGTTGAGAGGCCCCCTTTGGCACATTTGCACATAATTTTTGCTTTATTTTGAAAAGCATATTACTTGCTTCAGAACTTATTAAGTGTGGCTCTGGAGTGGTTCATAAGCTTTTTAACAAAGCAATGCAAAAACAAAGTGCGAAATTTTCAAAGGGGTTTGATCCCCTAGGAGAATTATCGGGGTTTTGGCAATGACTTGCCAACCACTATCGCTAGATCTCCCTTCTCCATCACTGAATAGCTCAGCGGAAACGAGACACGGACGAATAGCTTAGACCAGTGGTTCCTAACGGGTCCCCAGTGAAAAATCTGGGGGACCCCAAGAAGGAATGCCAAAGTGTTTTTTAACCCCCAGATGCACAAACAGCAACGACCACCACTTTGGCTAATGACATTATCGCTGACGAGGAGTCCCCAAGCCAATATCGTTAAGAATGGCGACTCCGGGGTTGGAAAGGTTTAAAACCACTGGCTCAGGTGCAGTGGTTGGGCTTGGGCCAGAAGTTGTTTCATGAAGCATGTAAACGTAAACTTTGCTGTGGGTTTGATCCAGAAGACTTTAAGACACACTTGCTTAAATCGGAATGAAAAAGAGCAAAGCAAGCAGATTTGAGCACTGATAGGTTGGTATAATGCTTTAATTTGAACAACATTCCACATGATTTGGAGAGTTGTGTTACCAACTTTTCAGTATGAGGCTGCCAACTGAGTTTATCATCAAGTATAATGCAAAGATATTTTAAGCCACTTTGTTTTGATATTGGTTGATTTATGTGGTGATTATTAGTAGCAGTATATTTTATTTATCGAAACTTACCAAATTTGAATTGATTATCACAATTTTTTAGCATAATTGTGTCTATTTAACAGAAGCTGAAAAGTTTATGTTGTTATGGTTGTTCATGAGCATGACATTACTGTTGTAATAATTGATACATAATTTGTTAGCACGAATCCAGTCGTCATTATTTGAGCTCATTGTTAACTAGTTTTTGTAAATTTTTGTGTTTTTCCCTGAGATATGAAGATTGATATCATCAGCATATTAACCAGTATTAAAGTTGGAGGGTTTTACAACGTCATTAATATACACGAGGAACAGTAGAGGTCCAAGGACAGACCCTTGAAGAACACCACATTAAATTCGAAAAAGAATTTTTAGTATCTGCTGTTTTAGTACACTGAACCTTCTTTCTAAGTAAGAAGCAAGAGGTTTTAGGGATGTTCCGCTTACTCCATAGTAAAACAATTTTTGAGGTCATATATTATGATCAACACAAGCGAAGGCTTTGCTCAAGTCTAGGGACAGAATACATGCTATTAGTTTCTTAGCTTTTTTACAAATCATGTCATCATAGGACGAGAAGGATGGTTTGATACGGAAGCCATATTGCTGCGGGCTCAGTATAAAGGGTTTCTAGAAAGTCTGGGTACATAAGACCATCCTTCTTACGATAAGACCTTCCTTCTCGTCCACTTAGCAGTACCAACTGGATTCGTTCTTCTCTGGGACAGAGCCACCATCATTTTAATAAATAAGTCTATGGGAAGGAAAAATAACCTAAACACATAAAAATAGATAGTGAACACCCTTATCTACCCAGATTTTGTGGACATCCTGTACAATTACTTGCAACAAAAGAGTACAGTCTGCTGTAAATTAGCTTTCCAAAAGGTTTGGAGAGAGTTGGCAGTATGGATATTGGTCTATAATCGTTAGGAGATTTGGGTGTAGTTATTTGGGGAATTGGTGTTGAGCAATTGTAAAAGATTGTGAAATTCACCATTTGCCATACATTTATTTAAAAATTCGGATAACTATGACGATAAACGATTAGCAGAAATTTTAAAAATTTACTGAGATGTCATAGGAGTTTGATGTTGACTTGCATTTTAAAGATGAAATTATTGACTTATTTCATCATAATTGGTATTTGGTAAGCGGGAATGAGCATAAATTGGTAAAAGACTCATTAAGAAAGTCATCAAAAGTTGTAGGAGAAGTGTTAATTTTGGAGGATATATTTTTGCCAATGTTGGAGAAGTGAATATTCAGTTCTCCACAATGGTTCTGATTGTTAAAGATCAACAATGCAGCTTTCTGCACCGACTTTATTTTCTTGGTTTTTGCAGAAATAATTTCGTTAACGTTGACAGATTTAGCTTTCAAGTCTGATCCATCATGTTTTGTCAAAAGAACGCACCAGTGAATTGCAGCATAGAAGATGTTTTGCATGCACAATGTCTACCCTATTTCGTACTTGTTTATTGGAACTTTCTTGAAAGTGCTACATGACAATTGCGAAAACGTGCACAGTTGCTTTTGACGATGTTGAATAGCGCTATGCAAAGCGATTGTACGTTGCCGCAAGATGTCAATGAAGAGCAAATCGCCGACGACAGAATACTCAGAGAGTAAACGATTCAACGAACAACGAAATCCGACCGACTTTCTCTTGAGTCGAGCTCCAGCAGACAGTCGTAATCGTGTCGCAGGTCAAGCTTGAAAGCTCGAGGATTGCTGTAGACGCCATTTAACGCTGAGCGATCAGCACAGCGTGCTATCGGTTCTAAGGTCTCAGAGAGTACAGTGAGCACCTTCAGTGCATCAAAATATTTAAAGAAGGTGAGGTGTGGATCATAAATGGCACAAGAGCTGCCAAAATTTTTTTATGCAGTGGTGGTACGTTAGTTAGGTTAAAACTGGATTCTGGTGTTCAGGAACGCTCGTGTTGAGACATATTACAATGTTTAAGTTTACAGCAAGGTCGCTGTACAGCAGGTTTTAACAATAAACAGTAGGAAACTTTGTCAGAAGACCTTCAGAATCATGATAAAAAAAGAAAACGAGTAAGAAACTAAGTAAACATCGTTCACTTCCAACGACTTTGTAAAAGAACTATTTGTCTTCAATGTGATTTTACTCAGACCTACAATACTTGCTTCAAGTTTTAAATGCACATTTTTGACAAGCGTATTCAGTGGTTCTCAAAGTTTTTTTCATAGTCCCCCTAAAAACCCGAACACTTTCAATTCCTCCCAACAAAAATAACAAAAAAGATTTTGCAAAAATTTCTCACTACCTGGATATGGTTCCAGATGTCTTTTGAAGATTTATCTCAGGGATAAAATTAAATCGTCCATTGAATAGACGTTTATAAGCCAAACAGACTCTTACAACGTCAGTCACTGCAATACGAGCAGTTTGTCCTTGTGTACTGCAGACATTCCCATCTAAACCAACGCCGTTGCTCAGTTTTTTATGTGGTAAATCAGGAATGAGGAACCTAATACTATCGCGGGCCGCATTAATTGTGGATTATCGCTGGCGGGCTGTCTTAAAATTCTACCTTTATCTTACAAAGAAAACAAGGAGAGAAAACTATGTCAAAAAGCGAGATACTTCTCTTGACTTATTGTTTACGTGCCTGCTTGCCATGGAGTTCCATTTTGACGCGATTTTGTGTTCTAACTTGGGTAATGAAAATCCTGATGCGAACCAAAATAGATTTTTTAACGCGGGCCGCAGGTTCCCCACCCCTGTGTTAAATAAACAAATAATGAAAACTTAAGGTTTTTCATTCACAGCTTTTCCTCCCTGGAACAAATTTCCTCCCAGACATTAAAAAACTCCTCCCTTAGTTAGCCAAGTGGCACCAGTTTGAGAACCACTGGTTAGATGGTTCTTCAGGCTGGTACAAAGGTTTCGTGGTTAGTCCAGCATTCAGACAGATTAGAGATTCTGAAGAAAAAGCTTTACAACCTTAGCGGAGGTTAAGTTGCACTTCAGGATTTCATCAGCTTTCGCATGGTAATTTCAGCATAAATAAGTCACATCCGAGTGTCGTGTCTTCATAATGGAATAAAACGCAAATATTGCGTGTATTCAAAAGCACGGTTCGGAAACCGAATAAAAGGGTTTATATGTCGTAGTGTTATATTCTGGCTTGTCCTTATTGCAGTCGCGAACTTAACCATTGTGATAGAGAAACACAACATGTTTTTGCAGTTTTGCGAACGAGATTGCTGTTTCAACAAAGCAACGGAAAAATGCGAATCGCTCAGTCATTACGCGTCGACAGTGGGACAAGCGCGACAAAACCTTAGTCGCGTCAACAAAATTTGTTTTGTGCTAAAGCCTGTGACGTGCCCTGTCAGTTGTAGCGGTCTTAATATTCACTTTTGAACAAAATCAGCGAAATTGGCGGTGAAGAACAGTTTATCACAAATCAAAATATTGAACTAAGGCGTTCCACCGATGCACCGAGTGAACCTTGTTTGTTCTCAGCTCCGCCACAAAACAGTTTTTTTTCAGTGTTCCTAACAAACAGTGGTTTGACTTGTGTTACTTCTTCCCTATCAGCCCTTTCGAGGAAATATTTCTTGTTTACACATAGTTAATCGTTATTGATTTTCTCCTTCAGGCTGTTACTTCAAAAAACACAAAATGAAAACCTTTGCTAACGTTATCTGTTTGCTCCTGACCATGGCTTGTGCCACAACGTCAAAGAGGCATGTTGTTTACTGGGACGAGAGCATCGAACCAAGGTGAGTAGCCTAACCCACCAAATGCATGGCACTGGAGTGTTGGTCAAATAAATTGCGAAGGCCGCGTTGATTGACAGTCGAAAGCCACCCTGGTGTTGAGTGCCTCATAAAATGCGTGAAATTGCAGCCGTACGGAATAGGTAACTCCTTGGGGAGGGCTTTGAGCACTGAGGGGTTAAGCGTCCGGATACCGGACGGAAAGCAGATGCGCGTTGTAAATTAACAAGCCTTGCTGTTCAGGAGTGTGAAGCTCCTGCGAAGATGGAGACAAGGAATATTTTTAGATCTAATATTTTGCAGCAGGCCTGGCAATTAATGCGAAAGCGATTTCTACCCATTGTAGCAAGCATTTATTTAGGTTCGGTACTTCATTTTGGCGTCCAAAAGGGTGAACAAACATTGATAGATTTTGCGTTTCGTCCAGAATTCAAACAGGGACTGAGTTGTTGGTGGATGAACATCAATTTTTTTTAAATCTGTGTTAACATTAACAAACATTAGCATACCTCAACCAGCGCTAACAATCTGGACAGCTCGAAACCATGCTACAAGCCCGCCGCAGATGTCACGTTGTCTGTCTAGCCAAGCTGGCGATGTAATAAATACTTTTTACGCCGTTAGTTGTTCAATCAGTTCGATACTACCCACGATGTTTGCGTAGCGCTATCAATTTTCCCGATCCAACAGCATCCACACAAGCTTTTGTTTCCTCGTCAGTTCTCACCGGACCGGGCGTGCTTGATCACTGCTCACCCTGTGATTAACTAACCACAAAACAAAAGATGCACGGTTTGATTTGATTGACGCTTGCCAGTCTTTGATAAAAAGCGGTGCTTTTGTTTTATTCGTTTCCAAACAGTTTACATTACTTGTGGAAAAGTTGGGCCCGGGTGTTATTGACACGCCAGACCCGTTCTTTTCCGCGTGAGTTGGTGAACCTTGCAGACGTGTATTTTTCTGAAGTAAATCCCTAGAGCCGCGAATTGATGCATTCTTTTTGAACGTGCTCGTTCCGAAATACTTCCACTGCTTCGGTGCTGAGTAATGTGTTGACTAAGGAAATCTTTCAGCTCACCCAGCTTACCTTCAAAAAGAAAACATGGTTGCAGAAATAACTGCCGCCCGACTACTCGTTTGTTTGCCCGAGATTGGGAATGTCATGCTTATCTCCGAAAGTTTTTGCTAAGAAGTAGACTGTTGCCAAAATGTTTTTTTAACTAATATTTTTAATGCACACCAATTGGTATGACGCAATAAGGCGCCAAGGCCTAGAAGAGTGAATTTCGATTTTTCAAACACTTGAGCATGAAAACTGACAACGCGGAGCACTGAGTGCAGATAATAGACGAAGACAATGTTTTCCATCTGGGTAAGATGCATGGTATAGCTGGCAGGGAGTGAAACATCTTTCTGGTGGAATCTTTTTTATGACAAATTATTAACCATGTAGTAATAATTTGATGTTGTCCATATCCGTTGTGTCTCATTTTTTTTCTTGACATTAAGAGCTTGAAAAATATACGTTTCACATGAAGGCTCTAGTTTGAGATCTCGAGTAACTGCTGTTTCAGGAGAGCCAATCGAAGTTGCCAGAACGAGGCTCACCCGATAAGCAAGATTGCGGTGTTTTGTACATCAAACACAGACTTTGCAAACAAAATCGCCACCAAGGTGGTTGTACGTCGAGGTTTTCCAGTACAAAACTGGCCTGAACGCAGCCAAGCCCATTTTCACTCTCAACGCATGAACAGCACTGAATGATGGTGCTTTGGGCGACACATCTTCGAAGTTGTCAATTTCCACGTGCTCACAAGAACTCTGTTTCATTGGTATTGTTGCTTTGGTTCAAGCTATCACCGTGCTTGTACGTCATCAGCCGTGAAACGTCAACGCAAGCACAATGGACGTGTTTTTGAGAACAAAATAACGTAAGGTCACCGCGGGGGGCATGGTTTTAAGTGAAGTCGAAAGTTTTAGCATTTGCTGAAAATCCTCTTAGTATTATCTGCACCAGCGCTAAAAACACAACACGATCGGCGCTTCCAGCTATGCGACCAAAGCAGTGATTGCGCTCATGAAACTGGCCTATTGTTGCGGCTGGAGTGGATAGAACATGCGCGTCACTTGGGTTCGATGCAAGAATGTTTCTCCTTGCAGTACACAAGTAACACAACCAATAATTTTTGCATTTACAATTCCTCGGAGTGTCTCGATTTGGTCATTTACAATCGATTCCGCTCCGCAAAATCCGCATACCGCCTGCAGTGGTGTGTTTTACTGACGGTTGAGGAACACCGCGACAGGAGCTGCACTTACAGCATCCACTTCTGTCGAGTGTGCAGCGCTCTGTGCTTGCAAATCCTGTGGAAGGGTTTTTGGCCGTTTCTGAATAAGTTGTTAAACAAGCAGTGTCTAGCAACTACTTAGATCGCGCTGGTAACCGCAAGTGCTTCGAAAGTATTCAGAAGATAACTGGGTTGAAAAGTTACCAGTTGTCAGTTTTCCATAATGTCCCTGCTAGATTTGTTGTTCGAAAGCCTTGTAAGTTCTAACTGCAATACGTTTCCTGCAGCTGACGTACAAAGAACCAAGCAAATGGCAGCGGAACAGCGCAATTTTAAAAAGTTTTCCGAATCCTACGTTTCACGTGTGAATAGCTCTTTGCGCAAAGTGCTCCGTCGTAAAGTGTAGCGTAACTTGATGAGTTCTCAGCCAACACGTGGATGCATTGCCGCTAAACGAATAGTGTTTCCTTTTATGTCAAAAATCACTTTGTGCTTGTCGGACTAACTATTCGCTCTTCTGTAAGCCTGCATTGCTCACTCAGACATAAAACATTTTGCTCTCGCATTCTCAGACGTTAGCAAGGTTGGGGCCGTCTTTATGACCTAAAATAAAAACTTAGCTGTGTTTTCAGAAAAAATCGATTTGTTTCTTCGCCGTCTCTCCAGACTAAACTCTTCAAGAAACAAACCTCTTGCACTTATCCCAACCCCACTTAAAATCGTTCATTCTCTTCGTCCGCCACTATTCTGTTTATCTTAATGTGCTGCGTTCTTGTTCTATAGAATTTCACGGTTCCCATGCCCACTGTTTTTTTAGTGGCGTAACTCTGCACCGAGATAGGCAGAAAAATAATTGTGGCTCGAATTAAGTAGATCCTTTTTACCAGTCGTGTTGACAGATCTTCACCATGCCGCCAAAAAACAGATTGCTTTCAGCCTGACGTCTGAACAGATTGTAATATAAATGACGCCAGCGGCAACGCAAGACAATTTTTTCTCTGCTCTGGCAAAGTTGAAACGATTCGTCTTTTAAACGTTACCCTGTGTGATTTCGGCTTGAAATTTACGCTATGTAAAACTTGCTAAATTCAACCAGGCAGAAAGTTTGTAGTTGCCTTTAGTTCGAGCAAGTCCTACTGGCCATCATGCGACCCTTTTGTTGTCTTTTTCGGGCCGCTGTGCCAACAGCTTGTAAATGCACCCAGCTTCCAGCGATAAGGCACTTGTTTTTGTTTCAAACAAAACAAGCTCTGTGTTTAATTCCAACAAGATTTCTACATTCGGCCGAAATCATGTTGCAGGCGAAAAGTTGAAAAAAACGACATTGCATTCGATAACTGTGATTGCGTATGCGATGCAAATTGCAAAACAATGGAGAAGTGATGTATTTTTTGGCAAAACAAAACTGACAAATCATGTTTTTGCAATGCCATTCATCCCGGCAATTCTCGATTTTTAAAATATTTATTACAGTCAAAATCTCTGCTTTTGCAAAAAATGTCTGAGTTGCCGACAAGCTCACACTGTAAAGTAAAAAAGTTGTCCGAACAACTAATGAAAAACATCCGTAAAGTCAAACGTGAATGAGGAAAGAGTTGATGTTGGGCGTAGCGGTATCGTAATGAGAGAATAACCATTTCAGTGTGGGGCATTATTATTGTAATGCAGAATGATTTGCTGCAGAACGTTTGCATTTTCTGCTAGATAAGCAAACCACTACGTGTTTTGTCAATTAAAAAAATTGCGGAATACAGTTTTTATGGATGGATGCCAAGTCGCCGAGGAAATGTAACAAAAACCAAAAATAAGGACACCAATGCTCATCTGTGCTGGAGTTGCTCGACCGAAATTCTGTGGAGCAAATGCTCTTTATCTCCATGATCAGTAGCAATGGAATCGTGACGAGGCGTGCGCTTACGGGCTCAGAAAGATACTTTGTGAAGACTTCTGCAAAGCCCGACGTGCAACCGTGCCTTATCATGGTCCTCACAGATTACCAAAACCCAACGTGCATGTGATCTGCCAGGCTAAGCGACTCTCACCCCTTCTGCCTTTGATGACGGCGGCAACCAGGTTCCTTCTATTTCAAAAGCAGCTTGAGTCTGCGGGCCACACGTACAGCTTTACAAAGGCACCTTTCATCATTGCCGTGCTCGTTTACCCATGACGTATTTACTTACCCAAGTTGTGCAAACTGGGGGCAACGGTTTGGCATACGAAAAGATTGGCTGTACAGGCTATTTTCCTGAAACATTTTGTTTGCATTGGTAGCAAATCTGTAAAAGTTCTGAAATCATCTGAGTTTTCCCAAACTGCGCAGCCAAGTGCTGTAATATTTCTGCAGGCTGTTTTGGCGATGCGATCTAAAACAGACGGAGACTTCTTCATGACTTGGGCATTGCCCTGCGCAGAAAGTCTGTTTATTTGGAAAGAAATTCCGTTTACAGCATCGCTGCCGTCCTATCGCTTTGACCGGTGCCAGCATGTGACTTCAGCACTGTGGGACTGATTGAAAGTCCTGATTAAACTCTGCTTCTGATCAAAACTTGTAATGCGGTTTTTGCTTGTCAGCGCGACAAACACCTTGAGCCACCGGCATGAGGAGTTAGGGTTTCGCCTCAGTGAAAACTTTAGTGTCTCCGACGCCAAATTCAAATGTTAATGAGACCATTCATTAACCTGAGCCAAGCATCAGGCAAGGAAGGATAAAAGAAGATACGTGGAATTAATGCGGGTCAAGTGCAGTGTCAGCAGCAGACTTCGCCCAAAAAAACTCTACTTATCTACCAGCAACCAGCGTTATCAAAAATCGCTGAAAGCTCAGCCTTCACGTTCATAATAAGTTCACTGCCTGAGATACAATCTTCAATTGCCTGTACCAACGCTCTGTATTGCAATTGGTTGGCTGGACCACTCTCGTTAAGTGCAACATTGCGAAATTGTCAGAGTGCAGTTGCTCTGGAAAGAATTGATTTTCTAAAGCAAAAGGCAATTAATTTTTAAGCTTTAGAAGTTATTTTGCTTTTGGATTTTGATACCGAAAGCAAGTCTCTATTTACACTCAGTACTGAAAGCAATCAGTATGACAAAAACAACTGAGTAGTTTTCTTCATCATTTACTCTTCACGCAAAACCTCAGGAAAAAGCGCCGTTATAGTGCCGCCGTTTTCTGAGTTTTTTCTTTTCTGGAGGTAAGCGCGTGGGTCTATTTGAAAGTCACGTAAACCTGTTACACATTTTATAAACGAAATCGAAAAAATCTTGACTTCTGTGTACAAGCAGCGTGCCTGGCATATTTTGACAAAAATCTTCATTTTGGATGTGCAGTAAGCATCGTTTCAATCCGATTTTGGCAGGTTCGCCAACAGAGAGATGAGACTGGAGGTCGATATAAACGACTGGATGGACATCCTTTGCCCGCATAAGGCAAATTACGACCGAGCCTCAAACAGCAACAAGCAAGATCTCCTTTACTTGGAACTATACAATGTTACCAAAGAACAATACCAACATTGCTCCGCTCACAGTAAGCTATTGTTACTCTACACGCTGCATCTTATTAATGACTACATTCTGATCATCGGAGTGTTTTGAAGCATAACTACTTTTGGCCAGCTGCCATAATAGCTTCCAGCGCTGATACGACTCGCAGCACTGCTTTTGACTGTCGTCGTAATATCGTTGAACTCCTTCAAACAAATATATTGTTTTCGCAGCGAGTAACAACGTACAGATTTAATATGAAAAATGCAATAGTAATGCAGACCGGTATTAAAAACAGAATGATTCATTACATGGGACACGTCTCAGTCTAAGAATGCGCCTCCATAAACCGATGTTTTCAAGTCCGGATACGTCAAAGGTAATATACATGTGTGACCTGTCGAAGGGTTATTAGTGATTTCCAGACAATTAATTAAAATCTGAGACAGCTCCATAAGCCTTTACTGCAGCTGTTGAAGTAGCTTTACAAATCTGTTGATTCAACCACATTAACTTTTTTCTGGCAATCAGGAAATCTAACTAAGACGTGACTAATGCATGAAAAGCAGGTCAAACGAAATAGCCTACTAACACAGCTCTTGAAAAGCATTGCACAATTTGAACTTGTACAATCTCGTTTCAATTTGTAAGTATCTCCTACTACGCACGGTAACTTCCATTGACTCGAGTGACAGCACAGCCTCCAATTTAGAGCACTGTAGTAGCTTTCTATTTTGGTTGTAGATTGTGCTGTTTCATTTGAGATCAAACTTTCTTGACTGAGCTTTAAACGTACAGCAGTGTTCTGCACATCTGGCCGCGAAAAAAATTCACACTGACTTGTCGAAAAACCACTGATGCTCTCGAGTAACTTGAACAAATGCGTGAAGATTTCATTGTTACGCACAACGTTCGGGTTCCACCACACCAATACCTAAATTGTTAGATGTAAAACACATGAGATTACTTGGTAAAAAAAGACCAGTAAAGTGACGCATCAAACATGCATTTTTGACACGCATTTTCATACATGCAAAACATGTGTTTTTGAATTTACGGCCATATCTGGACGCCGCGAAGTATCAATCAGATCTTCAAAGAAAGACGCTACTTTTCACCGCAGACACCATTGCTTGCCCTACGCCGGTTTTGCTTTGACAGGACAATCGAGCTAGCTCATAAAAGTCAATTTCGTAAAAACCCTCTTAAATTGTACAGCTCACTTTTTAAGTAAAAATACTGATCGTTTTTCAAAAGTAGCAGTCGACCTGCATTAGCGCTCTTTTGAGCGTTTTGCACAATCAGCTTGCAAAAGCGTGTACTGCGAAAGCGAACTTAAGCGCTGACAGCCAAACACTCAAATCTTTATCGCATTATCTCGGTGGTCAAGAATGGCCGAAAAAGCAAATGGCAGTGCAAACTAATTACTGGCAAGAACAACAAGAAAGTTTGTTTAGTCGCGCCGAAAAATGCTCTTGTTTTTCTGGAGCGACCCGGCGCGACGAGTTCTTGTCTTGACATCACTCTCCAACAAATTAGGAAGATTGAGTTTTCCAAAAAAAACTATGTGTCATTTTAACCTGTCTAGGCTAAGAGCAGAGGACAAGGGACACTATTGCAATCTAGTGAGTTTGTTATTCGACACACCAAACCGCGTTTGATCCCCGTCAGTCCAGTAGCAACTTGCCTCAGATGATTCGCAGCAAACTGACGTTCCTAATTGTAATGTATGCGTCGGCAACCCCTGCCGTGAGAAAACCTGTCACTAGGAAGACGTTCACCGGTCTGTAAAGCTTCAGCGCAACGTTGGGTGGATATCCCAATCCATGGTATACGTCTAAGGCCGATTTCGTTAAAACCGCGTGCTTTCAAGTAACCTACTCTCCACAAGGAAGATAAACAAGAAATCTATCAGCAAATTTTTTACCAGGAAATCAATTTTTCACGTAACACTACGCACCCTCAGTCCTAGACTCTTATTTAAATGGAATCACGCTTGCATGCTTGTGCAAACGTGGTACAGGTGGTAGGCAACAATGGCCCTGGTGCCTCAATAAGCGCTTTCTCCAGTTTAGAAAAGCTGATGAAAGATTGATTCTACTTAGCGGCTAAAGTGCACCACAAAGACGATGACGCAGACACAAAACCTTCTCACCCTCACAGCAATGGCTGGAACTATTCAAGTGTTTGCGGGAGATTTAGACTGGCCGTCATTTTTATGCTAGGAGAAAGCTCTGCAAACGGCTTCATGAACTACCTAATTATTACTCACAAAGCCGCAGTGTTTAAGCTTTCGATCATTCTCCAAACGTTTGAGTATTTCATTATGCACAGCCCAACAGGGCAAAATTTATACTATTTTAAAAAACCACAGGAAACAAGAGAAAACGCCAAACTTTAATTGCTCGCGACCATGCTAATGAAAAACACAAAAAGCTATTTCTATGAAAAGCCAGTAAAATCGTATTTCAAACTGAAATTTTCTTTATCATGCAGCTATCACTTTTAAGCCTACTACAAAAACGTCTTTCAGAAATAGCATAGGCTCTTCGCTTGCTACCTGGAAAGCAGTTGTTCCCTAAGCCTTCACCGAAACTGCAGCAAAATGCGCCTTTCATGCAAACTGAACCGTGGAAATTTTAAGCCCCCGCCAGAAGTAGCATTCATATCAATAATTTGTTTTCAAAGCGATGAGCTTTCACGATGGAACTGTTTCCGGATGTATTGGTGTGAAAAACGTTTCAGAAGTTAAACGGGGCAAAAGGATCTCTACTGTACAAGAGCAGCTGCAAATGGACTATATAAAATGCACGTGTTGGCTATACGTGCATGCTGCTGAAAACTATAGTAAGGCCTTTAGTTTAGCTTTTAGCACCCTGAGGCTTGTAAAACAAAGGTATCTTTTGTTTCAGAAAAACAACGGATCTTGCGCTGCTTTAAGCCAAACCAAGAAACCAAATTAACAACCAAGTTTCAGAAAAGAAGTCCAACGCCGCTGGGATTTGTTTTCCTTCCTGGACACACTTACTATTACATATGTAAGCACAGTCACTGCAGAATGTAGCGTTTTTGTTTGCTACTTATACAAATTTCGTTGAACAATTTTGGTTTGGGTGAAGTCTCCGAGTTGTGCAACGTGCAAAACGTAACAGCAACTGTTTCATGCGTCCGAACAAAAGCACTGTAAAATCCAGGCTGTATAAACAACAATAGTTTCATGTTTACCGATGTAATTGATTGGGTAGAATCTGCTTACATGAGAAATATCCATCACGTTCCCATTTTTTTATTCGATGCTAGTGGCCAACCACACCATGTAGGTGCTGGCCGTCAAGCACATGATGCAGTGCACTGCTGTTTACGAATTTACGTGTGGCGTACTATCTAACTGAAATGATTTACAACGTGTTTTCAATGTGAGCAGACCTACCTTAAAGCCATGTGGGCGCTCAAATGCTCGCACAACTGCAGCACTACGAAATTTTACAAGGAACTGTTGCATAAGTCCAGCGCTTCTCTAGTACAAATCCAAAACGGTGCATAAAAGTTCGTCTTTTACTGAAAGCATAATAAAACTTTCAAAATATAGTAAGTATAATCTCCAGCAGCGACCTTTTCTTGACGTTGTTGCGGATTTGAATTGGCTCCGATATTATGCACGTCAGCACAAGTGGATGTTGATGACTCAGATTAATTGATGAAGTCTTCCTTTTTAACAATAATCTTGGTGCGGATGAAACAATATGAAAAACAAACAGAACACTACCACGAAAACATTATAGCATGCTTACTGAAACCGATGCAGAGAACTGTTGTAGCTGACATACAATTGAGATTTTGTAGCTAAATGCGTTTTGGGAACCATGCACTTCTTATTTTTCGCAACAGCTTGTGGCTGCTTTGATCGAGAAGCCAATTTTCAGTCTTATTACGTTGAGGGTGAAAAAACTGAGTTCTTAGTGCTGCTTGGCTGTTAGTTTTCTTCGTCTGCGATGTTGATTGCGTTGGCAGTAATTGGTCAGTTGAAAATCCAACATCAATGAAGGTCTTATTCGATAAACTGCAATTCAAGTCTGCTGCAATTAAAAGTGCCAGAAAATCTAGAAAAGTAGATTGGTCGTGTCGGATTTAAGAGGCACGAACATACTTATTTGGTGGATTTTCTTGCGCTTTCCCACCAACCATCACTATTCAAATGTCAACTGCAATCGCGTTGTCATCCTGAGTAGAGGTAATTGCCACCGCCTTTGTTGTTCGCCTGCGTTACCAAAGATGGTGGCATGGTAGCACATCAAATATAACTGACGCTATCTTTGTGGTGTTGTTTTGGTCTTCATTTTCGATTTAATCATGATAAGGATTGTTTAACGTTGACAAGTTCAAGTCAGTCCAAATGTCGGCGTAAACTCAATAACATCGATGCTTGTCTTGCATCACAATCGACAAGCGGGTGTGTTTCGGGTATTATCTCTCGAATAAACTCCCACAGAGCAAGAAGAGCTGCCTGAGCTAAACGTTTTCTGTGATTTTTTTCAATTGTTGGAACAACTGCATTTCATTTTCGGTGAATTATGTTATAACATCCAAGTAGTTTAGTCAATCATTTGATCAGAAACATGATTCACAAGGTCTCTGGTAAAGTTGTGAAAATTGTACCAGAAAAAGGCATTTCGTTTTCAGGCTTATTATGCCCTATAAATCGTGATCTATAAACTGCATTAGATAAATTGATCGAACGCTTGAGTTGGATTTTTTAAGTTTAAGTTACAAAATACATCTTCAAAAACGCGTTTAAAAAGTTTGTGAAGTTTTTGCAACTGAATTAAATGAATTTTGCGAAATGAAGAAAAATAACTTTGTCCCGTTTTAATTATAATTTTTAACAACCAGCACTACTGGGGTTGACTGACTTGCCAAATGGTTTGTAGACTTCGACATGCTGCAATTTTATTGATGTAATCACGGCTGCACGCGGTGCATGCATAGAAACGAAAACTTATGAGAAACGGTGCTGAATAAAAACCGACACGTGCGCAGCAACCTGTTGAAGCACTTCTGTGAACCGTAAATTATAACGTAACATTTTGATCGTTGGCTTTATATCAAATTTCAAAACGTATTACAACGTATTTAATAATTGTCGACGTTTGCAAACCGAGCTCAGTAAATCAATCTCAAGACCTTTTTAAGCCTTGAAAACATTCGTAATATTGCAATTTGTACAAAGCGAAAGCCCATGTAGCCTACTCTGAATGGAAGCTTTGTTTGTCGCATGAAACATCATGTCCACTGGTTATTGGTGCTGTTGCGTATCATTTTTCGCTAATTCTTTATGCTCTCATCCACAAGCATAGGTATTTGCATTTAAAATTGTTTATAAAATACAGTAGTGGGTTAGCTTCCTTACGATCTTTTTGACTGAATGAAACCATTATAGATAAATTGATAAAATTTGCTTCTGACAAAACCTTTTTGCAAGGGTCTGGTGACGTGTTTTTTTGCCATATGAGCAAAGAAAGTTTTCTCGCGGTTCGCAGCCGTTATATCAAAGTTTTCGAGAAGTCATTACGTAGGTGAGGATTATATCAAAATTTTCATTCACTCCTGTTGTAGAATAATTCAGAAAATATAAGTTACAAAAATTGCTTGCTGCAAAGTACTGTGATAAAGCTCAGGCAATTTAATGTCATTTCTAAATACCGCTGCGCTATTTTTTGCTGAAAATAGAAACCGCAGAAGAGTTTTTAAGCACGCCAAACGATATCGCCGGTTTTATCGAGAAAAATATCGTCTAGTTTCTCCCTGCGAAAGTGCTGCGTGGTCTTTGTAATTTAGTTTTGCAGATAATCAGTTGTAACCGCCAACCGAGAGCTCACTGATATCTTCCCAGTACAGTTCTCCCGGGATGGAAGTGTTTGCCCTCATTGAGGAAACAACAATTTTGTGGCGTTTGCTGGTTCTAGTGGTTCTTTAACCCAGTGTGGTGGCACACGTTGCAGATGCCATTTTAAAGATTCTTAGAATTGTGGAGCTGTACCAGAATAGGTAAAACTTGGTAACTCGAAAAAAACTTGAAACTGAGTACAATTGAACAAAAGTTAGCAATTTCCAATGAGTTTTAAGATAAAGGGTGCTTTTTTCAAATAATTGAAAAGCAAACATTGCCGAACCGATCTAAAACCTACGGAGGCAATCGATCATATTTCTCTTTTCACCACCTCCTGATCCATATTGCCTTCTTTAGCGAGACAGGTCAGCTTCAGACAAGAAACTGAGTTTTTCTGTTGCAGACGTGACGAAGAGGTTTTTATTTGAATAGGAAGGTTCAAAAATGTGAAAAATATTTGAGTAGTGTCAAGTTGCCCTCTTTAGAAAGCCTTCCTCTGAGAGTCACAGCGGCTCAATCGCCTATGGACTGCAAGGGCCGATGGCTAAATATCCTGTGGTGCACTTTTTCGCTGAAGCCAGGGCAAAAACCAAAGAGCGTCATTCAAACTTAGCTCTGATGACACTGCCGCGTATAACCAGGAAATGACTAACACTCGGCTGTTGGTCAAGCCAGTCAAGGTTCATTGGTTTTTGTTTGTTTTTGGTGAACTTGGTGGGATCTCTCTGAGGCTTCGTTCCCTTTTCTTGTGCCTTGTGCATTCGGAGAGTGAGTCAACTATTAACAATTTTTGAGGCTTTGAAAAAACGTCTTCTTTCAAGATGCTTAAACATTTTCGGGTATCGCTGTTTGGTTTGTTTCCTCTGTGTTTTCCGTGTGTCAAATCAGAACCCTGAAACTAGCCGCGAAAGAAAAATTTTACCAACTTTTCGCTGCATCTTTTTGTCCAACGTTCAGCGTAACGTACAATTCAGCAAACTGCAACAAACTGGTTTTGGGAGCAACCCTCTCTACGTTTTCAGTTATCGGGACGAGAATAGCGTTCTTTGTTGCAAAAGTAAAAATTACAACCAACCACGGTTCATACAGACCTATCTTATAATTCTCTGCAATAATGCACGTGTGAGAAATACACATGGAAAAGCAGCTGAACTTTCGAGACCTGACATCTACGCCTGAAACAACGCGTCAATCGCAAAGACTATGCGTGACGTCAGTCAACACAAACAAATGTGCGTACAAAATACTCACCGCTGTTTCAAGTCTCGACTTATCAAATAAATTAGCATTAGTTGAATTTGAACGATCATGTTTTAAGAAGCACTTAAAAACTGACAGTCCATAAATTCAACGGTAACTTGAACGTGTCCCTCCGTTGCATCAGTGTTGCTGAGTAATGATTGCTTTTAGGATTTTCTCATGTCTTATCGCACGTGTTGATCTTCCCCCTCACTCTCGTTCCTCTCTACTCGACAACGTCTGCTGCGTTTTGAATTATCTTCAACGCAAAATGTTGACAAAGTCGTCAAAAGTGGCGATTTTGCAGTTTCGAAGGTTTTGGTTTGTTTTGAGTGAGGTCACCCTTTCAAGAACTTGTTTATTCTTTAATTGTGCCGCTCCGCCGCTTACGTTACTCTATTACAGAGCATGTTTGGCCTTACGAACTGTGCTGTTGATGAAATTACAGCCCGACTTATAGTATGTTAGTGGTGTTCAACACCAGCATTCAAAAAAGAAAGAACTCAATCAGGAAACTTTGACGTTTATGGCGTATTTCAACATACTGTACTGTTAGACCAGCTATGTCCAACCCAAATGGCTTACTGAGCCAAAACCTGTGTCACTATCTTAACCAGGGCCACACATTCAATGACATAGTAATGAGGCCCGCACATTGAATGGCTTACTTTGATCTTATCAAACTAAACTTAGCTTCAGCTAACGTACTGAAAGCGTTCGAATCCTAACTGCAATGGCAAAAGAAGCGATAAAGTGGCACTGAGGACCACCTAAACTCAAGATTGTTAAAAAAGGACAGGTTGTCAATGTCTAGGATACTTTTGCTACAGTGAAAGCCTAAACTGGACCGCACAAAACTTTCGACTGGGCCGCGGGTTTGACATAACTGTGTTAGACACACACTTCAGAAAGACTAAAAAAGATATCGTCGACAAAACATCAGCGTGGACCAGTTATGTGATACGTTGTGTTAACAGATTGACCTGCGTTTGCGTTGCTCTTCAGTAAATATGATTGTGTTCGAAAATAGTTGGAAGTCCGTGATAAGCGCGGGAGTTTCGTTAAAATGTATCTTGCTTTTTGCGGTTTCATCTCGTCTACCCAGGCTCCATCTGACAAAGTTTTAAGGCGCCTTGTTTCAACTTGGGGACAAATATTAGCATTGATAGTGAGGATATGCCTCCTCGTCCCTGTCTTATCAAACGGCTCTTTAAAAAAGATAATGACGACATTTATCTTATTTTGAGTCAGCTCGCTGCAACTAAGTGATTCGTCGTGGATTCTGGTGCTAATGAATCTACAAATAATGTGACAACTAAGTGTGTGCTTTAGATGCAAGAGAACAACCCACACTTTTTGTTCTAAAAGCATTGCTCATTAATCAGCTGCTGAATCACGTTGAAACATTTCCATTTAAAATGACACGTGTATGTAGAATTTGTTAGAGGCTTGCTGACACTGTCAGCACATGTTGTCAGCCAGGCAGCATGTACTGAAACAAATTTTAGTGCTGTTGTATTATTATGTTCATCTGCAGTACCTGATGATTACTTTTTGTTGAATGTGTTCCTTTGCGCGGTTATTAAATTTAGAAAATGTAATCACAAATCTAACAAATTCCGAAGCAAATCCTCATCAGCTATTGTAGTGCTGGAAGAATTACAAACATTTGTAAGAAAGAGTATTGAAATTACCTATTTTTCTAGTCGCACGTTTCCGCTTGTGGGTTTTTATTGACTTTAGGGATGATTTACCGTCTGCCAACGTCTTCGAAAAGATTAAAACAAATTCCATCATTTCAAGTAGTCGTTGATAGTGTTTGCGTGCGATCGTTTGCTGGAAAAGCAAACTTCAAATTGTTCTGTAAATGACAGCAGTGAGAATTCATTTGCTTGCTGCAGGTGGTGAATGTCTAACCAAAATATCATAGAAGTAATCTGAGGTGGTAAGGGCCAGTTCTGAAAATCGCCAGTTATGCAACAGCTTTCAATTGACAGGAATCAGTAGAAATTCCATAAAACATGATGTAGCTGCACGGTAATGATCTCCGTTTGTAAACGATGAGATTTGCAATATTTTTATCCGTTACGTTTTCATATTTTACCAGGTTAATTGATTGGTTGGAAATAAAAAACCACGCCAGTCTAACCTTTTTGCAGCTCGACCCTTCTTCTTCGCGTTATATCCTTACCTTTCGAACTGATGTAGTTGGAAATTAAATGCGTTGCAGCAAATTGGAGATGAATTTTAACGAATAAATCAAGTTGGAAATGCGATTAAACAGCACTGTTACCTTGTTTTCTACTTTTGTGTAGGCTGGCCGTCGAACAGAGGTAAAACGGCCGTGGTACTCATACTCAACGGACTATCACCCAGAATGGGAAAAACCCTTTGTGGACCTTCTCCCAAAGATAACCTTACTACCTGCCCCTCCCCCCATAAAAAGAAACCATGATTCACAGGCTTGTAAGGTATTACCTATGACCGGAACCCACGACACTTATCACGATCTCATCTCACCCTAATTCCAGTCAAACCATCGCCAAGGCGCCGGAGGTGGTCGAGAGCTCAAGATCTATTGCCCCGTTGTGTGCTTTATGCCCGGCTAGGCACAGCTTGACGGCTCGTTTGTCTTCGTCAACGAAAACTCTGCGGGCGTTGATGAAACGCAGTCTGTATGCGCGAAGTCTATAATCTAATATACTTCAAACTAAATCTTCACCTCACCGTCATAGTTAGAAAAAAGCTGTGGGCATTGTTATTTGTCTCTTCTGGTCTGTGAGCAATCTTGCACTTGAAACTGTGTCTAATGAAATGAAGCTTAAAGAGAACGCCGCTTTTTTGGGTACACCTCACTCATAATTATTGTGTGTCTGCCAACACGTGCCAAAGATGCTTGAAAATACTCTCACTAATTGCCTGGCAAAGCTTCACAAGCACTCAGCCGTAACGATGTCATAAGCGCTGGCATCGTGAGTGAAAAATGGGTTTTACTTGCAGTGCAAACATCAAGAAAATTTTCCTGGAAATACAACTACAAGCATAATTTTTTCTTAGGTGAAAATTGTGATAGACGCAATTGTCACTTCAACTACAATGTCCTTCATCATGTTCTGATTGCGTTTAAATATCGTTTATGCCGCGCGGAGACAAACGTTGTGTGGAGAGCGTTGCTGAAACGAATATTTGGAAGTTTCGTTTAACCGGAGTATCAATTTTTGTAATTTAATTTATTAGGAAGTGTCACCCTGCCGCATGTCTCTCACCGATAATAATGAATGACGTCATACCTCAACGGCGACATTTCCCGTCACGCTTGTCGTGTGGCCAGTTACGAACCGATGGGCAGTGCTCGTGTCACTTCTAGTCTAATGGATGACTTACCTCCTGCAGCTTTAGCCTGGTGAGGCAGGTATCCCATTCCCTAACGCCACATTGCAATAGCTAACAAGTTAGATGTGGAGACTAGTTATTTGTAAAACAAGCTGCAGTGTTTTTAGCAAAAGCAAAACTGCCTCTTTGACCAATAACAGTTTGAATACAGCTGCAGTAAAGATTCCACAAGCAAGCGTTCCAGCTGATGATAAGTTTAAAACGTATTTTATTTCAAAATAATCGCGACGTAATGCGTGATTTTGGAAAGCTATCTCTAACAGCCGACGCCGCCCTACCTAGTGTTACAGTGGGTTCAGTGCGCGCAGCTAAAGCTAGTTAGTAGGTCGATTCGCGGCCGGGTCATACCGAAGACCAGAAAAACGGTACTTGTGGCCTGTCCAGCCTCGTACTCGGCGTTAATGGACGGGTGCTAAGGAAGTTCGCGCGCGGTTCTGCCATTGACTTGCTACATACGTAGCATTCACTACGAAAGGTAACTGCGTGGTCCCGGCCACTCGTGACGCTCTCCAGGGATTGCTAATGCGAATATAATGAAACTGAACCTAAACAAACGGCTTTGCAAGAGAAGCAAACTTTTTCATATTGTCACATTAACAATGCGAATCCAATAAAAGAACAACATTTAATTTGACTCAAGTCGTGAAGGTTATGCTATTCATCTTCCTATCTGGCAAAAACTTGCTGAGTAGTGTTTGTATAATGCAGAGGAATGCGTTCAATGCTTCTACCGTTTTTTACTTTCGTGCGTTATGATAAACTTGTGTGTTTCTTATTGCAGCAAAACCAAGCATGAAAAGGACTCACGGATGCGGTGCCCACATAATGAAGTTGTCCATATCAGTGAGGCCAGAAAAAAAGGGTAGGTGATGTAGATTGACACTCTGTTCAAACGAAGTGCTTGAAGCAAAGAAGGCCTCGTTTCGCTAGCCATTTTATAAGGAAGTGTGTCTGCTTTCCTAGCAGAGATACCCCACCTATTTTGTGTTTCATGCCCTCCAGAGATTTTGATTCTATTGTACCGTTGTTTACTTTCTTTGCCTCCACTTTGCAAATGCTTGTTAATGTCTTCTGCGCCATGTTTGTGATGCATGTTAAAATTAAAACATGTCTGTAATGACTGCATGTGGAAGGTGAATATTTTAAATTTTCACTGAAAATTGCTGCATTAATTATATTACGAAAATACTGTAGGAGAGAAACACACAACGAAAACGCAAGAAGTCGCCAGAACCAAGAAAGAAAATCGTTATGAAACAGGTCAGAAGATGGCTAAGTGCTGTTGTTGAGATATTTGAGCGCTTGTTGGAATTTACGTTTCACTGCACCAGTTCTGGTGCCTTTCGTTTTCGTTGACAAATTTCCTAAATTTCTTTAAAAACAACATTCCAGTATGCACATCCGTGTGACGCAGCTGTTATGGGCTGTTCCTTGCAAAGTGATTCTTAAATTGACAAGAGGTTATGCTGGAATTTGCGTCATGTGCTATGTATTAACTTGGAAAAACCAAGGCCTTTTTCCTGTTTGCATTTGGCCAGCGATTCCCAACCAGGGGTTCCCGGACCCTTGGGGTCCGAAACAAGATTTCCGGGGGTCCAAAATGTGATTTTTAAGGGTGAGAGTTTGCATGTTCTTAGATGTACTTTTTCCAATGAACTGAGGTTTATGAAAGCTTCCAACAAGTGCTATTACTCAAAAGAACATTATACGGCCTCACTATTTCAGCTAACGTTACTAATTTAACAATTTAAATTGCTAACTGCGTGCATTGCTACAGTATTTCTGCTTCAAGCTGCGGTTACCACGCTGTGGCGATGGCTGGTGATGCGTTTGTAAGTGCATTGTGACGTGCAAATGTTTATGTTGCAATTATGGCGAGATGGTTGTTTGGTGTTGCAGAACTCGAAATTTAAAAAATGAGAACAAAAGCCCTGTCTCTTTTAGTGCCCCTTGCAACAACATATTTGTATAAATCTAGATGTTCTTCTCTACTTCTTTTGAAAAACAATTATTGGAACCGTTTGAAAAACAATTATTTGAACTCCTCGATTTGCGCGTGGCCCTGAGTAATTGTGTGTCAAGGTATGAGCGCCTAGTATCAGAGAAGCAGCAACAAAAAAATCACAGGATTTGTTTCCAATGAGCAGTAAGTTAACAACAATAGGTCTGAGTGTTTTCTGTTGTGTTGCCAGTGTGTGTTACGAGTAGTAATTGTAAAAATGAAGATACTGCAAAATCAGACTGTTTATGATTCATACACTTTTTTGAAACGAGGAGGTGCGAAAGTCACTTTATTTTTGTGAAAGGGGTGCCAGCTTCAAATAAATTTGGGAAGCTGTGCATTAGGCTGAAAGTGCGCTGCGTACTTCTCTAGAAAAGCCTACACGTTGTAATATAAACGTGGCGTCAATCACACAAACTAAAAACTAGTTTGTCTATCATTTTCCCACCTGTGTTTTTGATCCATGAGACCGTCACATACAATTTTTATAATTTTGCATACGTTTACTATCCTTCTGCTACTTCAGCTTAAAATAGGATTCGCAATAAGTACTGTGAAGTTAGTAGCCTGCTTAGGTTCATCTGGAATGTGATACTAATCAGTGCATGCGGCTTAAGCTGCGTGTGTGATATGTAGGTGAGTGACATTCAATAAAATTTCTTTTCCTGTATCGGTTCCGACCAAACCAATGTATTTCCAGCATTAATAACATTTCAGTTGGTACTGAGTCCTCCAGCATTAATAGGCAAAAGAAGGCAGTCAAAGTTAAAACTATTGGCAGAATGAGTGCCAAGGACAAAAAGGTATGGAAAATCTAGACGCATAAAATCATATCAATGAAAACCTGCCCTATCAAGCCAGTGGCCAAACTGTTTACTGCAGTGCAACTTTCACTTACAAAGGCCAGTAGACAGGGTTTAATGAGATCACGTTTGTAATGTCTAACCGGTGCAGGATTGCGGTAATTACAGTAGGAGGAGAAAGTTTTGTTTAAAACCTGTTCGCAGTACGAAAATATATGAGGGGGGTATGTTTCGCAACTAGAGAGCCAATGCGTTGTGGTTATTCCGTAAAAAAGTGGTGCTACTGCACTCAGTTATCGAAGGTGCTGAGATGTAGTTTCAAGTGCGCACTACGGTCAGGTGTGATGTACGTGCCCGATATGTTGTAGAATGTGCTGGTACGGGGCTTGTAGGAAGTACTTCAGGAATGGAAAACATACACACTGTTGCATCACTCGCCGGCTCTAAAGCTGGATTGCGAGCTGCTTTTGCTGTAAACGTTTTAGTTTCAAACAGCAAAGTACAAACGAGAAAAGCGACCACAAAGTCAAAGCACGTTTTTTTCTTAAATTTTCTTTTGTATTTGAAGTGTGTTTCATGGCATACTGTAGTCTGGCATGCTTTACCAATAATTGCGCGCATTCGTTTGCGCTTTGCAGGACCCTTTGGTGAGAACAGTCATCCCGCCTCCATAACCGGGGTAAATATGCTGCATTAAATTGAAGGGTTGTTGCAGCATCAAACCGACAAAACTAAATTTCGCATAAGCAAAGCGAGGTTTTAGTGATTGCACTCTGTGCAAACGTCAATTCGCCATTAATTTTCGACAAAATTCATACGCGATTGCATCCAATTTTCGCAACGTTCCATTCCGCCTTCTGCTTCCACCACCCAAGATGCTGTTTCAGATCAGTGGTTTCCAGCCGGGACTGGCGCGTGCCATGTGAAACCGGGGTTCCGCCGCTGGATCTGCGAAATCTCAGCCCAGCACCCTAAATAAATACTGAAAACCTTACAAATGATCTTATGAGCGTGCCGGCAACCATTAGCTTCCTTGGCGAAGGTACAGCAAGCTCTAATCGCGCGAAAAGGATGCCACAAGCTATGATCATCGCAGCACCCGCATTTATCAGAAGTTTTTATCTGAACTTTGTCCATCTGAAGGAATATCTTCTCGGAAGAAAAATGACAATGGAAAGCATTTATTTTTTGTAATACCTCTAGCTTCGCTTTTGCTTGGAAAGACAAGCGTTGTTTCAAATTTTAAGATGAAAATACAAAGTTTTCAGAATTCCACAATTCACAAGAACGTTTTGAGCAAACATCTACTTTGTCGCGGATGTTACAGGTCACGTATTGCTGAGATTTCTCGTGATAGGCCTCAGCCCGCTTCGATGTCATAATCAAGTACTCAAAAATGTCTCTGGCCTCTTGCTTTTATCGTGATTCATTGGAAACAAAGTGCAGGCGACACTTGTTCCCGGTATGGTTTTAGAGAGCGAAGAATTAACTCCTTTTTGAGATCAGATCGCACACTCATCAGTTATTTTCGGGCAAACCACAGTATAAGCCTGCCTGCAAGGCCTTGATGAGTGCGCAAGTTTAATTAGAGCCTTCTACTTTAAACCGACTTCTTGCAAATGCAATGACAAGTGCGCGAGCACTTCAAGTCGTTCACATGGGCGTGTTGTTACATTAATCTGCATTATTGCGTCGAGCGAAAGATACTCTTTGAGACGCCGTTTTGTCTCCTGCGATCTGTCCAAACACCAAAGCAGAGAGCGGTCGAAGGTCACGCTTTGTTTATAACTTCGTGAGGTTGTCATAATTTTCGAATGTAGACAAACCTCAGCGGGTGTTTGTTTGGGGTCCAGCTCATGGGTGAGCAGCATCTGCGCATGCAGACGAACGATCGATGCATTGTTAACGTCGCAACTGCTTTCTCTCGGTTGCAAATGAATAACACGCAGTTCTGCACCCCATTACATTGCATGCGACCAGAACGACACGCGCAAAACAAGGTGCATCATCGAAACGTTTGCAATCAAACCCTGCAAGGTTGTCCGCTAAGTAGATATTATGTTTATGCTAAAACCGTGCATGCTTTCATAAAACCGCAATCTTGAAACCGACCTAGCTTGAAGTTTCTTACTGGAAAACCATTTCAAGAATTGCTATATGCAGTCAAAAATATGAGACTATCACACTAAAATTAGTTTCGCTTCTGAAAATTTCCAGTTTCTTTGTGGTTTAAACTTCTAGCGCATTTTGGTTTCCGAGGGGTAACACAACGCGAGCGCTCAGTAAAACGTGTTATGCGCAAACAATTTTCAAAAGTTTTTTCCACGCTGAGAATTCAATTTTCTTTTCACCAATTTTTCTCCTAGGAAATATAACCCTTATATTGCCTTACGCAGGAGGAGAACTTCATGTAACACGACAACCACTTGAGGCAATTTTGTGATTTTTCTCAACTCCAGTGTAAATCAACTTGCTCGTAGTGGATTTGAGCGGGATTGTTAAAAATGCCGCAGCATCACGGTCTGCTGCAAAGCGAGCAATGCTGCAGGAGATCGCTGTTGATCTTGTCTGTCTGTCAGTCGCTCTCACTACAAAGTAATAATCGCCCGCTCTGTGCCGCGCGACGCACGCGCTGTACCTGCTGCAAATCGCTCTTCAAAAGCGAACGTTGCAATGCAGCTGCTGTTTACCTATTAACCGGTCAATTCTCACTTACTGTTATTATCACCAGATTCATCCGCTGATCTGCCGAATCATCGTGAAAGAAATCACCCCGCCCGCTCTTCGCCTGCGCCAACAGCAGCACAGGTGATTAAGCCTCGCCTGAGGTCTCCTCAAGCTTCCTCCATATCAAGATCCACCAGCGGTGACGGCGGCAATGGCGGCGGCAGCGCTGCTTCTCCAGGCTTTTACGACGCCGTGGCGAGACTTGCCATGATCATTTCGTGCTCTACCATGTCTATCGTCACCTCGTCGCTTCAGTGAAGCTGCTGATCCCCACGGTGATGGTTTTGAAATTCCGATCCTGCCACCAAAGGCGGAGGAAGCTGCTGGCCGGCAGGTGAAGGAGGCAATATCTGCAACAAAAAGCGATAGCAAGTTGGCAGAAACGTTGCGGCATGGAGATTTCTTTTGCGCAGAGCGCATCTTTTGAGCCGCTCGAAGGGCGCCCGCCTGTGTTCAAGGAAACAGACTCTGTCGCGCGTGTTCTTCATGTAAATGCTTGCTGCGCGTGGACGTTTTCGAATTTCTCGCACTGAAGATTAATTAATATTCTCGCCGCGGTGGCCCTAAAATCGCATTTTGTATTCCCCTCCCTGTGGCCCCAAACAATTACTATTCTCGCCCTGCACCCCCCAAATCACACTTTTGTGAAATGCTGGCAATAACATGTCGAAGTAAACACGAAATCACATAAAGCACAAGGTCTGCGCTGCAAGAAGTATATATCTCAAATGTCTTAATTAAAACTTTACAGACCATTTTGTCTAGACTGTCTCATGGAACAAAATTTAAATATTTATTTAAAACAGACCACAGCCGCCAGTTTATCAAATGGTGTGCCATAATAAGATGTTCAACCAGTTCACTATAGGCCACCGTCTGTACCATTATGCATCTGATAAAACATATGTGTAGCAATCATTCCTGTTGGTGCCGCTAACGATGCTGTACGTATACTCAAGGAAATTTTGAAACACCTGTTGATGGGATTGGCAATATCGTTCACTTTTCGTGCTGCTTCTTTTTCAAATTTCCGTTTTCACCTTACCAACCTCTTGAAACCTTAAGCACTTAAGCAAGTAAGCGCAGCGTCCTGCCAAGCTGCTTTTCTTGGTGCCACCGCAAAGACGTGCTTACTTTCGAAATCAATAGACTGGTACCACCAAGCTCTGTTGGAAGTATAATTTTCTTATTTCTTTTTTCACACGTTCAAGTTTCATGTCTTACTGAAACGACAATGCGCCCACATCAGTGCTTTTAATTTGCGTTTTTTTTTATTTTGTGCTTTGTCGTATGGTTTGATTATTTGCTTTTTTGTTTTTATTTTGTGTGTGATACAACAAGGTTGCCAAAATAAACTGCAAATTCGCTCGAAAAGTGAAAAGTTGCTTTGAAAGAGAAACCTTTATCCAAAACAATTAGTTTGAAAGCTTACCCACGTTACGGCGCTGTAGATACAGCAGTCTTTGCATCCAAATGAAGCTGAAATAAAAAAACACGTTTAATCGCTACAAGTCAGGTCCGCAAACAGCTGATATGTTTTGAAAATTTCGAGGGGCAATTGCCTGCTTGCCCTCGCTGTGGTTTCGGGCCTGCTATAAGTTGATTGTTTTTATTTTCAATGAATTAGTTAACGTTAAGATAATCCAAAACATTTGCAAAACAGTGCTTTAGGTCATCTTGTGTTAAGTGGGTTAGGGGTTGGTAATGTCGAGATGTTGCAAACTTTCCCAGTGTGTTTACTAGTGAGCAAATGAGCCAGAAACCTCGACAAACAGGCTGACATATTTTGTGCTAAATCTATGACCCTAAAAGACGAAGGAGAACACCAACACAGCAGGAGCAAATGTAGTTGGTCGAGCTCAGGTCCATAGCCAGGTTTTAAGGTTTAGGGGAAAAACACGTTTTTAGTGGGGCACGATTTTTATTGTATGTTTAAAATAAATTTTTATGGGAACAACAGAATTTGGGGGGCACTGATCCCCGTAAGCTACGTGCCTGGTCGAACCCCAGGTAAAGCGTTGCATAATTTGCTGCACACATTGCTCAGTCCAGCAAGGTGCGCCCCGTAATCTCACCGCATCACAGGCAAACTTGTGATTGTACGCTTGGTTGTTTGGTTGACTGCCTGATATCGGTGAACTGTGACGGCGACAAAGAGCTAAGACATCATCTGCACGAGCATGATACGATGAAAATGTATTTGTCGCAGCCTGAGGGCAGTGCTTCGGCAGCTGTACCAAAACACAGCAACAAACGGCATGCACTGTTTTTCGCCAGTGTTGTGAAAAACTAAACGCGGTCAGGATGATAGAAGAAAATACAATCTTCACTAAGCGCTTATTCTTGCAAGTGGAAGCGACTTATCTTGGTTGTTATTAACCACGTGAAAGAGAATCTTCTCAAAAAAGCAAAAGTCAAAAAAACAAAAAAGCAAACTGGTGCTGAGGCATCACTGACTTTTACCCGATTCCAGCTAGTGCTCATTAGCCTGTATACTTGTTGTTTGGCATCCGTACGATAGCACACGTTAATTGTTTGTCGTCACTGCAGCTTTTCCTAGGTCAACGAGGTTGCGTTTGGTCTCTTACATACTTCGAATATCTGCACTCTTAATGCACAAATACAGGTCAAACCTCAATGCTTTCAAAACAAGCTGCATGACCATAAGAGGATCATTTCTAGATTTCTAGCAAAAAAGCGTTTTTTACTGTTTTCGAATTAAGTCCGAGCATGCCAAAAAAGAACATGTACACATCTTTTAGAAAAGTTCAAATGTAAATAACCGTGGTCCAGGAAAGAAATTACATTCGCCGCGCCGGGCGTTGCTGACGTTGAGTTGATAGAACAGTGGTTTCAAACCGGGGTGCCGCGCGCCGCACCCTAGGGTGCCATTGACAATATTTAGGGGTGTCACGAGTTAATGCGTTTTTCAGCATAATATTAAAATGCGTTTTGAAAATGTCATCAAATCTTACAGCAAATTGCTATGTTTCGTCACCGGGCGCCGCAAATTATATTTCTCGTCCGTAGGGTGCCGCAACCCTGAAAAGGTTGGGAAACACTTTGCAGAATATCAGTCTTTTTTCAGCACTCAACAACGTCGGTTGGTGTCAACAGAGCTGTAACGCCTCAGCAATTCTGTAAAAGAGAAGTACGTGTTTGATGATAATGCAAAATGCAAGTGCCATATGTTCAAATTTGTTTTTCAGAATTTTTTCATAGTTTAGAATAAGGTTGTTTGCCACTAGTGATAATATTTCAACAAAAAATGCAGGGCGTTAAATCAGCAACTGCATATCTTGGCTATACAAGTTTTTTCTAAGCCAGTCAAGTAGGTGACTCAGAAAAATTGTCGAAAAGTTATTATACTTAAAGCAATTTTTGGTTGCAAGTTCAACTACGAAATGTTTGAATTACCAATCTTTTGTAAAATGTCGGCTCTGTCGAACTTTTTTGCATTTTTTACGTTTTTACACACGTTGACAGAGCCGCAACCATCTGAAAATTTCGGGAGAGGAGAAAATGATTGCAACTTGTTGTTTTACCTAACAAGTAAACGTTTTTGGCGCTTTCAAAATGATTTTGAAATTTTCGGTAGGAGTAATTGCCCGGATGCCCCCTGGTTACGGGCCTACATGTTGATGATATTTACGCGAATTTAAATTTTCGATCATAGAATGCAAAAACTAAAAGAGACATTTCGCGTGGCTTTTTCTCTGTTTCAGTACAATATCCCCATATCTTGCACCACGGAAAAACCATTTAGCACTAATTAATGTGAAAATTTGAGATGAAATAAAATGTAATAATATACTGTACTTTAGTATCATTTTTTCATCCTGTGAAAATACTGATTTATTCGACGTAAAATTTGGATATTCGCATAATTTAAAACATTAGATCAAACTTAAAATAAATACAGTTTTTTTACGTTAAGCGCTGTGATGCAGAAAAGAAATTTTTTGTAAATGCTGTTTCATAAAAAACTGTCAGCTAAAGTTAAGTTTCAAAATCCTTTCGCAGCTTTTAGGTTAGCGCCGTCGTCACTTGAGGTGAAATCTAATACTACCTTTCCACTTTGATGGAAAATTTGCTGGTGTAAGAACCATTTTAGGTGAAAAGGCTATTATTGTCAGGCAACATTACATTCGTAGTACCATTTCCTCCTTTCAGTAATGAACATATTTAAGGCTGTTCACAATGATAGCATTTAACATTTCCTGTCCATTTATAGAGTAGCACACCTGATTATTTTTAGTAGCATATTTGCTGAGTTAGATGAGATTACTTATTTTATTTAACTTACCTTCTTATTGCTTTTCCCCTAAATCGTGATGCTCGCAAAGATTACATTTTGGCTGAGCACATCACCTACGCTGATTCCATTGTGTGCTTTATGTGAGTACTCTTTTCAATGGGTGCATGCAGGGATAAATTTCTCAACAACGTATGAAAACTTTTGTTGTATCCATTTGCAAAACATGAATGGTGACGAAATTGACTGTGGTTATTACAGAGCTATTTTTCTTGTAACAAATATCTACAACAATTTGATGATTATTTTTTATCTACATTTCACCATTTCTTGCCATCAATGACGATCAGTTTGGCTTAAGCCACAGCATGGCACTGATCTGTGTGTGTTTTTAATCAAGCAGACCATATCATATCTTATATACAAAAGTACCCCGTGTTTGCAGCTGGTTTAGATGCATCTAAGGCGTTTGACAGAACCTACCACATAATTATTTACGAAATTAACTAAGTGCAATTTACCCATGTCTATTACTCTATTCATACATATAAGACTGCTGGAGAGTTGATACAGGAACCAGAGACGAGTGGACTCTCATATTTTACGGTCCAGACCCAGTCCTGAATTTTCAAAACTCAGTCTAAGTCCAACCATAGACCAAAAAGTTTATGAAATTAAAATCCAAGTCCAAATAAAGTCCAAAAAAATTAATAAACTACAGGTTTTTAATGACAAAAATTACACAATTCATTTCCATTGACTCAGTCCAAATTTGGTCCTGATCCTGAATTTATGAAGCATTCTACAGTCCGGTGCAATCCAAAAAAAATTCGTCATAGTGCGGATCCAATCCAAGTCCAATCCAGTGTTCATCTCTGATAGGAACCAGACCACGCAAGTTAAGTCAGGCACTTGCCTTTCCGACCGTTTCACTGTAACAACGTGGTAAGACAAGGGTGAGTTCATGGGCGTCGGAAAGATTTTTTCCAGTGGGAGAGCACTAGGAGATTTTTCCAGAGGGGGCCAAAAACAACCTTTCTTTGCTTAAATTTTCAAAATCTTGGGGAGCGCCTTGGCCCCCCCTTTCCCCTTTCCGACGCCCATGGGTGAGTTCTGAGAACATATCTGCGGCTATCTACCTTAATGAACTGTCAGTTCTGTTGGGCTCGGCCAGAGAGACATGCACTGCGGAAACATTGTTGGGAAACACCTGATGCTTGCTCAGAGCCGTGTGAAAGGCTGTTGGGATCCCCCAAAATCCAGATGGGGCCCTTTAATATCAGCAAGCATTTAGGCAGATGTGTGCTTTTTCGAACCAGTCGCAAATTAAAACCATCAGCAGCACTATTTCAAAACCCAACCAAGCTAAACTAAGAATGTACAACTTAGGAGAAAATAACCGAATTGCCAATGCAAAATAAGTGAAAACTAACTTTATCACTTGTTAGTTGTTATCATTAATAACGTGAAAAAAATATCTCTTCTTGTGATGTGATAGGAAATTATTTATAATGTAATTTACGTGTTTGATGTAGTTGCCGTACTGTCGGTCTCATTAACGCTTGTGATTTGCATCCCGACGATCACAGAGCACCTGGTAGTCGCTGTACAGCCTCATCATTTTAATAGCCAGTCTCAGTGTAATCAACTTGATGCTCTCACCAAAAGCTGATAGGTGGAATCAGTGCGTAGAACTAACTGCTTCCCAATACTCCCCCTGCCTTCACTTCTAATAAGTACGAATTTATTGGAATCTAACCCCATCCATCTTCATCATGACATATAGCAAGTGAGATTAAATCTGAAGAGGCTTTAGTTTTTAGGATCGAGCAAGCAAGCATTAAACTTATCGAGATCATCCCCATTTTTTTCTGGTTGAAACTGTAATTAGACTGTCTTAACACAGTCTGCATAGACATATATATAATAAACTGACACAACAGCCTTCCTTCGTTTCAACTTTACATTACCTGTCTTAAGCAGCTTTCACGAAAACGTTTTTAACGTTGAACTAGAAAGTAGAAACCTAGTGTAGCAGTCACGCTAGCGCGACCACTACATGTGAGCAAAGTCGGCCAAAGCAAGGAGAAGGGAAAGACCAAGCAAGCGACACTTATAAGTGACTTCCATCCACATGGAAGTTAGAGCTCTCTTTGGCCGATTCGTCTAGGGCGGAGTTAACATCGATGACGTCACAATCTGTCCTTCCCGAGGTTTGAGGATCAATCCCACACTGAAGGTGTGTGAACACAACCGGGTCGCACACGCTTCAATGGCGCCCGATAACGGACACCTCCTTGAGGAGCTGGGATGGATAACGTGCGTCGCATGGAAAAAAAGCAACAAAGAGAAGAAGAGAAGAGATGAAGAGATACAGTAGACAAAGGCTCAACGTACCGAAGCCCAATCAAGCATGAGTGATGGATCCTACTGCTGCTGGTTGCTTTCCTGTTAGTTAATGCCCCGAATTGCCATTGTAGGGTTTCCCGTCGCAGGAACCCAATGTTGAGGTTTGGGGTGTTGCCCAGCGTAGACGTTGCCTGCGAGGAATGACTGTCGTTGCATGCAGAAATGCTGGTTTCCCCAAACGCTACCAACGAGGCAGCCTAGTCGTTGTATGAGTACTGTTCTAACTCCCGACTAAAACTGCCTGACATTTTAAGTTGCCAAGCCGAAGCAAGGCGTTTGGCTCTCACC
>Ga0210059_1000602_pt1 | contig 47455 bp, 29 predicted proteins | sample Ectturendosymbi2_FD_188042 | JGI IMG/M metagenome (GOLD analysis project Ga0210059, IMG submission 188042) | Ecteinascidia turbinata endosymbiont from Florida, USA - Sample 2 (SPAdes) (version 2) | ecosystem: Host-associated > Tunicates > Ascidians > Unclassified | place: Key West, Florida...
AATTTTAATAAATTAAAAGAGCCAAAACAGAACTAAACATCATAATTGTGATTATAAAATTTTGTTTGGTGTTCCCCAAAATTTTTTTATTGCATAAAGTGGTCCGTGATGCAAAAAAGGTTGAAAAACACTGGTCTAAACATTTGACTAGTAGGTACTTTGCTTTGATCGGCCAACACCTTACTTTTGCGTTTTTTTGCACTTACCCCAACTGCCGGTGTCACGCGAAATGTCTGACTTGCGAAATTTCTCACTTCACACCATGTGCAAACGTTACGGTTGATACAGCAATTAATTCCTTTACTCTATCTGGACTCCTCCATTTAATCAAGCACCTTTGATATCTTTAACAAACTGCATAGACTTCCCGCGTTCTTTCAATGGGGAGTCTGGTCGCGTTTCGCACCTCGTGTATAAATTCGATAAACAATTGCGAGGTGCAACAATTATCAGATAAAAATCCTTAATTTGTTTGAATTCCCACACGTACTAGCTGCTTAGACATCAAAAGCGAAACTGCAAATGACGTATTAGCCGAACAAAACGCTTCTAAGGGATAGAAAGAGGTGACGAATTGAGCAAATTGACGAACAGAAATGTACACAAAAGATAGGAATTCTGCCGGGAGCGACGAAAAAGTGATGAATTAAACGATGACGAATTAGACGAGTTCTACTGTAGTAACATGATCAGTGATGCTGGCAGTTACAGACTTGTTTCTCTTACAACAATTATCTCCGAACCATTTGAATGTTTTGAACACTACATTTTATTCTGCATCGTTGAATTCGGGTGATTTACCTGAATGAAGACGTTAGCGTCGGTACCAGCATTCCTCACATCGCTTGTGTGGATGATGCAGTTCCAAGCCGTTTCTGCAAAGAAGTGCAATATGAAAAGAACTGAGAAAACTTGTGGCCTATTTGGCGATTAATAAAGAGCACATCATCACCTACTTCAGCGCAAAACCCAATGAGCACTGACGGCGAATCACTTATGGCCAAACTGCGGTTCTCCTCTAGTATCCATAAAAGTATGCAGAGCAAACGTCCTATTTTTAGTTAAGGCGTTATAACGTTCTGTTGTAAGCGAATCGCTGTTCGTCTTGTTTTTCAAAGCAGCCAACACGGACAACAGATGCGATGACGCCGAGTAGCAGCGTTTCTTTTGTGCATGAGCAGGTGCTAGAAAATAACGGATCAGGTCAATATACGGCCCGCCAAGACCGCACCTGAGGCTAAACTGCAGCATTCCCTAGTATACCGGTCATTGTATGAGATGTTGTGGCTCCACTCAAGGCCCTGACATTTTTGTTGGGCTTGTGCTGCCTTATGTTGTTTGCATCAGACTTGTGCTCAGTTCATGAGTGGGCTGAGTGAGTCAGGTTGAAAGTATTGGGATTCGGGCCATGTTCATGTAACTTTTCTAAAAATGTTCTGCAGCTTTCCGGCGTGGCTTAAAATGATAAAAATCACGAGATTTTGTTTAGACGGCAGCCAAAAGAAAGTTGCCATGAAGATTTTTGTGGTAAAAAAAACAGAAGGCATGATACAAAGCAGATCCTATTAAGTATGAAAAAAATAAGCAGATCTTTTTGGACAATAAATCTCGAACATTCTCAATCTCACTCTGATCTCCATTAACTGCAGGTTCCGTATCACAACCACAAGTTGCAACTGACCGATTTAACCATCGTGGGTTGGGAAATATGAACGTTGAACAACAAAGAAGCAACTAGCCGGGTATGGTTTGAATGTTATTCTAAAAACACTGGTAGAAAAAAGCTAATAATTTTCTTTTGTAATCAAAGTTTTGAGCCTTGTATGTTAGACGATTTAATTTTTTAAAACACACGCAAATATTGGAAGGCAGTCGATTCTTCAAAACCAACACGATTCAACAATCCACCATCTTGGTAAAAAAGATTTCTTAGCAAATTTTGTTTTAGGGGAAGCGTTGATGCCAAAGTTTTTGCTCAGAATCAGGCCGAGGTTTCAAGTGTGCACAGCGCCGTGGCGACTGAGTGAAAAGGGTGGAAACCCACGCTATTGGACGCTGCGCACATCTCTAATCTAACAAGGAAATCTGCGTACTTTGCACAACTTGCTTCCGCTCCGACTTCGACTCATACAGGATTCTGGAGATCAACCCGTCGCCTTCGTCATCAGCGAACCACTTCCGGCAAGGGAAGACCTGCGTGGGAACCGCAGCATCAGACTTCCGTTTACCTCGAAATTTAGAAAGTCGAAAGCGTTCGCGAACCCCTCAGCAACAGAGCGAGCAAACCCTTGCATCAAATGACCATTTCTTATTGTTTCAATTGGCACCATTTCGCATTCGAATTGAACGTACTCAAATGCAGCACAGACCATTTATATACAAAGGTTGTATTCAGACTTCGGATTATATAACAAGGGAACGCGTTTTCGGCGAATCCAATCGACATCCGATGACAGATAAATCAATGCAACAAGAGGACCACACATTTGTCACGTCTACTGCTGCAGCAAAAAAATTCTTTTTCAGGAACAAAGAATTCGGAAATGAGTTTCGATGAGATTCTAGCACTCACATAAAAAGAAACTTCGCTTGTGAAAAACAACAAATAACCTTAGTCGAAGAAAATTAACGGTCGAGTAATAAAGTGACGAAACATTCCGAGATTTTTCCCGAATCGCTTGATCGTTCCCACGCAGATCGAGATTTAAAGCAAACAGCAAAGCTGCTGCAAGACGAATACGGACCAAAGTTGTGGGCGGTTTCGGAATTATTCTCAAACATTTAACGCCTTCGTGGCAGATCATCACCAACACATTGAGAAAACACTTGCGTTCGCGACAAAAGCCACACAACAGCAGGCTCACCTGTTCCAGGCCGTTCGCGGCGCAAGTCACAACGACTTTGTCCAGGAACCAACCAGGACCGCTGCCGCTGTTGTCGTGGCCGATCTCGATCTTGTCGAGCGGGCTGAGCAAGCTCGCTGTCTCCACTGCGCAAACGTCCACTCGGTTTCTGAAATGGATAGATTCTTTCTTCATTTAGTTTCTTTTTCTCACGTATAACGAACAACGGGGCAGCAAAAGCGAATGTGTTTGATCGAGAACCCTGTGCGCTTTTAGTGGTGACAGACAAGTCGCACCTACAACGACAAACGGTAGCTTGCAGCAAGTTCAACCTGTTCAGTAGCAAAGCACAGTACTGCAAACCCAAAGGCAGTCTATTTTCTCGCAGAAGCAAGCAGCCTGACAAAACTCTAGTTGCTTGGCAACGTGAAATGACTCAGCTGACACTTTCATGCGTTTCATCACAAACCAGGTTGATCTTCATGGCAGAAACTGGTTTCTCTGGGCTGGGAAATTCGCCTTACGTGCGCTAAACGGGGTTTGTCAGAGCTATATCTATCGTTTGAACTTTGACCTACCGTTTGAACTTCCCATCCAGCACGATCCTTCCCGAGCCCTGACCACCTTTTCTCCCACCGAACAACTCGATGTAGACTTCGGCGTCCGTTCCGGCGCCACGTACATCGCCTGCGTCGAACGATAGACAAGTTTTCAGTTCACTTTCTGAATCGATTTAAAAATTAATTCTTTGTTAAAACAAAAAATAACGATTAGACATGATTTCACCTAAAAGTCGCCAAGCTTTAGACCAGGAATTGATTTCCTGTGGAAGAACTGAAGCTTTTGTGACTGGTATAGAGGCTCTCACTAACCAGTCTGGATATGAATGGGATGATGAATAAAAGCAATCGTTTCTTTACTTATTCAAAATATCATTAGGGTCGTCCTTGATTTGAAACACAAAAGGCACCTAGACAAGGAAATCCTCAAGAACTTGGGTATTTCTCGAAGATTCGCAGCATAGCTTTGACCAAACACGGAAACTTATTTATTATAAGCTAAAATTTTTAACCGAAATATACAAAATTTCTTGCAGTAAATTTTGCATTTCATGATAAAATACAAAACCTTTCACAGAAAAGAAGGCAATTCCAAACGAAACAACCCTGGCTTCGCAGCAAGAAGATGCCGGATACCAAGCAATAATGACTTAAATCACCGCCAGGTTCCAAACAAACCATGGCGCTTCGTTTCGTTCGCGAAACGCGACGTTCAAATACGTCGCTTCCTCACCGGTGAACACTTGGACGGTGTACGGTATTCCGGCGTCGCCTTTGCCGGCCACGAGCTCGCGACTGACCCGACCGTCGTCTTCGTCTTTGGCGAACCAGCGTTGGCATGGAAACGCGTACACGCAGCTCATCATCGTGTCGTCGACGACGACGCGGTCCAGGAACCAGCCGGGCGCAACGCCGGAGTTGTCGTGGCCTGAAGAAGGGAGTTAGCAACTGTGGTTCTTTAAAAGGGCGGCAAGAATTTCGAACTGATGCTTTCTCAAATAAACTCGACGATGTTGAAAGCGAAAAAACTGTGATTAACACGCCGTGTAGAGCAATCGAAAACATCACTACAGTGCTGAAAATTTTAAAAGCAAAACGCCGATACGATGAAAGTAACGTAGCTTCAGAATGCTTACGGCAATCGTTAACACCACATGTGACAGTCACGTCAACCTTCCACACGTGGGGAAGGAGCAAAATTCTGGTTCTACGAGAAACGTAGTTGCAATGCTTGCTTCTACGCCGGTGACAGCTGCTACGAGCGCATCATCGTACCAATCCTTATTTTTTTCAGTTTTCCAAGATGCGGGCACACGACGTTGAACGTGTCCTTCTGACTGCGTTCGAAGTTGTTTTCGTTGTTATCCAAGACCTTGCGACCGGAATCGCCGCGATCGCCGAACAGCGTGACGTAAACGTTTGCGTCAGTTCCGGCGCCACGGACGTCGCCGGTGAACGTGTGAACGACGTAAGTGTTCACTGCAATTAAAAAAAACACCCACAACTGCTGCGAACCTGGAACAGTGGTTTCTATTTCCTCCTATGCGTTGCAACTCAGAACTATTTTGTCTCGAACGCGTTGCTTCAGGGTTTCACAATCAAAATATTGAATTTTGCGATGCGTATATGAAATTTTTCAAACCGCTAAAGAGAAATTAAAGTTGCTCTTTCTATGTTTAACGCGTAATCAAAAAAACATCAAAAAGGTTTCAGATATAAACAGACATCCGTTTCTCATGCTCATCGCTAAAACGCTACTGAGGACGATGCTAAAATTGATTATTCAAACAAAATCGTCTTGAAGCCTTTACATCACCCTGTGGATCAAGCTGACAGGCAGTTGCGCATAAATTTTTAGACGAAAAAAAGGCCGCAAAGTGATTTTCTTACTCTTCGGTCTGGCAAGAGGATCAGTGCTTCCGATCAAGTCTCTGAAAAGCTGGTCGTCGTCACTCAGCCATTGTCCGCAGGGAAAGTAAACTCGTTTCGACGGGTTGGCCAAGTTCACCACAACCACCTGCGTCACACAGCGACGACTGAAAGCAACGCGTGACAAGCTTGCTGCCATTTCTCGCGCGCAACATTTGAACAAAAACAAAATGCGATACAAAATGAAGAGGTGCACATTTGTTGGACCGTGCGGTCGCAACTCACGATTCATCAATCGACAGCAAATAAGTGTAATTTGGTACAGACAGGCTCGTAGCTACGGGGGGGCATTCGGGGGCAATGCCCTCCAAATTTTGTTGTGTGCAGAAAAATTTCTTTTGAACTTATAAAAACTTATAATAAAAACAAAAATATTGCCCCCAAAAATGTATCTTCCCCCAAACCTTAAAACCTGGGTACAGGTCGCAGGGGAAGCTTTGCTGCAGACAAGAAACCTCGGGAGAGGAAAAGTCATGAAAGCAAGAAAACGTCCGACAAAACATTTTGCAACAATCGCGAGGGAAGCGGTGTCTGCGAGCACACAAAGGTGTTTACCCTTTCGAGGAACCAGGCTGGGGCGTAGCCTTGGTTGTCAATCTCTATCCGAAGCTTTTTCAACGCTCCCACGTTGGCCGAGCGAACTTTGAAGACGTCGGACTGGCCGCGTTCAAACGTGTTTCTCTTGCTTTTGAAACAAATAGAAAAAAACGATTTCAATTCGCTGTTGCTCTCTGACGGATTTGGTAAATTGCGCAGCAAACAACAGCAAAGTTGCGAACAACAATGGTACGTCAGTCAATAGCAAACTTACGGCTCGGACTAGGCCAGTGGTTCTTAGCCTGTGGGGAATGATAAGGGTTGCAGGTGGGTAATTAGTCGATGTTTTTTTTTTGTTGAATACACTATTTTCTTTCGACAGCGTCAGAGCTAGTGCAATGGTTCACTTCAATTTAGGATGTGGGAAATGAAGATTCCGTCTCAACAAGAATTGGGTGAGAAAGTCAAAAAGGTTAGTCGAGAAGCTTTTCAATGAGTTGCAGAAAATTTGCAGCAGAAAAACTAACTAACAAAAGATGACCTAACAAAAAAAACGAGAGGACGCAGTAGAACAAGATCCTAGCGACAAATAGGAGGCAGCAAAAAATTACCTGACTTTTCTTGTTTTTTATACAGTAACCTCAACTTGGCTTTTAGCTTTTAACAGGCAGACATACACACAAAATTTCCAAACGGGGAAGCTGAAGAATATTTTTAGAAATTTTCGAAAATCTTTTTAACTTCGTCCGAACACGAAACGCCGCAAAACGCTTGACCACAACACAAGCGGCTCACTCAGATTTGAGGTGGAGTCTGGACGATGTTCCTTTGCTGCCGAACAAAGTCGCGAACACGTTCGCGTCCGTTCCAGCTCCTCGCTTTTCGCCTTTAGCAAAAAGAAAGCATCGTTTACGAAGTTTCACCACTTTAAAAAAATTTTATAAACATTTTAAACTTTTCATCGCTTTGAAATTTATCGCTTTAAAAGTTTTAAATTTAAGTTTTAATCACTTTAAAAATTTTTAATTTAAATTTCCATCACTCTTAAATTTACCAACAAAAAAATATCACTCTTGAATTTTCGCATGGCGACGCGCGTCCACAGGGCACTTGCGCGTGCTTTTAGCGCGCCCTTAATCCAAAAAAACGCTTGAAAGAAAATTGGCAAACGTTGAAGAGGCAACTTTTCGCGCGTAGATTTTTCTAATCTAACTGTGTCGCGATGAGCCTCTCACTGCACCATCACCTGTCACGGTCGTGATTTCGTAAGTGACCCGCTTCGACTGCTTTCCTGTGACGGCGTTCAGGTGACGAGTGGTTTGGCGGTCCTCTTTAAACAGCGACAGCCAGCGGTCGCACGGGAAAGTGTACGTTCGGTCGTACTTCGTGTCTTCCACCACGATTTCCTGAGAAGAGTTGCATTTTCTCAGTGCGTTAGATACCTGTCATTTTTAAACAAAACGTAACGCGCGCAGAAAAAAAGCGAAGGTAGCGACTGTGCCGTTGTTTCGCCACATCCAACCGAACATCTGCGAAACCAACCGAACATCTGCGAAACCCAAGCGAACAGCTGCGAAGGCGAAGCTGAGGATCTTGGCAGCCCATAATGAAAAATTGCAGAAAGTTGCACAAGAGGCTCTCTGCAATCACGTACGAGGCCAGCTGGTGTGTGACGCAACAAAACCATCAAACGTTTCTTCCACGGGCGTTTGCTGGCAACACATAGAGTGTCTCGCGTGTTTGGTAGTTCGGGTAAGAATGCTGTGAAACACTGTACTGACAAGCGCAGACAACACGAACCAAATAGAGTGCATGACCAACACTTCGTTTGAATTTGTTCGCCACACTTTAAAAAACAAGACAGGACATTAACGAAAAGCAAAACATGAACTATCAATATTCAGTTGGTTAATTCATGACAAGGGAACTTGTTCCAATGTAATCAATAGCAAACAATGAAATGTGTTCATGCTGCAACCTATCAAACTTTCCCCACCATATCGGGGTGGTGCTTTAAAATCAGACACACAATTCTCACCAACCTTCAGAAACCAGCTGTCTCTTTCAGACACACCGTCGTGTTCAATGATCACTTTCTGAATTTCGCCGATATCTGGTCCTAAAGACGACAAAAATAGAAATGAAGTACACAACGTGACGCAAGTTTCCTCTAAAACCTTTTATACGATTGGTTGACGAAGACAAAACTTTATAAAGCATTTCACGTCACAACGGAAGCTCAGTGTACTTGTGCACTATGCAGCACAACTACGAGCGACTGTAAGCTGTTGAGCAACAAACGAACTTTTGTAGCACGCCGCTTTATTCGGGTGCAACAACGAAGTAATCCACAAACTTTCACAGTCATTCGCGCGGTTGTTGTATATCCTCAACTTATGGAAACACATACTTTTCACATATGTTGTTGTGCATCAGCATTGAATTATATTTTCCAGTGGTGGTCAGTAACGAAAAAGCATTTTTATTACATATCGGTTCTTTCTTAAGTGGTTTTATTTATCGGTACTTCTGCTTTTACTCGAGTCGCTTTTAGGTCGAAGTAACGTATTTGAGTAGTTTCACTATTTGCTTGGGTGGAAACTAGTTTACATGTTCTGGTGGACAAGATAATTTGCGTTAGCGGGCATACCAGATACTTCAAAGCAGTTTTTCAGTTTTAAAAAGTTTGTAATTGGGATTATGTTTGGGATCGTAACATTTGGGAACGAAATCTTTTCTCCAGACCTGGTTTTATGTACTGTTGCACGACAAATTTTAGAATGGTGACCACGTTTCGAACTACTTATTTGAGTAGTTTAAAGTATTATAGTTTTTGCTTCTTACTTGAGGAATTTTGAGTAACAGTTCTTCTACTTATTGTGGAGCAGGTCCATCCGGGAGGAACGCCCTTTTACTTGAGCGGCTTGTGTGGTCATTCTAACGACCACTAGTAACTACACAATAATCTACAGCAGCAAAATCTTCTGAAGCCTGATTTTTACCTTTATGCTTAAACATGTGAGAAGATCCTTTGGCAAATCGAAACAAATTGATGTTGCTTTGTCCAGATTTTTTGTACAACCTCCATTTTTTAACCTTACCACGTCGTCCCACAAGGCGGATGAATACCTGCAAATTCGACCACACCAGGTTGATTTGATGCCAACACGCATATTAAGAAAAATGATGTTCGCACGCGCAGGTGTACAATACAGATAAAGCAAAAATATGTTTCAGTGCTCGAACCAATAGGCACCAATTATGCCAGGGATTCTTAAATTTTGCCTCAATACCCAGGGTATACCCCAGGGGATATTGAGGTTAGATGTTGGGGTATTCAACAGTGTTGGGAAGTAAAGTCCAAATCTGGACTCAAGTCCTCATTCTAAGAACTTGGACTTGCTTCCATCCAGATTGACTTTGATTTGATGCCCGTTGACTTTGTAGCGACCCCTCGATTTGAACCCGAGTTTGACATTTTAACCCTCTTAACACTGTGGGTGCCGAATTCGTCACACACAATGTATGTTTTAATTTACGTTGATATTTGTCGATAGGTCTGGTCAACAACGACGAGTGTCTCAGATTCGCCGTAGCTCGGTCCACTGATTTCTGCTCATTTTTTTATTTTCTGTTTTGTTTCTTACAATTTGTTTGTTATTAAACTTTGTTGAAAAGGTGTATCCAGATTGACGAAAATTTGACTTAGAGGTATTGAGGCGTTAAAACTTCAAGGACCACTGAATTACCACAATCTTACGGCAGGCGCTTTTGCAAGTAGTTCCTTGTCATAGCCCCTACTAAAAAACTCGAAAAAAGTCAGTTGAAGTTAGTTCGATTTTGCGTCAATGGTATATTTTAAACCCTTCTCTACAGAACTCTTTTGCTTGAAAGCAGGGATGTCCGAAGTGTGGTCCGCGGGCCAATTGTGAGACCCGCAGGCACATTTCAAATGGCCTGCGGCTTTGTTTCAGATTTTGTTGAACAAGCCCGTCAAAGCTTGGATCAGGCTTGTCAGAGCGAAGGTGGTTTCTTGACGTTTTCCGTTGTGTTTTGATGAGCTAGGAGCGAACATGAAAGCCGTTGCGAAGGGGTGGTTCTGCTTATGCGGATTATGCTAGCCTGCAACGTACAGTAAAATAACTGTCGGAAGAAACTGCTGACCCACGTGTATCTTCACATGATCAAATTTGGCCCTCTTGAAAACAGTTTGGTCACCCCTGCTTTAAAGCGTGGAGTGTTTCACATCGTAAAAGCTGGATACCGCCAAACATAGGCAGAGGCTCGTATACAGCAGCAAATTATATTGCTGGAGATAGCCTGAAGTTGCCAACACAGCTTCCCTACTATTTTCTGTTACATGTCTAAACCACAGAGAGCTACACACCTTCGTAATGAGAAAAATTAACCAAATACCGAAGTCGTTTCGCATTCGGGGAAAAAAGCTCAAAAAACAACACACAACGAAAGTTGCCGTGGCGAAGAAATGCAAAACCAGCACAAAATCCGGACCCATCACCGAACTAGGTCTTTCACGGGTGTTTTCAAGCGGGATGGGAAAGAGGATTGAGTGCATATTTTTATTTGCGAAAATCGGATTGTACCTTTGTGAATCTTAAACGCATTAACTTTTGGAATTGACCGGTTCATTTACCCAACCGGCAATCATACAGAACATTTGTGCTCGTTTTGATGTTTACAGCGACAAGTGCGGGACAAACAGTTTCTTGACAAATCCAACATTCATTCGTAGTCACTGCGACTATTCTACAACAAATGACATGGTGCAATAAGATAATTGTGAAAATAAATTCACTGTGCTTTTCCATTTCACGATTTTCTATAGCCATTTTGCGATTTCATGAAAATCACTGACTTTTAGATGAAATGCATATTTATCTTATCCTGTGTAAAATCTTCTATTCGCAATTTGAAGTTTACCTATTTCACGTTAGTTTTTATGACACGAACAAATTGCTACGAAAAAAACGCATTTTGAGCTTTGCAGAATTACGTCTCTGACGTTATGAATCACCATCTTTTAAAATCTTTCTGTGCCATCAGTATGTTTTTGTTTTTTGTTTTGGATAGTCGCCACTGAGACAGAACTTCAAAGAAAAAAGCAATGAAAGACACAACAAACACTGCAGTACCGTATTTTAAGAAAACTTACTCTTGCGTCTGTTCCGCCGTGCTTTACATCGCCCGTTCGCGCCGTTACTTTGTACAGAACGTCACCTTTCCCATTAAGGTCACGACGTCGTTGCCGGACAGTCGTCCTGCAAAAAAGGAGCTTATCACGCGCTTGCATGCATAGCAGCGCTCGCTTAGAAATTAAAATAGATATCGCAAGCATAGCCCTTTCAACGAAAATGGATTAATAGAAGATGCGTCGCCTCACTCCGGTCCATAATCTTGATCGTCACAGTATGCGCTCATGCAAAAAAATGAAGCTGTCCAGAACTAGATTCAGACCGAGCCAGGATAGATATTCATTTCAACAACATTCGTTTTTTTCAAATGAGATGACAAATTAATGTTCTCATTTCTATACCTTCCTTGCGAGCTTGCTTACGAAAACCAGGCATTTCAGTGCAATAGTTCGGTACCAACGGGAACTCGGAAAAGCGTTGATGGTCTTTAGCGTATGTGCTTCCACACTCAGGACGGGTTGCGCATGCAAGTGAAGCTCGGTGCTGCCAAACTTTCGATTCACTAAAGCTATGTAGCATACGTCACGTGCAGATGAAACGTCACAGTGCTACACGCAACGTAATTCTAAGCATATCTCGCTGGTCAATTAAGTCTACCGAATGTTTGCTAATCGTAATTCTGAACAGCATTTCGTCTGCAACACAAAGTATTTCCTATGGAATACAAAACACTAAATTTGAAATGTTTATAACCGGCTTAAAAACTCTTGTTATTAAATTCATACATTGCTTTGATTTTGGAAAGCTAGCTGATCAAATTAAAAAAAAACATTCTACCAAACTGAGTATAAACTATAACCACCGAACAACATTTTTACCAGCTCAAAAATTTTGTTTTTTTAAATTAAGTCTGCCTTAGGATACTACTCCCTAACATATACAGTGACTTGGGATATATGGAGTTCAAAATCTCTTTCCTCAAATGCATTCAACAAACATCACGAAAAAGTTTTTCTCTACGCTTTGTTAATTACGGAGTGTGCTTGTTGTGATATTATTGTTCGCAAACAGTATTTCTGGTAAGTGCTGTTGTTTCATCTTATAGAAATATACCCCGTTCGTCTCCCCTGCACCGTACACATGAACATAAACGTGTCAACGCTTTTTGTAACATTCAACGCGGTGTTTCATCTTTTGCTTTACCTTTCGTTTCACCATCGCGTCAGCATCTCAAGGGAACGCCGCCATAACAACAGTTTGTTTTCAAGTGTCAAATGGTACAATTAATTCTTTTCCTACTGACAAGGGCTGGGCAGGCAAAGCGACCAGTTAGTCTTTCGGCAACCGGCTGTACCCGTCCAGAAACAACTCTCCAAAAGTACACACTTTCAATTAGGTTTGAACTGTAAGCTTCTCCTGAGTTATCAAGAACAGTCAATGGCTTTAATGCAGGGCTGTATTTGAACTGCTTGAATACACTTTTTTATTCTTATTCTGCTTTAAAGGCATCAAATAAGCCACACATTGCTTGAAATCAAACTTTTAAATGCAACAAGCCGACCGAAATCCTGGTAAACTTCGATAACCGTAAGAAGTCAGTCACTAAGCCCTACTGATAAATCGCAACGAAAAGTTAAAATGTTCTCATTTGGACGAAAAGAATCCACTCTGGTTACAATTCCGATGCAGAACGATATTGTAAACAATATGAAGTCAACAGCCTTAATCATACCTTGTCCTTCGATATTCTGATCGAGCTATGCGCGTTTCTGCAGATGAAAACCTCAGGCTTTTTGAGAACGAATGGCCACCCGGATAAGGGTGATGGCCGGTGGCCGACCAGCTGCGTTTCTGTGAAAATATTTACAAAATGGCATCAACGACCGTGAAAATCTTGTTTGAACAAAGAAAAGCAACTGACGTGGTTTACAACCATTGGCATGGTTTACGTGGGCTATTCAAATAAGACAGCAACGACATCTATAACCTGTCGCACATGTTACAGCAGGGCCGGCCCTAGCAGATGCGGGGCCCAATGCAAGACCTAGACGCGGGGAGAACCTCTGAGCAATGGCATGATGACGTCATCGTGCTCAGTCAACCGCGCTGTGACCTTTTTGTTAAAGGTGTTTTAGCAAAATGGCCTTTATGATTATCAAAAAAGACGGAAAAAGCATGCTTCTCTGGTGGACATTGAATTTTAGGCTGGTTTGAAATGAGATTTTTGGCTATCACGTAGCGACGTATTACGGAGTGAAAAAAATTTAGGAATTCATTCATTAGAAGATTTCTTATCGGCCGTCAAAAAGCATTACGAACCTAGCAGATAACTAGAAGTAGTGGTACCCGTACGAACCAGTGCTGGATCGCGTACCGAAAGTTGCGACGTCTTGCCTTAGAGAAACACCCTGCGAGATGTAATGCCTGAAACTCTGATCATCTCATCGTAATCAAGCTGAGGTCCGACTTCACTTTGAATCGAATTTATCTTCCTCTTTTCATTGCCAGTACGGTAGGTGCGACCTATGTTACGCTCTCTTTTCGGCATGTTTTTGTAATGTGAAACACGTAAGTTTCTCTAAACAATATTCAGTTATTTCAACAAAGTCGCCCGACAACAAATACAATTTAAAAGCCTTTCAATTTTGCAGGCTTTTTTGTATCAGTTTTGATTCGCGTTCGAAGGCATCAAGTATCATTTCCGATTAGATCGGATTTCAAGCTTTATCTTGGCAACTTCCTACAAGATATAGTTTCCGACCGGAGGGTAATACTTCCACCAGTAATAATCCACAGAGGCACAGCAACCGTTTAATGTGGATTGCGATTTAAGAGTTTTGGGTTACCATAAATGAAAAAATTGGGGGGCACAGTGAATATAAAGTCTATAATAAAATCGCGGCACACTGCGCATTTTCTCAAACCGAAGGCCCCAGCTTGCAATTGTTTCATAACAACGACCAACAATAGTTTTGGTACAACTAGCGTTGCTACTCAACAGCTATTGACCGACTGCGTAGACAGGTTGACACGCTTCAGCGTCCAGCACAGCACTTATTGCTGTTGGTTGAATGGTCAAATGCTGGCGTCTTCGAACTCGAATAGGAAGTATACGTTTACAGGTTCAACCTTTCATCGTTTGTCATTTGTCTCAATGTCGTCGAATTAATTTTTTTTTAGACAAAAACATGTAATCTATGCTGAGTCTGCCATAGAGCAAAACAGCAGGCCTTTGCCAAAATGCAGATCATCCGCAACCAACCACAACTTTCCAAAACATAAGCCACTTTTCAGAACTGAACAACGTAACGTTAGCAGAACTGCCATCAAAGTTAATACCAGGGTTTTTTAAAAGTGTTTTAGGGACCCGCTTCGGGTCCCTAGAAATGAAAATCGGATCCCTAAAATCAAAGAAAATTATCATCGTGTCCCTCGAATCAGAGAAAATCGGGTCTCTAGAATCAGAGAAATCGGGTCCCTACAGGTCCATACTGGGTACCTAACATTTTCCTTAAAAAAAACTGTTAATGCGATAGACACTCGTCTCAATCTGAGTTGAATCACTATACACATTGTTTCCAATAGCTGTAGGTCTACTGCGGTCTCAACTGGCACTACTAACAATCAAGATTGATCCATAAAGAGTAAGATATGGTCAGGCCCGTAACCACGGGGGGCGAAACCCCCCCTAGAAAAATTTTCGCCACCCCTGGAAGAATGTGTTGGATATAGTTTGAAAATATTGGACAAAGTTCAAAAAATTTGGGCCCCTATCAGAAAACTCTTCGCCCCTCCTGGTGTCCCAAGCTGGTTACGGGCCTGGATATGGTGGAGCGCAGATATAACACACTAGCATGAGAATTGAGCACGTTTGATGACGTTCGATTTGGAGGAAATTCAACACATTTGTTCACACAAAAGCATTGTTTGCTAACAATGAGATTTATAGGTCTTTTCCACTAAATTCTTGAGCACAATGAGTTGCCTATCTGGCAAAAATGAACAACTTGTCCAAACACCACGGCGCGGGGCCCCCAGAGGCGCGAGGCCCAATGCAGCTGCATCGGTTGCATCGGCTGAAAGGCCGGCCCTGCATGCACATACGTCTAAACATAAATGTCCAAGTCATTTCTTATAACATACCAGAGGCGGAGTTCTTTCAGCATGACTGAACTTTCTAGCAAAATAATCCACGAGATGGGGATCGTTGAACGAATCGTATGCCGGCATTGTGGTCACTTTACCATTTTCAACGCGTGGATACACTGTCAACGAACCTGCCACTGGAACTGCACTCCGCCGTTCTGCAAACGAACAAAAGAATCTCACAGACGCAAGATCGACGTTCTCGCTTCATGCATTGAATTCATGGGATACGCGACTTGGAAGCGGCCGCCTCCTCAAGGATGCAAAATTTGGCTAGACCAAACGAATGAGAGCAGGGGCGTAACAAGGGGGGAACAATGCCCCGGCGCCGAAAAGTCCTAGCAATGTCGCAAGTAGTTTCTTCAATACAGTACGTTTACCCCAAAAGACCTCATGTTCGAACCTGGGGGCGCCAAACTTATGTCTTGCCCTGGACGCCATCTAACCTCGGTACGCCCCTGAATGGCAGCAGTGTTTGTAAAGTTTGAGAGGAAAATGAAGTTACTGTAAAAGGGCAAAATACTGTAAAATAAAATTTCGGCAATCACAGCTTCGCAATGAAACGCGTAATTTCGAAAATAGTGGAAGATGACCACCACCAAAAGTTTCAGGCACAATCTGATTCAGAAACTGGGGCAATAAGAAATTTTTCACGGGAAACACTTCCCGCCACCGCTTGAAATAAGTCTTGTCATGCGCCCAATGATTGACGTAAGACTTTTAACACATTGTGCCATTAGATAACCAAAGTAAATTTTGTGTTATTTCCGCGCAGCAAAAAAACAGTTCGTCACTTTTGTTTAATCGTAACGATCGGTGTGTATGTGATAGTGTTGCCATATTACTAAACGGACTAAGGTCGAAAGTGATTCACAATCGAAAAAGAGGAACACACAAGGCCAGCATACATACGAAAAGAATTCACAGTGAAGACCTCATTGTACTTTTCAGTACAACCAATAAAACGTACGCCTTTGCGGAGGAGTCAGTCCAGAAACTTCCCTCCTTTCTTGGGGGGGATGAGGCGTAAACACGACATCAAAATGAACGGGCTTGATGTCGTACGATTGTGCGCCATGCCACGCGGACCGAGCACGGGGAGGTTGTGGAGTTGCACGAACAACTACGTCACGTTTTGGAGGATGCGCGGCATACGAAGAGCTGCTTGTCTTTGATGGAGGTGCCGAAGAAGGTCGAACTGCGGAAGAAACGAAAGATTTTTTCACAAAAGTGGCTTGTTTTGCAAACTTTCTTGCAAAAATAAAGTTGAAAATTCGTTTCATTATTACCAGGATTGTTATAATTTCCTTCACCATGTCTGGATAGTCCGAACGGAGGAGTAGGCTGTGCTGCATAAAACGGCTGCCATCCTTGAGCTCGACGAGGTGGGGGGCACAGGTCTGGTTGCAAAACCATTGTCATAGAGGGAGATGAGTTCATAAACTGCATCTGGAGTACACACAAGCAATGGCTTTTGTTCAGCATAAGACTGAAGGTTGCTAAAAGTGCAAGCTCTAGTTCACATTAGCAGAAGACTGTATATGGTGCAGTCAGTTTAACCGGAGTAGCTGAGTATTCTGGGCTTACTCTATCATATACTAATAAAATGGTTGATAGGATACAGAAGCACTGAAGTAAAGATATGGATAAATGCTTGTTTACAAAGTGTAGACGTTGTCGATGTACCATAAGAAGCAGAAATGCTTTGAAAATTTATTTTAGTGATTTCATTAAAAAGTATGATGTGATACATTTAGAATAGATTTTCTCAGGCCAGTGCAATAGAAATATGATATCAAGTTTTGCTCTTCTGAATCACATGATTATAGCTTATTAGCCTTAGACTATCTTTAAGTTTGAATTTTGCAAATCTGAAAAAACAAATGTTGTATACTACAAACAAGGTTTCAAAGTCATAGATTAAGATTTAATATTGAGATTCAGGATTTATTAAGACACAAATCTACTAGATAAAACTTTAACACAGCATAAACATTTTCACAAAAATCATCAAAAACAATACTTTTCATAAAATCTACAAAACATTTTATCACACAAAAATAACCTACTTTAAGAAAATACTTACAGTTAATGTTATGACTGTCAGCAAGAAAGTTGTTCACCTTATAAGAATCAAAGACAAACATGAAATAAACATGTGCAATGGAAACCTAAATTGCAGTATGTACATCATCTAAAAAAGTCTAAGATTAATTTCTGAAAACATGGCGTATGTCAAAAGTACACTAACAATTTTTTCTATTTGAATAAGAGCTGATGATACCTACTTCATAGGCGAAATATATACTCTGTAATATCTTAGTGTCTGATTCTTTGCTGAGAAAGGATCTCTTTCAATAGACTGTGTACACTGACAATGAATTACACCAATGGTAGTTTTACAGAAAAGCACAACGTGCTTCATAAAATTTAGTTCATCAAATCCAGTTTTACAGAATAAGAAACAACTTATGTAAAGCTTTTTGTAATACACTACAAAAAACTCCAAACTTTTAGAACTTTAATTAAAATTTGCATTTTCTGCCCAAACTATCCCTGCTTGAAAGGTACAGTAGGAGTAGGAAAGTATCCAGAGAGACAAAAAGCATGGTCACTCCCAAATTTTGATACCAATTGTAGAACTTTTGTGCAAAAATTGTCATGAAACCAATCATTTATTGAAGTAGACCAGTGCGTCTTAACCTTCTGCAGTTTCGTTCAAATGTGTTTGCAGTGCACTTAACACAAATAATATGAAAATGATGAACTTGTGTATACTGCAATTATATGATTGAGTATTTTTTGTGCCCTTCTTGCTTCCTTTTGTGTTCATTGTTCTGTGGCATTGTTCACTTGAAACATAATGCTGGGTGCTGGCCCATTTTAATATTTTTCAAATAAGTGTAGGCAGTGTCTAAATGAGCATATCCAGTTTTCGCTTTGGAAAGACTAAAAAAACGTATGAAGCGAAATTGCTGACCTCTGCGAAATATGTGAACACTTCTTATATGTCAGTTGCTTCTCAGAGTAAAGGATTAAAGTTGCTATTAATTTTTTGTAACCCTAAACCTAAACCTCAACACCAAATGCTAAACCTAACCTTAAAACTAAACCCTAATCCGACAGTGCACAACCTGCGAGCATACAGCCACATGCGGCCATCGATACTGAACTTTGCGGCCGTCCACATGTAATTTAAAATATAAGATTTGGCGGCTGTGCTGGCGTACATTGAAGCAAAACAAACACAAGGCAAGAAAATTAGTCGACACGATCCATAACAATCTGGATGGTGATGTTTCTTATAATAAATTCGTTAAAATGTTTGACATTTCATTATACTTTTAGCCACAAGTAAATGCCATATACCGGATAAAACCTATTCTTTAATTAAACGTATCTCATAAACACAACTCGAACTCATTAGTGGCCGTACTTCATATAAATAATAGTAATGTGGCTGGCAATAGCAAAAGGTTGTACACCCATGCCCTAATCCAAAACCCTAAAACTAAACCCGTGTGTGCTTTCTGAAAGTTTTTAAGAATGTACATCAATAGCAGTCCTAAAACTTTCAACATACAATCTTGTGTGACAACATCTAAAGTGTGTTCTGTACTATCAAAAAAAAACAATACAACCAAGCTGTGACCTGAACTGGCCCTTCTTTGCACAGCAGCACTAGCACTTCCCACTCAACCACAAAGACAGTGTTGCAAATGTCTCCAACTTAGTTTATATCTGGCATAAAACCAGATATGGTTTTCAAAGCACGATATGTTTTTCAGTCCTTTGAAACTGGATATAGTTGTTTAGATACTACATTTAAGTTTGTGAATGAAAGTAAGCTTTTGAATGAAAGTATGACAGTATTCAGTGCTTAACTACATTACAACACTCTATTCTGTGCCTACTGCATGCCAATATATGCTTGCCAATTGTGGAACAAATCTACACAGACTAGTATGACTAACTGCATGAAACGCTTTCAAGTTGCCTGCAACAATGTCCACTGAATCATGCATTGCATATCCAAATGTGTTCTCCAACAACAGGTTAGGTCTAAGAAAACTTCACAAGTTACAAGTTTGTTATTAAGGTTTTGGAAAAGGTTTTCATACAAGTCTGTAATGGCCAGGGATGTGGAATGATTATGAAAACCATATTGTTGCTAATTGCACAAGTTGTTTTTGGTAAAATAATTAATTGTGCAATCTTACATATAGCACTAGTTCAAATATTTTGACAGGTATGTTAGTACTGATATCAGTCTGCAATTAGTAGGAATTTCGCTGTCTCCCAAGTCCCCAACTTAAAAATTGGCACTACTTCATCAGTTTTTAGTTTTTCCGAAAAGACACTGTTACATATGCCTTGTTTTACAAACCAATAGATGTATCTATATAATATATTGCTGTATTCTGTTATCATTTGTTGCATTAAGTGGATTTATGTTAATATCGCCTAGTAAATAGTATTCATAGTTGTTGTTCGCAATTATTGCTAGTGTTTCAGATAATGATTGAGAAAACTTATGTTGTAGTGAGGGTGCCTGTACACTATTCGGACCATTTATTTTTGACGCTTTTTGCTTTGCAATAACTCAAACCATCTATTTATTTTGAACTAAAGATCGTGTCACTGAAGATAATTAAAATTATTTTTATGTAGGCACCTATACCCCAAGCTTGCATTTTGCAATTTTTGCTAATGAAATTATAGCCAAGAAGTGGTGATATAGTTGAAAAGTTTCCTTAATTCTTTTTTTCTGACAGCACTATAATATCTGTTACTTTTGAACATAGAAATACTATTTAAATCAAGCTTGTCTATATTTCTATACAATGGTCTTACATTACAATGCAGCAATGAGTAATCATTTGACATCAACTTATTGACATAGCTCAGTGCTTCTTAACCCTTTGCGATTGGGTTTATCCTTGCCATCGATTGCTGCATTCTCATTCACCCTGTTGTGAATATATGGCCGATGCGACAGTAATCATAGCCATCGAGTGTTCATCGTTAGACAATGATATTTACCCTACTTTCTTCATAGCATGCTTTCCGCCATGCAGTAAATTGGCTACGGTCTTCAGATATGATATGATCTGATCACAAACTGAGCTTCACAAAATGTACTTTATTTGTTTCAGCACACATGCGCTGTTTGAAAAGAGAAAGGGAGAGTTTTTTTGCTTGCAGAGATGTTTACAATTGATGAATGGAGGGAATTTTACTATCTGCATACACATTGTGCTGTTGCTTGAAAAACTGCAAGGACTTGTTTTGATAAATGCTTTTTTGTTTTGTGTATGACTCTGCAATTTTGAATGAACCAAAATCTGGCTGCTATATTTAAAAACATGCATTGAGTAGATTTCTGATGGCTTGATTCTTCACTTTTGAGGTGAAGACTTGCACTTAATATAATTATCATACCACTTTTGTATTTAAATTTTTGAAGGCAACTTATCCTCAACCCTTAACATTCTTTTTCAAACCTGGTTCTTTAAATGACATTTTCATCTATAGATTTACATTTACTTTCATCAAAACAAAGTGTTTTTTCTATTGCTTTGAAGACATTCTGTAGGTATTACCTAAGATGTAAAAGCATATTAGATGTTGGAACTAACACCAAACTGGTAACAAAAAGATCACAAGGATATATAGGCTACTCATGTGCTTTGATTGGTTAGGCCTGCACATCAACTGATAAAACAACTCTGATGAGCATTCAAGTGCCTGAAACTTTTGAAAGTACTGCGAATCTAACAGATAATTTTTGCACAGGAATAACCTACAGGATGTTCATGCATAGAGCATAGCAGAGATTCCACCATTCAATTGGATAAAACATGGTATCTCTCTGTGAAATCTGTCCCCAATACATAATAGGCGAAGTTAATTGCATCACAGTATAGTTTTTTTGAAGTGATAAGTTACTGAATGTTGAAGATGCAAAGTTAGAATGTTTGAAGTTCGCCATTTCACGATTACTGATATCTTTGATATCTGTACTGAGTGTACCATGATGGAGTACTGCCACTGTGTGTGTGCTCGACCAGGCACATAGCAACCCCAAATGGGATTGGGTAGATAGGGGAAAAGACAGATTACGAAAAGGTTTTACAGTAAACAGTAATACAGTAGTGTTGGGTACATGAAAAATAAACAAAATGAGGTTAATGCTGTTCTTTTTGCTACTCATGTTGTTATTTCGTAGCGTTTGTCACCAGGTTTCAAATCAAGCAGATAAACATTGGCTAATAATAAAAAAATTGCCAGAAGATCTAATTTATCTGCTTGAAAATGAGGTTAGTCAGGATGGCTGAAAATGGGAGCAAAACCATACTGCACAAAGCTTTACAAAAAGTATAAAAAACATACTGAAGACAATAAATCTCACAGAAAACACAGACATTCGGAAGGCGATGGCTATACATTGAAGAGAGGCAAGTGACAGACAGGAATACTGGCCATGAAGCTATACTGGCCAAAGGCCATGAAGTCCCAGTCTGTCAACAAACTTCCCGCAGCGGCATTCTGTGGTTTCGAAAATATTGGCACCAGTTCATAGGGCAATTGCGATTTGGAGCTCATCAGGGTTCAGCAGGTTTCCGACACTAGCAATTGGGAAGGCTTCTGACCAAGCAGCGGTGTGGCTTTTCTGTGCAGTGAGTATTAGCCTACAGCTACGACATAATTATTATAAATTTCATAACCAACCAAGTTTAGTTAGTTTGAAGTTGAAGGTGCAAACAGGATAACTGAGTGACTGACTACTGGTCCTGAACATATATTTCTTACGAAAGCATTAGAATATTATTCATTTTTAACACAAACCAAGACTACATTTTTCTCACTTAAAAGCACTAGTGTTTCTGTATGCTTTCGAGGAATCAGTCGACTGCCATCTGCTTTCGTCTTTTTGCGATGATTCAAACTTGCACATAATACATATCTCTATTCAAGTATGTACTTTCCACGATGGGTGTAAGCAAGGAATCGATCAGCAAATTTTTAATAGGAAATCAATTTCACTTAAAATTACGCATCCTCAGTCTTTATTCAAATAGAATGCATGGAAGTCCAGCGAACTTTTATTTAGTTTCCTTTTTCCCTGTTAAGACATTATCTATTTGAATAAGGACTGAGGATGCGTAATTTTACGTGAAATCGATTTCCTATTAAAAATTTGCTGATCGATTCCTTGCTTACACCCATCGTGGAAAGTACATACATTTTCTCAATAGTTCACTAACCTTTCGGTTCAATGCTACTCTACACTGCACACCACGCTAGGGAGGTCCTCTATCAAGTTTTGGTCGTATTGTCATGGTGACGCAATAAAGCAAGCTGTTCATAATACCGTGACAATTTCCATTTTAATACAACATCGGTGAAATCACAGGTTATGTGGTCTTTGGACCGTGACAATGAAGTGAACAACAGAGATGATCATGTATCAGGACTGAAACCAATTTTGGTCTGATCAGGACTGGATAAAACTGCGTCTTTTTGAAAATTGGCGGATCAGGCACTGGATCGGACTGATTTCAACCACATCAACCTTTTTAGTTGTGAGTCAGTGATGGGCCCGAGATAGAGTCACAAGCTCTTCGAGTCAGTGTCATCTAAAATTTTTTCGAGGCGAGTCATGACTTGTTCGAGTCTAGTCACAAGAACTGTCGAGTCACCTCAAGTCATTGGTTTGCAAGCTCGAGTCAAATGACATTTCGCATTTTTCCTGTCTTCTTTTACTGTTGTTGCAACCTCTCTGGTGGTGTTGCGTTAAATGTGTGATTCACCACTAACGGGATGTGCCTGAAGAACAACACCATACATATATGTGGCGCAAACAAGCAGTAATAGAGTGATCATGGCATGTGAACTCTATTCTTGCTTGCTGCCACAGTGCGAAGCTTTGCGCGCATGCCGCTCGGGATTTCCGATCGCAACACTATGAAATGGCGCCCAACATGCTATAAAATGGCGCCCAATAAGCTAAAAATGATGCCCAATGATGTTTTAGCAGTTTGATTCCAGGTTGTTTATGAAAAAGCACCAAGTGGAGTTTTAACTAACAGCCCACAGCAACAGCATTTCGTCCCTAGGTGGAACAAGAATGTAAGAAAAAAGCACAAGGCTGCCCGACAAGCATACATATAGGCCTACTGCATTGATAATCGATCATAAGCCCAAAAGTGGACCTCAATTTGACATTATGAAGGAAACTAAAAAAGAATTCAAATATGCATCAGTGACGTACGCAGAAAATTTTCATGGCGGGGACTTCATTCAGTGGCATATGGTGGTCATTTGTGTTTTGGTGTGCCTGCTTGTGACGTCACAATTTTACTTCATATTCATGTTTCCAAACCAACGTTTTGGCGAAGTTTGTTGACATATTATGCATATTCTTCTACACGTACTCCCCTTAGTTTATGTGTCATTGCACTGAATATAAACTATCAGCGCTACAAGTTAGGATATCGGAGGAAAATAAACCCAACGCTGCGACACAGCAGTTCATAACTGCAAAAATATCAGGCTGCGCGTTAGAACAGAGAAGTAAAGCACACTCATCACTGCGTTAGAACAATTTCCAACTGCAAAATAAGGCTGCTCTAATGTCTTGTCGAATACGAGCAGTCGAGCAAAGACAGTTTGCGGCTGGACTGTCTGACGCACACCCCGGTTTCCAAGATCGAATCTTGCTAAACTACAGAAGAATTGAGAATGCGCATAAAGTGGGCTAAGCAAGAAAACGTTCAATTTTTCGTTGTGCATGGAAGTCCAGCGAACTTTTAGTTTCCTTTTTCCCTGCTAAGACATTATCAAATGCCTGAATGCTTCTATGTTAACAACTGCTGTTTTTGAGCTCGTGCAACAGTTCTATCATGCTACAGAAATTGGTAATGTGGCCAATGCTGTCATCGCTCGCGCTGATCAACCTCAGCACATAAAATAAAGATATTTGTTTCAGATAAAGAGAACTATCGCGGAACACAATCTCAAACATGCGTAGTGGCTCTGCAAAAAGTGGTGAGCTGGTTTCTGGACGTAGACGATAAACCAGATTCCCACCATAACCTAATTATTACTTTTTGGCCCATTCACAAGGTTCTTTGAAAATTGCACTCAAATTTATTCAGTGGTATTTGCATTATGACAAAGTGTGGCTGAGACTAAATTGCCTCGAACTTTCGAGATACCGGCGCTGCATTTGCTTTCTTTGGGTACCACCACAATAAGATGGCGCTGCATACATATCGCAAAAAAGCACGTTTAGATATCGGCTATGCGTTTCGATTTAGAACATCGAATAAAACACCTTCCTTCCAGCGTTTCGACTTAGAACGATTTAAATGCGTTTCGATTTAGAACATCGAATAAAACACCTTCCTTCCAGCTTCGTTAACAAATGGAACACAGTAAATATGGTAATTTTTCATAAGAAACCAAAGCAATGAGCAAACAAGGTCTTCCATTTTTTCCGGAACAGAATACTGTATTACCAAAAAAAATGGCAACGTTACCCTTCCTCCCTTGCTTTTTTCTTCTATTGATCTGCACATTTACAAACACTGCCCTTATATTTTTCGCATGTAATGTACTGTGGTAGTTTGGTGGAATCAATTTTCCTTTGATCTGCCATTGTGTAAAAATGTTATATTTAGTTACGGTCCGAAAAATAGGTTGAGTGTTGTTTTCCAACTTACGCATGAAAAAAAAGGCAAAACGGTAAATGAAGTAACAAACAAATCTATTTTAATCTTGAAGCGAGCATTTTAAAGTCGCTGAGTGATTGAAGATAGCTTTAAGCGCACCATATTTGTTTGAAAGACGCTGTGATGGCAAAATACACCTGTGGTGAGGTATTCAATACAAGCGCGTAATGGCTTGGCTACCAATAGCATAAACTGTTTTTCTTTTCGAGAGACATTTCGGTCATTTGTCTCAGTTGTATTAAACCTCGCCGTGACAGTGTTCATTAGCCTATATTTTCAGACATTCTGACCGAAATGAGTTTATCTTTTTAGTTATTTCAAAAACATTTCGGTCTATACCAGGGGTTCTCAACCTTTTTTTCTCTCGTTCACCCCTTGCCAGCTTCCTAACATATAATTTATCCCCTGTTTTTTGTTTACTCACTAGCGCTGTAGAAAAAAAACAGTGTTGTAACTTCAGCATCATTAAATTTAGCCCCGGTTGAGAACCCCTGGTCTATGACCAAAAAATACGCATGAAACAAGTGGTAGCTATTTTTGCGTCAACAGTTTTTCGAAAGATTAAGATTCAGAGCGTTTACAGACTGGAACTTGGCCCGAAATCAACTGCAAAAACCTGTTTATCAGACTTTTTGAGACAATCCAAACGGTTGGAACCAAGTTTAAAATTCAAGAATCGTGAGATGCTTCCGGTTAGCTTTCTAAGAAACTACAGTAATATTTTGCCCCAACTTTAGCTTATGCGTGAAAAGCTTTCCATTACATGGAGTCATGGGAGTCGGAATGTGGGGCAGGGGGGCCTTGGTCCGCCCTGGATTTTGAAAATTTTAGCAAAAAATGGTTTTCTTAGTTTCGAGTAGGAAAAAACAGATTTTGCCACTTTTGGCCCCCCTCTAGAAAAATTTTGGAAAAATCCCCTAGCGCCCCCCCTGGAAAAAATCCTTCCGACGCCCATGCATGGAGTACCTTAATGACGGCATCACTTTGTGTTGAAGCATTGATGTTGCGCTCCGCAACGAGGTGTTGGGCGGTCACCACAAACAGCGGTTGTGCACACGAATCCGAGAACACTGTGCTGCATTAATGCATGCATAAAAGTTACAATGGCCCCACTAGGAGACTAATCAAATAATCCTGCTTGCGGAAGTCGTTATGCGTTTGTGGGAGTTTAATGCAAACTTAGACAGTGCTGACAACACTGAACGCAAAAACTTGTAACGTGTTCTGGCTTTCCCTTTTCCGACTTGAGCACCCTCCGCAACGCTGAGTCAAGAAGTTATTCCTTATCGGGATTCATGGAATAGGCATTTCTAAAAGTTGAAACTCATTCGAATGTATCAACAATATCCACTAATAAATTATGTCATCGAGAATCTGTGACTAAAACATATCACGTAACTCACGGCACGGTTGTCACGGACTCTAACAAAAGGGTTAAAAACGAGTTGAATCATGCTAAAATTTATTTTGAAAAGCAACGAGCACCAGTGAACATGAAATTGAAGGAAAAAAGAATTCGAAAAAGAACTTTAAAAGCCAAGCGTGTTTGGAAGATGGGAGGAATCTCACAACCAGTAACACCCAAAACAAACTCTGTGTGATTTTCGCAGAGAAGCAAAAAATAACCAAAGGCCTACGAGCATTGGCTTGGTGTTAACTTTTTTCGCTTAAACTTAAATAAAGCTTAATCGCTATGCGGTACTTCACACGTTTAATTGAAGTATATGATGTATCAAACGCACGACTGTTTACACCACGCATCCAGTGAAAGGGACGATCGGTGCATTCTCTCGTTTTGCGTGATTAGGTCGCTTACTTGGTTTTCACGTGAACGCAAATTTGATAGTTTCAACGAATTATTGAATAGACTCAAGAAAAACAAACTGACAACCTAATCAAAATACTGAAGTATGACCGCAACCGACAAAAAAACGAGTTATTACTAGTCACTTGCAAATCGCTATCATCCTTTCAACATCCCACAATAGATTTAATGACTTTCGATGAAAAACGGGAGCGTTATTGAGAACATAGGCACTTCGGTGCTGCGACACAGGGACAGCGCAAGCGCGATGGATCGCTTTCTTGGTCTGAACTGCCCAGCTGGCGTTCCAGCTCCCACCTTTCGTCTCGTGATAAGCTTGCAGCGGCGACGCAGCGACGAGCTCATACCGACCAGTCTGCAATCTCCAGCACAGGAAGCATTGGAATTGCTGAAGCACATCCGTTTTACTCTCGAAGTTGCTCGCGTGTCGAAATTGCATGTCGGTCAACTTCGACCTCGACTTCCTGGGCGAAACGTTAAGCAAGGCAACGATCAACATGAGCACCGACCTGGTGCCGGGGCAAGTGTCAATGATTTCGACGTCGTAGTCGATCAAGTAACCGAACTTGTACGTTTTGTAGCACCGCGTGCGAAGAACGTCGAAGATCACGTGCTCGACGTCCAAGACGAGGTGCTGGCTATAAGCCACAGCCTTGTCAGCCGAATCGGAACGGACAGGATTGAGCGGGATCCCTGCACAGCCCTCGAACGTGACCGGGCCATAAAACAGTCCACCTTCTGCAAACAGCACGGGCTCGTCGCGAGAAGTTGTTCCGTACAGCGTTTCGAAGAACGATACTATTCCGTCGGTTTTGCGACAGCTTCCCGATTTGACACTGGACTGCGAGGCCGCATCGCCAGTGCAGTATATGCTTCCGCTGCTCTCACTCGCTGAAGGACTCGGAGTAGCCGTGTTCAGGTCAAGAGAAGGGTCCGGGTTGTCTCTGGAGGTGTTGCGCACTGAGGTAATGCGAAGAAGTTTTGATGAATTTCTCGGGGACGCGATCACAGGTGAGGGCTGTGAAAAGACACACTGATCTCCCACCTTCACTCTGTTCGGTTCTTGGCTTAACTTGACACTTTCGTCCAGCTTGCTGCCACAATAAGGGCAAGTCCGCTTTCCCTGGAACTGGTTTGACGCGCCTGAAAGTTTGAATTGCGCGCTAGTAACGTGTGTATCGTGACTCTCACTGCAGTCGCTCTTGAAACTCCAACTCGTGCCAGATTTTTCATCGGTATTAGTCCACGCATCTTTTGAATAATTACAAAAGCAATTCTCATCTTTGATGCTGTGGCAGCGACATACGACGTCCTTTGTTTGACGTCTTAGGGTGGAGCTGGAAATTTCACCTCGAATGGCAGTTTCTGATTGCCTGGGAAGAAGAACAATGCTCTTCGGCTCGAAGTCGAAATAAGGGTCTGCAGCATCTTCGCTTTGATGTGCTTCAGCACACTGAGATGGAGCAGGGATGGCTTGCTTGCACTTAAAACATTTACGTGTGGAGGCTTCATTCGGCGCAGAATCGTCCGACGTGAACGAGAAGGAAGACTCACGAGCAGGTGACTGCAACGAATCACTTTCCTGTGACCCTTTAGAACTGAACATGTCCTGAGAAAGATCACCTTGAAGCTGAAAAGTGTTTGAAAATTCGGCAGCGTACGGCCTATTGTCATAATCAGGGATACGTTTGAGGTTGCCGGCTGAGGACGAAAAAAGATTTAGTCTCTGAGACAAAATTACTTCCATTGACTTGTCTGTAACCGAAGGTGGCGCTATTTCCTCCGCAGACGAACCTACTTCATACGCTGCTCGCTTGATGGAGCTCAGCGGAAGGTGCTCGGCACCACTAGAAGTAGGCAGCAGGCCTAGACTGTACACAGCGATCGAGTGTCCTAAATTGAGCGTCATGAGTTTGTCAATTGCAAACCCAGTGGCACTTATAACACCAGACAGCTGGGATACTGACGTGTGTTTCATATGCGCAACAAAACAATGTTTTAGGCAGGTCGAGATAGATTCGTCATCGGTCTGGCCACAGTCAATGCAAGCCGACCACGGAGGTACAGCAGCTACAGTTATATAACAAACTGATTTTTCACGCCATCCATACACCACAATCTTTGACTTCTCCTGGGGCCATTCAGCATAAGACAGTTGCAAGGATGTTAGGATTTCTTCATTAGCGAAAAGTCGGACCGTTCGACACTTTTTCATCTTTTTGTGAAACTTAAACAACCACCAATGCAGTCTGTAGACGTAAGTTGGAAAACCAGTGTGATCAATTGCTTCTAAAGTTTCTGTGTAAGAAATCATAAAAATGCCATCTTTGGTAAAGCCAAGAAAAACATGGGCTTCATCTATTAATGCAGTATCATCAACAATTTGTTTCAGTGGAAATACAAGTCTTCTAGGAACATTGGCAAAAATGCGACCAAATGAACAGCCACATCGCATCAATGGATATTTTGAAACAAACCCATACATTTCCCTTTGATGTAAATTCTTTGTTGCTGCATTTGTATGTTTGATGCTTTTAACTTTGTAACTACGTTGAACCATCTTTGTTGTTGGCAAAATCTAAGTGTAGTTAATTGCTCAATGATGTCATTAACTTCAATTTTCCAGTGATTCTACTGACTACACTGCTAGCATTCAAGTTAATCATCCTTAGGATCCTGAAAGATTATACAAAAAAAAAAAAAATTAGCACTTAATTGTGTGTGCGTATGGGTTTCAAAATTTCTAAAAGGAGACCAAAATCAATGAAAGCTGGTTAACAAGAACAAAAGAACTTTTAAAAATAACGCTCTTGCTAATCTTCACCAGTAACCACTGCTAATATGCCACAAATAAATTCGTACTTCTAAAAGTACTAATCACTAAATGTATATGGGAGATTAAAAATCAACATAAATACTTGAAGGATACACATAACTAACGAAAAAATCAAAACTGCTAATTAATGCATAAACAAATGAAAAAATAAATAATCCATTTAATAAAAAAGCAAGACAAGAATATCTGTTACTTACAGCTAAGATCCATTCTAGAAATGAAGGCAATTTCTAATGAAAACTATCACCTCCTGTGAAAAACTTTCTGCATGACAGCAAAAGTTAACTACTGGTATAAAAGATCAACGGATAAGTGGTACAGTGGGTTGAGCACACACACCTAATGCTAGTAGGCTGGGTTTAATTCTTGTTAAAGTCACCCCAAAGACTTGAAAAATGGTACTTGCTGCATATCCAGTCTTGCACTGGTCATTAATTGATGTTTGTGAAGTTTTTACAGTGCTATCATTGACGTGCAATCAATGCAGGCAGCTGCATGGCCCTGGCACTGAGTAAGCAAGGATGGACACTGGAAAACCACTTGTGACACTCAAAAAGTAGGAAGAGAGTATGATGAAAGCTTCTTTCTAGAAAAGACCACCTTGATTTCTTACGGATTTCAAGCTGAGGTTTCAATATCAATTTAGAAGCTGCTTCAAACACATATGACTGCGGGCTTCTTATATGGATCATGACTTAATGCAGCACATTCATGGTAATCTTGAATAGGTGGAAAGGAATGTTTTCTTTAGAAAAATCAATTTTTATATTTCACAAACTGTTCTCTTACTAGATTTTATAGTGAAGTTTATTGTTACTTTAGGCCAATTACAGCTCTCAAGTCAAATGTAGTTTAGATATATAAAACATTAAGTTGGCTAACCCTTTGCCAAGGTTTAGATTGAAAGTGATGGTTAGACCTGGGCCTAGGTTGTGAGCCGTAAGGTCAATATTAAGGGTTAGATAAGCAATTATGGCAAAAGGACATTGATTTTGCTTGCACGATTTTTATTTATCTTACAAAAAAGGAGCTATATAAAGGATAGCTACCATAAAATCATGGAAAAACAATTTTGGAAATAGCAAAGATTTAAATGCAGCAGTGAAATCATTCTTAGCTAAAAAAAATTTGTTCAAACCCTCTACGGATTCAGCAAGTCTTCTAGTTGACATCGAAAAAATAATTTTTTTGTTTTGGCGTTTGCTGGGGGTAACATCACAAGTGGGGGTGTTTTTGCATTTTTTGGCCACTTTTACCTGGCCCTGGGCCCCAACCAATTGACCCATTCTTTTGGCTCGAGTTTTTTTCGGAAACTAGGCAAAAATCTGCATCTTTAGAGCCCTTGAATGGCTTTCTAGCATATCTGTAGCCAAAATTATGGATGAGAAAACAAAAATTGGTAAAAATTTCTGCACCCACAAACTCCAATTTGGGTTGGAACACACCCCTTCTCTATATGGACAACACTCGCCAGTGGATCGAGCTAGAGAGCTGTTCAAATCCGCTTTGAATCGGGAAAGACTTGTGGTTTAGACTGAAAAAAACAATTTTCACCGTGCGATTTTGGCCTTTCTGGCCATGTTTACAAAACCACAGGATGTTTTGACAGGTCTGTCAAAACAATCCATGACGTCAACATCCCGTGGGATTTCAAAAATCAAGCTGAATCATTGGCACGGTTACTGGTGCGAAACCGCGCGAGATTTAAATGCATTCTAGGCTATAGTACGAGCTTTTTGAGGGTTTGATGGACAGTCTAGCATTTCTAGTTGTTAAGTTATGGCAAAAATGGTAGAATATTAATTGGGGAAATCCCCACTAATCCCCTGGGAGTTTCTTGTCATATTTGGAATATTTTTGGCATAACTTTTGAACCAGAAACGCTAGAAACTCAGTCAAGGGCTCTAAAAACGCATATTCTCGCATAGAAACCAAAAATATTGCAAGCCAAAATATTGGCGCGTTGGATCGGATGATGACATCATAAAATTTAATTTTTTTTTCCCCAAATTTAATTTTTTTTTTTATTCTAAACTACACGACGCCATTAGTCATTACAGGGTTTGAACAGCTCTCTAGCTCAATCTCCTGCTGAGTTATAGCTGGCCAAAGTTTTCCCTGAAAGGGTAAAATATGCCTTTTTTGAAACCTTTTGAATTTTGCCAAAAACTGGGTTTTTAACACATAATTTTGGTTGCAGATATGCTAGCAGGTCAATCAAGGGCTCTATAGACGCAAATTTTGACCTAGTTTTCAAGAAAACTTTGATTCAAAAGAATGGGTCAATGGGTTAGGGCCCAGGGCCAGCTAAAGGTGGCCAAAAATTTGAAAACATGCCCTCATTGTGACGTCCCCTCCAGAAAAAGCCAAACCGAAAACGAAAAACGTTTTTTCGGTCTCAACCAAAAGACTTGCTGAATCCATAGAGAGTTTGAACAGCTCTCTAGCTCTAGCGGCTGGCGATTTTTGGCCAAAAAAAGGGCCGGCAAATTGCGGCCGTTAAAGGGTTAAAACTACATTCACGATTAGAAGTGGACTATTTGAACTTTTGTACATATCAGCTGCAAAAAACTGAAAAACAGTCAGTGAACAAAAACAATAAAACTGTTCCAAGTATTGCAGAATCAAGCAATGTTGAGATCAAAATCATAAAAGACAGAAATCAATAATGGAGAGCTAAGACAAAGACACTCACAACTAAACAAGCTATTAGGATTATTTTACATACTGATTAGAATGTTTCTATAACATATAGAATTACCAAATTTCAACACATCACCATTTCAGATATTAAACATTTGTGTCCAATTCCGCAAAATGCAATTCATTTCCCATACAGAACAAAAAGAAAACAAGCTGCTTTAGTTACCACATTTCCAAACATTACTTGTAGTACAGCACTATCGTTTTAATCATCTGGCATTTATTTCTGCTGTTTTACTAGACCTACTGTATCCATGACTGGCATTTCAACCTTACGTTGAAATAACACTTTTAGTATCTTCAACAATTATACTAAATTCACCTTAATAATCACAGTGCCTTTTGGAGGAGTTTAATATTTTGCTAATAGGTCTCTCCATCAAATCTATGGGGACAAAAATTCTGCTCTGATGCAGTTACTCTTTGCTACACCCAACACGGTAATATAAAAGCCATCACATCACTTGATGATCTCTTCACACATGGAATTGATGTTGATGTTAAACAGATGGGCTGTGAAAAACTAGTCAGCATCTAACTCAGCGAAAAGATATTTGCTTCGGTGATGCTTCGGTCATCTCAAAAGCAAAATGCATACATAATTTCGATCATTTCAGGCTGTCAGTGCAACAATGCAAAAAATTTACTTCCAGTCTGAATCTGAATGAAAAACTGGAACCATTATAATGCACAATTGTTTCCAGACTGTCGGTGTTTAAAAAGTGGCAACAACCACTCTGATAGTGATCTATCACCATTTTCTTCACAGTATGTTAAATATACTGACTTTACAAGCTATGTTAATAAGTTGATATCAAATGATCTCTCATTGCTGCACTGTAATGTAAGATCATTGTATAAAAATATAGACAAGCTTGATAAAATAGTATCTCTATGTTCAAAACTAACAGATATTATAGTGCTGTCAGAAAAAAGGAATTAAGGAAGTTTAATTATATCACCACTTCCATGCTATAATTTCAATGGCGAAAATTGCAAAATGCAAGCTTGGGGTATAGGTGCCTACATGAATATAATTTTAATTATCTTCAGTGACATGACCCTAAGTTCAAAATAAGTGGGTATGGAAACATATGGTTTGAGTCATTGTGAAGCAAAAAATGTCAGAAAATAATGGTCAAAATAGTGTACAGGCATCCTCAATACAACATAGATGAGTTTTTCTCATCATTATCTGAAACAATAGCAAAAAGTGCAAACTAGAGCTGTGAATACTATGTACTAGGCAATATTAACATGAATCTACTTAATGCAACAAATGATAACAGAAAACAGCAATATTTAGATACATCTATTGGTTTGTAAACGAATGCATATGTGACAGTGTCTTTTCGGAAAAACTAAAAATTGATGAAGTAGCAGGGGTGCAACTAGGGGGTCTGTTTGGCTGTCATGACAGACCCTTTGTACCACAGATAAGCTACTTAGCATTAAAGCCAATGATAAAATGTCAAACGCTGTCAGTGCAGGTCTCTAATGCGGGTGGTTTGGAACAGGCAACAGCCTACATTTCCCTTCTAGCGTTGCATAATACTATTACGAAACAACAAAGTCCCTGCCTTGTCTAAATGGTGCCTGTGCAATGACATGAAACAATTCACGTTTTTGAACACTTTAAATTGATATTGTGTTGAACAAACGTGTTTTGGAATTTCCTCCTCTGGCAGTGCCAACTCCAATGCAAGCAAAGCTGTCAGAAGCTTGTACACTGCCAGGCACACACAGAGATGTTTTGTAATATTTTGCTTCATGGCGAGAGGACAGTGTCCAATCGCGATTGTTTTGCTTTGCAGTTTCGGCCTAAATTTTACCTGCTTTTACACCTACTAGGTTACCACTAAATCAAATAAGTTTAGGCCTTACTCAGTGTCACGCCAAGTTATGCGGGTTCATTTCAACTTTAGCTGCAACTAAAAGAGGAATTTCTCATATTGAAAGGCGTGACAGCTAGCCTTAGAAATTGTGGTCGCATTATCTGAACAAAATATAAGTCAAGCGTTGTATTTCGAAAATAGCTTTTTTAGAAGTGAGCAGTGGGCGATGTTGTTTTTTGCACAAAATGTCCTATATTGATTAAGTTACTTTTACGTTACGATGTAAAATCATCAGAGCAACTGCAACCCAATCAGTCTTCTCCGCAGTGATTTCACAAGTGTACAGTATTTGTAACACTGCCATCTTTGATAGACAGCGCTCCATAGACGCAGTTGTGCAGCTGATTGTCAGCTTCAATTTTACAAGTGTATGTACATATGGATAAACAGCTCTCATTGCTGTGTGGCTGACATTTTCTGAATGTTCCACAAGCTAAGTATCTTTTCAGCACCATGTTCGTAGGAACAAATATCGATTGCGATGTAATAAATGCGCTGTGACCAAAAGCAATGATAATTTGGAAATCTTTCCTTGTGTGTCTCAACAAATTGACAATGAGGTCAATACCACTATCTATACTAAATAGTTAGTTGCACTAGGCTGCTAGCCCTACTAATCAACTTTGATCGATTGGATTTTAGGTAGAGCTCGGTCGATAAGGCTTTTTTGGGCCAATACCGATGTTGTTATTTTTCATTGCCGATATTATGCAACACTTAAACCACAGTTGAAAGACAATACTTCAGTGCGATGAAGAAGCGTACAACATGGAATTCTGCGCAAACCTGGGTTACTCAGATAGTCAAAACTCATGGCCTTGTTCGCAGGCAGTCATCTGCTTACCACGCAAAACCTGGGAGTGAATGTTACGTCATAGGCCTGTTTATTAGAACGATTATGGAGTGATCTGAATATTGCACATTACTTGATGCAGTCGGAGGGTTGCGCGTCGTAAGGAACAGTACAGAAAATTTGCATTAATTAGTCAGAGACGAAGTAGCAACTTGGGTTTCCGAACACTCTGTGCAGAAAAATATCATTGCAGCTTTTATGTGCAAATATTGCTGATATACTGTATATTGGCAGAATTTTGCTGATATAATACTTTGGCAACATCGCAAAATTCATCGGTCAATTTCTAGTCTTAAGAGAAAGTGCAGTTTCATGCTGAAAAGTGATATCAAAAGCTGCCCTTCAGCGACAAACCCCTTTGTTCCAGGCTAGATGCGCCACTGTGAAATAGTGGTGCATCTAGCCTGGAACAAAGGGGTTTTTAAATCATGAGATAGTGAAATTCCCACTAATTACAGACCGATATCAGCACTAACAACACATGTAAAAATTATTTGAAAAAGTGCTGTTTGGAAGACTGCACAATGATTTTACCAAAAGCAAATTGTTCAATGAGGAACAATTTGGTTTTCATAATCATTCCGCATTCCTGACAATTACAGACTTGCAAGAACACCTTTTCCAAAACCTTGATAACGAACTTATAACTTGTGTGGTTTTCTTAGACCTAACCTGGTATAGGAGAACACTTTTGGGTATATAATGCATGATTCAGTGGGCATTTTGCAGTCAACCTGTAAGCATTTCATGCACTACAGTTGGTCACACTAGTCTGTGTAGATTTGTTCCACAATTGGCAAGCATATATTGGCATGCAATAGGCATAGAAATGAGTGTTTTTTAATGCTGGTGAGCAGTGAATATTGTCATACTTTCATTCAATAACTTATTTTCATTCATAAACTTAATGTAGTGTCTAAACAACCATATCTGGTGTCAAAGGACTAAAAAACATGTGTGGTAGATATGGCACGGGCCGCTAACAGTCCAGTCTTCGGGCAGACCGCTAACAATCTTTTAGTGGTAACGTCATTCCGAGCAGCTGTGGGCACTGCGGTCTGCTCACCAATTAGGCGAAAATTTTTCTTTTTGCAAAATTTTAAAATCAAACAAGGAAATGTTTTTCTGCTGTTCTCTCCATTTTACCGTTCTGCTAATGTTCTGTTTCACTTGTTTCCACGCAAATCAGTGAACCGTGTTATGAATCAATCCCAGCAACCAACACTTTCATTTATAGTCTGGCGCTGTCGCCAAGGTTTAGGCAGAACCGTCGCCAGAAAGTTTTCAATAGGGGGGCTTTGCATTTCTGCGGGGAACTTTGCGTTTGTGCGGGGTGGCTTGATATTCTAAAAATTGCCAAAAACCCCACTGATTTATGGTGTTTCATGTTTCAATTTGGGGGGGATTAGAGTTTGTTTGGGGGACTTAGCCCACCAAAGCTCTCCCATGGCGACGGGACTGGGTTTAGGTTAAGGACAGGTGCTATCAAACTTTCTCTGTCCATGCACCCCTTCAGCATTTCGATAGATGAGCATGTCAACTAGAAGACTTGTTGAATCCACAGAGGGTTTGAACAGCTCTCTAGCTTTAGCAGCTGGTAATTTATGGCCAAAAAAGGGCCGGCCAATTGCGGTCGTCAAAGGGTTAAGTTCAGTACGTTACTAGCAAGTGTAGTGCAGCCTACCACACACTTGTGGTGTGTTAGTGTCACGTTACAGGTGGCGGACAAATAAGTTTTTAAAAGTGCTCTGGCAGACCTATAGCCATTAAGACTACATGGTTTTATTGTCCAAAAGACAATGAATTGAAAACTTAAGTGTTGTTACTTTGCTTTTGAGGTTATGACATGTTATGGGCCACGGGCTGGTCCAGGCCAGAAAATAAGTTGTGATTTAGCATAGATGGGCTGGGCAGTTTCTTGTTAGCTCCGGTGGGCCAGGCTGCAAAAGTGGTGGCCCGTGCTGTGCCATCTCTAGTGTGCGGCATTGAAAACCATATCTGATTTTGTGCTAGATATAAAACTGGGTTGGAGACGTTCACAACACCATCATGTTGGTTTTTGTTGATAGTATAGAACACAGTTTTGATATTCTCACACAATATTGTATATTGAAAGTTTTAGAACCACTATTGATGTACATTCTGAAAAACTTTCAGAAAACACACATGTGTTTGGATTTAGGGTTTTGGATTACAGTTTAGTGTTAGTGTATAAGATTAGGGTTAAAAAAAATTAATAGCAGCTTTAATCATTTACTCTGAGAAGCAACTAACATACAAGAAATGTTCACATATTTTGCAGAGGTCAGCAAGTTTGCTTCATACGGTTTTGTAGTCCTTCTGTGGGTGGCAGAACATTTTCAAAAGTCGGGGGCACAAGTGCACGCCAAAAAAACTACAGAAAATTTTTGTGGTTTGAATCGGCAATAGTGACGTCACGAACATTAAAATATGACATCATTAATTAAAATATGACAACATTAACTGCGAAATTAAAATATGACATGAACTACACAATATGAAGGTCAAATACGATGTAGTTAATATACCATTTTAGACAAAATTAGATCACTATGAAAACGTATCAATGAATCACCTGAAATTCAAATAGGCTGTTACAAGGGCAACTCCAGGTCAACAGCATCACCTGGGCTTATCACATGATTAATACCGACTGCATATTTTTTTATTTTTATTTTGTGGTTTTGTAACAGACATTAAGTCAATAGAGCATAGAGTACAAACACGCACAGCCTGCATAATGAAGATTGATAAAACAGGCACAACAGAACAATTAATAGCCTTGTTGGAGGTAAAACAACAAGGTTACAGACACTTTCTTAACACTATTGCTCGCTAACTCGTAACACTTGGTGCAACACTACATCCAGAGTAGGATACTATGTCCAACTCTGGTCAAGGCCAGGTAAAGCACGGAAGTATTGTGGCATGCACTGTAATGTCCAAGCACTCAGTCATGAAGTAAAATGCGGTTGTAGTGTTCAAAGAATAAGGACAAGTATAAACAATCTGACTGCATCAAAGCACGCAACCATACGTTGCTAGATTTTCTGCATCGTTCAAGAAGGAGGTACAGATTATTTTGCAAGGCCTCAAAGGTAGAAATGTACATTGAAACCTGATGACTACTAACACTTGCTCACCACGGCAGGTTGTATGGAGCCCTGCATCCAAAATTATAGGCCACCTGATATCCCTGCATGCATGCCTTTCTGAAATTGCACCATAATTGTGAATGTGATGCATACATGGACAAACAAAAGGAATGAAAAAGTACATTTTTAACTGCATTTGAACATCAGGAAAAAGAAGATCAGAAAACCTTCGACGCTTGCGCCAGTGAAATTTCCATTTGATCTCATTCTGGAGGCACTATCGTTGCTCTGAGACGTTAGCTACGTAACAATGCATGAGATGTTCTCATGAGAACTCGTCCATTCTTGCGTAACATATGTCATAGAAGAATGATAACGTCAGTTAAACTTCTGCATACTAGGTTCATTCATATTAGCCCAAGTTACTGTACAATTTACTGTTTGTTTGAACTTATTCTTAAAATTGAAACTGTCCATTGGATTGGACTTCAAATCCAATGTTCTATACACATCCATTGCTTCACAAACAATCAGTCTGATATGAATTACATTTTTTTAAATATTTAATTGCATAGGGCAGCTCAGACTCTGATGGATGAGCTGGAGTAAAGTGTGAGTGAATGAAGTCAAGAAAACACTTACTACAAATGAGATTGTTTTATTCAGGTCACCTGCAACATGAACGCAAAAGGCTAAACATGGAACGAAAATATATGAGCAGTGACAAGGCCCAATGAAAAGAGCCCAAGTTAATGACATAGTGAAGTGGGAACGTGGGCGGTGGCACAAATATACACAGCAAGCAAGCCCGCTTTTTCCAATATAAATCGCAATAAAAAATTTGGCTAAGCACAAGGAGTCTGTGTGCCACAATAGCCACTGGGCTGTTAAAAACACCATGAATGCAGCTTAAATAAAACAGGCAAAAATGACACAGTATTGATACCTGTCTTAAACACATTCAATATCACAGCTTTTCCACATATAGAACACAGAAGTAACATGACTGAATAATACTCATTCTACATCTGCATTAGATACCGGAATGCAAAGACAAGACAAAACATATGTAGCAACTAGCAAGTTGTCTGCAAGGACGCCAATTGTACTGCCAAATTGCAAAATAAAATACAGCTATTTAGTGTTGACAGTGCAAAAACAAAAACACAATTGAAATTGATCTGTCAAATATTTCATATTGCGTATAAGATTTAGCAAGTAGTGTTAAAATGCTTGAAATTACACCATTTTTTGATGATGTGGCATGAAATTTTTCCTACACACAAGCACGAAAACTACAGCATTTTGTAAGAAATGATGTTGTATTACACTATCTGGCAGTACTCTTTGACAACACTGATGCGATCAGCAAGCCTGAGCAGGGTGACCAGACTGAGATTGTGCATGATGATGGTGTATTCTGCCAAACATTTACAAAATCTTGCCAAATTACAAGTCATATACTACAGATATTGCAAAAATTCTGCAGAATGTTTTACTGTATTTTTTGGACCATAAGGCCCACTGGATTATAAGGCAAATTATCCAAAATTGAATGCTAGCTGCTCTTTTTTCATACATAAGGCACACCAGATTATAATAAGGCGTATTAAATGAAGCAAACCTCAGGTAACATATGAGGCAGATTAATCAGACAGTTTCAACTCCCAGATTACTGTACATACCAGGGAGTTTGATCTGTCACACATGCCTAATCCTTTAGACATGACTAGAATAAAATAAAAGTTGTGCACGTGTTTGATTCGGTGTGAACAAATGAAGTCAGGAGCCTTGCGGAGTAACAGTAACACCATTTGTGGCATGTGCTAGCTATTCTCAGAACCACATACACTGCTCATTGCAATTGTTGCTGTTTATTGCATAACGCAATGGTCTGTTTACAAGAAAATTGTGACTAGCAATTAAATAAATAGCATTGTTTACCACATAAAATTGGTTCTAGCTGGATAAGAAAGCACAACCAGATCCATGCATTAGGCGCACTGCGTTATAAGGCACACCTTTGATTTTTGAGAAAATCAAAGGATTTTAAGTGTGCCTTATGGTTTGAAAAATACAGTAATTAAAGATTAAACTTTAACAATGGACTTAATTAATACTAATTGTGTTACTTAAACTTATTTAGGCAAAATTCGAAATTTAAAAGTGGGAACCACGTCCCCCAGAAAAAGAAGTGGGAGACATAAGCCCATCCAGCCTGCCCAGTTGCGCCACCTATGAGTCCTTCCAAACCAAAAACTGGATACAGTCATTTAATTAGATACTCAACTGCCTAACTTGATTTGAAAAATTTTTAAATGGGCCAGCACCCAACATTGACAATTGTCAATGCCACAGAACAACGAATACAAACAAAAGCAAGAAGGGCGCACAAAATACTGAATCATATTACAGCACACACAATTCATTTTCATAAGATAATGTTTCCTTTAAGTGCATTACAAACACACTTAACGGCATTGAGGCAGACAGCACAGCAACAAAAGGCTGAGGGTGCAAAATGCCAAAAATGCAACGAATGACTTTCAACATCAGACTCAACAAACTGCCTGCAAATGTATAATCACTGGTGTTGCCACTCTGTTGCTACATAAAAGTACTAGATAAGATTTCATGATGAAAAAAACACTAGATTCACAAAAAAACACTAGATTACAAAGGATTCTTACACACAGTGCAAGTGCTCAGAAAATGCATTGCAGTGCCAACCACAGACATTGTGCAACTCATTATCAGAGAGAGAGAGAGAGAGAAAATTGGAGATAGCACCAACGCTTGTGTTTGTTTGTGTGTACAGGTCACTGAAACTTTTAACAGATGACCAAGTGACTTCACAGCGGTTTAACTCAAAACAAATGATATTGTCTTGTGCAATTCAAGATTTAATTATTAGGTAGAATTTTTAGAAAATTATTAGGCTACAATTGCACTAAATCAAAGGAAGTGACTACGGATACACCTGTTGGGTTTCAAACCGTCCCGGAATGGCCAGGACAGTCCCACAATTATTGACATCGGGCATCCCTTGTCCTGGGCTGGGTCACTTTTGTCCCGGAAGTTACTGACAGCTCTTTGTCTTAGCAAGAGTTCATTGATTACTATATTTTCGTAAATTAAGACTGATATATCTTTGAAAATTAAATAGTCCTTAATTTGAGAGCTGTGAGTATAATTGTAAACTGTTTGATGTAACATTTGTAAGTGTTACACAGTACACTGCAGAGCAGATTAAGCTCTTTGTGATGTAAAAATTTTTCTTTGTGATTCATACACGAGGCTTGTAGAGTTTTTACTGTGTAAAATCGTTCGAACAATGCCTTAAAGATTCACCATTTCACAAGTTTCTTCTATTATATGACATGATTAATTAGGGCCCTAGAGGTAATTAGGCCAATGCTGCACAATCTGAATCTTCATCTACGACGCGCAGCACGCGCTGTTGCTCTTGATGTCTATCGTGCTTCGTAAGCATCTATTGCATCAATCTTGGAATTCTTGGTAGTAAGGTCCCCGGAATGGCAAAACAGAAAGTTGGCAACCCTAAACGCCTGTCCTGACATAATTCAAATGAAACAGTCAGTTTGTCAGATAAACCATTTGCTGCTCATAGCGTAACGGTTACGCGTTACGGCTGCTATGCCAATGATGGTTTTCGGTTCGACTCTCACCTTGCCGACTTTTGTTTTGTTTTTCTTCTTTACTTTTTTCAGGCTTAGGTGTTACGTTTCAGGGGTTAGTGTTAGGTTATGGCTACGGTTAGGATTAAGGTTAGGTTTAGGGTTTATCTTTTACGTTTAGTTCCCTTCTGCCAAGCCTACTGCACTCTCGTCGTGCGTTACTGTTACGTCACAGGTGGCGTATCGAATAAGTTCTCTAATTTCAAGACCCACACAGTCACAAGACACAGGCGTATCCGTAGCCATTGCCTAAATCAAAAGGTCTCAATTACAGTTACAATTACACAAAAGTGTGCAATTGGTTACATTCAGCTCACTCATAAAAAACACTAGATAGCCATAAGAACACTAGATACAATGGAAAAACACTAGATCTAGTGGGAAAACGCTAAGCGTGGCACCACTGGCACTATGCATAACGTTTGTGAGAACCGCAATGCTCCCAGCTAGTGACAATCTCCATGGTCTTGGCAGAGATGAGTGGACTGTCTAATTTTGCAATCCAGATCCAGTCCTGAATTAAAAAAACAAACTTTGTGAAACGTTTTACAGTCCGAATCCAATCCAAGATCAACAAAATTTGTCATAACCCGGATCCAGTCCAATACTCATCTCTGGGTTTTGGATAGTTGGTGCAGTGAAGCGTTACTCAAGATGATGTGGTTCGTCAAGAGTCGGATATCACGTGTTTTGTAACCTTTGCTACGAATCCCGGAGTAGAAAGTGCATCAAATGATTTCATTCCAAAATAACAATTATCGAATTTTGGCATGTTTTAATGTGCAGAAGTTGTCTCCGAAAGGCTAAAATCTACCTTCAATTTGGTAAGTCACATAATCGCCCTCACATCTCACAACACATAAAATCTCCCTATGGGGGTCGATTTCGCCCACGTTGAAAACAACTGATCTAGCATAACACCTCAAAAACGGAAATTTCGCACCAAGGTTCTCCATGCGTCACTGAAAATGAAGTTTATTTCTTTGTGTGCAAACTAACTGTGTTTGTCAACAAGATGCTTGAAGACTTTGTAAAAATGAATCTTACTCGAGTCTCGAGTGGAGTCATCCGGTGAAAATTGTGACTCGAGTCGAGTCTTGACAAACTCGTCTCTCAATGCGACTCGTGTTGATTCCCTAAAACTTGTGACTGGAGATGAGGCATTGATTCGATTCAAAGTATCACTGCCGCAGGACAGTCACGTTGCCACGGGGAGGCTTTGGTGGGCTTGTGAATACGATATTCACAAGCCTACGTTGGGCTTGATAGGTTTAATCATAGCAAATCAATCTTCATTGTAACGGAAAATCACCATGTTGAACACCTTCCACACCGTGCGCCCGATTGAATTTCCAAACGATTTACACCGCGTGAGATATCCATGGTGACATTTTGACACGTGCTCTCAACAAATTGCGACATGGGCGTCATGGTACTTTATTCAAAATTAAATATCTCGGTGATTTCTTACTCGTTTTTCCTCAAAATTTTAGGAAAGATGCATGTGAACAAGCCAAACCCTTTTGTGAATTTTCTGGGCAACAGACTGTGTATGAAAGAAGTTATTGTGGTTTCGACAAAAACTTCTTGCGACTATCTGCAAAGAAAAAGTATTGTAGCCTAAGGGTTCGATGTGGACCTGAAAACTCGGAGAATCTTGCCCGATTGACTTCAAATTTTCAAGACTAATGCCTGTGTGCACGAAGAAAATTCCTGTAATTATTTTCTGCAAAACACCCAGTGCAAAAAAAGTTATGGTGTTCTAGCCAAAAACTAATGCACCTAACTCTTTTCGAAAAGCATTGTAGCCTACTCGCCATGTTCCATGCGAACCTTCGTAACTCAAAAAGTTCTTGCTCGATTTGCCTGAAATTTTCAGGACTGTTTCGTGTAGGTGTGGAGAACATTTATGAAAATTTTTCGTTTCAAAATACAGAGCACAAAAAAGTTGTTGCGTGGTATGCAACATCTTATTCCACCTTACTTGTTTGAAAAAGATGGCGTAGCCTATGCCTAGCAGAGGACGTTTGACCAAAAATTACATAACTCAAAAAGTTCTTGCTCGATTTGCGTCGAATTTTCAGGGCTTATGCTTGTAGGAATAGAGAACGTTCATGTAATTTTTTGTTGCAAAAGACCCAGTTTCAAAAAAGTTATTATGTGGCACGCAACAAGTGATTGCACCTAGCAGAGAACGTTTGCACCTTACGTTTGCACCGTTTCAAAAAAAAGATGCAGCCTAGCCTAAGCTTAGAAGAAGGCATTTGATAAAAAATCAAATAAATCAAAAAGTTCTTGCTCGATTTGTGTCAAATTTTCAGGGCTGCCTGTAGGTATGAAGAACTATCGTAGAAATTTTCGTTGGAAACGACCAAGCAGAAAAAATGTGGCTACCTGTAACGCAAGAAGTGAGTCCACCTTCCTAGTTTGAACAAAAATGGCGTAGCCTGCTCCAAGCAGAGGACGTTTGATAAAAAATCGCTTAACTCAAAAAGTTATTACTCCATTCGTCTCAAATTTTTAGGGCTGATGTCTGTAGTTATAAAGAACATTCGTGGAAATTTTCGTTGCAAAAGATCCAGTCGCAAAAAAGTTATTATGTGGTATGCAACAAGCGACTGCGCCTAGCAGGACCTTTGTCCCTTGCTTGTTTAAAAAAAGTTGCAGCCTAACCTACGCCTAGAAGAAGACTTTTTAATATAAAACCAAATACCTAAAAATTTTCTTGCTCGATTTGCGTCAAATTTTCAGATGTGGTGCCTGAAGGTATGGAGAACATTCATGGAAAATTTCGTTAGAAACGACCAAGCACAAAAGAAGTGGCTACCTGTTATGCAACAAGCGATTCCACCTTCCTAGTTTGAACAAAAATGGCGTAGCCTGCTCCAAGCAGAGGACGTTTGATAAAAAATCGTGTAACTCAAAACGTTATTGTTCAATTAACCTCAAATCTTCAGAGCGGATGCCTGTAGTTATAGAGAACATTCGTAAAAAATTTTGTTGCAAAACACGCGGTATGAAAAAAGTTATTGTGTGGTACGCCACAGCTGTTGCACCTTCCTACTTTGTAAAAAAGTGGTGTAGCCTGCGCCTAGCAGAGGACATTTCATAAAAAATCAAACAACTCAAAAATTTCCTGCTCGATTTGCCTCAAATTTTCAGAGCTGATGCCTATAGTTACACAGAACATTTGTGTGAATTGTCTTTGCAAAAGACCTACTACAAAAAAGTTATCGCGTTGCAACTCTAGGTACGAATATATTCGTACACTGGTGTACAACGGCTGACGCGTAGGTACGAATATATTCCTACGCCGGTGTGGATGGTGTGAAGAGACATTTATGTGGGCTCCCCTACTTTTTTTCTTGGGCCCGCTGTGGCCCCCCAGATTTTTCATTCTAGAATCGCCAATGCATGTAAGTGCAGCAGGGGCAGATTAAGGGTGTATGGGGCTCCTGGCTAGGGTTTGCCAGATCACTCAAATTTTTTTATGGACATTTTTTTCAGTGAGGTTTGGTCAGTGGCTTGAAGAGGTCTGGTAATGCACAGGACGACAGCTTGATTTTTTATGTAGCTGTTATATGTACAACCACTGGGCAAGGCCGGTTTAAGCCGATTTGACCGATTTCTTCTGATATGGTCCCGCGCCAAAGGGGGGCTCACGCTACGCATACTAAACAACACAAACTTACTCTTTCTATAGATGCTGCTTGTGTATGGTGCCGACACGGGGCCCAGTGTTTTTTGAGGTGTTTTGAGAGACCAAACCAGTTCTCAAATTTTTTCCTACGGTCTCTCGTGATAGAGTATGCACTCGCTTTACTACCACATCAAAGTACACCAAAACCTTGCTTTACAATAATCTTGTTATTCAGATGAAAAATTGCAGTCACTCAAAGAGTTTTTGCAGTGAGCAAAATCAAAACTTAAAAAAACACTCTGGAGGGGCCCAAAGCATTTTGTGAGCATTGGATCCGTTGCCAGCGGAAATACAAATGAACTGGGCGGTTTTTAACGCCCTCATCAATGTTCTGTAGTAAGAATGGTCATTGTTTTCAGCGGTGTGGGAGCCACGTTTTTTCACTTGCACCTCGTTAAAGCAGAGATGGCTGAAATTTTGAAGCTGTTTTCAGTTGGATTTATGAAAGCGTTTCGTATTTGGCAGGTTAGGTTCAATATTTGTTTCAAAATACAATTCGATAATTGTTGACTGTTGATATTTCAATAGTTACTACTACTTGTCTTCTGAAGCTAACGTTGAGTTCGTAATTGCAAATGTGTGCTGCTTAATCAGTCTTTTCATAGCATTGTTTATTTTCCCACTTGTAAACATTTGATGAGGCAACCTGAGATTGGCGAAAACGTTTGAAATAAACCTAGTTTTAATTATGGATGACTGTTTCACGTGTGAAAAAACGGTTCCTTGAAAAGTAACAGAAGATTACTTACAGCTGAGCCATTGTCAAGGTACCAGAAGTGACAATTTGGTTCAGGAGAAGGAAGCCTCACGATGTTCTTGTGATGAAAATTGCATCATGAAATACAAGGAAGAAAATTCCAAATTTGCGTTAACAAATGATCCTGCTACTTATGAGTCGGCGTCTGAATGTTAGGGACTACCACGGGCTATTTAGCCCAAATAGGACCGCCTGGAATCATAATAGAAGTTTTCCCCAGAAACGAGAGTGATGGGACACAGTTTTCTAAGTTTCACTGCAAATAAATACCATCAAATGGTGAAGCGGTAGGTCATCCATGGTTTTAATTCCTGGCCTGGAAAAAAAGAATCATTTGCTATTACTGCACATTTATTAGCTCTGGATGTCCACTAGCACAGCACTCAATACCTCTTCTCTCTGCAAATACTTCACCCGCACATCCCTTCTAATCAGGGAGATACCTGGCCAGAGAAGAAGTTCAAATGAGGGTTGTAATTATTTGATGGGTTTAACGGTGCTGTCCATTGAAGTCTCCGCTGGTTTTGGTGTCACCCTTTCGGACCTCGCCTTTGTAACATCTGTGATTTCTATCATTACGTCTTGATGTGCCCTCAAACCTTTGCGTGGGGCCCCGCACTTGCTAACACCGGCCCTGCTACTGGGGGGACAGAACAGATATGCGTTTGTATGAACCGTTATGATCAATCCGCCCAGAACCATGGCCAGAAAGTGTTTACTAGGGGGAGTTTTACGTTTGTGCAGGGAGGCTTGATATTGAAAATTTGTTAAAATCTCCACTGATTTGTAGTAGCCTGTTTCATATTTTAATTTGGGGGCTTGTGGCTTTGTCTGTAGGGGCAACGCCCACCGAAGCAGCAGCAGTTTTAAGGGTAGGCCATGGCCCTCCCAGATTGTTGACTAGCCTCCTGCTTGGCCCCGTAGTATTGTGCTTAATTTCACATTCAAGTTCGTTCGATTGACATATACAGCAGATAACGTTCAGCCAGCAAAATTTTAAACGATTTGAAGACTTTCTGGCAATGGTTCGGACTGTATTCACAAGCCTATGTTGGGTTTGATAGGGTTAATCATAGCAAATCAATCTTCATTGCAACGGAAAATCACCATGCGGGAAAGACATTTGTGTTGGCCTCCCTACTTTCTACCTTGGCCCGGCAGCGCCCC
>Ga0210059_1000603_pt1 | contig 47436 bp, 23 predicted proteins | sample Ectturendosymbi2_FD_188042 | JGI IMG/M metagenome (GOLD analysis project Ga0210059, IMG submission 188042) | Ecteinascidia turbinata endosymbiont from Florida, USA - Sample 2 (SPAdes) (version 2) | ecosystem: Host-associated > Tunicates > Ascidians > Unclassified | place: Key West, Florida...
ACAAATGAAAACCTTCATCACTGCATCCGACTCGCTATCACTAAATTAGAACCTAAATTTAAAGAATTGGTAAGAAACAAGAAATGCAATTTCTCCCACTAGCTGGCTAGTAGAACAATAAATAACTTCGTGTTTTGTTCGCGTAACTTGTGTTTGTTTGTTATTAAAATTTTTCTCCGGAGTGATCGGACCTCGGCAAGCTTGAACTTTTGCAACTGGACCTTTGTTAAAAGTAGTTGAGTAGCCCTGCTATAGAGGGTCAATCAATACCTCATAAGAAGCGGGAGTTCCACTTTAAAAACAACAGGTAAATTGGCTCTTAGATTTTTTTCACAAATCCCAAAGTCTCACAAGTCCCACACTGCCCCAAAATTTTCCCACTACCACTCTGCAGAAGTTTTGTAATCGAAAACATCCGAAAATCCAAATCTTTCGATGTTTTGATTATCTCTCTACCGTTATTGTTCGGCGAGTTATGACCGAAACCGTCTGAAACCCAGTAAAGTGGCTTTCGTTGTCCCTTGAAAGGGTTTTAACATTTACGGAGCTCCTACATTTTGCAGTGGGAGATTGTAAAGACTAGCATCTTTGTGCAGTGTTTTCGTGGCATTACAGTAACACTGATTGTTTTGATGTATCACGCACGGTGTTGATCTTGCTTGCGGTTAACACACGGTATTGATCAGGGCCCCGACAAGGGGGGCAATGCCCCGGGGCGGCAGTTTTCGGGGGGCAGAACTTCTGGTGAAAATAAGGGATAGCAAATGGTCTTTCACGAATGAACCTTTCACGAAATGAACCTAGGTTTAGGTTTTAGATTTTGGTTGAGGTTGGACTTACCATACGTCCCGATTTGGCCAGGACTGTCCCTGTGTCCCATCCCGGTTAGCAAAATGTCCCGGAATTTCACTTCGGCGAAACTTTCAAAATTAACTCCAGCCTGATAATACATTGTTAAAAAACAATTCCGTCCTCAAAGGCTTGACTTTGCTTTAACACTTGGCTTGGGGGGAGGAACTTTTCGACTCGCCCCTGGGCGGCACTTCCCCATGTCGGGGCCCTGGTATTGATAGAGCTTCAGTCTGAATATGCACAAACGCATTCTTTTTATTTTGTCTTGGGGTTTTATGTATTGATTGCAAACTGCTAGTAATCAACAAATATGGAATCAGAGTTTAAATAACATAAAATGCAAAAACACAGCATTACGCGACTTTGCCAACCAGAATCTTTCTAACTTTCAACAATTTGCTTTGTTTGTTTGTTTTCTCTTTTTCGGAAAACTTAGTTTTACTGTAAACACTGAATATGCAAAAAGTAAATAGCCCAGTCTGCTTGTTCTTAAAACTTTGTAGTTATGCAAATGTGATTTAAAATACTTTTCACGTAAAACTTGTATGTACATCTACTTGCAATGTAAAGGTATTTTCTAAACGCTGGGTACGCTTTCATAATACGTAAAGGTATTTTCGATACAGTCAAGCACAGTTTCATAAAGACCCTGCGACATTTTGTAATATCGTTGAGGTGACACATGAAATGTTTTCAAAACTGGATGAAAAAGCGCAAATCTTGATCCAAAATGCTGTGGTTATGGAGACGTAAAATATAAAATGTAAATAGAACAACTTTCCAAAAATAGCGAAGATCAAAATCAAGTGTACGTCACATACTGAGTTTTTCGCAGGTGCTTTCAGACGATGATTGAAAATTCGATTTGGTATAAACAATAACCGGAAAAATAGCAACGGAACAAAATTTCATTATTTTCAAATCGCATGTTATGTCTCTGCGTCGATTTGCATCACTGGAAAATCCAATTATTTTCCGTCAAGATTTTTGGCTTTTCTCAGGCAGACAATCATATTTTGTGGTTGTTCACAAATTTTTAATCACAAATTTTATTCTTTCCATTACATTTGTCGTTTGTGGCAAAACTTTATGTTTTCATTACATTTGTACAAACAGAAAACTTTTTTTCAAATATTATACTGCTATTATACTTGTCTTGTCAAAACCAACTTTTCCCAATCAATTTTGGATTCTATTGGCCATGTAAAAATTAATATTTCAAAATGTGTGTGTTGCTTAAATCTAACCATTTGTGAAAGTATTTTTTCACTTGTGTCTTGAGACAATGGCCCCAAGTCAATAATTCGATTTTTTCGAAGGATGCGTGTTTTCCGGCAATAGTGTGGAAGCAAGTACTGGAGGTTTATTAGTCATTCAGAACTTGTTTATCTCAATGTGATCCGCGCTTTTAGTTGGGTAGAATACTTGGCTTAAGTTTCTTTATTCTTTATTGGTATGCTAGCTTATGAAAGACCTGGTCTTTGTGCCTGCAGACCTTCCCTATGGGCTATTTGCCTGCTGCTTTAGGCTACATAGCTTAATTTATCTTTTTATACTTGGGTGTTTAGCCACAATGGGGCCCGAAATGAGAAGGTAAAGCCTTGTCCATTTGTGTGCTATGTGAAACGTACAACTACAAAATATCAGCAAAAATAAGTGTTTGCATTTGTGTTAGCTGACTTCGAATTAGAAACCGCAAAGCAGCGAGATTTGTTCCTGCAACAAATGGTCGGATAACAATTTTCCTATTTTAGATCCTTAGATTTTAACTGTTCATGAAAGTGAAAGACACTTGTACTAACTTCTTTTGTAAATCCCACGAGCATGTAGTCATAATTACCAGACGTGACAACCTACTGCCTCACATGCCCAGAGCGCCCAGTCAGTAAGTAGGCTACGTCAAGAATTGGGTGGCGCCTTATGAACTAATTGTGAGTGATTATCAGATGGTTGCTATTTGTGTAGCGGCAGAAATGGAGCCTCAATGATGAGGAACAAGAAAAAATTACTCTCAAATTTTTACGTTTGATTTCCTCGAGGCAAAAAGGGGTGGTGGAAACAAGAGTAATTCTGTAATAAATTATCTCCTGCAATAACGGCAGTATTTGTAAGATGTATTGCGCAGAATAACATTTTCCAAAATGCTTATTTTTACTTCCTTAGCACTTTGAAAAACACTCACTGCAAATATTGCAGGGAGCAAAATTGGGTCTCCCCCTCTATAATGTGACATTGACATCACCCATGAAAAAAATTGCACCACAAGAAATGTTACGCAGATCCTTCCTAACAATGTATAGGTATTTGGTGTGTCTTCTACGCTGCATTTCATAACCAAAAAGCGGATTAGAGAATTCCATTAGCAAACCTGGTACTTTTGCACAGATATGAGCCCTACCCTTAGCTGCAGAGCCTCAGCAGTTTTCTTTGCATTTTGAAAGTTTTTGGAATAAAAAAATCTTGAAAAGTTTTTGCAAAATATTTCTTTACCTTTTAAAATTATTTCATAGAACTGCTTTACACGATACTTCTGTAATTATTGAATCTAATTTTCTCATCTACCAATACAGATTAGGCACTATACAGCTTTAGACTAGTGTACATGTTAGTTGCAGCAAGTCTCTGGTATTTCTTACTCTTTGAGTTTTCGTTCGTTTCTTCCTCCAACCGTGAAACCTGAGAAATAAAAAGAAGTTTTGATCAAAATTTCAGCAGTGGGCATGAAACACATAAAACCTGCAAGGAAAAAAATGGTAGAAAATATATCACATTGACTTTCAGTGTTACGAAAAAGCAATAATAACAGTGAACAACATCGATTGTTTTCAAATGTTTATCTCAAACAAACCTTTGCCATCAGAGAAACTGTTCCACAAACAGCTAGAATCAACAGAAGAAAGCACGCTACAATCCCACACAGTTACAGAATCAAGACTTTTCCTGAAAAAAATTAATTAGCATACTTCGTGTACAAATGTAACTCTTGAAATTTCATAAGACAAACCAAACCATCTATCATAAAAATGGATTTATGTTTTACTGAGCCTGTACAGCTTCTAAGAAATTTCTTTTATTTACGATATACCCTGTAAGTCACGCACGCACCCTTTTTAGTGTCATTTTGCACCAACATAACTCGCCAGCCAATTGAGTCAGAGAGGTGTTCCAACCCTCTGAAAATGCAGAAAGCCTTGTAGTTCAAGTTCAAATATTGAAAAGCTGTGATGTTAGTTTTTTTGTGGGTGGCGTCATAATTGGGGTGAGTTTACGCAATTTTAGGCCTGGTCACCAGGCCCTGAGTGCCAACAGCAAGAGCCACTTTTTGACTCTATTTTTTAATAAAACTAGGCAATAATCCGAATTTTGCAGCACTCAGTTAACCATTTAGCAGAAAGGAATTACTGTAACTGCACCTGAAATGCATTATATCATTTTCATGCAATTTTGTATTTCACTAATCTAATAACTTTTTGACATGGCGAACGTATTTTCCACTTTTAAACAAGAAGTGTATCTTGCAGAAATATTTGCGAGCATTGTTTGTAGGTTAGTTTATTCCATTAACATGGTTAGATCTTTAGCGGGCCGTAATTTTTCTAACCGATGTAGAGAAAATGCTAACGGCAATGATATTTTTGGTTTTACTTGACTTTAAAAATCTCTTTATAAATCTGTTTTTGCTTTGTTTCTTTCCACATTTGCATTTTTAGCATTTCTTTACCAGGTTTTCAATTTTTCATTACTTTTTAACAGGGAGTCATTTTATGGAAATGCATTACATTTCAAGTATTAGCATTCCAGCAGGGGATTTGCAAAGCACAGATTCTACTGAACATTACTAAATTTACCCATTCAGAATTACACCGATGACATTGAACTCCACCAAAAAAAATCTGCGTGTTCATGTTTGTTGAATCAATTAAAATTTCACGAAAAGTAGTAAAAACAAACTGTGATTGACTTTTTTTGCTGGATTCGGATATTCCAGAAAACGTTTGTTTTGTAGTTCTTGTTCGTTGGTATTTTGTTGAATATTTTGGCAAATCGCGCTTTTCTGATATGCCACCGCTGTCATGAAACATAATATCATGTATGAAATATTGAACTGACATCTAAATCGTTTTCAAAAACCATTGATAAGTATTTTGCTTCGTTCCGGTCATTTGCTTTGATCATTACACTTCCTCCGCATAGAACCTGAACTGTTGAGACATTAACGAATGTTTAAAAAATCGTTGTGTTCCACGAACATTTTCAAAAATTCCTAAAGATTCAACTTTTTGCTTATGCATGGTATTGTTTCAGAGTAAAATTACTACAGTACATTTTCACCTGATACTGGATGTGAATTTTTCACCGTTGCCCCAGGTGTGCAGAGTGTTTTCCGCAGCTTCAAAATTTGTCTTATTGTTCAATATGCTGAACTATGTTTGTGTTTTTGCTGATTGCATTAACAGTCATGTACAAACTGGTTTGACTTTATAGATTCCTGATTTTTGAAACGTTTTTGCAAAGTGCTGATGAATGTGGAAAATTATTGAAAAATTGGTTTGTCTAATGGGTTTCAGCACCGTCATGATGACGCGTCTTTTGGCAATTTTACTCCTCAAGCTAAATTTTCGTCTCGTGCTTAACTTAACCTTACTTTTTGCGTAAAGTCAAATATCACCCAAACGAAAATTATGTCTTTTTCCTGGTTTCACCTGAAATTGTTTTTCCAAACCTGAAGAATCAAACATGCAAACGTTAGCAATCATTAACAGCGTTGGAAGGAGATAAAGGTACAAGCAAATACCGTGCAAAAGTCAAGAGAGGTGCGCATTTTTGTGGAGGGTGCGAAAACACTCTGAAGGTCGATTGCAAATTTGATGTAAACTTGGGTGATAGAATAAAATGAGATAAAGTACTGAGGGAATGAGGACAAATCCACCACATCACCAAAAAACTAGGTCATCATTCCTTTTCCATACTTTACGAAATTGCAAAAAGTACTTGGGATTTTTAGAAACTAACCTAAATCCACCTACGACATTGCTGAGGCTTTTATTGTAGAAGTTCAGTTTCTAGAAGTTCAGGTCCACAGATTGCAAAAATTTCAAACACTGCTCTTGTAAATAAAAGATTGTCTTAAGCGTTTTAATGCACGTACGCTTGTTTTCAAACTTCCAGCTTAATGCTTCTTATTGTTTCAAACCGGCCATCTTACCTTTCTTCACATCATCTTGTCAGCTTTTTGTCTTCTCCTGACAATTTATGCTACAAACCGATTTCTTGGCGAACTAGCTAACGAGCATGTTTCAGTTAAGCATGGTTGGTTTCAAAGATGACTGATTCTAGTATTGTGCGAAAAAAATTAGTGTTCGTTTCCGTACAAAAAATATATATCTTTTTATTATATAGACAAAAGATAAAAATGGCTTCATTCTGATTGTGGTATAATCCGTAATTCGTTGGAAAAGTAACATGTCTATCTAATCATTTTCCAAACGCATTATGGATATGAACTATGCATAATCAGCCACATCGTTAGATTGGTGAAATCGTAAATAAGTCTATGCCCCTCTTTGCATTTTTTATGCAAAAGTTGATCAATATCAATGTGTATCTTCAAGAGTTTGCATGCATCTCGTTTCATGAAATTCAGTACCCACAATCGTTTTGCTTGCTTCAACAAAAACCAGTAAAAAGTATTTTGATCAAAACCAACCAAAACCAAAATAAAATGATGCAACTTCATCACATATGCAGTTTGTGTATCTGGAATTTTACAACTTTTGCTAATAACTTGACAAATCCAATTACTTTGGTGACAGATCGACCTGTACAAATGTCAAGCTGAGCACTTATTCCAGTTCAAATTATCCGGAATGGAGTAGTCATTAACAAAGTTGTACAGTAAACGGGCTTCATTTTGAAGCCAGAACCCGGCCCGAGCCCGAACGTGGCCCAAGCCCGACAGTTATTTTTTAAGCAGACCGATTTAGGCCCGAAAGCTAAATTTGCCGACTGAGTCAAGATATGCGCAACTGTGGTGTATCAAAAATGTAGTGTACGGGTGTAGCTGCAGGTACACGGTTTTATCACACCCAAAATAGCAATCACATTGACCGAAACTTTAACTCAAACAAGCACAAATTCAGCTTGTTAGTCGGTGATAATACTGCGGAATGTAATGTTTCTCAAGATAAAAAACTATTCCGGAATTATCCACGATGGCGTTCGTTATAAGCATAAAAGAACTATTTAGGTTAGCGCTATAGTAGAGGTTTTTAACCTGATTTCGCGACCCCCGTGGGGGTAGTTTGCCTTTCTTCCAACGGCGCGAGAGCGTCTAACAAAATGTTCATAATTACTTCTCTATTTTATATTTCGTATCATATATATGGAAATATTTTTGTGGTAACCAAAATAATAAGATCACCTGGCAAAAAATGATAGCCTACTTTTTCATTCAAAATTGTTTTAAGTGTGATTATGACCATTACAGTACGGAGCACTGTTGCGCTTGGCAACGCACGAATAACATGGTGACGTAAGAATACGCTATGTTTGTAAATTAGATATCAGATTGCGGTAGCCAGGTTGGGAGTTATTCTAGTTTTCAATGAGTTGTGCTGTGCAGTGAATTGTATGCGGCACGGGTCTGTCTCTTTGTCTCTTTGCTGCCATGTGCATGAATTTAATGAACATGTCTTTATTCAACATTAGTCATTGCGATTTTCTATTGTGCAAACACAACTGCATTACATATTCTTGAATGGAAATTTTTGGAGGGGTTTGTTAAGTTAAATTGAGTTGCAAAATGGATCACTGCATGAAAAAGGTTGAAAACCACTGCGCTATAGGCATGAAAAGCCGGTTTGTAGGCTATGGTTTCTAAAAACAAGCCATGAATCGTGTAGACGAATAATCGTTTCGAAACAATACACCACGTGGTAATTTCTTCACCGCTGTCCCCTTCTCAAAAAAGAGCGCAAGACTAATCCGAGGAGAGCACAAAAGAACGCAGCTGTGTTTGCAAATGGAATTAGCTGAAGCAAAATCACCATCAGTTCATTCACAGCAGTCACCTCTGTAAGTATAACAAAGGTACTTTAAAAAAGAAAAAAAAACTGTTACTTTGAATGGTATCAAAAACTAGTATATGCAGGCCCGAAATCGGACCAAAATGTTTTGACAGACTTTTAAGCCCGATCCCGGACCGAAACCCGAAACATTTGAAAGAACTGCAAAACAGACATATTGAAAACAGTGCAAACTCTTTAAGACCCTCACGCGCCGATTTTGGCGCAAGGATTTTTCTCTAACACTTTCAAACATAACTCCCAGCCATTTGAGCTGTGGAAACCTTCAAACGATCCTGTTAGACCAGTACCTTCGATTGAAAGAAAATTGTAATTTTATATTAGAGGTTGTTTGAGGAGTGACGTCTTAGGTGGGAGTATAGGTTTAGGCTTGTTTGGCGAAGGTTACCTGACCCTGGGCTCCAACCCTCTCGGGGTAATTTTTTTGTTCTTTTCAGTAATGAAACAAGGCAAAAATCAGCGTCTTTAGAACCCTTGATTGGCCTTCCAACGTTTGTGGTAGTTAAGGCCTTAACAAAAATAAGAAAATTAACCTCCAAGGGAATTCACTTAATTTATTAAAGCTTTTTGTCAATCTTGTGGTGAGGAAGTTTCGTTTCAGAGTGAAAACAAGAATTATTCAGAACTGGGAGTTGCATTTTGTGAGATGATAAAGGTCAAAGCGACAACACTTTCGTTCATTGCTTCCAGATTTGTTTTGAAATCGTAGATTGATATTTTAGTGGTTAGACACCAAAAGTCGGTTCTGGTAGTTTCAACTACCAGCGAACAGATTAATATGCATCAATAACAAGTAAATATGACGCAAACCTACAAAGAACGAAGGCAGCTAATCGTTTGAACTAAAATATCAACAAGCTCATGTGATAAGTGTTTACTTTCCTGCCATGTTCAGTAGATTTCGAAAAGTTTGAAATATTTGAATCTATTCTTTCAGTAAACCACATATATTTTTAATTAAACATTATCAGTACCTGAAATGTATTTTTAATTACATTGGCGTTTGTTCAATTCTTCATAAACACTTCCTCTGTTTTTTTCCATTTTATTTCAAGAAAACGAATTTACAAAAAACTGCAGGAAAGGTTGAAAGTATATAGACAAAGAACATTAATTGCCTTTCAAATGTCTTGAACTTCACAAATCTGAAATGTAATTTCTCAAATTTTATGATTGCTCCCTAAGAATGTTGACCTAGAGACTATTCACTTGATGCTTTCTGATTTCTATAGCTTACAGCGGACTAATAGTGAATTTTACTGGACGTGATGACAGGCAAAGGTTTGATGAGCACAAGCAAAGAAAAACAAAATTAAAAACAATATCAACAACATTTCTTGTCTCTAGAACCATTGTTTCTATACTTTTTCGAAATTCAAAGCATTACCGACATTGATGAAATGCATGTGAAAAGCAAGTACATAAAGTGCGTCGTACTTCGGAATTAAATTTGGAATGTTAGAAGTGTGCGAGAATGAGATTTCACTGCGCAAATGGTCTGGTGGTACTGCGCGATTACGCAGTTGCGCACCGTGGAGGGAACACTGGGCGTGAGCATAGCTATTGTGACCACTACCTACGTGCTACGTCCAAGTTTATGATGCTGCTGTGGTGGACTGAACATTACACGGTGTACCGCTAACACTCGTAATTAATCAGACATTTGTAAAGGAGGCTTTATGGAGATCCGAGCGCAAGTGCAAAGTTACGTCAGTCAAACCGAACTGACAAGCGAATTGAACTTACAATGCAATTATTTCACTCTTGTTGAACGGCACTTTCGTCGAAGAACGACTGACTTGTAGAAAATTGCTGACATGAACTGATTAGTTATTATCTTTCTCGCTGTCGCTAACCACAAGCGCAGACGCATTCTTGTATAAAAGATGTCTGGCTGGACCCACGATCAACTATCCGCTTTATGATGCAACACACGAAAAAAATGAGATTTCACAAGAGAGCAAAAAATGCATCCGTCCAAAGTTCCCCATGAGTCCAGTTCTACAGTTATTCTTGAGGTATGGACTTTGATACCAATTGTAAACTGTTCTTTATGAATTAGAAATGTAATGTACAAAGATTTTACAACTGCCACGACTAGGCCAGTAACCAGAGGGGAGTAACTGGGGAATAATCCCCAGAAAATATCAGCTGATTGCTGCCCTGACCACGTCATAGATGTAGAAACAGCTTACCAAAGGCAATATACGATGCGAATGGTTGATTGATTAACTAGAAGCATATAGTTGTCCAACATAGTTATGAACAGGAACGAGTGTGGTGATTCACAATTTTGCCTTTTTCCTAGGAGCTGCAGCAGCTTTATGTACCTTTTACGTTTATGTATCTGGAATTTGAAATAGTGTTTTTTTTACCTATTTACGTGCGCAAATAGGCAAAACACAACAAAAGGAGGTTTGGTGGAAGTGCAAATGATACGACCGACAAGTAACGCGGAACAATTTTGTGAAGAATCGCAAGGAGGCCAATATAAGTGCGCACACTTAACAAAATTTTGCACTGGATTGTATGAGAAACAGAAAGATCTTTTGAGAACTGAACAACATTGTGTCAGCAGAACTACCATCAAAGTTTATAACACGACAGACACTCGTCTCGACTGTCCCGGCCGGTTCATTGCGAGCTGAATCACTACATGACTTGTTTGCAATAGCTGTAGGCCTACTGCAGTCTTAACTGGCATTAGCCTACTAAGAAACACATTTCACCCATTAAGAGTGGGGGGTGGCGGAGCGCAGATATACAGCTCTAATATGAGAATTGAGCACGTTTGATAACCTTCGATTAAACTGATGAGAGGAAATTCACCATTCATTTGAATGAGAACATTGCTTGCTAGCAATGTGATAAGTCGTTTCTGCTGAATTCTCGAATGCAAGGGGTATCTGGCAAAAGTGAACAACCTTCCCAACGACCGTGGCACGGGGCCCCCAGAGGCGCGGGGCCCAATGCAGCCGCATCGGTTGCATCGGCTTAATCGGTTGCATCGGCATCGGTTGCCTGCCTTCGAGACCGAGACGAGACCTGAAACCTTCGAGACTGAAACTAGCAAAAATGGGTCTCGAGACGAGTCTCGAGACCGAGACCAAGTCTCGAGACTGCATCGCTGATTGAAGATACACATTTATTGCGAGGTGATTTTTCACAGAACATCATCAACAGTCTTCGTTGGACCTTTTTCAAGACCACAAGACGTAACTTTCTGTTGTGCACAGTCTTCGGTATCTCTAGCATTTGTCAACCACAGGAGTAATAAATGACTTCCAGACAATAATTACCTGCCAAGGGACAGTTTTCGTACCTCGAAGAACGTCAACATCACAAGTGTTTCCAAAAGGTTGCAAAGTGTTACATCAAAAATTACGTTTTGTGACATCAGAAATACAGCAAGAATTTTATTTTACGTGTACAATTTTTTCCAACATTCCACAACAAAACCGGTCTTGTTGTTCCTAGATTTTCTCAGATGAAACCATGTGTTTACCAATTTATGCATAAATTTGAGAGAAACACGTTGCAGCGGTCAGTGAAAAGTTGGCTCTTGCAACCAATTCAATAATTGGTTTTACAATCAGATGGTTGCTGTCAATTTATAATTACTTGTAGCGCTCTTCATGGCTCATGTACACATAAACGAAATTACGTTCATTGCAACGTTCACAAAATGAAACGTTTTAATCGCCAAGCAAAAATTCTATGTTCAAAACCAAATGATTCTTACTCGGCCGAATGCAAACTCCTGTTAAGAATTTCGAACGCAGAAATGTCTGCTTTGTTTATAAAATCAAGTCGCGACATCCTCTGACCTGGTAGCAAAGCAGAAGTTGGAAACAAATCCCAAAGAACATTAACAACAAGAAAGACTGTGAGGTCACGTTTCATTTGTTCAGATCATATATTTTCAAAATGTTCATCAACTTTTTCAGCCAAATATTTGCAGAATCCGTTCAATATGGTATAAGGCTTTTGTTCTGGAATTGAACCGAAAAAATCACCCATAATACGTGAGTTCATTTTATTTATACAAACAAACACGAAGACATAGTTTGATGGAGGCAAAGCTTTAGGAAATGAAAACGAGAGTAGGCCTAAACAGTTAACTTTACTTGTGTGGTTCGCAGAAAGCAGTACATATAGTTTGTTGGAGATACTGCAGGTTTTGGATTGAAAATATTACTTTCACCTGTAAACGGATCAGAACCTAATGTCTGCAAAAAATAAAATAAAACAGGATTAGTTTCATCACAAAGAAGTTAAAAGGTAAAGAATGGTTCTTCGAACCACTCTTCACTTCACTGCGACAAATCATGTTTGCTGCAGTAGTCTTTATTTAATTTCTTTCACCCTTCTGACATGAAAGCTCCTTTTGAGATTCTTTGGAAGCCTCATAGCTGGATTTGTACTTTCTCTGTCACGCCCAGATCCTTGCGGATCTGAGCAACCCATCCACCGACAGAGACCGGTTGCGGCCCAGCTCCCCCTGCGCGACTGTGTTGATCATCTAGAGCAGCTCCTTCCCACATATATGCAACACTTAGAGTTGAAACTGGACAGTAACAAAGTTAATTTAACTGTTGAGGGGCATCGACTTAATAACCTTCCAGTTCCTTCAATGCCCTGGCGTCCTTGCACTAATTTGTGTTTTTTCTTGCTGAATATTAATTATCGCCAAATAAATTCAACTCAACTCATATCTAACATAACACATTCCTGGATAAAAGACGTAAAATTGTAAGAATTATTGTTACTCGTATACCTCAAAACATCGCTGGAAGCAAGATTCATCTAATTAAAACTGTACAAATCAAGTCACACTCGAAACAAAATACAAAAATTCTGGAGAAAACTGAAAACCTTAGGAATGCAACGCAAGCTGACAGAAATAAATCAAAGTAAGGACAAGCCAAATCGAACTTGCTTGAATAAAAATCAACCTAAAAATGCAGATATTAAATCTGCTCAGACTAAGACACCGAAAAATAAAGCGTGGAATGAATATTCAGCTTTGCAGTACATTACGAAAAGATCAATACCAATGGTTTGCAGAAGACTTGCATTAGCAAGAAAAACCTCTACACAAATTGACTTACGATCAAAGCTTCCAACACCGAAAGCAACTTTTTGTTAAGGTGAGGCCACCACCTAAAACTTTAGTGTTTGAAAACGCCTACAAATTATGTGGTGTTCCTTTAGGCCTATGTATGCAGACGAGACTACATTCGGACCGCTGACACTAAGAAAAAAACATGTAGCTGTCTGCAATGCATCTCACCTTTTCAAAAATAAAATATTTTGTCTATAAAAGATATTTTCACTTGCTATTTGAGGCAGGCAGTATACAGTTAGTCACCAACCGTTAAAATTCAGAATTTTCACCTCAAGGTGTTCAATCTGCATTTTTTTATTCAACTGCTTCTTTACAATGCTGTGGTGATCGTTGGCTTACATCCGTGACCGCCAACATTCGATGCAATGGCCCACAATTGTGGCGAGGCCCAAAGTTCGCCGACCAATAGCTTAGATGGATGATGCAAATAATTGACTGCCACGTGGATACAATTTTTGCAGTTCATGCTTTTTGTGTGTCAAGTGTATTCCAAATATATACTATCGCTCGAAAAGTTGCAGCTTCCAGTGATAACTAATCTTAAAATCTAAAATAGAGCCCTGGCGATTATACAGCAAACCACTCGTAACCAACTTTTACGATCAAACATCCAGGAGGTTCTCAACTTTACCCTCATAGTTTTGGTTGAGAATTGATAAATTTTACTTTAAAATTCTGCTGGGTGTCTCTTAGAGATTACGTTTTTAACGTTTTTCAAATGTTTGCTTTTTCCTCTGAGTTTCAGAAATTATTTTGGAGATTGTTGTTATGGTTGAAACTTTTGTTTAGCTGCTTTAAATTATTCTTTGGAGGATTTCTTCACTTCAAACGTTTTTCCATCTACCACTTTGCGAACTTTTTGATCTGCATTTACTAATTTCGTAACGACTTCGTTTGAAAACCAAAAGTGTAGATAAATTAATTATTTGCCAATGCATTCCACAAAGTTATTCATGTTTTGTCAGTAAGATACAAATGATTTCCTCCATCCCCACATGCCCTTTCTTTTAAACAAGGCTCATGCCTATCTAAGGTATGCTTCTCTTTGCAATTTTTAATTCATACGCGCATATCGAAAATCCACTGCCCGTAACTTGCGTCAATTGAGCCTAGGGTTGCCAGATGGCCGGTAGTTCACCGGCCTGGCCGGTATTTTACTGCTAATTTAGCAGAGGCCGGTAAAAGGCCGGTATTTTGAAAATCAGTGCTTGAAGCGGATATTTTGAAAATAAAAAATATTTGCCGTAACTTCAAAAAGAGCTAACGCAGAAGTTCTCAAATTATAATGACTCTAGTAATGAATCTTGTCAGGAAAATTCTTTCAGCGAAGTTTTTTTTGCTGCTGTTGACGAAATCCTTTGTGCAATTTTCGCGTCACGCACACACCAAAATGTAATGAACCAGCCAAAATACAGGCAAATTATTAATTGTGGCTTAACAATACAGATTCTCTCTCTGTTTTCCCTGTGCCGCTTACGAAATACGACACGGCATAGATCTGGCACTGTCGACAAATCAAAATGGCCGGTATTTTTACAAAACGCATCTGGCAACCCTAATTGAGCCATATTGCTTTTGTGTTGCCATTGCGGCATTCTTTAGCAAACTATTCCAATGTATCGCCAACAGAACAAACTCCACATCCCTTCCATGAACCATCACTAAGTAGTTATTTTCAAATAGTTTCTGGGTATTCATTAAGAGAAATCTACGAACACGTTCAAACAAAACCAGCAGCATTCGTGTATTGGGTTTTGGCGAAGCCAGTCGGTCTCATTCATTGTTGTCACTGATTTGATCAGAAGATAAAAAAAACAAAAAACTTATTATAGGATAAATATAGCAAGCGCAGTATCAAATTTAAACTGAATGGAATATCCCATTTGATGAAATAAAGTCGCATTAATGAAAACAATCAGTGAAAATTTCCTCCTATTTTTCGCATTTGTTCTACACACCACGCTTGAACACCTCGCTTTTAAATGAGGCAACCATGGACTATGTTCTTATTTTTAATCGCTTTTACTCAAACCTGTGCATTATCACAGTAAAACTAAAGAAAATATTCATCTAAATCAAACGCAGCATTTTGCGCGTAACGTTTGAACATGTATTTACTGCATTACCGTTGTGTTTCATCAAAACTGTCTTCCACGCTGTATGCGTGGTCTTGCCGAGGCAAACAGCAAATAGGCTTTGAAACGTAACAAAAGAAACATTTAAGAAACGATTTTTGTGTTTTAAAAAGTTCACACACTGAACATTCAGTCTTATTACTTAACTTTGCGCCTGTCTTTCCAATGATTGTTGTTTAAGACTCAAAAATCCGCTTTTGGTGAGTCTCGAGTTCTACGTGTATTTATGGTTGATGGTCGACACTCTTGGTTAGTTAGTTTCAGAAAAAACGTACGTTCTTTGAGAAACGCAGAGAAATGTATTCTTCGCCGCTCGTCACAATCGAGACAAACGAAGTTTGTTTCAAGATGTTTTATTGCGTTTGGAGATGCAGCTGACCGAACAAAATTGTACCAAAAGTCTTGTCAGGTGTATTGTTAAAAAAGTGCACTTTTTGAAGAAAAACATAGCAGACTATATTACTTAAAACGGTATTTTTTGTGGAAAACGCACGATACCTACACCTTGATACCTTTTGCGATACACAATGTGGACTCTAAGATGCAGACGAGTCCGTGATATTCCATAAATCCTACATTTTCAGTCAAACATCATCGTTAATTGTCTCGTAACTGATCAAAATTTCTAATCAGTTTGCTTGCATAAATAAAAGTACACGACCCACTGCTGGACTTCCACTTTCCTTGAATGCCCATTTAAATTTGATATTTGAAGCGTATCTTCACAAGTTGCAGTATATTTTTAAAACGTGTCTGTTTTCAAAATTGCTTCGCAAAGTTTTTCTGCTTTTCTATATTTTTAGCCCTTTGTCAAAAATTCGCTTTCATAACAACATCGCTTTGTGGTTCTGTAGTTATGTAGCTGTGCACACAAGCTTGCTAAAGTTGCTCACTAAACAACACTGTAGAGGTGCGTAGGCGCAAGTCAAATTTAGAACGGAACAAGCATTGCGAGTCCACAGTCGACCGAACTACAACCTCTCATCATCATGCAGAGGTGAGCCAGGTATGTGCGGCAATCATCAGACACACCAAAGTGGATAAAAGGTTTGATGGAAAAGCACCCGTTGAAAACGCATTTTAAAAATTGTGCCGAATCAAGGCATACAAAACTTTAGAGAGATTTTTCAAAGCAGTTGCAAGCGAAGTTTGTCTCGTCTTTTTTTCTGAGCAATGGAAAGATTTCATGCGTCACTGAACGTCATCGTCATGCCTCATATGTCACTGACATGCTTCAACGAGTCAGGATCGAAGCATTGTGCGAGAATTGAAAACCCTGCTTTTCCTATGTTTGCCTATTATGAAACATTCTTTTCAAGTGAAGATCGTGCGTAAAAATGCTATGACTAATGACTAAACAGCCAAATTGACTATCGTTGGTGCAGACGAAAAGTGACGGTAAGACCAAGATGTAATGCCTATTTCTTTATTGGCTATTGTGACTAGATTAAAATAAAAACGCAGTTTGCAATATCAGGTTTGTCATAAATCTTGTTATATCAAAGCTGCACTTGCACGGTTTTCATGTAGTGTTTTGGAGTTTTGCCACTGCATTTGCGAAGATTTAACGACGTGACACTTCGCGGCAAAGTACGCACTCGTAAAATTCGTAAAGACATCAATGTCGAGAAACTTCTCCTTCGAATCAATAGACCTCATTTCTTTTCTTACGGTGGCTGCCCTCGCGACCCTCCCTGAAGAAACAACGGCCGAAATGCATATGAATGCCACGCTATACACTCAATGAAAAGAGACCAATGCACAAGCAAACTCTGCGGTCAGTAAAGACTTTATGCTCAGAAAAACATGTATCATTATCTTTCCTTGACGTACCATTTATCGCAAGAGTTGAGCTGCGGAATGAAATTTAATATTTTCAGCAAAACATTGAAAGTGTTGCCCGGGTTTTCACGCTTGACCGGTTTTCACCCTTGACCTCCTTTTAAAAACATTTCCCTCTTTGCAGCATTTTTAGTCGCCTGTTTTGTTTTTTCCTTAACAATGCGCAAGTCTCCGAAACCTAAGCTGCTTGATGTTGAATGACTATAACCAGGGATACAGTGCTAAACACGGAAAGCTGGGAACAAACGCATTTTCAACAGCACTTCAAATTTATTTTTTAATCAATATTAAATGAAGTATTCATTTTCTTTGGACAAAATAGGAAATAGGCAAATATTCACGAAAATATGTTTTAGGCTGCTACGCAAGAGACAGGTTGTCTTTTATTTATTTATGCGACGTCTAAAGCTACACACAGGAAATCTGGTTAAAAACATATCTTCTATCAAGTTACGATGAAAAAGGTTTGAAAACGCGATACCACGCCCACACGTTCTCGCCCACTTCCACCCCTGCTTCTAACGCTGTTGCAGGTTTGCATTGCCCAACTGAAGTTTGTTTTATCTTGAAATTGAAATTTGGTTTGTTTTGTGCTTGACCTGCACAATTGTTCCTCGTTAAATTACCCTATCCGCACCTGCGAGTGTTTTGTTACGACGACCAGGCTTGTGGCTGCGCGCACAAGCATCATTTTTCAAACTCGAAACAACGCTTGGCTCAGTGAGGGGAGATTGCAGTTGTCTGCATCGCTATGCTGACTGCAACTTGCAAGCAGCATTTCTGCAAAGTTTGTCGTGACGTCGGCAACCACAGGTTTGCAGATTTACCGCGAAATGCATTTTTAAAAATATCAAAGGCAATATTTGTCAACGGAATAAAGTGTTTTACTTTGCAAGGTGTTTCCACTTACCAGCAACATTTCGCTGACAACAATCACTATTTTTTAAGGATTTTGTTGCACCTATCAACAGGGCCGGCCCTAGCAGATGCGGGGCCCAATGCAGGACCTACGCACGGGGCCCCTCTGAGCAATGATTTTATGGCGTCATCGTGTTTAGTCACCATAATCTTTTCTACGTTCTATTCTAAATCTTGCATAAAGCTGGAAATGGTTCTTTTACGTTGGGCCAATGGTTGAAGGTAAAGCTGTGCAAAACAAAACTAAATATCCTTAAAAAAGGCATTAAAAATCTTTTTTTTTTTCAACAACCTTGGTCAACCACTCAAAGGCTTTTTTAGCTGTTCACGCTTGGCAGAATTCTGCTGAAAATTTCCAGCTTGCAACAAAATCTGTTGAAAGCTATTGTTTTTGGTAAAAACATGCACGGTTTTTCAGCATCACAGCTTGTAATTGAATGCTTGTAGCCCTCAGTGCGTTTTCTGTGCAGTAATGGATTTATTGCTTATCTCATTTTGTAAATATTTTCTGTGCAGTAATGGATTTATTGCTTATCTCATTTTGTAAATAAAACGTTGCCTACTTAAAGTTTGCTTCTTTGTTCTTCAAATAAAAAAGTTTTTCTGAATTTACTGAGGTGTGCATCACTGTAGCAGTTAAGTTTCCAGCTTCGCGCACAAATTCCATTCGCTGTTGTTTTCAGTAACTTTGCAACGCAAAGCGTTTCTCAGTTGCTGGGACTTTCCACCACCCATCGGTTTGCCGACAGCGAGCTGCATTTCTGCAAAGTGTTTTGTGGTGTCTACAACAATAGCCTTGCAGAATTTCCGAAGGTTAAAGTTTTTAACCACATCCATGACAATATTTTCGAAAGATCCATCAAAATGTAAAAAATGTTTCCAATTGATTTTTAATAATTTTTGAAACCCTTTTGAAAAAGTGTTTCTCTTATACAAACTACAGCCTTTTAGAACTGAACTGTTCAGTAATAAATTTTCATCGATGCGGGAGAAAGAAAAACATCCGGGCAACACTGCAGTATACAATTTTTCTGGTTGTTGTTGATGCAAACGCTCAATTTCGCTTAAATGATGGTATCCAGCGGCTGAAAACCTTGCCACGCGGTTTTCATCTGTTTTTGAACTGTTAATGTCTCCCCATTACGGTGTACTTATATACAAATAATTACGATTCTGGAAATTTACCGCGATCCTGTTTTAAAAGAGCAGTTGCATGTCGTCTTTTTTACAAGGCAAATTATCAAAAAGCAAATCATTAAAATTGTAATGGGTCCATGAAGGTTTTGCACTGAAACTGCACGTTTTTGACCGCCGCGAATGTTTTGATTAACGTTTTAGCAAACTTACGCCTGGTGTTGCTTAGGGGTAGTTCGTGATCATTTAAAAAACTGCAATAAAAAAAGTTAATATATTGCTAGAAAAACGCATTAAAATGAGATACGATTAAGCATCACTGAACTATTTAATAATTTATAACGCAATCGTTTTCGTAAAAAGCGGTATATTTTGAATAAGCAGTAAATCTAAAAAAATACAGATCATACAGATCGTGATGTTTTCTTCAATAAATATCGCATTTCCGTTACGAGATTTTATATAATTTGCTGTCTCTCTCAAGAAGTGGTGAAGTAAAGTAATTGCTAATAACCGAGTTGGCAAAGCAATTTTAAGTGAGCACATTAAGTGGACGCTTCGGCGACTCAAATATTTAATGCGACAAAGACTTTCAAGCACATGTCAAAATGATGGAGAGGGCGCTAGTTTCTGTTCTCAGTCTTTCCTGCAGCAGCCACGTTACTCACCGAGATCAGGAATTCGAGTGAAAAAGACTTACCCTCAAATTGTTTAAGTGCGAGCCACAGCGCCAAGTACTTAAGTTAAAGAACGCCTCCTTAGCTTCAGCGTTAGCACTGCTTTTATTCCCAGATTTTGTGCTTTCGCCCATTTTCGCGGCGCTTCGCACTTGTTCGCATTTGGGTTTGATTTTTTAAATTCCATCGGTATGAGACAACCGTGACATTCCTCTCAAAACCTGCTTCCCTTCAAAACCTTGTACGAATCTGAAAACTTCAAAAAAATTTTAAAGGATTTTCACTTAAGATATGTACTGGATATTCAAACATTTCAGATCCTTGTTTGTTAGCCTTGAAACATTTTAATGTCTTATTATTGAAACTAGCTTGGCGGTAAAATATTTTGCTAAATAATCAACGATTTATAGGTTGCAACATGTGTCTCCTTCTACTTAACTTTAAACTTGATCTTTTGAATGTTTCACTGATTTAAATCAAACACGTCCATGAAAAGAAAAGGTCGAAGCGATGTTGTTGGATGAGCGTTTTTCTGGTTGTTATAGATACAAGGCTTGATTGAAAGTTAATCATTCTATGGAGCAACTGATGTAGTTGCAACACATTTTGAATTTGTTTCTACTCCACGTGGCTTGTAATACTCCGTTGTTCCTGATCGAATTTGTTTTCGCCAGGAATTTATTCGTAACTGTCTGGTCCTGGTACGGACATTTTTCTAAAAGCTTGTTTTCCTTAAATATGTGACTGTTGTATATCGACTGGCCGTGCTTTATCGGCATCTATCTACAATCGCATCGCTGCAAGGGAACACAACAATTTCGTTGGACTGGTCGCAAGTTTTCGGAGGCAGGACTTTTTGAGTACCAGGCTTATATCGAACTTTACCTTAGTAGAAAGAGAAACGAGGACTTTCTCCTGGGTGCCACATTTACTTTTAGAAAATACTGTGCGAGGACAGTTTATTTAACTGCAGTGTGCAGTGTCAGCAAGCAACCTGTTACTTATTAAACAGTATGGAAGATTTTATAATAAATACTACGGCCAAAGCAAACGATACAACTGACATCTTGCAAACGTTTCGATAACAACTGTTATCATCTTCAGTGCATAGCAATAGAAATGGAAGATTTGCTCCTTGAATTGCCATCGAAAGGTGAATGCTCCAACGCTGAGGCTTCTCTCAAAGAAAAGCTTGAATAAATCTAAAGTCCTGCCTCCTGCCTGCCTGCCAGCCTACGCAGACGAGTTCTCAGTGCATTTTAAAAAAGCTTCAGGGCATCTGACTAGAAAACCGTATGGTTGTTTCAGATGTCCTGGGAACAAAATAAACGCTGTTCTAATGTGGTTTGTTTTCTGTGGCATGATTTGTTGTTTGTTTATAGTTGTTCCCAAATAAACTGATACTGATACTATGAAAAAATCTCGTTCGGGTCTGTTGAGCTTTGTTGCCAAGCGCCAAAACGAAATTGACAGTCGTCTTGAATATACTGCTTTGTATCATGATGCGCTAAGGAAAAAGCAAGCCTTTCATGAAACTTTTTTAAAATGCGCTGAGCACTCGTCTGCGTACGTACAAGCAATTCCACGGAATAAACCCGACTGGCGACTACCATGAGGTGAAGTTGGAATCTGAAACCAAGGATGTAGACCTTGAAATGAATGAAGCCGAACGCGACGAGAAATTCGCAACGTATGCTCAAAAGTGCACTGATGGGCAAGACTCAGTTAACCAGATCAGTGGAAACGCATCAGGTACATCAAGGAAATCAACAGCTTCCTCCAACGCAAGAAGACTAGAGCGCATTAAGACTGAACGATTGAAGGCGGAAATGGAAGCGCGGTTGCAATCTGAAAAGCGGAAAATCGAACTGGTGATGGAAATGAGCATAAAAAATGGCCGATCTTGCCCCGAGGGAAGCTTTTCTGGAAATGGAAGAAATCGAATCCCTTCTGGAAAGAAAATGTTAGTCTAAACCGCGTGTTGTATCTAGTAAAATTGTTGCTACGCGTTCTTCAGAACCGGCCACTGCGCAAAATTTGCTAGTCTCGAAGAAAGCGATGGTAGATAATACGTCCAAGTGGGAGAGTAGATTATTATCATTCTCTCTACCTCAACACCCAATTGCCTCTACTTTACAAGCTGTTCCTGGTCCTAGTTGGCAGTCTGATGCCGAGCCGCTTTTGACATATGTGTAGCAGCGCGGTGGCTGCTACATGCGACGCGCTAAGCATAACATCCCTAGTAGCACGAAAGCTACTGGGAGCTTCCTTTAGCCTAGTGCGTAAGTGCGCAGGCAAGCCGCTGCTTCATATGTCAGTAACTCCCAAGTTCCAATCGTTTTAGCGACCCCCAATACGAAACCTCTAAAGAACCTGCCAACGACAGTAACTTCTGGTAATGCTCAACATGGAGTTTCATTCTTCGATAGCCCTGATGATCGACTTTCATTTACTCCCGTCGTTCCTACTAGCGTCCATACCCCTCATACCCCTCGACCACCCCGTGAAACAACCTTGAATCCGAATATCCATGCAACCGATGTCAATAAGAATTTGCGCGATGCCTTGCATCAAAGTTTCACTCTTTCTAAACGAACTCTGCGCACATTCGCTGGAAACCCATTAGACTACTATGATCTAATCAAAAGTTTTAATGCTACGATTCGTGAGCAAGTTACTGAACCTGCTTCTCAGCTGGAATACTTGATAGATATGTGTACAAGATAGGCTCGAGAGGCAATAAAGCATCTTTCGATTGTAACTCTGCCGTCACTTGGCATGAAACGCTGCACAATAGATTTGGTGCACAAAACTTGGACTGTTGCCAATGTCAAGTCTAGAAAACTTCAAATCACCAAATTTACCTTAGGTTGGTGTATGTTTCTGTTAAAATTGCAACTTTCATGTAAAATTTAATATAATGTTATATTTAAAGCTTTCATAGGCTTTCTGAAACATATGTTTGTTTTTGTGTAAGTGTGGTGAGCAACGGAAACATGCAATTCAGAAATAAGGATACAAAACCTGGCGAACAATCATGTATAGCGCCAAGTTGAACTCCTTTGCTGCAAGTCGCAGTTGCATCTGAAGAAACTTAAGTCAAGCATTCGAATGAACCTAAGTTAACTATTCGAACGAACTTAAGTCAAGCATTCGAAGAAACTTAAGTCAAGCATCACCCTGAGAAAAACGCACTTTGTTAAATTCGATACATATACTTCCTTTGTTTTAGCCATATTTTTAACCGCACCAAATTCCTCAAATAAATTTAATCCACTCATCTTTGTACATAGGCATGCGCTTTCATCTGTACATTTTCTTCACCACGTTTTATGTTTGTTTTTCTAACTGTGTTTATTTGATCTCCAACTGTTGTTTTTCAACACTATTCAAAAAGTGATAAACACGGTTGGTTGACTAGATGACCGCCATGGTCCCTGACCAATCTCAAATGACACAGTGCCATTCTTAGTTTGCAATGATCAGCTATTACGCCACTGTATTTTCGTTTGCTCTAATGGTCAGTGACAGCTGGTTTACTTAGTGTGCGATGGTTTTTTGTATTGCTTCTGTTTATTAGCTGAGTCATATGAAACAATAAACCATTACCATGTATTGGCAGGCAAGCAAAGAAATACTGTACTATACAAATGCGGTAGAAGAAAGTACGTAGCAACTCTAGGAATAGTTTTACTGTAGAATAATTTGTACATTTCATTTCCGCTCATAAGTTTAACGACGCACTGCAAAGTCACCAAGTGCAAGTAAATGGGAAATACATGAAATCTCGATTTTCTTTTTATTTTACTGATATGGCTTTGGTTTTTGGTTCAATCGATTTTTTAATGCTCATGTTATGGATTTTGCGGCGCCAGCATTCGTTGTAAGCTGTGGAGAGCAGCATTTGAATTATTGTTCAACGCGTGTCTAACAAACGTTCGCCTGACACCTCACACGTTCCGTGCACAGCTGCAGCCTCGCATTCCCAGCACTAATTGCTTACGACAGCGCGGCCCGGCTACTTTTGACCTAAGGGCCATTTAACAAAAACGGGACAACTTGCGTAAACTTCCAATAAAATGATGTATAAAACAAGAGATTCACATGATTTAAAATTAAAAAGGGAAGATTAGTGTGTGATTCATTGAAATTATTACACCATAGTAAATAGCAATTATTACAAATCATCATCAGATTAACGCCTTTGGTCGAGGCTTCCCTGACACTATCGCACCAATGTTAATGGTAGCAAGTCGAAGACTGCGTTCCGGAGTTTCCCGTTCCATTCAATTTCTGTTTTTAGTTTTGAATTGCTTCATCTAAGAAAATGTCCTTTCACACACGGATGTGCTCCCAAACATCAAGTGCATTTCAGCGCGAAATCTTTCAGTTTCGAATATCTAGTTTTGCTGACGAATTTACAGAAGCTCTCTGCAGTCTCTAACACCGTTATTATTGTGCATTTTTATCAAAAGATGTTGTGCCTTGCAGGGATGAGCAATTAATTTGGCTCGAGGGCAACTTTGGGAAGGGCGCGTTTAGCGGATAGATAGACAGATTTATTTGGCGGTACTGAGTTCATTGCGCCAGGTTTGTACTCCTGGAGACAAGGAACGCCGGGGAATCGAAAAAACACAGAGGTTATCTAGACAGGCGGTCCAGCAGAGGATCCAGCAGAAGACCGCACCTTATAATTTGGTTGATAAATGAGAAAATAAAAAAAACACAGAAAAATAATGATTTGATTTGTTCTTGTGCAAATCCACATTATCCAGCACAAACAGTTCAGTAAGACAAATGTAATCTCACACGTTTTTCAACAAATTTCAGATTTGAAGGTTTTTCAGCAATCCTTCCGCCGGTCATTGAAAACGCTGTGGTGGGCTACATATGGTCCGCTGACCTGCAGTTAGACCACACTGGCTTACGAAACAGAAGATAATCAGCGCAACATTTGTTGTCACAATTTAAGCAGCAAACTTCAACAACGTTTGATTGTCAAGCACGGTTTCGGTGTCTGAAACACAACAAAAACAAGCCAAGCCTTTACCAGAGCAATTAGAGTGAGCAAACGATTTTCAAAGTTGGTTAGTCAATACTAGAACTTTAGCCACCGCAAATCTGTCAGTTTTTAAATCAGTTTTTGTTCCGATCCTCACCTTTAGTCATGCTTATGAATCTGGGGTGATGACTGAAAGAATATCTGAAGTGCAAGCGGCAGAGATTGGAATTTGCAAAGAGTTCACGGTGTGATTCTTCGTGACAAAGTGCAGAGCTGTCTGCATTTGTGAAGCTGCGAGTGTCGAGACACTTCTCAACCTTGTAGTAAAACCTCACCTTTAATAATTTGGCCATGTTTCTGTTACAGACCACCTATTAAGCGGTTTCTGCTGGATTAATCAGATAATCTTCAACAAATCAGAAAAAAGACGATTAAAGAAACGACAAACAAATAAAAATCAATCGATTACTTAACAGTCGAATGTAATTTGTATGGCTGCGAAGTACAGAAAAAAAACGGTAACACGTACTCTATTCAATCAGCACTAATCAGCGTCGCGCCATCAACCAAGACTCGGGGTTCTTGCAGAGCAAATTCATCACAATCTCTCCAACAAATAAAATACAGACAAAAGATCAAGTGCTTCCGGTGAAACCGTCCAATCCCCATAAAGGTCAGGAGGTGGTCGCTGTCGTGTTGAACGACGCAACATGGGTACAGGCAAATCACAGTTCGGGGCTGGCGAGCAGTCGTCAGACACTTCAAGTTCACCATCACGTGGTGTCGCACCAGAATCACAATCGTCATCTGCGCCGGGTGTTTGAGAAACTTGCGAATTTTCGTGGACAGGAGCCTCAAAAAGAGGTTGGGTTTGGAATGCGCCAAGCGGTCTCGGGTAAGGTGCCAAGTCAGACGTTGACACAATGCCCTCATCTCCATCCCTTGTGACGTATGACGGCGTAATTTCCACTAGCCTCGATCAGTTAGACAGGGTCGCACAGCGGTTCTCCCTTATTTCGCACAAAACGCCTCAGAAGCACAGTACCTGGCGAGAGCAACCACGGAAGAAGTGCTGCACCGAACATGGCTTTGCGAGAGAAACGAAACAAACGTTCACGGAGGATTTCATTCGTCGAGATGCACATGAAAGAAAGGACAGCATGCAAAGCTTCCAACAAAACAAATTCCCACCTTTCTTCGGGAAGACGTGCACCGCGCAGCAAAAACTTGATCGTTCTCCACACCGTTTGATACACACGTTCACACCGTTTGATACACACGTTCACACCGTTTGATACACACGTTCACACCGTTTGATACACACGTTCACACCGTGTGATACGCACGTTCACACTGGTTGTTACCTCGCGGGTGATAAAGAGGCGAAGTACTGAAAGCAATTCTCCGCTGTGTGAGAAAATTTCGTGTTTCTCGGGTGACGAATGGTAATCCTCATCACCGTAGATAAGTTTTTTTAAGGTGTTTTATGGACCCGATGCGGTCCCTAGAATCGAAAATCGGATCCCTGGAATCAGAGAAAATTAACATCGGGTCCCTAGAATCAGAGAAAATTGGGTCCCTAAAATCAGTGAAATCGGGTCCCTACAGGCCCATACCAGGTACCTAACATTTTCCTCAAAAAAACTGCTGTAGATACAACCAGGAAAACTTAGAACACAGGAACGTGAAGAGAGACAATCTGCAAAGGTGTAGTCTGTCATATTTTTGTAAGGAAAAACACATATAAACGCTAATATTTGTCGGCGACAAACAGGTAAGGACGAGGCCTTCGTACTGGCACTTTGAAATCAACACACTCGATCCCACGGGCGAATCGCTTTGATCAACGCGATTTGGGAAGCGGGCTGAAAGAATTGTGACTTTATCCGGGCGCACGTTTTGTAGTTCCGACAATTATTTTTTGTTTCTTCGCTCGAAAACGGTAGATTCCGTTGCCGAACAAAATGATGCAGTCTAACTCTAGCATAACCTGGATTACCGAGCGATTGGTGCGAATCTTGCAAATTTGATCAATACAAACTCGTGAAAAAGCATCAGGCGCAACGTTTTAAACTCCGGGCCAATGACATTTGTCGTAACTGAACTGAGTCAATTCAAGCCTCCACGCAAGGATTTTATTTTTATCTTTCTTTTATAATTCTGACCAAACATGTAACAAATAGCCTGTTGATCAGCAACCAGTGAAAAATGTGGTCCTTTCAGGTAATGTTTCAATCGGCGCACAGCTTCAATAATCGCGCAGGCTTCTCTCTTTACAGCTGGATCACGTCTTTCACAGGAAGTTAAATTTCGGGACATGAATGCCACTGGGCATCCACCTTGCGACAGTATGGCCGCCAAGGCAAAAGCTGATGCGTCGGTCCTAACTTCAAAAGGCAAGTCACCCACTACAGCGCCTAAACAGGCCTTAATTAAATTGTCTTTTAATCTTCGGAAAATGTTTTAAGCTTAATTGTCAAATGGGAAAGCGGAAGCGTGCTACAGAAGCCTAGATTTGTCAGCATAGTACGAAAGCATGCCTGAGGCACGTTGGAGATCCTTTGCACTACAAAGCTGTGGGATTTCTAGCAAGGTTTGTAGTCTTTGAAGGTCAGGTTTCACTTGATTGTGGGAAATTCTACACCCAAGCATGTCGAGAGTGGTGGTACGAAACTTTGACTCTGTTTCATTTAAGGTGGGGTTGTACTGAACAGCCGCATTAAGCAAAAGTTTCAAATCAATAACATGCTCTGCTCCAGTAACTGTTACGTCATACTAATATGCGTCGACCTTTTTCAAGCAATGTGTTTTAATAAAATTGTCAATTCACCTCTGAAAAGCAGCAACGCCGTTACTGACCCCAGACGGATGTCACTTATACTGGACCAAACGCTTCGACCAAACGCTTGGTTTTTCTGCACGCTACGTGGGGCGAAATAGAAAAGAAGTTAATCTTGGCGCGAGATTGCGCAAACCGTCGAAGGCCGTTGCCGACCTACTTGGCAACCACGAGGACGATATACCAGGGGACGGAAGCAGGTCAATCCGCTTGCGGGGTCTCGGTGCGGTATTGTGCAAACAGGCAAAGACTGTCAAGAACCTACTGGCCTACACCAGGAAGCCACGGGAACTGTAGCTGGAAGGAAATACTGCGGCATCTGTACAGATGCTGTTAACTAATGTTAGGCTTTAAGGTAGCATCAAGTAAATCAAATCCCCTTTGAACCAAGATAACTGCATACACTAGATAACTAGTAACCTGATCAACGCAGCTTAAAAACCAAGTCGCTGCACGCCGTTACACCCCATAACAAATTAACATTGCTGTAAAAGGCAAAGACAATATCTTTTTCGTTAAAAGGCGATGGAATATAGAAGCAACGAAATAAAAACATAAATCAAACTCTGCCAAATCGTAACAAAAATAGCACATGCTTGTGAGGACTCAAACTTCACACATCTTTATCTTATGAGAACTATTTGATTACAGCCAATACATACCACAACACCTAGAGCTAGTCTGTTATTTTTTAATGTTCATAAAATACATAAACTAAAATATATTGCAACTGCGCCTGATAAGTAAGAAAATGCAGGTATTTAAATGAAAGTTCAATCAACCTGTTCCAAATTAGAATTGGAATCTCAACTTTTCAAAGGATTTAGTGATTGTTTAAAACTAGAATTTTTGCAACAATGATTATGACGCAACAGCATAGATTGCTTGCACGTAACAATTGGATGAACTTTATAAATCAGCAATGGTTTCATGAGTGAATGACCGAATATAAAAACATGTGAAGGTCCGCAGATAAAAAAAAATTGTCAGAAAATATTAAAAGACATGAAATGTGGCAGAAAACGTCATTTTGTTTTAATTTTGCAAGTTTTTACAGGCACGTCATCAACAAAGCACAAAATCGAACACGAATGTTTAAAAGGTCAAGAGTAGCTTCAGTGAGGTTCAGGTATTTTTCCTGTATTGAAGAAATTGTATCGAAAATCCCAGATGGCGACACTTCGGTCAAGCACCTGAAAGGAGAGGACAACCTCTGAAGGGCTTTTTTACTCACAGTCATGCTTGGATTAACTTCAACCCGATGCGAAGGAGGTCACGACCTGCAGCGAAGTAGTTCAACAAGTTACTTTCCATTGTAAAGTATCTTCAAATTTGTGAACAACTTGATTTTTTCGCTTCCTCGCTAATGTTACGTAACAACAAACATATGTTTCACTGGCCTAAAATAAAATTTGTAACTAAACCAATAAATGAAATGTCAAACAAAACTTGCCATTTAAACAGAAATGTAAATCGTCTCGGAGTAATTTTAACTGTTTAAAACCCATGTTTTTCTGTAATTTTGCATTTCTTAGCGTGCGCTTGAAATTGTTGTTGGCATGATTGCCTAGTCTTTTTTCAGTGCAGTGGTTATCAACCTGGGTTCGCGACCCGCAGGGGGTGTCGTGAACCATTTTTGGAGGACGCGAGTAGATATTATATGTACACCGCTGTATTACATTCGCTTTATTCGAGTTTTACATGGGGGTCGTTTGGTTACAGTGGGTTGCTGTAATGGGTGGCGGTACAAAAACGTTTGAATACTGCTTTTTCAGTGTTTCATCATTTCACTTGTAAGCTCTTGCTTGCAATTTACAGGACTTAAATATGCGTAATTAACGCGAAATTGATTTCCTAGTAAAAACAGTTTGTAAACAGGTTCAACTGCTTTGCCCCTGTGGTATCGTCACTGAACTACAGTATATTTTTTGGATTTGCTACCTATAAAAACTGCAGCGTATTTCACAATAAAGAATGTGTTGTAAACAATCACTCAAGAGAAAACAGGTCATGTCCATTACGCTGCCATCACGTCACTGCAAAGATAAGGTTTTAGTGAAGGGAACTTGCAAACTGCAGTCAATTGTAAAGAAAACGTGTGAACTGTGTTTTGAAACACGTGTTATATGAAATTGCACTGTTATATCACAGAAACCGATATTCGAATTCTCGCAGAGGTACGAAGACGCAGCATGGCCGACAGATTTCTTGAATGCCCTACTTCTCTTCTAAAAGCTATAAATCTTACTTTTTTTCAATAAATATCACTTTTCCGTTACGAGATTTTATATAATTTACTTCCACGCATGTATCCCCGTGTTGTATTTGCGTGTTCCTTTTCATTGCGATGTATGTTTAAGCCTCGTGCGTTGCATGTAGGAGTGGAGACGTTATACACAATAAAATAAAATAAACCACAAGACCGTTGCTAGAAAAAAACAATAATTTAATGAATGCAGATTATTTTTGTTGGATTTGAATCAGTTTTTGTCTTATTTTGACAATATCTTAGAGTTTCATAAAATATTCTGACAATTCATCAACGATTTCTGAGTTAAAATGTTTGACTTTTTTCAAACCAACAAAATTACTTTTACTCTAAAAAGTTCAGACTTTAGTAGTTTAGCAATATAGATTGTTGCAATAAGAAAAAAATATGGGCACTTTTCAAAATGTTTGTAGCTTTGTACCGTATATTGCTTGCTTTAACATCACCAGGTAAGATTTTTTCTAAAATTGAGTAAAGTGAGCAATTTGTTCAACAAGTGAACCCTTGACACGTAATATTACAGGCCACTAAAAATCTTTCAAATATGTTGCAGTCTCAGTTACGGAACATTGCGATGTTGCATAAAACTTCAAAAAAATTACCCTTTGCTTAATGCTTTTCTACGAAAATTAATCAAAACTACATTTCCTTTGAAAATGTTATTTCTAGATTTTATCTTATCTTTATGGGCTTAGCAAATTTTAATAAAATCTTTTACCCCAGTTTGGTACCATGTCTTTCCGTTTATGCACAAAATTGTTTACAAATACTTTATTTAAACATTGCTTGCCCCAACAGAGTTTTATACCAAATCAATTCTTTTGATACAACTGGAATTTTAAAGAAATGTTGAGACGTCTTGAAAAACAAACGAACTTCGACGCTTTTCGGTCAAGACTTGATTTTTGTGTTCAACCGTTTACAGTACGCAGAGTAGCATTGTGCCAAACGTTTCGTACTTCATGATCTGTAAACCGTTTTTGTGTTTAGTAAAACACGCAAAAATTTACTGCAATTTGAATATATAGCTCTTGCCCTTTTGTCTGCATTTACTGGCGTTTTGCATTGACATGATTGTTAAGGTTTACTGCTGCACCAACCAGAAACTTGTTGCTGATGTTTCCTGCAACTTACAGATGCAATTTGTTTTTACCTACTTGAAGGTTCCAGTTACCAGCAAAGCTTTGCTGACTGAAAATATCATATTTTAACGTGTAATGCGGTGTTTGCCAAACTACCTGTGTGAACGAATGATCATAGGCTCACCTCCATTTGCAATTTTAAACACGTCGAAGACATATTATCACTACCCTTACGCAACACAAAACATGTATTTAACAAAATTTTGATTGAAACCTTTGCGAAAATACAACAGTTACGTTTTCAGTGGAAAATTGCCATTACACCAACCGAAATTGGCAAAACAGAAATTGCAACTGTTTAGTCAAAAAGTATGGGGAGAAATTCCCAGATTCTGAAACAGCTTTGTGGAAAGACTCAATGATAGAACTTAAATTCAAAAACATATTTCAAGATATTCAGCTGCTTCGTACGATGATATACGTTTGCGTCAGCAACAACTGTACATAAACGTTTGCGTCAGCATCAACTAAGAACATTTTATACAACAGTGCGGTTCGGGAGTTTTGCTTTTTCAGAAAATGAACTGAGGACTACAAATACTAAACCATGAACTTTCCATGCTTCAAAATAGCTCATGTTTTCACCAAAAACAAACGCGCTCCCTACAGACATTGTTGCGAGCTGGACGTTTTCACAAAAATGCTGCCAAGCGCAAAAAGCTGAAAATACAATTCAGTGCTTCACTGAGGACGATGAAATAAATTAAATTTGATTGAATTTTTCATTTCATTAACAAAACTATTTGTTTTGTGTCACTTGCTCTGCAACTAGAGTGCGAACGGAAAAGAAGCGGATCAAATCCAATTGACCAATTAGGTTAATCGAAAAAATGAAAGCATGTGAAAATAATTACTATACACAGATTCGTTCAGCAACAAGATAGTCTCCCAAAGCAACTGTAGGGCATATTGAAAACATCAACATTCTTCAATGTACTTTCAGTAGTGACAAAGATGTCTGACAATTTCCCTAATATGGCTTTTCCATCAAGTAATAGTCGCAATGAAGTTCTGCTAAATCCCTTATCTAGTGTAACGTTGGTGATTTCGAAAACTGTTGTCTCAGGCGGACACGTGAAGAAGTTATCTGCGTAAGTTGCGTGTTGGATCTCTCAGTCATCGGCGTTAGAGCCAGTTGTTGATATCAAATACTTGTTGAAATCGAATATATCTGCGAAGGTGTTGAGCAGCCAATCGTGTCTCATCATCCAGAACCCTCAGGCCGTGCACTCAAAGAGAAGGATGACGGTGCCTTCGCGTGGCCCCCCACGTTGCGGCATTTCCTGAAATGCTTGCAAAACCTGTCTCTACGAGAGCAATCACTGCTACCCATGCTGGATCTCTCAGTGAGCTCTTGTAAACACAGCCATCGTAAACGTCTACCTTTTCAGAAATCAACTCAAAATTGGTTGATTGACTTCAAAACTTTTTCGAAATCGATGAAATTATGCTAGATAGCTGCAGTAATCTGAAAAGCTGAGGGCAGATGTCAGTAAAACATTGCTGATGAGAAACTTTTTTTGCAAAATGAAACATTACATGCATTCCACAAATATTGTTTTGACATCTTTAAAATTGCAACAAACGGTATAAGTCTGCAAAGCTATTATTTCAGACGCTCAGCACACTTTGCAGCAACGCTTCTTGCAGACAGCAAGTCATGCTGGTGACATGGAATCTCCCCACACTGTAACCAAAGCTTTTTTTAATAAATTCCTTCAACTATTTGCAAAACAGTACTTGTTCGTGCAGCCACAAGCCCGATCGTCATGACAATGCAGAACCCACTCAAGTACGGAGAGCGTGTGTGACAAAGAACATGATATGAGATCAAGCATAGAGTAAACTAAGTTTCATCGGCCAGGTGAAACAAACTAAGGTCAAATTGCGTTCCAATGTACAAAGCTACGAAAGCGTTAAAAGCGTTCCTCTCAAAACAGTTTATGTTTCAGAGACTTGTGCATCGTTTACAAAAAATCCAAATGTGTGGTTGATAATGTTGCACACATGGAAACGTTTGAAAAAGGAAGTCAAGAGTAAGAACTGGTCTAGCGTGAAAACTCGAATAAAGCTGTCGATCTTTCGCTCAAATCTATAAAATTGATTTTCATTCCTCAGCTTAACGCCCAGTGATCAAATCAAACCATGGAAAAAATTGAAGCAAGCGAAATATAAGAAAAGTCATAGACTAACTCGGAAATCAAGTCGAAGTGATTGATTTGCCTTTTGTTGAGACTGATTTGTATAGGGGCGTTTTTAATTCATTGTGTTCATCGTTGATCAAGCGTCAACTTGACAGTTTTTATCTGCTGTATCACAATTTTTGTAACTTTTTCAAGGTGTTAGCTTGATTTGGGAAAAATCATGCCTGCTTTTGATATATCTATAAATTTGCAAGGTATATTGTAACTGTTGCGAATTTCCTTAAGATTGCAGCAGACCGAACTTTCATAAATTGCTGAAAGAGAACTCTGAAGACCAAGGCATTAAAATAAGAAGTTTCCAGACACAGCCAATGAACTGTTGAGCGTGCAGTAGCAAACGCCGCATGCATGAAATTAATATTCCGAGCTCTGTGAGAACTCATTTATTGAGAAATCGGAGCACACACTTGGCTCACCTCTTTTTTTCAACTCTTTATCAGTGTGAACATTTCTCTGGTAAGTTTTCTTATTGCTTGCCCGACTGAAGATGTGCTAAATACACGAAACTAGTTTCCCTACGAAATAAATTGCAATGTATTCACTTGCGCACGTCACTACTGTGGTATAAACCTATTGAAAGACAGTATGAACAAGTTTGAATCGTCGGAAAAGGATGAAAGCGCAGCCCAGCAAGCAGATTCTTCACAAGCTTACTACTGTTGCGATCGGAAAGCCCGAGCGGCATGTGCGCAAAGCTTCGCACTGTGGGAGCAAGCAACAATAGAGATCACAGGCCGCGATCATTCTGTTATTGCTTGTTCGCGCCACATATATGTGGTGTTGTTCTTCGCGCACATTCCTTTCGTGGTGAACCGCGCATTCAGCGCAACACCAGCGGAGTGGTTGCAACACTACCAAGCTAGAGCTTGTTTTATTATTGACTCTGTGAGAAACTAGAAAAGCTACTGCAGTGTTTTTCAACCTTTTACCTGCAGCGGAACCTTCCGCAAATGTTTGCTTTGCTCATGGAACCCTATGGAATGATCCAAGTGGCTATATTGCTACAACCGCATAGAATTGTGGTTGCGAATTTCGTCCCAGGCAATTTCGGTCTGTTTCGACGGAAGCTCTGGCAGCCACTCGAGGAACCCTGGGGTTTTGCGGAACCCCGGTTGAAAAACACTGAACTACGGTAATTTACCGGCATTGCCAAGTTTAAGCTAAGCACAAGATTGTTACTGGGGATAACGTCTTTCAAATATATTTCTCTTTTACTGAGTGTGCAAGGAATCCCAGAAATGTCAATTGTTGTGTTGTCGCACAATGCTTCGATCCGGACTCGTTGAAGCATGTCGATGACATTTGAAGCATGACGATGATGTCCAGTGAAGCATGATATCATTCTACTGCACTGAAAAGCCTGAGCTAAAACGTCCTTGAAAATAATTTGTCCAAAGTTTTGTATGCCTTCATTTGAAATAATATTTTATACGCTTTTTCAACATTGTGCTTTTCCATCAAACCTTTTATCCACTTTAGTGTGTCTGATGATTGCCGCACATAGCCGGACCACCTCTGGATGACGACGAGAAATCGCAGTTCAGTTTACTGTGGATTCAAGGCGTTTGCTCCGTTTTCAATTTTTTTGCGCGTGTTTACCTTTACCGCATTATTTAGTGAGCACCTTTTGGAAGCATGTGTGCACAGCCACAAAACTACTGCGAAAGTATCACAGACGGTGTTGTTTAGATCATCATTGTTAGAATAAGAATTAAAAAACAGGAAAATAGAAAATTTTCCCAATACATGTTAAAAACAAGAAAGATTAAGGAGCATACTGCGACCTTTAGTATTATCCTTATCAAACAAAAATGGCAATTGGCTGAAAGTATGAGGACCAAAAATGGACCCTATCCTTTTACCTTTTACATGTAAATTGATTAGGAATTTTTATCAAGTAGTTACGTAACAATTAACAGCTTGTTTTTTAAACAATAATCCCGTAAAATGTCTCTGAAACAATTTTGTTGAAGAAACTGTGTCCCCGAACGCAATAAAACGTCTTGAAAGAGTTTCCTTTTCTTTGTGTCTCGATTGCGACGTGCGGCGAATAATACATTCCTTTGCGTTTTTCAAAAAACATACGAAACTAACCAAGCGTGTCGACCATCAACCATAAATTTGCGTGGAACTCGAGAATCACCACAAACCTGATGTTTGAGCCTCGAACAACAATCATTGGCACGCCAGGCGCAAAGTTAAGCAATAAGACTATCAACTCAGTGTCAGAGATTTTAGAAAGCATTGTTTATTAAATAAGTCTTTTGTTTCATTTAAAATCTTTATTCCTGTTTGCCTCGGCAAGACTAGGCATAAAGTGCGGAGGGTATGGTTTCATGAAACATAAGATTAACGCAGAAAAATGGTTGTGCAAACATTTTGGGAGAAATTCTGCGTTTGATTCAGATGGTGATAACAGTTAAATAATTTTAGCGAAAAAAATTTTTTCTTTAATTTAGTTGTGATGATATACGAGTTTTAAGTAAAAACGAATAAAAGCAAGGACGCAGTTTTTGGTTGCGTCATATAAGGAGTTCAAGCGTGGCATGTACAAAATATGCGAAAAATGGGAGGAAATTCTTACTGATTGTTTTTGTGGATGCGACTTTATTTCAACTAAGGGGATATTCCACTTAGTTTAACTTGGTACCGGGCTTGCTATATTGTGTTATTATACAGTAGTATAAGTTGTTTTGATGTTTCTTCATTTTGTTCAAATTAAAATCCTTGAAAACAATCAAAGAGCTCCGCTAAACCTGATACACTAATTGCTGCTGATCGGTCAAGTTCCAAAGTGCTTGGAGTTGATGTTTCTACTGCAGGAGTCTCAAACACGCTGCCCGCGAGAGCATTTTGTGCGGCCTGTAATGCTTTTTGGGAATTTTCAAAAAACTACCATTTACGTTGTTTAGTTCATTCACCGGTGTTTTTTTAAACAAAAGTAGAGACAGCTAGAAATGATTGCCTATAGCCCGCGACACTTTTCGCAGAAAACAAGATCAAGTTTTATAACAGCGGCCCTTTGGTAAGTCCTCAGTTGGCTCTCGGAGCAATTTGAGTATGAAACCCGTTCTCTATTTCTATCTACGAACCAAACAAATAAAGTATGTTTTTGCTCGCGTTTTTGATTTCATTAAAAACTCTGCTTCTGTCAAACTATGTTTTCGTGTTTGTTTGTTTAAAGAAGATGATCTCACATCTTACCGATGAATTTTTTCTGTACAATTCCTGAACTAAAGTACTATTCAATACTGAACTGATTCTATAAAAGATTTGGTTGAAAAATTGATACACTTTGTGAAAAGTATCTTATCTGAAGAAATGTCACGTAACCTCAGATTCTCTTTGATCGGTATTTTTCTTTGGGATTTACTTCCAATTTATGCTTTGCTACCAGGTTAGTGGATGCTGCGACGCAATTTTATACAAAATCAAGAAAATATCGGTGTGCGAAATGCTCAACAAGAATTTGCATTCGGTCTACTAAAAACTACTTGTTTTTGAACATAGAAAATCTGGTCGGCGATTAAAATGTTTTATTTTGCAACCATTGCAATGAGAAAACTTTTACCTGTGTCTCAAGAACCGTCTAGATTGTTATAAGTGGTCACAAATTGAAATCAACAGTCTTATTGTAAAGCTAATTATTAAACTGCAAACTTTTGCACTTCACTGACCACTGCGTCATGTCTTATGCAAGTTTATGCCAAAATTGTTCAACCCTCGTTTCACCTGCAAAAATGTAAAAACAACAAGATCGTTGTTGTTCTGAGATATTGGGAACAAATTTTCCCTACAGAATGAAATTTTTGTTGTGCTTGTGACGGCACAAATCGTAATTTGCGATGCCACAACTCGTAATCTTTAGGAACACACTTATGATCGGGCAGGTAACAAAACTGCCGCTTGGCAGGTAATTATTTTCTGAAACCATTTATTTTTTCTGAAACTATCCATCAAAAACCGTTGACTTTTTGTTTTTTAAAAATCACTAGCAAGAGATGTGCCTTAAATGATAGAATTATAGAGTAGAATTTTAGACTCATTTGTATGGAGTCCACAATGATAACGAGATTTATGCGACAATTCAGCAAAAGTTTCAACAGAAGACAGAAAGTACACCTTTGTGGCCAACTCGTATACAACTTCACTTGAAAAAGATTTCAAAATAGATGCGAATGGAGCGCGTGCTTTCATGGGGTTTTCTTTGCGGTGTAGAAACAGGAAAGCGTTTTGTGAACGTCCGTTTGAATTGCAACGTCAGCAACCTGAAAAAATGATAAGCAAAATGTCGACGTTGCACCACCCCTGGAAAAATGTACCGCCCCTGGAAAAAATGTAATGTATGCGGACGCCCGTGGCTACTTTCACCCTTTCAGCAAGCTTTCATGTACAGGCAACAAATCAGGATAAGCTAATCATGTACGAAATTGAAAACTAAACAAAATGTATTAAGACGTCACAACCGTTCTTGAATATTTACATTTTTGCTACACAATTGTTTAAGATGGAACAAATCTACACATTGTTCTGTTCATTTACATTGCTTATTCTTGATTCTTGAATTTTCAATATAATTAATGGTTCAAAACCGAACAGTTTAAAAACTATTCAAGAATTTTCAAGGACGCCGGAAGATATTCAAGGACAACAAGATGTTTTTCAAGAATGAAGGACATAGCAAGTTTTGATAGCAAATTCAAGGACAGTCCTTGGCGCTCAAGGACGTCTGGCAACCTTAACAAGCCTCATTCTTTTTGAGCAAAACTCGGAAAGTTCATTCAGCTGGGTAGAGTTTACCCCTTGTAGTCAGGCCAAATAATACTTACTTCCTCTCAAAAGACATCAGATGTCTTTGGATAGAATTTAAGCGCTTGTGTGTGCGAGACAAACAAATGTTTTGACAGTGTGATGACGTAATTTCGTATTTCTTGCTATTTTTCAGGTAGACAAACTTTTTGGTCAAAAGATCCTTCAAACATACTTTTTTCGTTTGATTTTTGTTGGCAAATCTTTCGCAAGGCTTGAAGTTCACTACAGGACCTCAGATAGCGGTGGATTACGTTTTTAGCAAAATAATGTTGAACGACTGGTTGACGTTTGGTGAAAAATAGTTTCGCTTTTTTTCTTTTACACAACCTCTGGTTTGAGTTGAGTGTTACGTGGATTTGCGAACACATCAGGTCTTGACTGAGTTCTAAATCTTCGTGGCTTCGAACGGCATTGTTCGTTTAATGCAAGTGAGTTTAAGACAGTTTTCTACAGCCGAATAATGGCGGACAGAAAAGCATTAACGAGATGAAATTGAAGCTAACGTGGTTTTAAATACACTCAACCTGCACTAACTGACATCAAAAAGTTCATGGAAGAACGTCCACCTGAAACAACTATATCGATTCGTAAAATCTGACAAGTCGCAACTTCACATTAACTGTTTTCTAATTTAAGTGTTTGAAAGGATCAGATTCAAACATTGTATTCCCAGTGAATATTATTTCACTTTCACGCGCTTATGATACGTGTGCAAAGTGTCAATTTATGGCCTACCAAAAATTTAATCAAAATTTCGTGTGGAATTGCGCGCTACGAGTGTCAAGATCAGTAATATTGCTGTGTATGACAAATCAAGTTTATCGCTGTTCTCTAAAATTTCCCAAAAAAATTGTTTATGAAGTAAGACGAAAACTTTCAACTGAAAACATCTCCGGAGAAACAAAATCAAAAAACAATCAACGCAAAATAAACGATAGTCACAAAACAAAAACTTGAATTGAATTTTATGCTTTTGTGGATGACCAACAACATTGCAAAACGTCTTAACAAAACAATGAAAAATGAAACTCAGAAACTAACACTTCACATCATGCATGTTACTTTGTTGACACAAATGAATGTTTTTAATCAAGAGATTCTGTTTCAAGTGCTCAAAGATTTTGTTAAACTCATGTTGAATTAACTTCAGTATTTAGTATAGCCTACCATGTACATTTTCAAAATTCTTTCAGCTCCATCTTCTCTCACTGCATCTCACCAAGGAGTGGATGGATTTGAAGTATCTTTCTCTTCTGTTCCTGGCGCCTCCAAATACTCGGTTTCTGTTGTTGCTCGGCATAATTCTTCTGACTGGCACATTTTTGAAGTTGAGGGAAATCTGACAAAGGTGTCTTTTGAAAAAATTGTTTTTTCATAATCATACGAAAAAAAAATAGCAACGTTCGACAAAGTCGCACGGTGGGAATTGTTAATTTATATATCTTCAAATCAAGAACAATGGATCAATGGCCATGACTGATGTTGAGCGTTCATTGGATTTTGTTCCGATCACCTGTTTCATAGAATCGAAGAAAGCATGGCGATAAGCAGGTTTTGTGCAGTTGGATAAACTTTGGCGATTAACAGGTTTGTTGATTTGTTAGATAACTGGCAAAAGGAGCAACATCATTTATGACGTCTCGGTGCGAGCTTCTGACGGGATCAAGTTGGGAAATGTAACCAGTATAACGACGCGAACAGGTAAAAGTTACTTTGTTTCAAGATAGCTTCGGCAGGATTTGATCGCAGTTTTAAGCCCTATTTACAATAAACACGCAAACGTTAAATATGTTCCTGATGACTTTATGTTGTAATCTGTCGGCTTCTTTGAGCGAAGTACAGTATAGCAATGTTTGTGAATGGAAACCTTTCCTTGATTATCTTTACTTTGTTTGGATTGGTAGAAGTTGTTATGAAGTGCATAAAACAACCACTTTGCTCAAGTTTTGATAAAAAATTTCATTAAAATTCATGGAAAAACAATTGAGAGTTAGTTCAAGACTGAAAGACAGCATGAAGTTATGAATAACTTGAAAAAACAGTTCTACGCACTGAATTGTCTTCAAAGTAACATACAACGTTCAATAAGTTACAGTTGTGTCAGTTGGCCTCGTACATAAATTTCAACATTTTCCAAGTTTCTCAGGGAACTCCTGTAAATAGTCCGGGTTTAGCCAATAAGATACAGGCTCGAGTAATATAAATTCCAAAACTGAGCAAAAGGTCGTCTGATCAAAGTTGATTTAGTTTCCTTTAACAAGAATTTTAAAACTTTAGTGGAAATGCATTCAGTACCCAATGCAACACTTTCTTCTCACCACATATAGTAAATTACAGTAAACATCTGGTGAATTATTGTTTAAGCTCCCAACGGAGTCAGTACTGGAACAATCATTCCTACACCAACCTTCATTACTGTATTTCTGGAACCAATACCAGGAGTAACTGCTCACGAAGTAAAAGCAACAAACACCGAGAATGCATCTGATGTTGTTCTGGTCGATCCACGTCATTTCAGTCTTTCACATGTTGCGATGTATGTCATTGTTTGTCACCATAGTTTTGTGAGTTAATAATATCATGGCTTAACTAATAAACTCCTATAACGTTTTCTGATTTGATGCACGGCACATATAGTTTACAAAACCGTTGTTTGGTTATTGTTTAACAAATCCTTTGCGGTCCAAGTGAGAAAATCCCATGATACAATTTTGGAATAGCTTTCAATATTTTTATGTTTCTTTAGCTTGACGCAAATTTCCTGCCATCAAATATTTTGGCCCTTTTGCAAAACCTTTCTTCAAAAAGGCTTGAATCTGAGCATCAAAATCATAAACCTGAAGAAACCACATTACAAAATGTTTGCAAACATTCAACACCTATTACATATCAATGTTTGGGTATTAGATTTTTTGAGTCCTATCAAAACTACTTCCAGGTTATTCGCAATACGAAACTGCCATTTAAGCTGCTTTCCAAAGTCCCAAATGCTTTCAAAAAACTTTTTAAAAAGTGGTGAAACGTCTTACGTATAAAAATAAAGTTCTTACAGCAGTTTCCGTAATACACAAAAATTCAAAGAAACAACTTTATCTCAAAGCAGGCTTACTGTGGTTTTGGCCAAGGATTTTCTAAAAGTTAGAAAGCAGGTGTGCATATTTCTCTCTCACCTAAAGAAGCAGAAATAGTAACCTCGTTCATAAAAGATAAAATGAGGAAAACCATAAGATATATCAGGGTTAAGACCTAATATATGCGAAAAACAATGAAACTATTTTGGATAACTTTGACTAATCACGTTATTGTCAGCGCATGAAAGCTGCACATTCACAATTTACCCCGTAACACTTTAATTTTGTGCTCCTTGGTTGGTCTTTTATATACTTTCCGCTAAAACCTGTCGTCTAACGGTAAAATTTTTGTCGATACTTATATATTTTGGGTTCGGCTCTGATCAACGCCACATGAATTAATCTGTGGTTGTTGATGTTATCCGCGTTTTGCATTTGATCTGTTGAACAAAAATTGCAATAGAGACTATCTCAAGTTTACTAAAATGTAAGGCGCATTTCCTAAAACTACCGTTCGCCTTGGTCAAACACCAGCGCTTTGATAAATTCAAGATAAAATTGATTCAACGCATTTCTATTACAACGCAGCGTTTATACTGTTTTTATTAATTTTTCGTTTGCGGCGTCAAAGATGATGACTTCAATGAATGATACTTTGAGACAAGCTTAAGTTGTTTTTCAAAAAATGACGTTTTGTCTTTCATCTGCTGAACAAAGAATGCAGTAAAGAATCCGCCGTGTATTTACGACGCATTCCCTAAAACTACGATTCGCCTTGGTCAAACATAAATGTTTGGATAACTTCATGAAAAAAGTGGTTCTAAACATTTATGTTGACATGCAGCGTTTTTACTGTTTTCATTTGTTTGACGTTTGTTTGCTTAAAGGTGGTGACTCCAATTGATAATTCTTTGGGAAAACCTTAAATTGTTTGAATAAACTACAGAATAACTGGATTGAAACCAAACACGAACTATTCTATTCAAGCAAGAGCATTAGAAGCTGGAGAACTTACCTTTGATTCAACTCAGAGTCCTTTTGGAATTGCTGTCAACGTATCTACGAGTAAGATTGTAGCGAACGTTATATTTCTATGCAATAATTTATGTTGTTTTTATAATTGATATAAACAACAACGCTGCTTTACTTAAATAATATTAGGCTTCACAAAGACAAGGATGCATTTCTGGATAAAACTGCAAAGTAAAATACATAAGATATGTACAAAAAGTAATGCATGCATACGTTACAGAACTCATGTTTGCTACACATTAAGCTGACGTTGGCGTCACAAAACGGTCGGCCGAACGCCATCTTGATGCCAGAAACTAATGTCTGGAAAAGTCAACAGGGCCTACTCAAACATGCAGGAGTTCTCTTTCCGAATAAATTAGGAAGCCCCGCTGCACACAGGTGTATGAAAAACATTTACAATCAGCGTATTGTCCTTGTGTTGCAAGAGATTCCAGAATTTGCAATTAACGCGGAGGCAGCATTTGATTCTAAGGCAGCTCTGCTGCTCGGCATGTGGGCAGAAACGACTCGGTGTGGCACAAACAGGGACGGATTTAGGAGAGGGAAAAGTGCACACCTGCCCAGGGCCTCCACAGTCATAAGCCGTGAGCCCCCTGATTGAAACTGGTTGAACATATTTAATGTGAACAATCATAAAAATAGTTAATAACAACAGGATTGGAAGAAAAAGAAAAGTTCATATTTTTTTAAATTATTGTCCTTTTTCCTTTTTACTGACGGGAAACTACAACCAGCAAACGAAAGCAATATTTGAATCATCAGTTAACACTAGTGTTATTTACTTATTCATGTACAGTGCAATACCTTTGATAAAACCTTATTCTATTAAAACTGAAGAAACAATAAGTTGAATAAACCTTATTCTAATAAAATACGTTTTTTTAAAGGTTTTTCTAGAATATTTCATTTATAAAACTGTACAATCTTTCAAGTAAGTTCAATGTACGATTTTATTTATGATTACATTACCTAATTACAACTAACTTATAATAGTATTTCCTTGACCTTGAATAGTATTTCTGTGAGGTACTGAGGGTTTTCACATAAAAGCTCCACATTTTTAAATCCGGTCCTGGGCACACATGACCCCCACTGTGGACCCAGAAGGTGAAAAATGTTGTTCAAACAAAGAAATTAGAGTTAAAAAAACATGTGTTTGAAGGTGTCACAAGATGTTAGTGGTTTCCAGAAACAATTTCGTTCCTTGCGCGTATCATGACGCGTTCACATAGTGCTTACGAGTGATGTTGAGATAATCTAGAACATTTTTTTCAAAGAAATGGCATCGGTGTTTGGATCAGTTGTTCTCAACACTCATGAGTTTGACAACAAATCCACCACGAACTCAACATTCATCTCGATTGTCGAAGACCAGCTACTGCGAAGTCATGAAAAAGATTCGCCAGGAACGGTGTTTGACGTTAGCATTGTAAAGAAAAATCAAATTGATTATGACTGCGAGAATACGTCAAATGGGAAACCTCGTTGTTTTTACGAAATACTTGTCTTGAGCCAAAACTTGCCTGTCAATTTGCCAAACTTGACAAGCGCAATTTTGTACAAGGAATCTGTTGTCATCTACAATGGTAAGTTACATTCAGATTTTTAGTAAATCGCAATATTTGTCCAGTTCTCCATTTTTCTCGAGTTAAATGAACCCCCTTTGTTTAAAATACGTATATATTGAAGCGTTGTTTTCTGAAAATTAAAACGTTATTCTAATGAAAAAAAGGTAAAATACTGCCTGAATCTGTGGTTAAATTTTCCACGTTTCGTAAAATCTGTAGATCATTATTTTCCAATATAGGTGTTGGATTAATATCATTTGCATGCATACTGCAGGTGCAATGTGAAGTAAAGAAACAAAAAGGAACATTCCATCAAAGTACTGACAAGAACTTCACAACAGTAGTTTCAAAAACATCATTTCACAAGTGAACGTCGCTAGTGGCCATATTTTTGTGCTTAGTCAACCTTGTTTTGCAAATTCAACCTTGCTTTTACAAAGTCAACCTTGTTATATAGTCAACCTTGTTTTACACAGTCAACTTTGGATGACAAAGTTGACCTGGTTTTATAAAGACAACCTTGCTTGACAAAGTCAACCTTGTTTTGCAAAAGCAACCTTGTTTTACTAAATAACGCTTGTTTCACTAAATGAACCTTGTTTTGCTAAATCTAACTTGCTTTACTAAATCAACCTTGTTTTTACTGAACCAATCTTGTTTGGAACATGACATTTGCGTGGTCAACGCTCGTTTCCACGTCATTGTTACATCTCAGTTTTAATTTGTACGATAAATTATGTTAATGCAAGCATGCCTTGCAAAAATTTTTGTCAAGAAGTTTTTCTTTTTTTTCTTACCAGCTGCTTAAAAAATGACAAATTTTTACACATTTGAGTGACGTCATTTGCTCAATAATTCTGACTCAAAAAAAACAACTTCATGGTAAATGCTACATTTATCGAAACGAGAAACACTACCGAATGTATTGATGTATTATGGGCAAGTATTTGGTGCGATCTGCAAAGAAATTATTTCAGGTGGAAGTTTTTGTTCCATTTTGGAACAGTGGTCCAAACCGGTATCAGAATCAACATCCTTACGAAAATATTTTGCTTTGCTAAAATCATAGTCAGCAAGTTTGTTATATTCTATGAAAACAAGCACACGGGAATGAATAAACGTAAAAATAAACATTTCTGTTTGTGACAACCTAAAAAGCATTTTACACACAACCTAACATTAACATCGTAGAATTTTGTGAAAGGTTTGTGCCACATACATCACATCGAACCTGTTTTTCTGCTTACTAATGGCCATGTGACCCAGGTTTTGTGTTGATAATTTTTTTTCGCACTGGTCCTAAAAAAAGACAATGTGGGGGATTTCAGCAGTTCAAATATAAATGACCTTGGAAACTCAAGTAGATCCTACTTCAGGCACAGTGGCGTACGCAGAAAATTTAAGATGGAGAGGCCAAGTTTCGTCACAATCATGTGACGTCACAAATCAACTTTAGGGGAAGTGTTGAAGGTACGACCATTCTAGGGGAGTCCGGGGGCACGGCCCCAGGAAGATTTTACAAAATTAGACCTAAAAATACGCATTTTTGTGCATTCTGGAAACAAGTTTTAGACAATACTATTTTTACGTTTTTTTATTTTTAGGGTCTGAGGGGGTGACCATGGCACAGTGGCCTCCCCCTCCGTACGCTAGTGTTAATTAATGACTATAAATTGTTTTGGACAATACTGTTTTAGACAATACTGTTTTTATATTTTTTTATTTTTAGGGTCTGAGGGGGGTGACCATGGCACAGTGGCCTCCCCCTCCGTACGCTAGTGTTCAGGCTGCATTCAGTCGTAACATGCAATCTCGTATAGCCGCAATTTTATGGAAGTTTAAACATCAGGGCCAGAACTGTTTAATTTAATTGCGGCCTCTATTGACTATTGACTAGTTTAATTGCGGCCTCTATTGACTAGCAAATTTGGCAAGTAAATCCGCACCTCTCATTCCCTGATTTAATTAATAAAAGCGGAAACGTTAATGGCATCATTTAGTTTTCATTTCTTGTGTAACATTTCACCCTGCTACGTCGGCATGACTGGAACCATTGCAAACAACCTTTTTTTTTGCTGGAAATTTGTGTACAACGCTCACAGTCATGAGGGCATTTAGGTGCAGTGCCCACTCAAATTTTGTTGTGCTCAGAAAATCTTCTTATATATTTAGGCAGATGAACATCTGACTCAAACTCTACAAAACAAACAAATTTTGCAAATGCTCAGTTTCAAGTGCTACGCCAACTCGCAACACAGCCACATACAACATGGCAACGGACCTGTTGGTACATACCCATCAGAGCAACAATAAAAAATTGCGGTAGTGTCACGATTATACACTTGTCGAACCGGAGAAACAGAAAAGGAAGAATAAGAAACGTCCATTAGCGTTATCACGGAGTTGTGAACCAACATTGGACCATTGTTCCAATAATGGAACATGTTGTTGCTAAGCAACCGCAAAACATTAAACCGTTGTTTTGTTCTAGCTTTTATATTAAGACATATATAAAACGGATACTAAAAACACAAAAGAATGTGATTTGTATTTTTGGTAGTGGTCATTCGTGGGTTAAACTTGTTTTACAAAAATATATGCTATGTTTTAAAGATGCTTTTTTCACAATGTGCGAGGATAGTCCTCTTAAAACAACGAAGAAAGTTGAAAAAGTTCAACAAACTTTGCTATACTCTACTTAAAGAGAACACATCCCAGAGGGACGAGTTCGTAGAGCCGATAAGCATTTTAACCCTCAAGCGATGATTGACAGAAAAATATTCATGACGACGATACGTATTTTAAATACCTTCTCTTTTGCGAATTTGTTTGTACGGTTTATCTTAAACGGTAGCTACGATAGAACTTTGTTTTCTGAGAGACGATGATTAAATTCATCTTGATTGAAACCTTCTCGGTATATGCGCGGTCTAAAACACTATAATGCCCTTTCCCGAAGTTCTGTAACATTTACAAACCCATGGATAACAACACTGAGGTATGCCTTAAACTTTCTTTCATCATATATGAAGCTTGAACTTAATTTTTTGCAATCAGTGTGATTGTTTCAAAGAATGGTTCTGCTTAAAATGTTTGAAATGAGCAGTATATATATCTATATTGCTAACACTGGAAAGATCAAGTATGTACTTTCGACGATGGGTGTAAGCAAGGAATCGATCAGCAAATTTTCAATAGGAAATCGATTTCACGTAAAATTACGCATCCTCAGTCCTGAAAATTGCAAGCAAAGTTTACAGGTGAAAAGTTGAAAGGCTGAAGTAACAGCAGACAAAAAACAAACTCAAGACTACAATCAAAATTTCGTAACACAAGCTCATAAATCATAACATCTTAACAAACTGACTGACGTCATGAATACTAATGGCTACAAAAATAACTGTGACTCATGAAATAAGTGTTTACTCAAAAATTAAAAAGACGTTTACTCAAATAAATAAATGACTGAAACATCTAACTAGTTGATGCTACTGGCTGAAAATTTTCTCCAACTAAAAACTAACTCTTGGTGAAATGACTAACAACGGTAGAGAAAAATAGTAAGCCATGCGCTGGCAGTAAGTCTCTGGGGAACGCGGCTTGGAACTAACGTTCCGACAAGCTTGCACTGCCGAGAAAACAGGCGAAGTTGAATTTCTGGACGTCAATCATTGCGTAACCATTGAAGATGATTTTGGTTTTGTCACTAAAGACTTCGTAAAA